>Ga0247816_10001518_pt1 | contig 11396 bp, 12 predicted proteins | sample UWRJL209509C1_FD_179930 | JGI IMG/M metagenome (GOLD analysis project Ga0247816, IMG submission 179930) | Plant litter microbial communities from Arlington Agricultural Research Station in Wisconsin, United States - UWRJ-L209-509C-1 | ecosystem: Environmental > Terrestrial > Plant litter >...
CTGGCTGTAGCCGCCGCCGCCGGCGCCGGCGTGCCGCGTGCCCGACACGTCGCCGCTCGACCCGCCGGCGCCGCCGCCCGTGGTACCGCCGACGCCGCCGGGCTGGCTGTTCGTCGCCGGCTGCTGCCCGCCACCGCCCACCAGCCCGGAGAACGGCTGGCCGGGCAGCACGGCGTAGGTCGCGCTGACGTCGGCACCGCCGCCGTTCGGGCTCACCGTGGTGGTCGACATGGCGCTTCCCCCCGCGCCGCCGATCACAGTCGCCCGCACGTCGCAGACGCCCGCCGGCACGACGCCGGCGAACGCCCCGAGCGTGGTGAAGGTGGATGTCGCGGGATCCGCAGCCGGGGCGGCGAGCACCGCCGACGGCATCATCAGGCCGGAGCCGGCGATGAGCAGCACGCTCGTCGCGGCGGCCGCGCCGCGCATTCGGGTGCGCGACGACCACATCGGGGTGGCGCGCTGATGACGTGGCCGGATAGCCATGGATCCTCCAGGAAGAGACGGGTGACGGCACGGAGTGCCCGAACGGACTGCACACCGGGTCGGGTCCCGGTGGTTTTGTCAGCTTTGCATCTCCCGGACGGCACAGGACGCGCGCCTCGAACACAACTGAGCAAAACACTGGGGTCGCGACGGGCAATTCACCCTCGAATTCACCCCCACGGCCGGCGACGCGCGACAGGCCGGTGCTGCATGGCACCCGCGGCGACGGCAGACTGGACCCATGCGCCATGGAATCGTGATTCTGCCCCAAGACCGTTGGCCGGAAGCCCGCCGCAAGTGGACCCTGGCCGAAGAACTCGGATTCGATCACGCCTGGACCTACGACCACCTCTCCTGGCGTTCGCTCGCCGGAGAACCGTGGGGCGCTACCGTGCCCACCCTCGCCGCGGCCGCCGCCGCTACGTCGACGATCCGCCTGGGCACGTTCGTGGCCTCGCCGAACTTCCGGCACCCGGTGCCGTTCGCCAAGGAGCTCGCCACCGTCGACGACATCGCGGGCGGGCGGATGCTGCTCGGCGTCGGTTCGGGCGGAACCGGTTTCGACGCTTTCGTGCTGGGCCAGTCGGAATACACGCCCCGCCAGCGGCACGAGCGTTTCGCCGAGTTCGTCGAACGGCTCGACACGCTGCTGCGGTTCGAGAACGACGGCGACGGCGGAATCTCGTTCGCCGGCGACTGGTACCGGGCGGTGAACGCCCGCATGGTCGGCGCCCCCGCACAGTCGCCGCGGCTGCCGTTCGTGATCGCCGCCAACGGGCCGAAGGGCGTTGCGCTCGCCGCCCGGTTCGGCCAGGGCTGGGTGACGACCGGGTCGGGCGAGTACCGAGGCGAGGCGTGGTGGCGCGAGGTCGCCTCGCTCGCCGGCCGGCTGGATGACGCGGCCGAAGCCGCGGGACGCGACCCGCTCACCATCGACCGTTACCTCTCGCTCGACGCCGAGTCGTTCTACTCGTTGGCCAGCGCAGACGCCTTCGAGGATGCGGCGGCGCGGGCCGCCGAGCTCGGGTTCACCGACGTGATCGCGCACTGGCCGCGCCAAGACGGCCTCTACGCGGGCTCGGAAGACGTGCTCGTGGAGGCCGCGGCCCGGTTCGCGGCCTCGCGACCGTAGGCACTAGCGCCTCCCGCCCGATACCGCCATGCCATTGGGTTCGCCGCGTCGCCCGCGTACGGTGACCGCATGAACATCGAAGAAATCCACTGGAACGACGAGGCCCGCGCGAAGATCCTCGACGACGCCGACCGGGTACTGCGCGAGGCGGTCGTCGAGCTCGCCGGCTCGTCGGAGACGCCCACCTCCGACCAGGCGTTCGAAGAACTCAACGCTCGCATGAAGACCCGGTTCATCGACTACGAGCCCGGCCCCGACATCCGCAAGTACGCCGACGCGATCGCGGCGGGTGACGTGGATGTCTGACGCATCGATGCCCGAGCCCCAGACCCCGGCCGAGGCCGAGCTGCGCGACACCCTGCGATCGATCCACGGGGTCGGCGAGGGCGCCCACGGCAGCCACTCGATCGACGACCTCGAGCCGGATACCGGGGGCCACACCGACGCCGACGGATCCGGCTCCGAGACCGGCGCTCCGACCGGCGAGTGACGCGCGGCCGTCCCTAGCGCCGCCTTGCGGGGCCGGTCACCGGCCGGCCCCGCTCCTCCGCCATCAGCGGGTTACCACTACGAACCCCCCGGGCCGCACCGTCACGCCCGCCGTGCCCGTGATAGCGCGTTCGTCGACGAGCGCGCCGCCCGAGTCGTAGCTGCGCAGCGTGGCCGCCGCGCCCGCGGTGCCGACGGTGGCCCGCTGCGGCACGACCTCGGTGGAGTGCACCAGCTCGGTGGAGTGCGCGGCGCCGGCCGCGGCATCCGCCCCCTCCAGCACGAGCCGCGAGAGCAGCGGCCGCACGATCACGGCGTCGAGCGCGACCGTGCCGGAGACGCCGGTCACCGTCACCGAGTCGCGTCGGCCTGAGACCGGCAGCAGCGTGGGTTGCGGCAGCAGCACGCCGGGCACCGCGGTGATGCCCTGCGCGCCGGCGCGGTCGCGCACCAGGCCGAGAGGCACGAGCTTCGCGGTCCACAGCGACGAGGCCGATCCGGGGTTCGGCCGGAAGGTGACGGGCTCGACGTGCCGCAGTCCGCCGGCGATTCCCGGTCCGTCGGCGCCCGCGCCGATGGTGATCGCCGCCTTCTGCCCCCGGGCGAGCGAGAGGTAGGCGCCGCCGCCGTACTGCGATTCGCCCGTCCACGCCGACTCGGGCGTGACGACGGTGCCGGTGGTCGCGGTCGACCCCTCGGCCTCGACCGCGGTGAGTCCCGACATCGCCGTGCCGCGCGTGACCGAGACGGCCCGTGCGGCGACCTCCGGATGCGCGTCGAGCGCGATCATCGACAGCAGCCCGTGGATGGTGCTCTCGGCGCCGCTGTTACGGTTGATCGACCCGTCGGCCTGCACGCCGTCGTAGGTCACGCCGGTCGCCGGGTCGTACACGGGCTGCCCCGCGCGGTTCATGCCGAAGTACCAGGCGCCCATCATGCCGGCGAGCTCGGTGAGCCCCGGCCGGCCGGCCGCGTCGGCGACGGCGAGCAGCGACTGCAGCCGGGAGTCGGCGCCGTAGGCGATCTGCACGCGCTCGACCGGCGTGGGGTACCACGCGTTGTCGGGTCCGCCCGCGGTGAGCAGGGTCGGCACGAACCCGGCGGAGTCGGCGACCGCGGGCACGAGCAGTGCGGGGTCGCCGAGAACCGTGGATGCCGCGGCGAGCGCCGCGGGCATCTGCGAGGCCCAGGCGTGCCACATCGACCGTGACTGCGCCCACGGGAGGATCGCACCGTACGGCCACGTGCGGGTGTCGCCGGCGCCCATCGCCGCGACGCCCTCCGCGAGCTTTGACAGGGCCGCGCGGGCGGCGGCGTCGCCGGGCGCCGCTGCGGAGTACGCGGCGAGCCCGAGCACGGCCTCGGCCGAGGCATCCGCACCGTCGACGATCAGCCACGCGGGCACCTGTGTGCCGTCGGCGTCGGCGAACTGGCCGTAGCGCGAGAGCGGGTCGCGCTCGAGCGCAGCGACGCCGAGCTGCAGCCGCTGCTGCAGGAACGCGGCGAACGCGGGGTCGTCGGCGGCGAAAGCCGCGTAGCCCTCGCCGAACGCCCAGAGGCTGCGGGCGAGCCAGTAGCTGTCGCCGCTGTCGGACGGGTCGGGCAGCTCGACCGGCACGGGTGAGGGGTTCAACGTGCCGTCCGGCTGCATCCAGAGCACGACGTTGCCGGCGTTCGGACCGGTCGACGTCTGCAGGTAGGCGACCGAACGCAGCAGCTCGTAGGCGGTGGAGCGGCTGGCCGCCGACCCGGTCTGCCGCCAGTCGCGCAGGTAGACCACCGCGGCGCGCGCCACGTCGTCGGCGTTGTACGCCCCTTGGCCCCAGTATCCGGTCGCGGCATCCAACGGCCCGCCCCCGACCCGCTCGAACGTGCCGCCGTCGCGCGCGTCGGCGTACGTCCACGGCAGGGTGAGCGCCGGTTCGTCGGCGAGCCGGTAGGTGTCGTGGCCCTCAACGGCCGGGGGCGACGCGGTGTCGAGCAAAAAGTCGAGGTGAGCCAGGTTGGTGAGCGGTGCCGGGGCGACGGCCGGCGCCGTCGCGACGGGAGCCGCGACCGCCGCCTGGCCCCCGGCCGCGATGAGACCGGCGACGAGGGCGGCGACGGCGAGGCCGGCGATGGTTCGTGGTGCGGAGCGGTTCGTCATTGAAACATTCCTCTTCTGGATGGATGGTGCGGTCTACACCGCGTCGAGCCGGGCGACGCCGATCTTCGAGTCGGCCATGCCGTAGAACACGTAGCGCTGGCCCTCGATCTCTTCGATCGCGGTGGGGAAGACGACGTTCGGCACGATGCCGCTCTTCTCGTCGTCGGTCTCGGCGAACAGCAGCGGTTCGCTCGTGCGGGCGATCACGGTCGACGGGTCGTCGGCGTCGAGGATGAGCGCGCCGGCGGCGTAGTTCACCTTCTGCTGCTGGTCGAAGGCACGCTCGAGCTCGCCGGTGACGCCGTGGTGCAGCACGAGCCACCCCTCCGGCACGCGCAGCGGCGGCGGACCCCCGCCGACCTTCAGCTGCTCGAAGGCGAACTCCGGCCCGGCGACGAACCGGTGCTGTCCCCAGTAGACGAGCGCGCGGATGTCGGCCTCGACCGCCGCCACGGGCACGTAGCTGATCCAGATGCTCTGCCGGTCGTCGGTGATTCCGGCGGGCGTGCGCACCCCCTCGCCGGGTCGCACCTCGTCGAGGTCCCACATCGGGCGGTGCAGCACGGCGAAGCTCTCGGTGCCGTCGGGCGCCGTGACCGGCTCGGGGAAGAACACGGTGTCTTTGTTGTGGAACAGGTTGAGGTCGATGTCGAGCGCGTCGTCGTAGGCGAACAGCGCGGGGCCCAGCCTCGTCCAGTCGCGCAGGTCGTCGGATGTCGCGATCCCGGTGCGCGGGCCGAGGGGGCCGTAGGCGACGTAGGTCATCACGTGCAGGCCGAGCCGCGGCACGAAGGTGACCCGCGGGTCTTCGACGCCGGCGTTGGCGGTGCCGTGTTCCCAGCCGCGGTCGGGTTCGAGCACCACCCCCTCCCGCTCGACCCCCACGGGCACGCCGTTCTCGATGACGACGCGGGCGAGCCCCACCCGACTGACGTTGCCGGTAGCCACGAGCCGCGGCAGCAGGTAGAGCGTGCCGTTCTGATCGCGACCGGAGCCGGGGTTGAGCACCCCCTCCGCCTCGAGCTCGTTGCCGTCTTCCGGGGTCATGACGACCCCGACCCTCGTGAGCGAATACGGGAAATCCATGGTCAACCTTTCACGCCTGAGCCGATGTCGGTGGAGATGAAGTAGCGCTGGAACACGATGAACAGCACCACCACGGGCGCGGCCAGCACGACGGCGCCGGCGAGCGTCGCGCCGAACGGGTTCGCCGCCGACGCGGCCACGGTGGAGATGTAGTTCGCCAGAGACACCGCGAGCGGCTGCAGCGCGGCGTCTTTCGTGACGAGGAACGGCCAGAGGAACTCGTTCCACGGGCCGATGAAGGTCAGCAGCACCACCGTGATGAGGGCGGGCCGCACCAGCGGGATGGCGATGCGCCAGAGCAGCACGAGTTCGTTGGCCCCGTCGATGCGCGCCGCCTCGAACAGCTCTTTCGGCAGCTGCAGGAAGTACTGCCGGAAGATCACGACCGCCGTCGAGTTGATGAAGAACGGGAGGATCATGCCGAGGTAGTTGTCGCTCAGGCCGTAGTCGCGCGCGATGAGCACGTACAGCGGGATCATGAGCAGCTGGAACGGCACGACCTGCACGAGCAGCGCCAGGGCGAAGGTGACCCCGCGTCCGCGCCACTGCAGCTGCGCGAGCGCGTAGCCGGCGAGCAGCCCGAACACGAGCGTGCCGAGCAGAACGCCGCCCGTGAAGATGCCCGAGTTCACGAGCCCCGTCAGCAGGCTGATCCGTTCGTTGATGGCGGTGTAGTTGTCGAGCGTCAGGTTGGCCGGGTTCGGGAAGGCGCCGGCCACCGTCGGGTCGGGTTCGGCCTGCAGCGAGCCGATCAGCATGTAGTAGAACGGGAAGAGGAACACCAGCGCCCCGGCCGCGAGCACCGCGGCGCGCAGGGTGGCCTGCCCGCGCGACATGCGCGTCTCGGAGAGGGCGTCGGCCGGCGACATCCGCGATTTCGATCTCATCAGTCTCGTCCCCCCGCGAATCGGTTCTGCAGATAGGCCACGGCCAGCACCAGCGCCACGAGCACGACGCCGATGGCCGCGGCCACGTCGGGCTGGCCCTGCTGCAGGCCCCGCTGGTACATGATCAGCACCGGTGAGGCGGATGCCCCGTTCGGACCGCCCCCGCCGGTGAGCAGGTACGGCTCGGTGAACAGGTTCGCGCCGGTGACGGTCGAGACCAGCAGCACGAGCACTGTCGCCGGCCGCACGCCCGGCACGGTCACCGAGAAGAAGCTGCGCACGGCTCCCGCGCCGTCGGTCGACGCCGACTCGTAGAGCTCCTTCGGCACGCCCTGCAGCGCCGCGAGGTACAGCAGGATGTAGAACCCGAGCTGCTTCCAGGTGACGAAGATCGCGATGGTGGGCATCGCCCAGGTCTCGCTGATCAGCCACGACGGGTCGGGCGCGAGCGGGCCGAGCACCTGGTTGACCAGACCTCCGCCGTTGAACAGGAAGAGCCAGACGCCGACGACCGCGACGCTCGCCGTGACGTAGGGCACGTAGTAGCTCACGCGCAGGAACGTGCGGAACCGGGTGACCCGGTTGAGCGCGGTCGCGAGCACGAGCGAGAGCACCACGGTGAGCGGCACATTGATCAGCAGGAAGATGCCCACGTTGCCGAACGAGCGGATGACCGCCGGGTCGGTGAGCGCCGTGACGAAGTTGTCGATGCCGACGAACGGCCGGTCGACCTGGGCGCCGGGGGCTGCGAAGAAGAAGTCGTGGAACGCGATCCAGAACGAGTAGACGAGCGGGTACGCGAAGACGAGCAGCACGAAGACCAGGTACGGGGCGCTGAACAGCAGCCCGAGCGGATTGCGGCCGAGCGGCCGGGCCTTACGGCGCGGCGCTCTCACCGCCGCTGTCGCGGTATCCACGGTCTACGGCTGTGCTGCGATGTCGTCGATCTTGGCCGCCGCGTCGTCGAGGGCCTCGTGCACGTCGCCCTTGCCGAAGATCACGGCGCTCGTCCACGCGTCGCGGAACGCCTGCATGATCTGCACGGTGTTCGGGCCCGGCGGCACCTCGACGGTGCGGGAGGCCTGGTCTCCGAACATCTCGTAGGCGGGGTTCGCGGCGAAGTAGTCGGCGTAGGTGGCGGAGAGGTCGGAGCGCAGCGGCATCTGGCCGGTCAGTTCGAGCAGCTGCCCGTCTTGCTCCTCGCTGGTGGAGAACTTCAGCACGTCCCACGCGGTGGCCTGGTTCTCGCAGGCCGAGTAGAGCCCGATGTTCTTCGCGTCGCTGAAGGTGTACGTCTCGTCGGCCGGGGTGCCGTTCTTGGTCGGCACCGGCACGGCGCCCCAGTTCACGTCTTTGTAGACGGAGACCGCCCACGGCCCGACGATCGCCATGGCGGCCGCGCCGTCGGCGAACGAGTCGCCCTGGAACTGCTCCTGCCCGGCGAGCTTGTCGGTGTAGAGCTTCGCCCAGAAGTCGGCCACGTCATAGCCGGCCTGGTCGGCGAAAGTGGCCTTGTCGTCTTCGACGATCTGCTTGCCGCCGGTCTCGGCCGCGTACAGCGGGTAGAAGTCGAACTGGCTCTGGAAGAACTCGCTCGTCGGCGCGGGCAGGATGGCGTTCGGCGCGACCCCGGCGTCGACGAGGGTCTTCGCTGTGGCGTGGAACTCGTCGTAGGTCGACAGCTTCGGGTTCTCGGGGTCGAGGCCGGCCGCCGCGAACATGTCTTTGTTGTAGAAGATCACGACCGGGTTCGATTTCCACGGCATCTGGAAATAGTCGCCGTCCGAGTTCTGGTACTGCTCGGCCACATCGCCCGAACGGTCTTCGATGTACGAGGCGCCGTCGTCGAACTTCGAGAGGTCGACGAGGCCGCCCTGCTTTTCGAACTGCCCGACGGCGGACGGCGCGGTGTTGTAGATGAGGCAGGGGGCGTTGCCCGCGGTGATCGCGGCACCGATGACCTCCTCGCTGCTCTTGCCTGCGGGGATCTCCTGCCCCTTGATCTGCTCGTCGGGGTGGTCGGCGTTCCACTCCTCGACCATCTGCTTGCCCCAGGCCACCTCCTGCTCGTTGTTCGAGTACCAGATCGTGATGTCGCCGCGGCCGTCGGCCGAATTCCCCCCACCCCCGCTGCCGCACGCGGTGAGGGCGAGGGACGCGACGAGCAGTCCCGCGGCCGTAGCTGCTGTTGTCTTCTTCACGGTGGATCCTTTCAATCCGGCAGCGTCGCCGGGGTCGGGAGCGGTGATTTACGAAACGGGTCGGGCGGTGGAGTTGCGGATGACGAGGGTCGCGGAAGGCAGCACGACATCGGTCGCGGATTCGGCCGGGGCATCGACGACGCGCAGCAGCAATTCGGCCGCCGCCCGGCCCCAGTCCTGGGCCGCGGTCGTGACGGTCGTGAGGCCGGGATTGAGATACGCGCCGACGTCGCTGCCGTCGAATCCGGTGATCGACAGGTCGCGCGGCACGTCGAGCCCGCTGCGCTGGGCCACGCCGAGGCCGGCGATGGCCATCGGGTCGTTCGCGTAGACGATCGCGGTCGGCCGCTCGTCGGCGGCGAGCAGCTCGTGGGTGGCACGGGCGCCGTCGGATGCCGTGAAGTCGGTCTCGACCACGGTGCCGGCGGGCAGCCCGAGCTCGGCGAGCGCGGCCTGGAACGAGCGTGCCCGCCGCTCGCCGTGCAGCATCCGCGCCGGCCCCGCGACGTGGGCGATGCGCGTGTGGCCCAGCCCCGCGAGGTGGGCGACGACGTCGCGCAGGCCGGGCGAATCGTCGAGCAGCACCGCTGGGATCCCGGCCGGGCGGTCGGGGTGGCCGAGGGTCACGGCCGGCAGCCCGAGCTCGGCGACGAGTCCGAGCCGCGGGTCGTCGCGGCGCAGGTCGGTGAGGATCACGCCGTCGACGCGGTCATGGGCGGCGAACCGGCGGTAGCTCGAGATCTCGGCCTGTTCGCTGCCGACCATGCTGAGCACGAGCGCGTACTCCACGTCGGCGAGCGCCGACTCGACGCCGGCGATGAACGCGGGGAAGAACGGGTCGCCCGAGAGTATCTGCGGGTCGCGGGCGATGACGAGCCCGAGCGCGAACGCCCGGTCGGTGCTGAGCGACCGCGCACGCACGCTCGGAACCCAGCCCAGGTCGTCGGCCACGCCGAGGATGCGCGTGCGGGTCGCGGCGGAGACGCCCGGGCGGTCGTTCAGCGCGAACGAGACGAGCCCCTTGCTCACGCCGGCCTCGCGGGCGACGTCGGCGATGGTCGGTCGTTGCTTGACCATCGGAGCCTCCGCATCGAGTCGTCGCCAGCCGGCCGCAGTCGTCTGAACCGGTTTAGGTAAGACAACACCCGCGGGCGGGGCCGCGTCAACCCCTCGGTTCGCTACCGACGGCTACAGCTCGCTGTCGCCGGCCCATCCGTTCTCCATGGTGAGCAAGAACTCGGCGGCCGCCGCCTCTTCGGCCGTCTCCTCGGGCATTCCGCGTTCGGCGCGCAAGAGCGCCCGGGCCTCGGCCGCCGTGAGGTGCCCGCGGGCCGCCGGGTAGAAGCACCGCCAACCGTCGGCGTCGGCGAACGCGATGGACCGCAGCTCCGCCTCGGTCATGGGTTCGACCGGCGGAGTGTCGCGCACGGTCATCAGTTCCGCGATCGGAGCGGTTCCGTCCCACGACCCGCCCGCATCACGCCAGATGCGCGTGTCTACGTCGTTTCTGTCTGCCGAAGATGTCGTCATTCCGGGTCCCCTCCCGTGGCCTGCCCATTCAGTGCTCGTCACTTCATGTCCGGTCGGGCCCGAAAGGTTCACGGGGCGGTCTCGGTGGTACGTACACTGTGGGAGGCGAGGAGAGCGGTTGATAGACGAGCATGAGTCGGATGCGGCGCTCTGGCTGTCCGCGTCATCCGGCACCGAGCGCGCATTCGTGGTCATCTTCGACCGGTACCGGTCGCGCATCTTCGGTGCCGCGTACCGGCGCACGAACCGGGTCTCCGACGCGGAGGAGATCGTCGCGATGGTGTTCCTCGAGGCGTGGCGCCTGCGCAAACGCGTGCGCATCGTCGACGGCACGCTGCTGCCCTGGCTGTTGGCCGTCACCGCGAACGTGACATCCAACCTCTCCAGGTCGCAGCGTCGCTACGCTCGCATGATCGCCCGGCTGCCGCTGCCCGTCGAGCAGGACGACCACGCGCCGTCCGTCGACGAGCGGGTCGACGGCCGCCCGTGCAGGCGGGCGCTCGACGACGCGATCAATTCGCTGAGCGCGGGCGACCGCGCCGTCGTCGAGCTGTGCCTGGTGGAGGAGCTGCCGCTCGCCGACGCGGCGGCCGCTCTCGAAGTGCCCGTCGGCACGGTGAAGTCGCGCCTGCACCGGGCGCGCAAACAACTGCAGGCGAAGCTGGCCGTGGCCGAGCTTCCCGACGAACTTTTCGCTACCCAGGCGACCGAAGAGGTGGCGTGAGATGCACGAACCAGAAATGACACCCGCGCGCACGGAGGCGATCCGCGAGCTCCTCGCCGCCAACATCCGCGACGAGCCCGAGATCCGCCGGCGGAGGGCGTACCGACGCTGGCTGATCTGGGGAGGCATCGGCGTCTTCGCCCTCGGCTCGCTCGGCACCGCCGGTTCGATCCTGTTCAACGCGGTTCCGGTCACCGACAAGTCGATCGTCTACTGCCTGAGTTCTACCGTTCCCGAACCCGATGGCGAATACATGAGCTCGGCGGCGACGCTCGCCAACCCGGACGGACCCGCCCGGGTCGACGACGCCGTCGCGCTCTGCAGCCAGATGTGGCAGCACGGTGTATTCCGTGACGACTACGACCCTCTCGCCCCGACCTACGGCCCGACGGAATACGACGTTCCCGAGCTGCAGGTGTGCGTCAGGCGGGACGGCGCGGCCGCGGTAGTGCCGAGCAAGAACCCGGAGATATGCCAGGCGATCGGCTTGGCGAAGATCGAACCGTAGATCTGCACCTAGCCGTTGCTCCCCGCGGGGCGGAACACCAACGACCTGACCGAATCGTTGAGGCCGCCGAGCGTGCTGCAGTAGGGCGAGCACGACAGACGAGACCCCCCGTAGTTCACGTCGGCGAAGGCGGTCCCCCAACACCCGCTCGCGGCTCGCACAGAACTGATGGTGCCCGCCCAGCTCGACTGCACGGCGGGAAACCCG
>Ga0247816_10001520_pt1 | contig 11379 bp, 13 predicted proteins | sample UWRJL209509C1_FD_179930 | JGI IMG/M metagenome (GOLD analysis project Ga0247816, IMG submission 179930) | Plant litter microbial communities from Arlington Agricultural Research Station in Wisconsin, United States - UWRJ-L209-509C-1 | ecosystem: Environmental > Terrestrial > Plant litter >...
TCGCCTGCTCCGAAATCGATTCCTGCGCCTGCTTCTTGGTGCCGACGAAGAGGATGGTGCCGCCGTGGGCGACGGTCTCCTTGACGAAGTCATAGGCCTTGTCAACGAACCCGAGCGACTGCTGCAGATCGATGATGTAGATGCCGGAACGCTCGGTGAAGATGAAGCGCTTCATCTTCGGGTTCCAACGGCGGGTCTGGTGCCCGAAGTGCACGCCGCTGTCGAGCAGCTGGCGGATGGTTACGACGGCCATGAGCCGTTCTCCTTGTCCGGCGTTTCTGCACAGCAGAAAACGCCAATCGGTTTGTGTCGTGATCGGATGACCACTACTCCTGGTGCCCGGCGCACAACCGCCCGACTTCGTGAAAAGTCAGGACCGAATGGGTGTGTTGGCCGAATGGGCACGCGTAGTCAGCGCACAAAGCGCTGCTCAGAGAACTCTAGCACCCGGCGGACCTCCTTCAGCGACCGCGCCACGCCTCCTCCACAGACCGGTGAGGCGGTTCCTCTCCCCCGGTCGGCCGCACGCCCTGTCGTCAATCCGTCGGTTCGGGATCGTGGAGGAATGAATAGTCAACCCGACCCAACCAACCGATCCCGGCGTCCTAGGACTGCCGGTGCGAGGCGGATCGCCGCCGCGGCGCTCTCGATGGCCCTGTTGCTTATCCTGCCGGCATCAGCCGGCGCGTCTTCTGCACTGGTGCTGCCACCGTCCGACGACTCCGACCGATTGGTGGTGACAGCCGATTGGGCCTGGCCCATCGGAGGACCGGGTCAGCTGCTACGCACGTTCGAGGCGCCACCCACCCGGTACGCGGCGGGGCACCGGGGAATCGACCTGTTCGCCGGCCCGACGGACCCGGTGCGGGCACCGGCCGACGGTGTGGTGTCGTTCGCCGGAACGGTTGTGGACCGGCCCGTGCTGTCGATTCAGCACGGTGAAGGGCTGGTGTCCAGTTTCGAGCCGGTCACCGCCAATGTCACCGTCGGAGAACGTGTCACTGCCGGGCAGGTGGTGGGCATCGTCGCGACCGGGGCGCACTGTACCCAGCGCTGTGTGCACTTCGGGGTGCGACGGCACGGCGAGTACATCTCCCCGATTCTGTTCCTCGGCGGCCTCGCCCGGGCGGTGCTGCTGCCGATGGCGCCGACCGGTCCGGTGTTACCGCCGGGCCCCGCCACGGAATGATCCGACGGCTGGTCGCATAAGCGGTCAGGCCCGTGGGTGCGCCAACTGGTAGCTCTGCTGCAATCGCTCCGCGGACACGTGGGTGTAGATCTGGGTGGTGCCCAGGCTCGCGTGACCGAGCATCTCCTGCACGGCCCGCAGATCGGCGCCGCCGTCGAGCAGGTGGGTGGCCGCGGTGTGCCGGAGGGCGTGTGGTCCGGATGGCCCCGTTCCCGGCATACCGCCGAGCAGGTCCGCCACGGTGCGGTAGACCGCGCGTACCCCGAGCCGCTGCTGTTGACTGCCCAGGAACAGGGCCGAGGTGGGCCGGGCTGCGCGCGCCGGCGTTCCGTCGGGACCTGTCGGCCCGGTGGCGAGGGCGGGGCGGGCGGTGCGGAGGTAACGCACGATGGCCGTCTGGGCGGGTACCCCGAACGGCACCACGCGCTGTTTGTCTCCTTTTCCGGTTACGCGCACGGTCAGCCGTTCCAGGTCGACATCGGGCACGTCCAGATCCACCAGCTCCGAGACCCGCAGCGCGGAGGCGTAGAGCAGCTCGATCACGGCGAGGTCGCGGATCGCGGCCGGCTCGCCGGCGTGAGCGGCGCGTTCCAGCCGGTCGAGCAGCTCGTGCATCTGGCTTCGGTTGATCACCCGCGGCAGGGTGCGCCCCGGTTTCGGCGACCGCAGCCGCACGGCCGGGTCATTCGGCAGAACACCTTCCCGGGCGAGCCAGGCGGTGAAGCCGCGCGCCGACGCCGAACGGCGCGCGATCGTGGCGCGGGCCAGCCCCGCCTCCGTGCCCGTCCACAGCCAATCCCGGAGCAGCTCGAGGCTCAGCCCGTGCACGTCCTGCACGCCCCGGGACTCGGCGAAGCTGGCCAACCCGGACAGGTCGGTGCCGTACGCGCGCACGGTGTTCGCCGAGAAGCCGCGTTCCGCAGCCAGGTATCGGGCGAAACCGTCGATTGCCGGGTCGAGGTACATGATCATTCCATCGGGCTGTGCTTGGAGAAAGCCTCTTGCCGCCCCGTGTAGCTGAGGCCCTCCATCCGCGCGAGGTAATCGGAATCCATGCGGGTGACCACATCGAAGCGGCCCAGGGGAACGTTGGAGTGCACGATCTGGTCGGCGTAGACGTGCACCAGGTTGATCGACTGTCCGCCGTCACGGCCGACCAGCTCCCGCCGCGGGGCCGCCGCGTCGATGGTGTAACAGGTGGCTGCCGCCACCGAAACCGGGATGCCGGCGAACAGGCCGGTGGTGGCGTAGTGCAGGTGTCCGCCCAGGATGGCGCGCAGGTCGCTGCCGCGGATGGCCTCGGCCAAGGAGTCCTGTTCGCGCAGTTCCAGGATGCTCATCAGCGCCAACGGGGTCGGCAGTGGCGGGTGGTGCAGGGCCAGCACCGATCCGTGCTCGGCCGGTTCGCTGAGGACGTCCGCCAGCCAGTGCAGCTGATCCGCGGTGATCTCGCCGTGATGATAGCCGGGCACGCTGGTGTCCAGGGAGATGATGCGCAGGCCGTGCAGGTCGACGACGCTGTCGATCGGGGTCTCGTCGGCCTGCTCACGCAACAGCTCGGCGCGGAAGGCGGCACGTTCGTCGTGGTTGCCCATCACCCAGATCAACCGGGCGCCCATTCGCTCGGCGGAGGCCTCGACGATGTCGCGCACCCGACGGTACGCGGCCGGTTCACCGCGGTCGGCGATATCGCCCGTGAACACCAGAGCGTCGGGTTCGAGCCCGGACTCCTCGAGCTGTTCCATGGCGCGGTGCACCGTGCTGTCGGTGTCCGCGGACCCATACAGCAGCCGCCCGGCACCGTCTGCGCCGTTGCCGAGGAAGTGCGTGTCACTGAGATGGGCGATCAGGTGGGTCTCCGGCGGGTACTGGCCCAGCTGCGCGGGCGTCTCCCCCGGGCCGGTCTGCCCGGTGTCATCGTGTGCTGTCGGTGTACCCGTCATGGCTGGTCCCCTCGTGTCCCCGAGCGTCGCGCATGGTCGCAACGTCGACAATCCTCACCCTACGGCCCACACCCGACAGGACCGAGCGGGACGCGGCTCACGCGAGGCGAACCCAACCGGCGTCACGCTCCCGCACGGCGCCCTCGAGGTCCAGGGAGCCGAGCGCACCGAGCACTCCCGCGGTGCCGAGCCCGGACCGGCGGGCGATGTCGGCAACGGTGCGTGGGCTGCGGGCGCTGAGGGCGTCGAATACCCGCACCTCGTCACTCGTCCGCCGGGCGGAACCGGACCCGTCTGCCCCGGACAGGTCCAACTCCAAGTCGACCGGCTCCCCCACCAGCTGGGCCATGTCGGCGGCGTTGGTGACACAGACCGCGTCGTACTCGCGAATCAGCCGATGACAACCGGCCGAGGTCGGGGAGGTCACCGGGCCGGGCACCGCGCCGAGAGGGCGGCCGAGCGAGGCGGCGTGTCCCGCCGTGTTCAGCGACCCCGACCGCCACCCGGCCTCGAGCACCACGGTGGCGCCGCTGGTCGCCGCGATCAGCCGGTTACGCTGCAGGAACCGCCACTTGGTGGGGGCAGCACCGCACGGTAGTTCGGAGAGCACCGAACCGGCCTCAACGATGCGAGTCAGCAGGGCGTCGTGCCCGCTGGGGTAGAACCGGTCGACCCCACCGGCGAGGAACGCCACCGTGGTGCCCCGGCTGGCCAGCGCCGATCGATGAGCCATGCCATCGATCCCGTAGGCGGCGCCGGAGACGATGGCGAACCCACGGTCCACCAGACCGGCCGCCGCCTCCAGCGCGACATTCTCGCCGTAGCCGGTGGCCGCGCGGGCGCCGACCAGCGCAATCGACCGCGGCAGCACGGCAAGAGCCTCCGGCCGCCCCCGCCACCACAGGGCCAGCGGCGCGTGCGGGCCGAGGTCGTCGACCCCGGTCGGCCACAGCCGGTCGTCGGGCAGGAGGATGGCGGTCGACGAGCGTTCCGCCTGCTGCAGCGACCGGATCACCTCCGCAGACGACAGCCGCGGCCGCCACCGGGCGACGGCCTGCTCGAGCTGCTGGTGGGTGTCACCGGACGGGTCCTCATCCGGTTCCGCCAGCCGGCGGGCCAGCCGGGCGGCCGACCACGATTCGACCACCGCGGTCAGGGCCTCCGTCGCCCCGAGATGTTCCACGATGACCCCGGCCACGCCGTCACCGGGTTCGGCGATGCTGCTCCAGGCGGCCCGGGCGAAAACCTCACCGGCCTGATCCGGCGTCGGGTCGGTGCCCGGCCGCACGGCCTCGGCCAGGGTGCGCACCATCCTCTCCTCCAGGCCGAACACGGTCATGACGTCATTCCTCTCCGCAGGTACAGGGCCTGCCCGACTTCGTCCGGCCCTGGCCGGTCTACCCCGGTCAGGTCGGCGATCGACCAAGCCACCCGGAGAATGCGGTCGTAACCGCGCATGGTGATCCCGCCGCGCTCCAGAGCACGGTCCAGACCGGCTGTCACGTGCCCGTCCAGCCGCGCGGCCGGACCGCGCAGCCAGGATCCCAGCACCTCGGAGTTCAGCGTCCACGGCGTCCCGGCCAGCCGCTCCGCCGCGGCGGCGCGAGCGGTCAGCACTCGTTCCCTGGCCACGGTGCTGGAGAGCCTGGCTTCCTCGGCGGCCAGCCGCAGTTCGGCGGCGGTCACACGCTTCACCGACAGCTGAATGTCGATCCGGTCCAGCAACGGCCCGGAGATCCGGGCGAGGTACCGCCGCCGGGCCTGCGGCGGACAGCTGCACTCCAGGTCGGTCGCGCCGTACTGACCGCACGGACACGGATTGGCGGCCAGCACGAGCTGGAACTTCGCCGGAAAATGCGCGGTGGCATTGGCGCGGTGGATGCTGATCAGCCCGGATTCCAGCGGCTGGCGGAGCACATCCAGCACGGCGGCCGCGAACTCGGGTGCCTCGTCGAGGAAGAGCACACCGTGCGAGGCCCGGGCAGCCGCGCCCGGCCGGATCTGGCCGCTCCCGCCGCCGACCATCGCCGCCGCGGTGATGGTGTGGTGCGGCGACTCCAGCGGCGGCCGGGTGATCAACGAGCGCCCCACCGGCTTGCCACTCAGCGACCGCAGCGAACTCACCTCGAGCGATGCGGCCGGCCCGAGATCGGGCAGCAGCCCGGGCAGTCTGGCCGCCAGCATGGTCTTGCCCGCACCCGGCGGCCCGAGCATGAAGACGTGGTGCCCACCCGCGGCTGCGACCTGCAGGGCGAGAATGGCCTCGTCGTTGCCGATCACGTCCCGCAGGTCGAGATTCTCGTCGGCGGGCAGGTCCTCGTCCGGTGCCCGCAACGTCTCCACCGGCACCGGGGCGAGGTCGGCACCGTGCCAGATCAACGCGTCGCGCAGCGACGCCGCCCCGATCACCCGGATACCGGGGACCAACTCGGCCTCATCGGCGTTGCCGGCGGGCACCATCACCGTGCGGTGCCCGAGCCGGGCCGCGGCGATGACCGCCGGCAGTATGCCCGGCGTCGGTCGCAGCCGGCCGTCGAGCGCCAACTCCCCGATGTGCACCACGGCACCCACCGACTCGGCGGCGATCATCCCGTCGGCGGCGAGACAGGCCAGTGCGATGGCGAGATCGAACCCCGAACCGTGTTTACGCAGCGCCGCCGGCGAGAGGTTCACGGTGAGCTTGTGCCCGCTGAGCGCGCACCCGGAGTTCTTGGCGGCGACCCGCACCCGTTCGGTGGCTTCGGCCAGGGCTGCGTCCGGCAGGCCGATCAGGCGCATCCCTGGCAGCTGACTGGAGATGTCGGCCTCCACCTCCACGAGCGCTCCGGCCAGGCCGACCAGGGCGACGGCGTGGGTGCGCGCCAGACCCATCAGAAGACCCCCTCGAGCTGCTCGACCGTCGGGTCCTGGCCGGGCCGGAGGATCACCGCGATGACATCGATGCGGATGCGCATCGCCCGCACCATGGACTGCTCACACCACGCTCCGGCCAGGCGTCGCAGCCGCGCCAGCTTGGCCACCGTGATCGCCTCGAACGGATGCCCGAACCCGGTTCCGGACCGGGTTTTCACCTCCACGAACACCACCACGCCGTCCTTCGCCGCGATCAGGTCGATTTCGCCCTGCGCGCACCGCCAGTTCCGGTCGAGCACGGTGTACCCGGCCTCGGTCAGGTGCACCGCAGCGCGGTCCTCGCCGAAGCGACCCACGTCGTCTTTCTGTGCCATGAGCACCTCCGCGACCAGCGTGCGGGCAGGACGCCGGCTGCGGACGTGCGCCGGGTCGGTCTGTGCAGACACAGCGAACCCGCTCCCCTGTGGAGGAGCGGGTCCGCACGCGGCGCCACGAATCAGACCGTGTCGGAGCGCTCCTGCTGCTGCATCTCCTTCGATGCCTGCGCCAGCTCCTTGTCGAGCTCCTTGGTGTCCACTTTGAGTTCCTTCTGCAGGTGCCGTTGGGCGACCAGGCCCGCCTTGCGGAACTCCTCCTCCAGCCGGTCCTTCCCGACCACGATGAGAGCGGCCTCGCCGGAATCGAGGAGTTCGCCGAGCTCCTTGATGTCACCGCGATCGAGGCTGCGCCAGAAGTGGTTCACCACGCTGCCGGCCGCACCGCCGATGATGGCGGTGCCGATGATCGATGGCGGGAAGAGCAGCCCGACGACGGCGCCGGCGGCGGCGCCGGTCCAGCCGGCGTGCTTGCTGGTCTTGCGTTGTACCTGCACGGTGCCGTCGGCTTCCTTGGTCGCGACGCCGGCGTCGTAGGTGCCGATGACCTTGGCGGCGTGCAGGTCGCGCACCACATCCAGGTCCGCCTCGGCGGTGGCCGTGTCGGGATACACGCCGAGGTAGAGGAAAACGGATTCGTCAGACATGAGAGCTCCTTTTCGAGAACGGGGATGGGTTTTGTCGCTGGGGACGGTACTCAGCCCCCGAACGGGTGTCAACCAGTTCGCGCCGTAGGCTGAGGCCATGATCTCCCACCGTGTGGCCGACCTGTCGATGCGCGTGATGAACGTCGTGCACCGGTCGGTGCTCACGCTCTCCCGCGGCCGGCTGGGTTGGCGAATCGGACAGATGTCCGTGCTGGAGTTGCATACCGTGGGGCGCTCGAGCGGGGTGCGGCGGTCGACCATGCTGACCGCGCCGGTCGATGAACCGGGGCGCGTCGTGCTGGTCGCGTCCAAGGGCGGCGATGACCGGCATCCGTTCTGGTATCGCAATCTGGTCGAGCACCCGGATGTGGAGCTCACACAGAACGGGGTCACCCGTCCGATGCGTGCGCGCACCGCGACCGAGGCCGAGAAGGCCGCGCTCTGGCCGGCGATCGTGCGCGCCTACTCCGGCTACGCCGCCTACCAGCGGAAGACGTCCAGGGACATCCCGGTGGTCATCTGCGAGCCGCGCACGCCCTGACGCCGTCAGCGGTCGGAGTCACCACTGGTGGGCGACGTCGACCACCAGCCGGCTGCCGCTCCCCGGGCCGTCGAGGATGAACGTGCGGAAGGGCAATCGGGCGCGGACGCCGAGCCCGAAGGTGCTCTGGCCGCCGAACCCGCCGGCGAAGGCGACCTGCTGGAAGGTGCGGTAACCGTTGACGTTCACGGCTTCGCGATCGTTCGCGGGATCATAGGTGACCACGTTGTTGTTGTCGAACGGGTCCGACAGCGCAATGACCCGGAGGTCCGCGGCGCCGCGGAGCGGAACCGGTGCGCCGGAGCCCTCTTGCCGAACGACCTGAACATATTCAACGTCGTACCCGGAGAGGTCGCCGTGCACGTCGACCACGAACCGGTCGAAGCAGGGATGCTGGCCGGAACGGGCGTTCGTGATGGTGGCGTCGGGAGCCGTTTCGCCCTGGCTCTTGGCCAGGGACCCCCAGGTGATGCCGCAATACGGGGCGGCCGAGGCGGCAGTTGTGCCGGAGGTGAACAGTACGGCACCCATCAACGCGCTGAGGATGAGTGCAACGGAACGCTTCATAGCGATCCACTCCTTCAGAAGAAAACCTACTCAAAATGCTACGCCGCGGCCGCCAAACCGGAACGCCCGAAGGTCACGAATCGGGTGTCATCCGAGCCAGTCAGAGCGTGAGTCGGGTGACCCGCGCATCGTGCCCGGCGAAGGCGGAGTCGGTGGCCCGCAGGACGCGCAACACGTTCGCACCGGCCAGGGCGGCCAGATCTGCCGCGCTCCAGCCGCGGCCGGCCAGTTCGAGCAGCAGCGCCGGGTATCCGTCCACGCCTTCGAGCTGCTCGGGGAACTCGTCAGTGCCATCGAAGTCGCCGCCCAGCCCGATGTGGCGGATGCCGGCGACGCTGCGGGCGTGCTCGACGTGATCGGCCACCTGCGCCAGGGTGACTCGGGGTGCCGGGTCACTCCGGTCGCCGTCGAACCAGTCGGCGTACTCGGCCGAGATGAACTGGGGCACGAAGGTCACCATCAGCACCCCGTCGTTGTCGGCCAGTCGGCCCAGCACATCGTCGGGTACGTTGCGCGGGTGCGCACTGACGGCATGGCAGGAGCTGTGGCTGAAGATCACCGGCGCACGGCTGGCGTCGAGGGCGGCGTGTGCCGTGGCCGGTGACACGTGGGACAGGTCGATCAGCATGCCCAGCCGGTTGAGCTCCCGGATGTATTCCACGCCACGGGCGCTGAGCCCGTTGTGCTCTGGTTCGTCGGTGCCGGAGTCGGCCCAGCTGGTGTTGTGCACGTGGGTGAGGGTGAGGTAGCGCACCCCGAGGCGGGCGAGCATCCGCAACACGGCCGGCGAATCGTTGAGGCTGTGCGCACCCTCCGCTCCGAGCAGCGAGGCGATGCGGCCGCCGGCCCGCGCGGCTTCAACGCCGGCGGCGCTGGTGACGATCTGGAAGGTCTCTGGGTACTGCGCGGCCAGCCGATAGACCCAGTCGACCTGTTCCAGGGTGCCCTGCACGGCGTCGGCGCCGGTGAGCGTGTCCTCGACGTACACCGACCAGAACTGGCCGCCGACGCGGCCGGTCCGCAGCCGTTGAATGTCGGTGTCGGTGTCGAGCGCGCCGTCGAGGCCCTCCACCGAGTAGGCACGGTTCTGCCGGCATTCCCAGGCCCAGTCGTTGTGCCCGTCGATCAGCGGGGCGAGGGCCAGCGCTTGGTCAACAATGGACTGGGCGGAAGCGGGGAACGGGGTGGAGCGCGCGGTCATGCCGACACGCTAGCAGCCGGCCGTCATCCGGTGGCGGCGTTACTCGTCGAGTGCGAGTTCCTTGGGCAGCTCGAACTCCTTCGAGGCGAGCTCCTCCACGTTGACGTCCTTGAAGGTGAGCACCCGGACCGACTTCACGAACCGGTCGGATCGGTAGACGTCCCAGACCCAGACATCCTTCATGGTCAGTTCGAAGTAGAAGTCGTGCTCCGTGTCGCGGCGCACCAGGTCGACCTCGTTGGCGAGGTAGAACCGGCGTTCGGTCTCGACGACGTACTGGAACTGGCCCACTACGTCTCGGTATTCGCGGTACAGGGCCAACTCGACCTCGCGGTCGTAGTCCTCGAACTCGTCTTCTTCCATGGTGAGTCAATCCTACGCGCAGAACCGGCGATGAAATTCTGGCTAGACGGCGGTCTTCAGCCAGCTCAGACGGTGATGGGCGCTGGCACCCAGGGTGCCGAGGGCGAGCATGTGTTCGGCGCTGCCGTAGCCCTTGTTGCCGGTCCACCCGTAACCGGGGGTGGTCTGGTCGGCCAGAATCATCAGGTCGTCGCGGTGCACCTTGGCGATCACGGATGCCGCGGACACCGACGCGCAGTCTCGGTCGGCCTTGACCCGGGTCACCACAGACAACGGGGTGCTGAGGGCCTTGTTCAACCAGTCGTCGCTGCCGTCCAGCAGCACGATTCCACCCCAGATGTCGACCCCGGCCGCGTGCAGCTCGGCCAGAGCCCGTTTCCCGGCCAGGCCGAGCGCGGCCATGATGCCGACGGCGTCGACCTCGGCGGCGGACGCGAGACCGACCGCGCTGTGTCGAGCCCAGGCGGCAGCGAGCGGGGCCAGCGCCACTCGGCGAGGTTCGCTGAGCATCTTCGAGTCCCGGAGGCCCACCGGGAACGCGCCGACGTCGGCGGTGACGACGGCGAGGCCGACGGCGACGGGTCCGGCGAGGGCGCCCCGACCGACCTCGTCGCAGCCGATCACACAGGTGGCGCCGGCGTTGAGCAGCTCCAGCTCCACCTCGAGAGTGGGTTCAGCGACGGCCATCATGAAACGATTGTCAACCGGATGCTCATTTGGCGGCGTCCTCTACCCCACGGAACACCTCGGGGTAGTCGTCCAGCCAGCTCCAGCGGTCCAACGGCCAGCTGATCAGCAGGGCGCGGCCCACGACGTTGTCCATGGGCACAAATCCCTTGCCGGGGGTGGACGGGTGGTAGCGGGAGTCGAGCGAGTTGTAGCGGTTGTCGCCCATCATCCACACCGAGTTCTGCGGCACGGTCACGTCGAAGGCGTCCTTGGACACGCTGGATTCGCCCGCGGGCAGCAGCACGTAGGGTTCGGCGAGGGGCACGTCGTTGACGCTCATCTGACCGAGCGCGTTGCAGCACACCACGTGGTCGCCGGGCAGACCGATGACCCGCTTGATCAGGTGGTCGTTGCTGTCGGGTGCGGACAGGCCGACGAGCGAGAGCGTCCAGTCGAACGCCGCAGCGACGGGGTTCTGCTCGATCGGGGGCTGGTCGGGCAGCCAGCCGCCTGGATCGCGGAACACGACGACGTCGCCCCGGCTGAGTGGGACCAGACCCGGCTGCAGCTGGTTGACGATGATGCGGTCATCGACCTGGAGGGTGTTCTCCATCGACCCGGACGGGATGTAGAACGACCGGACCAAAAAGGTCTTGATCAGGAACGAGATGAGCAGAGCCACCACGAAGATGATCAAGAGGTCGCGAATGAATATCGCGATACCCCGCTTCTTGCGTGGTGTTTCTGGTTCCAGGCGATGCGATCGCGAGGGCAGAATATTGTCTGTCATTTAACCGCCTGAGCTCCTCGCCCAGTTTAGCGGGGAGGAGCTCAGGTGAAAATCCAGCGGGCTGCGAATACGCTCAGGCTGATCGGTTACCGAGGTGACCGGGCCGAGAGCATCGCTGACCGGGACTGTTAGTCGCGCTTTTCCTTGATCTTGGCCTTCTTGCCACGCAGACCACGGAGGTAGTACAGCTTCGCGCGACGCACGTCACCGCGGACGACGACTTCGATGTGGTCGATCACCGG
>Ga0247816_10001521_pt1 | contig 11378 bp, 5 predicted proteins | sample UWRJL209509C1_FD_179930 | JGI IMG/M metagenome (GOLD analysis project Ga0247816, IMG submission 179930) | Plant litter microbial communities from Arlington Agricultural Research Station in Wisconsin, United States - UWRJ-L209-509C-1 | ecosystem: Environmental > Terrestrial > Plant litter >...
GATGTTGATCAACCCATTGCGCCCGGTGTAAGCCGCCTCTGATGAGGTCAAGCGCTTCAGCACCTTGCCGGTCGCAATATCGACAGCGAAGAGCACTGCCCTGCCGCTGGTGGAATTGACCCCGTTTCCGAGCAATGCAACGAAGCGCGGAGGGCCGCCGGATGTTGCTGCGGTGACGGGCACCACGACCGGCTTGCCGAGCACGAAGCCCATGTCCGATTCCGTCTTGCCGGAGACTTCCCACAGCACACTGGACGCATCGAACCCAGTCGGGTTGGTGACGTTGAGGCCGAATACCGACCCATTGCCGATGGTCGCCGCATTGGGCGCCTTGCTCGAACCACCGCCACCGGTGCTGCCCACCAGCACCGTGCGCCATGCATTACCGTAGTAAACGTCAGCCGATGTCAGCGAACCATCTACGTAATAGCGGTGCCCGTAGGCCGGGTTCGCCAATTCGGCAATGTGTTGCAGCGAAGCGGATGGGATGAACGCAAGTTCTTCGTTACCCGCAGCACTGCCCGTAGACGCATTGAACCCGTGCAGCATGCCGTCGTTCGCACCGACATACACCATCGTCGGAGCGCCACCCGTGCCGCGTTTGGTGGTCAGGTACGTCGCGTAGGCTGCCCCCATGGTTCGCTTCCATGAGGTCGTGCTCTGTGACCAGGAAGCGTAGCCATAATCGTCCCGGTTGGACACGATCTCGGTCGAGGAATTGACGATGTCGCCAAGCGGCGATGTCCGTGTCCGCAGGCCACTGATTGGCGTGCCCCGCAGATACGAGACCAGGTTGTCCACGCTGCGCGAGCCGAACCAACTCGGGATCGAACTGCTGAAGCCCATCGCCGAGAGTTTTGCTGGGCGATCAGCACCGGGGACATTGGTCGAAGTGAACTCTGCCGCAGCGACCGCCTTGACCTCGCCCGCCGTGCTCGTGCTGGTCGGCGCCGTGGCCATGTAGATGCGCCGGGTGGAGCCGGAAATCCGGCTGGACGCGCGCCACAGCTCCGCACCATCGGTTCCGTCGGACGTGACCGCGGTGCCTACGACGTCGCCGGTCCAATCATTTGAGCCTTCCGGCACCTTGAAGTTGGAGCTGACCGTGAAGGATCCCGTGGTGATACGGGCACCGCTGCCGCTTCCGCCAACAGGCGCATCGCCCGCAGCAGCACTATCGAAGATCGCTTCGAGCGCCTCCTTCAACTTGGTCGGATTACGGGCCAGGAAGTAGTTGTCCGGCACGCCCGCCTTCTTGCTGTCCCATTTCTTGCCACCCGCCGGCACACCGTACTTGGCCGCATACCACAGTGGGCTTTCCAGCTGTTCGGCTGCGCCTGTGGACAACTTGTACTTGATGACTACCGGCTTGTCCCATGTGCTGGGAAAATTATTGTTGGACGTCAGCACCGAGTCATTCTGGTTGCCCGGGCGCAGCGCGAGTCGCTGCACCGTGTTGGGCGAATTGGAGCCGGTGATGGTGTAGCCCGACAGCATCGCGTTGCCGGCATACGCGGACAGGTTCTCGATGCGGATCATGACTTCGTCCGCCGCAACCGTGCCGCGCACTGTACTGCCGACGTTGTTGTTGTCTCCGTTGCAGACCGCCGTATTGGTGTTGGCCGCGCTGTAGCTCTTTGCTGCACGCGAGTCTGCACGCCAGCAGATGTTGTTGTGGCCGGTTGCCTCACCGCAGCTGGCGCCAACGCAGTAGCTCAGCATCGCCACGACGTCGTTGTCGTGGTCATTGCCCCAGAGAGAATCCTCCCACACCAGCGAGAAGCTGCCCGCAGTGCCGTCAGCCTTGTAGGGTCGCCCGTACACGTTCGCCTGCGACGTCGTGGACACCTTGGTGCCGATTCCGACCGCGCCGAGGAAGCAGCTGCGCCAGCCATTGGAGGCTGCCGTCGCATTGCCGCCGTTGTTGGCTTGGCACAGAGGCGAAATGCCGATCTTGCCGCCGCCAACATTGATCTCGAACTTGGGCAGGTTCTCGGCCATGGCCACCGTATAGGTGGTCGCGGTCACCTTGTAGCCCGCTGGCTTGTTCTGCACCCCGGGGCGCAGATCGGTCTCGGCCGCCGCCTTCGCCAGCCCGGCCAGCATGTAGCTGCCCTCCATCGAGGGGATGTCCGGGCAGATGCCGCGCATGTCGCTGAGCTTGCCGACCGTTCGGCCCTGGCAGATATCCTCGTGGGTGTTCAGCGATGCGTAGCGCGGCGTCGCCGTATTGCGGCCGGCCATGAAGGACTTGCCGACAACGCCCTCTGCCGTGCCGACCGCATCGGTGGCCGCCGTTGCCGCAGCGAGGTTGGCGACGGAGCCGATATTGTCACTGTCGAACGACGGCAGGCCCGAAGACATCACCAGGATGTTGCAGGTCGCGCAATACGAGTTGCCGCCGCTTGCCGGCTGACGGTAGGGATCGGCCCATTTCACGCCGGTCGGCAGCCCAGCCAGATCACCGAGATCGCCGTACAACGGCGTACCTGCGGTAACGTAACGTAACGCCTCGGCGTACATCTCAGCCAACGGGTTACCCCAGGCACTGCACTTCTGGCCCCCGGTGCCTGGATCGGTCAAGTTGCCGTTGCCGTTCTGGTCCTGTCGATTCAGGATGCCGTAGGTGTTGCAGTCGTTCCAGTTGCTGCTGCCATTCCACTGGTTGATCTTGAAGGTGGAGATCGTGTTGATCACCCCCTCTGCCGCCGCCGTCGCACCGGCCTTGAGGTAGCAGAACTGACCGGTCGACAGATCGATTTCATCGCCAGCTGCGCAGAACGTGCTCGCGTTTCCGGCGATCTTGCCGATGTTGCGACGCAGGGTTCCGCCATCACGTGGATTGACGTAGGTACCGGTGACCAGGCCGAAGCGCAGTCGACCACTCTCACCATACGTCTGCAGCACGCCGCTCGGCTTGTACCGATCAGTATTGCCATCGTTGTACTTGCGGCAGTTGCTCTCACGGATCGCATTCGCGCTCGAATCGCATACTTCCACGCGAACAGCATAGGTCGTCGCGCTGCGCGGAACGTCGGATGACCCTTCGCCCGAGCGGCCCACGCCGCACTGGTAGCCCGCCGTGGACGCCCACTCCGACCAGTTGCCCGCCGCCACCAGCATCAGCGGGGGATTGGTCGCGGTGCCGGCACCCAGCGTCGCATTGCAGAAGGACTGCGTGCCCGTCAGCGGCGCGAAGTTGCCGATGTCCGATCCGCTGTAGACCTTCACCCAGGAGTGAAGGTCATTGGGAATCTGTGCCCGCTCGATGACCGTCTTGGTCAGCGTATCGGTTGACCGCTGGCCGCCGTACAGAACGCCGCGCATGACGTCCAGGCGGCTCATCGCGATCCAGTTCAGGAAGTTGCCGGACCAGCGTCCCGAACAGGTATGGCCATTGGTGCCACCCGCGTTGCCCGTCGCTTTGAAGACGCCATCGTTGCCAGTGGCGCTGGGCGCATAGCAGAGCTTCGGATCGAAATAGCCGCCGTACTCGAAGGTATCCAGATACGTGGTATCCAGCGTACCGTCTTCATTGAGATCGCTGTAGTCGCTGTAGGCCGCGTTGAACAGCTGCTCGTCGCGCGACATCACCATCATCATCAGCGGCGGCTGCGTCTGCTTGCTGTACAGCGGTTCCTGGGCGACGTCGTAGTCACCGACAGCCGCGCGCAGCGGCACCACCAGCGCGGCAATACCCGCAAGCAAGGCCAGCCCCAGCCCGATGCGGGCAATGCGGGAGGGAGAAAAACCGGGGAAGCGACGGTCACTGTTCATGGGATGAAGATCGTGTCGATGACGGCGCTGGCCGCGGCATTGGTCGGGTCGTCACTGGCCAGGGCCGTGACCTGATAGATGTTGCCGGTCTCTTCGCTCTGTCGCGTACCCACGCGGCGACTGGAGGCCGCAAAGCATTTGTCGATCCGACGGGTATAACTGGACGTGGTGGCGGTGACGCCGTTTGACCAGGTCAGCGGGTCGTAGCTCGGGCTGCACTCTTCCTGGGTAGCGACGAAGACTTCGCCACCGGCGATCTTCGTTTCGATGTTCTGTTCCATCCCGCGTGCGTCGGCCTCCGCGTTCTGGAACGCCTGATTGGTGCGCAGGTAGTTGGCCGACATGCGCTCCTGCATGCCCGTTACCTGCATGCCGGCAATACCGATCAGCGCCAACAGGATCAACATGATGAGCGCGACATACAGCACGGCACCGCGCTGTTGACGGGGCGGCGGACCAAAGCGATACGGGGAAGCGGGCATGGAAACCTCAGTTGCCGTACAGGCGGTTACGCAAGGCGATGGTTGTCTGGTAGACCGAACGCATCCGTCCATCATTCGGCGCGGTGTACGTCACACCCAGCGAGGTCAGAGCAGCGGCGTCGCCCGTGGTCCGTTTCGCAGCCGCCGGGTCCGGACTGGACACCAGCAGACCCAGCTGCACGGCTCCGACGCGTCGCCACGCCTGAGCCTTGTCGGTCAGTGACGCTTCGACGTCCAGCGCGGTCCCTTGACGATCAATGAAGCCCGTCGGCGCTGTTGCGTCGAGCTGACGATCCTGTCCGTATAGCAACTGCATGTTCTCAACACCTTCGACCAAGGCTTCAGGCGCCTGGGCCGCCAGTCCACCGCCCGGCTTTGCGGTGAAGCGCACCCGGTAGAGCTGTGACTGCTTCGACGTGGCATCGTAGCCGACGTAGAAAACAACGCTCTCCGCGCGATACAGGCTGGCCTGACCGGTGGTGTACAGACTGCTGAAAACGGAGGTGTTGTTCGGCGCGGTGTCGAACGTCACGCTGCCACCGTTATCGACGGCACTGGCCTGGAAGACGGTGGCAGATAGACAGTCAGCCACCCCGAAAAGACCGGGCTCGGAGACGCCGCTCTGCAGCACCGCGAGTCGTGACGCCTCGAAATTGAAGATGGGTTTGGCCGGCGTACCCGCGATCAGACTGACCGGCACGCCTTCAGGCATCAGGTAGCGCAAGGCGACGATGTCGCTGCCATTGACCCGGTTGGTCAATGCCGCCGCGTACTGCGTAGGCAACGCGGGGCTGTATGCCGTGCCTCCGGTCGCGGGCGTTGCGGGCAGGGTCAGGGTTTTGCCAGGACCGGTGTCGGTGGCTTCATAGCCCTGGATGGACCTGCTGAAGTCCAGCGCCGGGTGCGTGGTAGCCAGGGTGGAGTTCAGTGATGCGGGTGTCTGCAGGCCGTGTGCCTGGTCGTTGACGCAGCCGAAGTGACCGGCCATGCGCAGCTCGCGCTGCAGGGAATCCATCGCAAACCGGCTGTTCTCCTGCACGCGGGCCAGGCCTTCGGACAACTGGTAGGCCGAGCGCGACGCGGCGAATACCTGGATCACGGCAAGCATCACGACCAGGCCAATGACCATGGCGATCATCAGCTCGACCAACGACACGCCCGCCATGCGGGAAGGCGACGAACGGGTACATGAAGGGCTCACAGACGGGTCCTCGCCGTAAATGTCGTATCGGCGGCACTTTCATTCCAGCGCTCGTCACCCCATGTCACGTTCACCGTTACGACCCCGTTGTTGCTGGCCACCGTCGCTGTCGCGTTTTCACCCAGCGCCTTACCGAGACGACACTTCCAGTCACTCATGAAGCTGTCCTTGCTGATGTCCTTGCCCGTGGGAGGATTGCAGTTGGTCGTGGTGGCGGTGTAACTGCCGACGAACGTGTCGGCAGCCACCCGGTTGATCCGGATCTGATCGAGCAGTTCGTAACTGAGATTGGTTGCCTGGGTCCGGTAGTTCGCGCTTTGGACGTAACGCACATTCATCGTCTGCAGGAGCGCGAAGCCGAGCAGACCGAAGCCCAGGATCAGGATGGCGATCATGACCTCGATCAGGCTGAAGCCGCCCGCCTGGCGTCGTCCGCCACTGCAATTCCGAGGGCTCATGCGCATGCCTCCTTGTGCAGCCGAACTTGGCCTGTAGCCGAGATGGTGAGGCGCCGCTGGACCGGCTGGCCAGCGCACTCCTGCGGCCTCAGCGTGATGTCTTTCGCTGCATTGGCACGGCTGCGGCCGCGGCCATCGAAGGAGAACGAAAGGTCTTGATCACTCACGCCCGTCAACGTGGGGCGGCCCTCGGAAAAACGAAGGATCGGCTCGCCGGCATCGAAGCTGCCATTGCGGTTGGTATCGCCCCAGACCATCCAGCCACCGGCCCAACTCGTGCCGTTGCACGACGCGCCTGCAGTGGACGCGCAGATTCCGGCACCGCGGGTGTTCTTCACCGCCTCGGAGCGGGCCAGCGCCATCGAAGCAATCAGCTCGTTGGCCGTAGTCGCCATGCGGTTGGAACGGAGGGTCGATTGAAAGCTCGGGAAAGCAATCGCGGCCATGATCGCCATCACTGAGATCGTGACCATCAATTCCAGCAGCGTGAAGCCCTTGATGCGGCGTAAAGACATGGAACGCTCCCCAGCGTGATGGCTGCACGATGGGCCCCGCGCCTGCCGCGCGCAAGCGGCGGCAGGACGAACGGTCATTCCGGGCGATGGGCGTCAAAAGATCGGCACCACGGGCCCTTGGTAGCGCCGAGCCACGCCCGGCGAGCGCAGCGGCAACCTCCGCAGGGCCGGAACCCATCCGCATCACGGACGGGATCCGCCCCCTCCCCTGCCTTCAGGTCACGACCTGGTAGCAGGGCTTGTACTCACCGGAGATCTTCATCCGGCGCTGGTCGACGAACGCGCGCAGCAGCGCGTCCAGGGCCTGCATCATGTCGGCATCGCCATGGATCTGGAACGGGCCGAACTCCTCGATGCGGCGCATGCCGTCTTCCTTCACGTTGCCGGCGACGATGCCGGAGAACGCGCGCCGCAGGTCGGCCGCCAGCGCATGCGGGGCCCGGCCGTGGTGCAGGTCCAGGCCGGCCATCGCCTCGTGCGTGGGCACGAAGGGCTGCTGGTAGTCCCACGGGATCTCGATGGACCAGTTGAAGAAGAACGAATCCTTCTGTGCCAGGCGGTGCTCACGCACCTGCTTGATGCCGGCCGACATGCGCCGTGCCACCGCCGATGGGTCGCCGATGATGATCTCGTAGCGCTCCGCCGCCGCATCGCCCAGGGTCAGGCGGATGAAGCGATCGATCTGCTCGAAATACGGCGCGGCCATCGCCGGGCCGGTCAGGATCAGCGGGAACGGCAGATCCTTGTTTTCCTCACGCAGCAGGATGCCCAGCAGGTACAGGATCTCTTCGGCCGTGCCGACGCCGCCGGCGAACACGATGATGCCGTGGCCGATGCGGACGAAGGCTTCCAGCCGCTTTTCGATATCCGGCATGATCACCAGATGGTTGACGATCGGATTCGGCGACTCGGCGGCGATGATGCCCGGCTCGGTCAGGCCGATGTAACGCGTCACGCTGCGGCGCTGCTTGGCGTGGGCGATGGTGGCGCCCTTCATCGGGCCCTTCATCGCGCCCGGGCCGCAGCCGGTGCAGATGTCCAGGCCACGCAGGCCCAGCTCATAGCCGACCTGCTTGGTGTACAGGTACTCGTCGCGGCCGATCGAATGGCCACCCCAGCAGACCACCAGATTCGGGTCGCCCGGATTGAGGATGCGCGCATTGCGCAGCAGCCCGAATACGGCATTGGTGATGCCATCGGACGATTCCAGCTCGGCCGCGTAGGCCGGGCCCATCTCGATGGCCATGTACGCCAGGTCCCGCACCACGGCGAACAGCAGCTCGGCGACGCCGCGGATGATCTCGCCATCGACGAAGGCCATCGCCGGCGCATTGGCCAGGTCGATGCGCACGCCGCGGTCCTGCTGCGCCACCTGGATATCGAAATCCGGGTACAGATCACGCGCCGCGCGCGGATCGTCCGAGGCGCTGCCACTGGTCAGCACGGCCAGCGCGCAACGGCGCAACAGCTCATGCATGCCACCGATGGAGGCATCGCGCAGGCGCGCCACTTCGGCGCGCGACAGCACATCCAGCCCACCGCGCGGGTAGATCCGCGCGTCCTGCACCGGCAGCGTACGTGCCGGCGTTTCACTCTTCGTGGTCATGTCCAACGTTTCGCTTCCTCAAGATTTCCGACTTTAGCGCTGCCCCCTTAAAAAGCAAAACGGCCGGGAAACCCGACCGTTGGATAGGCGTCGCCAGCGTCCCCTGAGGTCGCGGCAGCGGCTTTCACCGCATACGTGGGTCGATGCTACGCCTGCGCGGTGGGCTCCACAAGCCCTGCCGCCGACAAAAGAAAACGGCCGGGTTGCCCCGGCCGTTCTCCGTTACAGCAGGTACACGCTACCGCTTAGAACTGGTAACGGAAGCCCAACTGCAGCGACCACTGCGAGACACCGGCGTCGAAGCCGTCGGCATCCTGGTTGGCCACGCTCGGCTTGTCAGCGCCGGTGTAGTTGTAGACGTACTTGTCGTTATAGATGCCCTGCAGGGTGGCAACACGGCTGTTGGCGAAGAAGCCGTAGTCGTAGATGTTGCCCCAATCCTTGTTCAGCAGATTGCCCACGTTCTGCACGTCAAGCCAGATTTCCGACTTGTGGCCCTTCATGAAGCCCGGCAGCTGCTGGCTGATACGGATGTCGAAGGTATTGATCCAGCCACTGCGGAACTTGTTCGCCGGGGCCGAGCCACCTGCGTACTTGGCCAGGTCCGGGTTCGCTGCCAGCCAGTCGAAGAAGCTCTTCTCCATGGCCGCATCCGGCGTGAACGTGCCGTTGGCATTGAGCGCGCCGAACAGCACATCGCCACGATTCGGCACGTAGAACAGGTCGTTACCGTTGCGGCCATCGCCATTGGCGTCGTTCGCATAGATGTAGCTGAACGGACGACCGCTGCGACCTTCATACACCAGGCCGACCTTGGTTTCGTAGTCGCCGAAGAACTTGTGCTTCCAGTTCAGGCTGCCCGAGAAGCGGTCACGGATCTGGTAACGCGAGGTGTTCAGCAGCTCTTCGTTTGCGTTGGTGGCGTACTGGTAACCCCAGCCCGAGCTCGCGGTGGAGCTGGTCAGGCTGCCGACTTCTTCTGCGTCGGTGTAGGTGTAGGCCAGGCTGTAGGACCAATCGCTGTCCGGCGCCCACGGCTTGCTCAGCGACACGGTGAACTGCGAGGTACGGCCCTGGTCGGTGTTGTCGATCAGGTACACGTTGTCGAAGCCAGCGGCGGTGCCGAAGCGGGCGCTGCCGGTGTTCCACGGCAGGCCGACACGGGCCGGATTGTAGTACAGCGTGCGGCCATCCGGGCCGACCAGGTTGCCACTGCCCAGGTTCAGATGCTGGTAGTACAGGCCATCCTTGACCTTGGTGACCAGCAGCTCGGCCGAGGCGACCAGACCGTTCCACGGCAGCTCGTGATCCAACGCCAGATTGGCCTTGTAGATCGACGGCAGCTTGAAGTCCTGGCCGACGAAGTTGACGTTCTGGCGCGCCGAGCCCGGGGTGGTCGGGACAGGCTGGTTGTTCTTGTCCGCACTGAACGGCAGGGCCGGATTGAAGCCGCCGGTCAGGTTGTACGAGGTGTAGTTGAAGCCGGTGGTGGAATAGCTGTTGCTGATCCACACCTGCGGCGAATCACCCTGGAACAGGCCCACGCCGCCACGCAGCTGCGTCGGACGCTCGCTGTCGAAGGTGTAGTTGAAGCCCAGGCGCGGCTGGATCAGGAACTTGCTTTCGAAGACCTTGCTGTTGTCCAGACCGAAGGTGTTCAGGGCGGCCTGGTTGAACTGCGGCGACGGGCTGGTGTCCGGACGATCGGCGCGCACGCCCATGGTCAGGGTCAGGTTGTTGTTGACGTACCAGGTGTCCTGCACGAACAGCGCGAGGTTGCTGTACTCGTAGTCAGCCGCGATCGAACCCGGCGCGGTTTCCTTGGCCAGGTTGTAGGTCTGCCAACGGCCGGCGGCGAAGTTGTCCAGGCCGTAGAACGTGTAGGTGCCCCACGAGTTGGCGCCGTAGTAGTTGTAGATGTCGTTGGTGTCATACGACGCACCGAACTTCAGGTCGTGGTCGCCCATCGTCAGGGTACCGGCAGCGTAGTAGTTCCACGCCTTGGTCTCCAGGATGTTGTCCTGCGAGTTCACTTCCGTACCCAGGTACAGCGAGTCGCCTTCCGGGGTGGTCAGGTTGCGCGGGAAATAGATGCGGATGCTCGGCGCGTTGGTCGACACTTCACGCACAGCCGAGTACTCACGGTACGAGGCCTTCAGTTCGGTCGAGAAGTTATCGCTCCAGTCGCTGAACAGCTGGGCGACGTAGCTTTCGTTGGTCTTGACGTGCTGGTACCAGTACGAGCTCAACGACGCAGTGGACGTCGAGTTCATGCCGTTGATACGCAGCTTGTCCTGCTCCAGCTTGCTGTAGCGGAAGTTGGCGCGGTGGTTGTCGTTGATGTTCCAATCGAGCTTGATTGCGTACTCTTCCAGCTCGGTATCGGCATTGCTTTCGATGCCACCGGCGTCGAAGCCATACACGTCCTGCGCAATCTGCTGCGCACGCGTCACGTCGGCCATCGAGTAGTTTGCGCCCGCTTTGCCCAGCGCGGTGCCGGACAGATCGGCGCCCGGGGCAGCCTGCTTGAACTTCTCGTAGTTGGCGAAGAAGAACAGCTTGTCTTTGACGATCGGACCACCGACGGTCACGCCGTAGGTTTCTTCCTTGGTGAAGCCCTTGAAGGGCTGACCTTCCGGGTTGTCGCCGAACCAGTCGCCGTCACGATAGGTGCCGTAGACCGAACCATGCACTTCGTTGGTACCGGACTTGGTCACCGCATTGACGGTGGCGCCGGCGGCAGCGGCGATGCTGACGTCGTAGTTGGACAGGTTGATGTCCAGGGCTTCGATGGCTTCCATCGCGACCGGCTGGCGACGGGTCGGCATGTTGTTGCCTTCCAGGCCGAAGGTGTCGCTTGCCGACACGCCGTCGATGTTGATCGAGTTGAAGCGCGGATTCTGGCCGCCGGCCGAGATCGAACCCGAGGCGCGGTCAATGAAGGTCACGCGCGGGTCAAGGCGCATCAGGTCCTGGATGTTGCCGCCGATCGACGGCGCCATCTCGATCTGTTCCTGACTGATATTGGTGCTCGAGCCCATCTTGGTGGTGCTGAAGACTTCCGAGCCACCGCCCACGGCCATGACCTGGACGGCGTCCAGGTTGGTGGCGGCGAGGTCGCCGGCCAGCGTGGCGTTGATGGTGCCGGTCTGGTTCACGCCCAGATAGACGCCATCTTCAGTCTTGGTGCCTTCACCGGGCTTGGTGATCGATATCGTGTACGGACCACCCACGCGCAGACCGCGTGCGTTGTAGCGACCAGCCGCATCGGTCGTCGCACGCGAAACGGTGCCGGACTCGGTGTGGGTGATGGTGACTTCTGCGCCTGCAACGGGCGCG
>Ga0247816_10001526_pt1 | contig 11358 bp, 5 predicted proteins | sample UWRJL209509C1_FD_179930 | JGI IMG/M metagenome (GOLD analysis project Ga0247816, IMG submission 179930) | Plant litter microbial communities from Arlington Agricultural Research Station in Wisconsin, United States - UWRJ-L209-509C-1 | ecosystem: Environmental > Terrestrial > Plant litter >...
GAAGTAACAGCGGGCCAACTAGCATTACTGTTATTATGTGTAAACAAGGAAGGATTGTTGCTTCCAGATGGGTCAAACCCGTTTGCTTGAGCTCCAGCTCCGGTAATATCTGTTCCAAGCCCAACAGGATCAGTTGTTGGAGCGCCTTCTTGCCAATTGCTTTGAATGGTTCCTCCTGTAGTTGCTGAACTCATAAAACGATAAGCTCTTCTTGCAGGAACATAGCGTTCAATGGTCATTGTGCCACTAATGCTTCCGGTAACTTTGTCAATTACTGCGGTTGTGTTTGCATTACTTTTCAGGGTCAGTGCATTTCCAGTGGTAAATAATCCTGATTCAATGTGCAATATGCCAGTTAAGTTTAAATTTCCTTGAAGCGTTACGCCTGCTATATTTGAAAGCGTTAAATTTCGAACAGTATTTGTTGCAAAAGTATTGGTAGGAATTGTTTGTGCTCCTGTGTTTCCAATCATTACAATTGTTCCGTCAACTGCTGTTAAAGCTCCATTATTAACAATTGTTCCGGCAATGCGAAGTTTTCCGTTTCCATTTGTGTTTACTGTAACTCTTGCGCCACTTGCAACTGTAATATTTTTACAATCTGCATTTCCATCGGTACCTGTAATAATAGGATAATTGTTTGAAGCAACAACTGGAATTTCTACATCTCTGGTCAAAGTTGGAATGATGTTGCAAGACCAGTTTCCGGGTGTATTCCAAAAAGTGCTGACTGCTCCTGTCCAAACATTTGTTGTAATTACCGTAATTGTAGCTGGTGAAGAAGTTGCTGTACAAGCTCCGTTTGTGACTACTGCTCTGTAATATGTAGTTGCGTTTAACGATGGAGTAGTGTAAGTGGCTGTTGTGCCACCTGTGGGAACATTAGTCCAGCTTCCGGCTAAATTTGTTGTAGATTGTTGCCATTGAATGCTTCCGGTGTTTCCAGAAAGAGTGATTGACGTTGAATTTCCTGAACAAATAGTTCTGTTTGAAGCAATAGTTCCGGCGACTGCGGTATTGCTCACATTTACTTGAATCGGATTTGTGCGAGTTTCAGCACAATTTTGTCCATTGTTATTGATAACTGCATAATAATATGTAGTTCCTGCAGTATTTACAGGAGGATTTAGAATGTTAGAAGTAGCGCCCGAAATTATAGCGCCACCCGTGTTGGTATTTGTAGGACTTGAATACCATTGATAAGATAAGTCTAAACCTTGTGCAATGACTTCTAATGCTGGCGAAGTTCCGTTTAAACATACATTTGTTGGAGAAGAAATGCCATTTACATAACCTGTTTGTCCAATAATTACTGTGTTTAAATAGGCAGGATTTGTAAGGGTTGCTCCCGCAGGATTTGTAATTGTACAGCGATAAACACCAATATCACTCGCACTAACCGGATTTATTACCAAATTAGCAGAAGTTGCTCCAGAAATAGTACCACCATTCACTAATGATACGCCATTTTTTTCCCATTGATATTCCAGTTCGCTTCCGTCAACTGTCACTGAAAAAGTTGCTTGCCCACCAATACACGCTACCTTTGAAGTGGGCTGCGCTGTAATAATTGGCGAAAGAATTTGAAAGGTATCTCTGTTATAAGCCATAAAAGCGGGATCACTCGTGCCACTTGGCATAACTTTAAAGGCAACAGCATTGGCTTTGTTTGAAGAATTTATCCCAAAATCACTCAAATTGTAAGCTAATAATCTAATATCTCTCAAGTTTGATCCAATGATTCTGGAGCCGTTGATGACTGCAGTATTTAATTGGCCTCCTTCTGGAAGCGTAAAAAAATCAGTTTTATATTGTCCCACAATCGGCACATTGCTGAAATTGATTTGTATTGGATTTCCAACAACATTGCCTTGAGCATCTACAAAAGAATAAATGGAATAAGATCCGTCAGTTGGTGAAGCTACTTGTGAAACCAAGATATCAGGAATGGCATCATCAATTCCCGATTGCAAAATATTTGTTGCCGTGAATAACAAAACCGCTGAAGAAGGCAAGTTTGTAACTCCGGTTCCAAGATTTAAACCTCTGATTCCATCAATCAAAACATCGCGAACAGAAAGTCCGGCAACGCCTGGTGCTGTTGGAACTTGAGTATTTGCATTTCCATCAATTTTGCTTGCCAATACGATCAAGTTCGGATTTGTGCCTCCAGATGGAACCGTTCCTTGTACGTCTTTAATAGGTAAAGCTCTAAAATTCTTTTGCTCATGTGCAATACCGCGACTATTTAAAATAGTTTCTGCAGTAGCTGAACCAGTCGTAAACATGTTGCTTCCAACTTGAAACGCCATAAGGCTATGATTGGTATCAGGCTGTTGTGCGGGATCATTGCTTGGGCTGTTTGAATTCCAATAACCGTTAAAATCAGTAATTATTCGTGTAACCGAATTGGCAGAAGTTGTCTGAGCAGGCGCGGAATAAATGTAAGAATTGGCTGAAACTGCACTTCCATTTGCAGTTGTAACGCCAATCGTCCCTGAAGAAGTCAGCGTTATTGGTACAATTGCCCTTATTTCATTTGCAGAAATATAGGTAATCCTCTCAGAAGGTACTCCGTTAAATCTCACATTTGAAGGTGTTGAAGCCATTGCGCTCGTGAAATTGTTTCCTAGAATGGTAACCGAAGTTCGATGTGTAATTCTTGTTGGGGAAAAAGAAGAAATTGAAGGGGTTTGTGCATAGACGGTTGCAGTGAGGAAAAGCAACCATAGCGAGATCTGTTTCTTAAAAGTGGTAATTTTCTGAAACTCCATAGATGAATATTTTTATTTATATAAAAAAATGAAAAATCTATGGAAATGTTCATTTAACAAAAGTTAAAATATTCTTGCTGTATCTTGTTTTTATGATTAATAACGAAAAAGAAACTATTTCTTAAGGTATTATTAATAGTGAAGGCTAATGATCTGTTAAAATGAAAAAATCCGCTCATTTCTGAACGGATTTTAAGTTTTATTCAAATTGAATTACTAGCGGAAAACGAAAATAGGTTCTGATAGGTTTTCCTTTGTCATAGCCAGGTGTCCATTTTTTTGAAGTCGCAAAAATCCTTTGAAATTCTTCTGAAAGTCCATAACCAGGATTTCTTTCTAGTTTTACGCCTGTCAGACTTCCGTCTTTTTCAACTACAAATGAAATTACTAAGCGAAGTGATTCTGTAAGTTCATCTGGTAATTTGAGATTGTTGACTACAAATTCTTTAAACTTATCAATGCCACCTGGATATTCTGGCGTTATTTCTGCTCTGTCATAGATATGATTTTCTGGATACTCTTTTGGAGCTTCCTCAGCCGGATTAACAGCCAATTCTTGAGCGTCTAGCGTATTGCAAAAAAAGGCAGATACAATAATAATTAAGGCGGATATTTTTTTCATCTTATTATTTCGAAAGTTCCACAAAATATTTATAAAACAACGGAATAGTTTCAATTCCTTTCAAGTAATTGAATACTCCAAAGTGTTCGTTTGGCGAGTGAATAGCATCAGAATCCAAACCAAATCCCATCAAAATAGTTTTAGATTTCAATTCTTTTTCAAACAAAGCTACAATCGGAATACTTCCTCCAGAACGAACGGGAATCGGCTGTACGCCAAAACTTTCATTATACGCTTTTGCAGCGGCTTGATAACCAATGCTGTCAATCGGCGTCACATATCCTTGGCCTCCATGATGCGGTTTTACTTTCACAGTTACGCCACTCGGAGCAATGCTTTCAAAGTGTTTTGTAAACAATTCTGTAATTTCGTGCCAGTCTTGATTCGGAACCAAACGCATCGAAATCTTGGCAAAAGCTTTGCTTGCAATTACTGTTTTTGCACCTTCCCCAGTATAACCACCCCAAATTCCGTTGACGTCTAAAGTCGGACGAATAGAATTTCTTTCGTTTGTAGTATATCCTTTTTCTCCGTAGATATCATTCAAGTCTAAAGATTTTTTATAAGCTTCTAAAGAAAACGGCGCTTTTGCCATTTCGGCTCGCTCTTCCGCAGAAAGTTCTTCTACATTGTCATAAAATCCAGGAATGGTGATGTGATTGTTTTCATCGTGAAGCGACGCAATCATCTTTGCCAAAATATTTATTGGATTCGCAACAGCACCGCCATACAAACCAGAATGCAAATCACGATTCGGACCAGTAACTTCTACTTCCACATAGCTTAAACCACGCAAACCCGTTGTGATCGAAGGCTGTGTGTTTGAAATCATTCCCGTATCAGAAATCAAAATCACGTCGTTTTTCAGTTTCTCTTGGTTTCTTTCTACAAACCAGCTCAAACTTGCCGAACCAACTTCTTCTTCGCCTTCAATCATGAATTTTACATTGCAAGGAAGATTGTTCGTTTGAACCATATATTCCAAAGCTTTTACGTGCATGTACATTTGGCCTTTGTCATCACATGCGCCACGAGCAAAAATAGCTCCTTCTGGATGTAATTCTGTCTTTTTAATAACCGGCTCAAATGGAGGAGAAGTCCACAATTCTAAAGGATCTGGCGGTTGTACGTCATAATGCCCATAAACCAAAACTGTTGGAAGATTTGGATCAATAATTTTTTCTCCATAAACAATAGGATAACCCGGTGTGTCGCAAATTTCTACGAAATCACAGCCTGCTTTTTCAAGGCTAAATTTTACGGCATTGGCAGTATCAATTACATCTTGAGAATAAGCAGAATCAGCACTCACAGACGGAATCTTCAGTAAGTCAATAAGTTCGTTCAGGAAACGCTCCTTGTTTTTTTGAACGTAATCTTTTATAGTATCCATAGTGGCTTTTTAAAAATGTTGTCTGCCAAAAATACGAAAAAGAATATTTTAATTTTTTTTAATTTTTTATTTGAAAGTTCAAAACTATGACTATATTTGCACCTCGATAACAGCAATAGTTGTTTTCAAAGGTCTACTGCGGATATGGTGAAATTGGTAGACACGCCAGACTTAGGATCTGGTGCCGCAAGGTGTGTAGGTTCGAGTCCTATTATCCGCACTTAAACCCTGACTATTAATTAGTTAGGGTTTTTTGTTTTAATACTTGCCCAACATTTGCCTAACCACGCTTTCAAGTCGATAAACTTTAAGATAATAAAGATTATTAACGCAACTCAAAATACTACAAAAAAAGAATATAAGATTTAGGTTTAGCGAATAAAAATACACCTCAGATAATGATAACATCACCAACTCCAATTCTATCACAAAAAAGTTAGACTCCATAAATGTATTAAAATTATATATTTACCAAAATTAATAACAACAATGTCAGACGAACAAAAGAAACTTCTAGAATCCCAACTATGGGCAATAGCAAATATATTAAGAGGTAAAATATCAGCTAATCAATTTCAAGATTATATACTTGGTTTTATTTTCTATAAATACCTTTCAGAAAAGTTAGAAAAAAAAGCAAATGATTTTCTTAAATCAGATGGTATTTTATTTAATGACATTGATGAAAACAGCACCGATGGTAAAGCTATTTTAGAAGCATTAAAAGAAGCAACAGTTGACGCATTAGGTTATTTCTTAAAACCATCTGAACTATTCACAAATCTAGCTAAAAAGGGTAATGCAAAGGTTATCAATGAAGACGATGAAGAACAAATTCAAAGTACATTCATTTTAGAGGATTTAGCCAATGTTTTAAACTCTATCGAAAAAAGTACAATGGGTTCAGAGAGCCAAGACGACTTTGATAATTTATTCTATGATATAGATTTAAACTCAACTAAAATTGGTAGAACGACAAAAGATAGAAACGATGTTATTGTAAAAATCTTAACTGCATTAGATGAAATTGATTTCGATTTAGACAATACCGATGGCGATGTTTTGGGTGATGCCTACGAATATTTAATTGGTAAGTTTGCTGAAGGTGCAGGACAAAAAGCAGGTGAATTTTACACTCCGCAACAAGTTTCTTCTATCTTGGCCAAAATTGTTACTACTCGCAAAAGCAAATTAAAATCAGTATATGACCCAACCTGTGGAAGTGGTTCGCTATTGCTCCGAGTAGCTAGAGAAGTTGATGAAGTTGGTCATTTTTACGGACAAGAACAAAATCGAACTACCTATAACTTGGCTCGAATGAATATGATTTTGCACGATGTAAATTATCATAGATTCGATATTAAAAACGAGGACACTTTAGAGAAGCCGCAACATTTAGATTTTAAATTTGATGCTATTGTAGCAAATCCACCTTTTTCTGCAAAATGGTCGGCAAATCCTTTATTTTCTAATGATGATAGATTTTCTCAATATGGCAGATTAGCACCAGGAACAAAGGCAGATTTTGCTTTCATTCAACATATGGTACATCAATTAGATGATAATGGAATTATGGCTTGTATTGCTCCTCACGGTGTTTTATTTCGTGGGGGTGCGGAAGGTCACATTCGTAAATACCTAATAGAAGATAGAAATTACATTGATGCAATTATTGGTTTGCCATCTAACTTATTTTATGGTACAAGTATTCCAACTTGTATATTGGTTTTAAAGAAATGTAAAGAAACTCCAGAAAATATTTTATTCATTGATGCCAGTAGTGATTTTGAAAAAGTAAAAAATCAAAATGTATTAAGAGACAAGGACATTGATAAAATTATTACTACTTATCAAAATAGAGAAGTAATTGAAAAATATTCAAATATTGCTACTCTTGAAGAAGTAAAGGCAAACGATTATAATTTAAACATTCCTCGTTATATAAACACTTTTGAAGAAGCTATTGAAATTAACATAGATGACATTGCAGATAAATTAAAAGCGGTTGATAATAAAATGGTATCAGTTGACGATACTATTGCATCATTTTGCAAAGAATTAAATATTAAAACACCTTTTTAATATGGGAAAACTTCAACCACAATTAAGATTTCCAGAATTTAATGGAAATTGGAAAGTCGACAAATTAGGAGTTTTATTTGATATAAGTGCAGGTGGTGATATTAAACAAGAATTTGTTAGCCAAAATAGGACGGATATTTTTAAATATCCAATTTATGCTAATGCTGAAAAAAATAAAGGTTTTTATGGTTATGCAAGTATTTATAAAATAGATGGGGAGGTTATAACCATTGCAGGTAGAGGGGTAAATATTGGAATTGCACATTCTAGAAAAGAAAAGTTTTATCCAATTGTTAGATTATTAGTTTTAAAACCGAAAAAAGAAACTTCAGTTGATTTCTTTGAGTATGCAATAAATAATTTTGATATTGTTGTGGAAAGTACAGGAGTACCTCAGCTAACTGCACCACAGATTTCAAATTATGAAATTTTTTATACAGATTTCAAAGAACAAACCAAAATAGCCAATTTTCTTTCAGCAATAGATGAAAAAATTAACCATTTAAAAGAAAAAAAATCACTTTTAGAAGATTATAAAAAAGGCATAATGCAAAAAATCTTTAATCAAGAAATAAGATTTAAAGACGATAATGGTGATGATTTTGAAGATTGGGAAATTAAAACTTTAGGCGTAGTTGCCGATTTTTTCAAAGGTAAAGGTTTACCCAAAAATCATATAAAAGATGATGGAAGCTTTAAATGTATTCATTATGGTGAGTTATTTACGAAGTATAATGAATTAATTAAAAATGTTATAAGTAAAACAGATATATATGACAAACCATTTTTATCAATAGCAAATGATGTATTAATGCCTACTTCGGATGTTACACCGAATGGGTTAGCCACTGCAAGTTGTATTTTAGAAGATGGTGTTATTTTAGGTGGTGATGTTTTAATAATAAGGCAAAAAAAGAAAGTTTTAGATGGTTTATTTTTATCTTTTTATATAGCACAATTTAGAGAAAAAGTAATGAAATTAGTTTCAGGTTCAACAGTATATCACCTTTATGGTTCAGATATGAAAAATTTAGAAATAGTTATTCCTTGTTTGAAGGAACAAACTAAAATCGCTACTTTCCTTTCAGCTATTGATGATAAAATAGAATTAGTTTTGAATCAAATACAAGACACCCAAGAATATAAAAAAGGGTTATTACAACAAATGTTTGTTTAAATTTATGACATCACAATCAGAATTAATATTAGAACAAAACTTAATCAGTCAATTAGCAGCTAATGGATATGACAAAGTAACTATTAAAGATGAATCCGATTTATTGGTTAATCTTAAAAAACAATTAGAAAAGCACAACAACAAAGTTTTTTCTGATAGTGATTTCAAGCAAATTATAAACCACCTTTCAAAGTCAAATAATATCTTTGAAAAAGCTTTATTACTTCGTGATAAATTTGCCTTTAAAAACGATAATAATGAGTTAGTGTATGTTGAGTTTATCAATATGGACTTTTGGTGTCAAAACGAATACCAAGTAACTAATCAAATAACGGTTGAAGGCTCATATAAAAACAGATATGATGTAACAATTTTAATCAATGGTTTACCATTAGTTCAAATAGAATTAAAGAAAACCGGCATAGAGTTAAAAGAAGCTTACAATCAAATAAATCGTTACCAAAAACATTCGTTTTCATCTAATACAGGCTTATTTAATTTCGTTCAATTATTTGTTATCAGTAATGGAGTAAACACAAAATACTTCAGCAATTTTGGAAACAAAAAACCAGACTTTAAGCAAACATTCTATTGGACAGACGATAACAACAAACGTATTTCTAAATTAGAAGATTTCGCTAATACTTTCCTTGAAAAATGTCATTTGTCTAAAATGATAACCAAGTATATAGTATTACACGATACAGACAAAATGCTAATGGTTTTAAGACCTTATCAGTTCTTTGCAGTAGAGAGAATTATTGATAAAGTAAAAAATAGTAATCATAACGGTTATATATGGCATACAACGGGATCGGGAAAAACTTTAACATCATTCAAAGCAAGTCAAATACTTTCACAATTACCAAAAGTAGATAAAGTTGTTTTTTGTGTAGATAGGCAAGATTTAGATTACCAAACAGCAAAAGAGTTCAACGCTTTTAAACCTGATTGTGTAGATACTACAAACAATACAAAATCATTAGTAAATCAATTTAATGATGCAAATAATAAGCTAATTGTAACTACTATTCAAAAGTTATATAATGCCATTACAAAAGAGCATCATTTAAAAACAATGGATAATCTTAAAGACAAAAAGATTGTCTTTATTTTCGATGAATGCCATCGTTCACAGTTTGGAGATACACATAAAAAAATAACACAATATTTCAATAATTATCAAATGTTTGGTTTCACAGGAACACCAATATTTGTTGATAATGCAACTTCTATAAAAGGCATAAAACAAACTACTGCTAGTTTATTTGGCGAAAAATTACATCAATACGTTATTACAGATGCTATAAAAGATGAAAATGTATTGCGTTTTTCAGTTGAGTATGTTGGTAAGTACAAAGAAAAAGAAAACTCACAAAACGAAATTGATATTGAGGTAGAATCTATTGACACAAAGGAGTTAATGGAAAGCCCACAACGATTAGAAAAGATTGCTAACTATATTATTCAACAACATCCAATAAAAACGCATAACAGAGAGTTTACAGCTATGTTTTGCGTAAATAGTGTTGATACTCTAATTAAGTATTTTAACCTGTTTAGAGAGCTTAAAAAACAAGGTAAGCATAATCTTAATATAGCAACAATATTCAGTTATACAGCCAACGAAGACGAGAAGAACCACAACAGCATTGAAGAAGAAGATTTTGATTTTACAGATGCTAAAGTTAATCCTCATACTCGTGATGTATTAGAAGAATATATTCAAGAATATAACCAAACATTCCAAACGAATTATTCTACAAGAGATAGTATATTATTTTACAATTATTACAAAGACATTGCTAATAGAGTTCGTAATAAGCAAATAGATATTTTATTTGTGGTCAATATGTTCCTTACAGGTTTTGATAGTAAAACATTAAATACATTATTTGTTGATAAAAATTTAAGACATCACGGTTTAATTCAAGCCTATTCAAGAACTAACAGAATATTAGGAGAAAAGAAATCACAAGGTAATATCGTTGTATTCCGAAATCTTAAAAAAGCTACTGATGATGCAATTGCTTTGTTTTCTAACAAGGATGCAAAAGAAATAATCATAATGCAACCTTATGAAAAGTATGTAAAAGACATAAACGAAGCATACCAAAAATTAATTGATATAGTGCCAAATTTTGAAGCTGTAGATGATTTATATACAGAAGATGAAGAACTAGAATTTATAAAAGCATTTAGAGATTTAATCCGTTTAAAAAATGTGATTTCATCCTATGTAGATTTCTCTTTTGAAGATATTGAATTAGACGAACAAGAATTTGAAAATTACAAATCCAAGTATTTAGACTTATACGATAAGACCAGAGAAGTAAAAGAAAAAACATCAATTCTTGATGAAGTAGATTTTGAATTAGAGTTAATCCATCGTGATGATATTACAGTTAGTTATATTCTAGCGTTATTAGCAAATTTAAAAGTAACTACATTAGAAGAAAAAGAACGTAAACAAAAAGAGATATTAGATTTAGTAGCAGGAGAAACCAAACTTCGTAGCAAAAGAGAGTTAATTGAAAAGTTCATAATAGAAAATCTTCCATTAATCCAATCCGAAAACATTGAAGAAGACTATAATTCATTTATGGATGCCGAAAAACTAAAAGCATTCAATAAATTTGTAGAAGATGAAAAACTTAATGCAGATAAACTAAAAAAGCTAACAGAAGATTACATTTTCACACAAAGAACACCAACAAAGCAAGAAGTAGTAGATGTATTAGAAAATCAACCATCAATTATGCAAAGGTCTTCAATTGGTGAAATTATTTTAAGTAAATTTATGAACTTTGTAAATACTTTTTTTAACGACTAATATAATATGATATTCAGCACGATTATGTTATGTATAATTATTTACTAATTCATATACGCAGTCAGAAATCACCTAACTTTTATTCCTAATTTGTAATACTTACAGTAAAAAAAATACATTTATTCTACACACGCATATTCTACACACCCAATGATATAGGGACGTAAAATAGTTTTTTATAAAATAGATGATAGTATCATCCTATAATTTAATGCGTTGTTAAATCAACTGCGTTTTCTAAAATTGCCGATAATTCGGAATCTATTTTATAGCGTGTTAATGGCTTTTCATTCTCTACATTTTCCCAATCACATTTTTTTGGGTTAAATTTCCACTCTTCAAAATTGGTTATTACTCTTGGTTCTTGTATTGGTGTAGATGAAGTTTTTTCGCCATTAAATCCAAAGCGCTCAAAAATTCGTTTTCCTTTCATTGCTGTTAGTATAGTGTCTAATGCAGAAACATAAATTTGATATG
>Ga0247816_10001527_pt1 | contig 11357 bp, 11 predicted proteins | sample UWRJL209509C1_FD_179930 | JGI IMG/M metagenome (GOLD analysis project Ga0247816, IMG submission 179930) | Plant litter microbial communities from Arlington Agricultural Research Station in Wisconsin, United States - UWRJ-L209-509C-1 | ecosystem: Environmental > Terrestrial > Plant litter >...
CAAGTTAGGGGAAATAAAAGCGGTAAGCGATTAAATAACATTTCTATAACAAGCATTCTTTTTCCACAGAGATTCACAAAGTAAACACGAAGATTCACAGAAAAAAAATAACTTTGCGAATCTCTGTGAAATCTTTGTGAATCTTTGTGCAATAACCGAAGCTAACATTTTCACAACACTCTTTTAAATCATTTCCCAATTTCATACTTTTGAGTCCAACCTCAACGAAAATTAATTTCTTAATGGTTCAAAAATTAATCAGTAAAATTTATATGTCAATACTCACACAAAAATTCACAACACAACACGATACCGCACCTTTTTCGCAAATAAAAAATGAAGATTTTCTTCCTGCTTTTAAAGATGCAATTGCAACCGCAAAACAAGAAATCGATGAAATAATTGCCAATCCAGAAGCGCCTACTTTTGAAAACACGATCGAAGCAATGGATTTCAGCGGTTCTACTTTAGACCGAATTTCTAGTATTTTCTTCAATTTGCATTCTGCAGAAACCAATGATGAAATTCAAAAAATTGCTCAGGAAGTTTCGCCCTTGCTATCAGAATTCGGCAATGATATTCGATTGAATGCCGATTTATTTCAAAGAGTGAAAACGGTTTACGAAAACAAATCAAACCTCAACTTGAATGCAGAACAAACCACTTTATTAGACAAAAAATACAAAAACTTTTCAAGAAACGGAGCAAATTTATCGGAAGAAAAGAAAAATCAGCTTCGCGAAATCGACAAGGAATTGTCAAAATTGAGTTTGGAATTTGGCGAAAATGTTTTGTCAGAAACTCAAAATTTCCAATTACATATTACAGATGAAAAAGAGCTGTCTGGTTTGCCGGAAGGAACAATTGAAGCTGCAAAAGAATTGGCCAAAAGCCAAGAAAAAGAAGGCTGGATTTTCACTTTAGATTATCCAAGTTATGTTCCATTTTTGACTTATGCGGATAATCGTGAATTGCGTAAAAAGATGGCAATTGCTTTTGGTTCCAAAGGTTTTCAGAAAAATGAATTTGACAACGAAGAAATTGTTCTGAAGATTGCAAGACTTCGTTTTGAAAGAGCCAAGCTTTTGGGTTACGCTTCTCACGCTCATTTTGTTTTGGAAGAAAGAATGGCTGAAAGTCCGGAAAAAGTAACGACTTTTTTAAATGAATTGTTGGAAAAAGCAAAACCTGCCGCAGAAAAAGAATTTGAGCAATTGAAGAAATTTGCCAAAGATTTAGATGGAATTGAAGAATTGGAGAAATGGGACGGCGCTTATTATTCTGAAAAATTGAAACAGCAATTATTCAATTTGGATGATGAAAAGCTGAAGCCTTATTTTAAATTAGAAAATGTTTTAGATGGCGCTTTTACGGTTGCAAGCCGTTTATATGGTTTGACTTTCGTAGAAATAAATTCGATTGAAAAATACCATCAAGATGTAAAAACTTATGAAGTGAAAAATATTTCGGGTGAATTAGTTTCTATTTTTTATGCCGATTTTTTTCCAAGAAAAGGAAAACGAAATGGTGCTTGGATGACTTCTTTCAAATCGCAATATGTTTTGAGTGGCATCAATGAAAGACCGCATATTTCAATTGTCTGCAACTTTACAAAGCCTACAGAAACAAAACCTTCATTATTGACTTTCAACGAAGTAACCACATTGTTTCACGAATTCGGTCACGCTTTACACGGAATGTTGGCCGACACCATTTATCCAAGTTTGTCAGGAACGAGTGTTTTCTGGGATTTTGTGGAATTGCCGAGCCAGATTTTTGAAAACTGGTGTTATGAACCAGAAGCTTTGGCTTTGTTCGCACATCATTATCAAACGGAAGAATTAATTCCGACAGAATATATACAGAAAATTAAAGAAAGTGCAAGTTTTCAAGAAGGTTTGGCGACGATGCGACAATTGAGTTTTGGACTTTTAGATATGGGCTGGCATGGACAAGATCCTACGGAAATTAAATCGGTTAAAGATTTTGAGACTGCGCAGTTTGAATCCACGAAATTATATCCAGATGTGAAAGAAAATGCGATGAGTACTTCGTTTTCGCATATTTTTCAAGGTGGTTATTCTTCAGGATATTACAGTTATAAATGGGCCGAAGTTTTGGATGCCGATGCTTTTGAATTCTTCCAAGAAAAAGGAATTTTTGATGCTGAAGTTGCCAAAAGATTCCAAGAAAATGTGCTTTCAAAAGGCGGCACTGAACATCCGATGATTTTGTACAAACGCTTCCGCGGAAGCGAACCAAAACCGGATGCTTTGTTGAAAAGAGCTGGATTGTTGAAGACTTCTTAGATTTTAGAAATCTTATACTTTATCAAAATGGATTGCTGGATTATTTCTGGCAATCTGTTTTTTTTTGAAATTGCAGTTATTTGAAAGTTAAGAATTATTAAAAAATCTCAAAAAAAAGAAGTCAGTTTGTCATCCAAATCATACGTTTAACATAATTCATTTAGGATATTTTTAAGATTCCCAAAAGATTTTAGTTATATTTGAAACCCTGATAAACAATCCTTATGAAAAAACTTTACAAGAATTTTGCTTTCGTATTGTTTTTACTTTTTCTAACAAGCAACAGTTATGGCCAGTTGCCGAATTTTACATTATCAGTTACAGCAATTGATGAAACTTGCTCTGGAAACGGAACACTTAACTTTCAGGTAACCGGAGTTGATCCTACAGCGAATCTTACCTACACCATTTATTTGCTTCCAAACACGACAGATCCTTATCGAATATTATCTACAAACAGCCTCACAGGATTAAATGCAGGAAATTATCGTGTGGTTGCGAAACAAACTTTAGGAACTTTAAGCAACAGCCAGCAACGAGATATTACTATACAAGGATTATATGCTCCGCTTAATTTTACAATTATACAAGATGTTCAATCGGCTTGCAACGGAACAATTTCGATACAAGTAACTTCTGGAAATGCTGTTTCCTATGAAATTTTTGCGGGTCCGATTACTCGGCCAGAACAAGCTAGTCCAGTTTTTACAAATCTTCCTTCGGGGAATTATATCATCAGAGTTCATGACAGTTGTAACGAAGCTTTAAGTCGTTCCTACACTTATATCAGACCTGTTTTTTCACCTACAGGAATCACAATTTTGCCTACTGAATTTCCTTCCCTACTGCTTCCCGCTTGTGATCAGATAACAGTCGGGCATCATCTTGAAATTGCACCTCAATATTATGTTGCCTATCCTTTGACCTTTACTTATAATGTTCGGCCTCCCGGAGGAGGTGCGCCAATTATTGCGACCTCAATTGTTTCAGGAACATCAGGAATAAATACTGGCGGTATCATTCCACGAGGAGGAACTTTTAGCGCCGCTATCCCTTATTTCCCAACATCTTATAGTTATGATCTTGTGATTACCGATGCCTGCGGAAATAGTTATAGAAGAAATAATAATATTATTAATAAGCAATTTACAGCTACTATTTCTGAAAATATTGTTCGATGTGGCATGAACCAACTTAGAATTGGTGTTGATTTTTTCATGTTCCCTATTTCTGTTCAGTTCACTTCTTCACCAACGGGATTTAATCCAGCAGCATTTAACGCTAATCACCCAAATTTTAATGATTATCCAGAATATGGTTCAGGAGATAATCCTGTTCCAGAAGGTACTTATGTTGTGCGAGTAACTGATGCGTGTGGCAGAAGTGTAACCGATGAAGTTATTATAATTAATAATATTGAAGCTGATGTAACCGGAGAAAACACTTGCCCATTCGGACCTAAAATAACAGCTTCTTCTTCGGGGTCAGACATTATTTCTATATGGATTAGAGTTGCGCCTCCCGGTTTTGCTTATCCCTTACCATATAACGCACAAGCTTACATTAATCAGTCAGGAACAGCTGTCATCAACGGAATTTTAATCCCTGGAAATTATACAATTGATTTTACTGATGAGTGTAATAATGATTTTACTGAAAATGTTACCGTTCCAAATCCATCTTCTTCGGGAGCAGTTTCTGTAAATTATTTGGGAGACTGTCTGCCAGGAATGGGTTCTATTTATATTCGAAATTCTGCTGTAAATCTTGTTTCAGTTGTTTTAGAAACAGGACCTGGTAACTATGCTCCCGGATTTCCTCATAATATTTCTTCTTTCATCAGAGATACTAATTTAATGATGAACGGATTGCCAATTGGGGTTTATACAGCTACTGTAACTGATTTATGCGGTAGCAGATTGGTCACTTTAAATGTGCAAGAATATATCGGAACCACAAATGTTACCATTACAGAAAGATGCTCGTCTTTTGACATGTATTTATCGCATTCTAACAATAATTCATTGCCTAATTTAGGATATTGGTTGCAAAAAAGAAATGAAGCAACAGGAAGATGGCAACATCCTGTGACAAATGTGGCTTATATTGAAAATACTTTTCCTTCTTCATTAAATTCGCTTCCGTTAAATAATAACTTATTAAACATAAATTTAGGGATCAATGCGCATTATAGAATTATAACGGCAAGCTCCATATTTGCCACTCCAGGAAGTGCCAATTATTGCTACCGCGTGCTTCGTGAATTTGATACTGGTTCTGATCCTGTAATTAATGATGCTTTGAGTTTTTCATGCTCAGGAACTGGTTCTGACGTATTCATTGACGTTACCGGAACAGGTCCTTTTAACTATAAGATTTTAGAAAAAGACTACCTGCCTTTTGAGTTTAATAATCTAACCAATCCGCTTTTCACAAATTTACAACCAGGAGTTTATTTGTTTCAAGTAGAAGATACTTGTGGTAATCAGTCAACGATTACGCACGATGTTTCTGCACCTTTTGTATTCAATATTGCTTCACAACTTTGTAATGGTTCAAATAGCACACTTTCAGTTCCTGATTTTCCTTATTTGCAATACAAATGGTATAAACAAGGACAAGAAAGCACAATTCTCAGCACAAGCGCAACGCTTAATTTCACGCCATTAAATCTAATGACACAATCCGGAATTTACTTTGTTCAGATAATTTATCCGTCGAACACAAACTCCTGTTTGAACCAAACACTTTCTTTTAATTTAAATCCGGGAGCTTTGCCAAGTGCTGGAAATGATACTGAAACTGTTCTTTGCTCGATTCCATTTTCAATCAATTTGTATGATTATTTATCAGGAAATTTTGATTTGAACGGAACTTGGGAACAAATTACGCCAGGAGGAACACTTTCTGCAAATGTTTGGGATTTAACCGGAGTTACTAACGGAACCTACCAATTTAAATATATTGTAAACGGTTTTTGCGGCGTAACTGATGAAGCGATTATTAAAATTCAGTTTGCCGCAACGCCGCCTGCCCCAATATTAACTGCTGTCACGCCTCTTTGCGTTGGCGAACCTGTAAATATTGCAATCACAAATGTGAATTTGCTTTACACCTATTCTTGGACTGGTCCAAACGGATTTACAGCTAATACGCACAATCCTGTATTCCCAAATGCAAGCTTGGCAATGGCAGGAACATATACTGTTACAGCTTACATAGGAGTCAATTCTTGTGGTTCTCCAGCAACATCGGTAGTTCTAGCAGTTAAACCGCTACCAGAATTTCACTTTGAAAACCAAAATATCAGCATTTGCGAAAACCAAGAAGTTACGCTTTCTGTTATTGGTGATAATTTCGACGAAAATCTGGCAAGTTTTTCTTGGTATTTTGAAGGAGATGAAATTTCTGGAATCACAATTTCTAAGATTGAAATTGATCAGCCCGGAATTTATAAAGCAATTGCAACCTATGGCGGATGCACAAGTGAAAGAGAATTTACTGTTGGATTAAGTACAAATGTTTTTGAAGTGGGCACAAAAGTGGGCTGTGAAAACGATTTTTATATGCTTTCAGCTTTTGCTTTAAACAATTCTTTTAATGAATCTTCAGCAACTTATGAATGGTCTGGCCCAAATGGTTTTATTTCAAATCAGCAATCTGTTGACGTGACCGGATTAGATTCTGGCGATTATGTTGTCGTGGTAACAAACGAAGAAGGTTGTAAATCAGAAGGAAGAATTTTTGTTAAAAAGGCTTTTTGCAAAATTCCGAAAGGAGTTTCTCCAAATGATGATTCCAGCAACGATACTTGGGATCTTAGCGGAATGGACATCCAAAAAGTAAAAATTTTCAATCGATACGGAACTGAAGTCTATGAACAAAATAATTATTTAGATCAATGGCATGGCCAATCAAAAAACGGAAATCTCTTGCCAACTGCCACTTATTATTATTACATAAAATTTAATAGCGGTCAAGAAAAAACGGGTTGGGTTTATCTGAACAGAGAAATTAAATAACTAAAAAAGGATTGTTCTGAACCAACAATCCTTTTTACCAAAACAAAGTTTCAATTATTTTTGAAAGTTCAAAAATAAAGTATTACATTTGAACTATGGAATTCAAAGAAGCAAAAAATAAATTCATTCAAACTTGGGGCGCACTTGGTTCTCAATGGGGAATCAACAAGACGATGGCACAGATTCATGCCTTGTTGATGGTTTCGCCTGAACCGCTATCAATGGAAGATATTATGGAAGAACTTTTGATTTCAAGAGGAAACGCCAGTATGAATTTACGCGCCTTGATGGATTGGGGAATTGTGTACAAGGAATACAAATCAGGTGAAAGAAAAGAGTTTTTTACCGCAGAAAAAGATTTGGATGAATTGGCCGTAAAAATTGCAAAGGAAAGAAGCAAAAGAGAAATAAAACCAGCTTTGCGAGTTCTTAAAGACGTTTCATTAATTGACCCAAATCAATCATCAGAAACAAAACATTTTGTGGACCAGACTTCAAAATTATATGATTTCGTTTTGAAAGCCGATAACATGATTGACAAGGTTACTGAATTTAAAGACAATTGGATTGGCCGTTTGGTGATGAAAATTATGAAGTAAAATTAAAAAAATTTGATTAAAAGTTTCATTTTTTTCTGAAAGTTTAAAAATTTATAGAGATGAAAATTATTAAATACATAAACACATTTGCAATTACTTTGCCGTTTCTAATTTTAATTACTTGCTCGATATTTGGAGATGATGCAATTTATGTTAGCCTTTTCTCAACAATCATTACAGGAATAATTCAGATAATTTTAGGATTAATTTTATTATTAAAAAATCCAAGAAATAAATTCATTCAAGCTTATTTAATCTCTGTAATATTATTTTTTGTCCTTTGGTATTTTAACGTAAGTATATATTATATCGACTTTCTCACCTTTATTCTTGTTCCTATTCCGCTCATTCTTGCCATATATCTTTCAGTATTAATTTATAGAAAAAAAAAATCATGAAAATTCTATTTAAAATTGCCGAAATTCTAAATATAATTGCAATATTGTTTTTAGGATTAGGCGGTTATGGAATCGGAGCCACAGGTTTTTTGCAAATCATTTCTGCAATTCTATTTTTGTTTTTATTCCCAAAAAACAAATTGATTTACATTTATTTCGGAATAGTAATCATTTTCTTTTGCTTTTGGAACGGAAATTTTGACTGGCTTTTCGCTTTGCCGATATTTTTAGTTTTATTTCTGACATTCATTATCTACAAACAAAAATCAATTCTAAGCAAAATTTCAAATTCTCAAAATCATGAAAACATTTGAAAACCAAACTCTGCTTTTTGATGAAGATTGTCCGTTTACTCTCGACACATATCTTTTAGTATTAATTTATAGAAGAAAACTGTTATGAAAACTGCAAATAAAATAAATTACGCCCTAGTACTTCTACCCATCTTTTTGTCGATTTTAGGAATTTTTGACGAACAATTCTTTTTTTATTTTCTGATTTCGCTCATTCCGTTGGGAATATTTCAAATTGGCGTCGCAATCAAATATTCTCAAAAATTTGCTAAAAATCTGCATTATCGAATTTATAGCTATAGTGTGATGCTATTTATTTCGCTGGCGGTTACTGCTCAGTTTTGGTGGGATTATTTAGAACCTTACGGCTGGATTATTTATGCTATGCCCCCAATTTTAGCTATTTATTTTTCAATCATTCTTCACGATAAATCTAAGGAACTATGAAAACTCTTGAAAACCAAACTCTGCTTTTTGACGAAGAATGTCCGCTTTGTCAAGTTTACACAACTGGTTTTATCAAAGCCGGAATGTTAGATAAAAACGGAAAGAAACCATTCTCAAATTTAACGGAAGAAGAACAGAATTTCATAGACATCAAAAGAGCTTCCAATGAAATTGCTTTGGTCGATAATAAAAATAAAACCGTCATTTATGGAATCGACAGCTTGTTAAAAGTCATCGGAAATTCATTCCCTTGGATGGAAAAAGTTGGAAATATTGCTCCTATAAAATTCTTGCTTAAAAAACTGTATTCTTTTATTTCATACAATCGAAAAGTCATTATTCCGAATAAAAAAACAAGCGAAAAAGCATTTCAATGCGTTCCAAGTTTTAATTACAAATACAGAACTCTTTACATCGGTTTTGCAATACTAATGACGGCTTTAACGCTATTTAATTATTCTGAACTGATTACCGATTTGCCAAAAGGAAATTTTAATAGAGAATTGATTTTAGTTTTTGGACAACTACTTTTTCAGAGTTTATTTTTATTGAAATTAGACCAAAAAACAATTTTAAATTACGCCGGAAATTTAATGACCGTTTCTCTATTTGGTTCTCTTATTTTGACTCCTATTTTAATTCTGAATCAATTTATAAACTTGCCAGAAACAGTAGTTTTAGGTTGGTTCGGAATCACTGTTTTCGTAATGTTCATCGAGCATTTCAGAAGAATAAAACTTTTAGAACTTCCATCCTATTTAACTTTTTCTTGGATATTTTACAAAATAATCGCTTTACTAATCCTTCTAAATTTATAGCTATGACTATTCAAATCCCAAACTGGCTCATAATTCTCAGTGGTATAGGCCAAATTTTCACAGCCTTAATCTATCCTTATATTAGACACCAAGTTTTTGATTGGTACAATGACGTTAAAAAACTGAAACCTTTAAATCAAGAAATTGCAAAAACTTATGGAAGATATATTCAAGGCTTGAATTTTAGCTTCGGATTAATTGCTATAGTTTTCACAAACGAATTGCAAGAACAATCAGCATTGGCAGTCGCTTTAACAGGATTGATTGCTTTGTATTGGGTTGGAAAAGTCGCTACGCAAATTGCTTATTATCCGATGTATCAAATTCCGCAGAAAATGCTTTTTAAAATCGGAAGCTATTGCATGAACACGCTTTTTGTATTATTTGCAATTGTAAATACTTGGTTATTTATTTACAATTTAATTGGACATTACAATCTATAAAATGAACTGGAGCTATTTATTTAAACATTGGTTTGGAACAATTACAATTGCTCCATTCGTTTTTGAATTATTTTCCCTGATAAATAAATCTTCAAATAGAGTTGTTGGATTGATTGAAGTTTATCCAATAACATTTATTTTTAGTTTGATTTTTTCTACTCCAACATATTTAGTTTATGGTTTGATTTATTATTTCTTGGCTAAAAAAGAAATTTCCATCAAATATTCTAAAATGATTTTATTATTATTCACAACACTAGGTATTTTAATTACCTTCCATATTGTTTTTAATGCAAGAGAAATTTTTATAAGTATTTCTTATGTAGTTACTTCAATCATTTTAGGTCTGATACTAAAATTAAAATTTAAAAATGACGACGATATACCTAGAAACTAAAATTAACGCTTCAATTGAAACCGTTTTTAACTTATCAAGAAACATCGATATTCACTTGCTTTCAACGAGCCAAACTAATGAAAAAGCTGTCGCCGGAAAAACTTCTGGATTAATTGAATTGAATGAAACGGTAACGTGGAAAGGAAAGCATTTCGGAATTTATTTACATCATAAAAGCGTGATTTCTTCAATGACTTTTCCAAGTTATTTTGTGGATGAAATGCAAGAAGGCACTTTTAAATCTTTTAAACACAAACATCATTTCAGCTTTGAAAATGGTTTTACGACAATGAATGATGAAATTTATTATGAAACGCCTTTTGGTATTTTTGGAAAATTATTTGATAAAATTCTACTCAAAAGGTATTTGACAATTTTAATTGAAAAGCGAAATCTGATAATTAAAGAAATTGCGGAAAAATAAAGAATTAAAAACAACCAAATCCTGCAAGGTTTTCAAAACCTTGTAGGTATTAAATTACACACAAAGCAAAAAAACAAATCTTGCAAGAATAAAGGCGAAAATCAAACCAAATAAACCATCGCCAGCCAAAACATCGGAATACTTTCCACCCAAAAAGAAGTATAATATTTCGAACGATTTTTACTAGCAAAAACCATAAAAAGAGAAGTTGTAATTATCAAAATTGCATTCACAAAAAGCTGATTCACATCAATTTCACTTTTCAAAAACTCCAAGAAATAAAGCGGAAACAATAAAAGTATTCCCAAAATTTTCGTCTTCTTCACTCCTATTCTTTGCGGAACGGTTTTTAAAGCTGGATCATCGGTTCTTAAATCGATGATTTCAAAAATCAAAATCAAACTAATTACCAATAAAAATCGCTGGCAACATTTTAAAATTACATCCGAGAAAACTTCAGTTCCCGCATTTATCAGCGGAAGCAAAGTTGTAACTCCAGACCAGCAAATGGCGACGATATAAATTTTGACACCGCTCCAATTTCGGATATTTTTCTTCTTTGAAAAAACCGGAACTGTGTATAAAAATGTCAATCCGAAGAAAATAATGGCAACGATTTGCGTAATTTTTTCCAAACAAAAAAAGAAATATGTGGCTAATAAAAAAGAAATTACGCTTAAAACCAAAATCGCTTTCAGTTCTAATCGCAATGGTTTTTTATTCCGAAAAAAAGCCTCGTATTTAATGAAATTATAACCGAAAACAGTTCCGAAGAAAGCAAATCCTGCCATTGCCAAATCAAACGGATTTTGGAACATGTGATTCGTCATCAAAACCAGCGACAAAACGGCAACGGCAACGTGAATGCTTCCGTTTATGTAAAAATTAAATAGTCGTCTGATAGCGTGCATACTGCAAAAATAGCGAAAGTGTTAACAACATAGCATTTTCGTTGAAAAATTCCTAAAAAAACCGTGTTAAAAAACGATTAAATTTTGAGATTAATAAGTACTTTTGTGCCACAAAAAAACAACCCACTACACATTATTATGAAAACAGATGCTTTTGCTTTAAGACATATCGGTCCAAGAGAAAACGACCTACAACATATGTTCAAAACTATTGGTGTTGAGTCGATTGACCAATTGATTTATGAAACGCTTCCGGATGATATTCGTTTGAAAGCGCCATTAAACTTGGAACCAGC
>Ga0247816_10001528_pt1 | contig 11347 bp, 7 predicted proteins | sample UWRJL209509C1_FD_179930 | JGI IMG/M metagenome (GOLD analysis project Ga0247816, IMG submission 179930) | Plant litter microbial communities from Arlington Agricultural Research Station in Wisconsin, United States - UWRJ-L209-509C-1 | ecosystem: Environmental > Terrestrial > Plant litter >...
ATCTTGACCGTTAATTGCCATACCTTCAGCTTGCTCTATTAAAAAACTCATAGGATTAGCTTCATACATTAAACGTAATTTACCTGGTTTATTAGCCTCCCTTTTATCCCATGGATAAAGAAAAACTCCGCCTCTTGTCAATATTCTATGTACGTCAGCTACCATAGATGCTATCCAACGCATATTAAAATCTTTTTTCCTATTTCCTTGTGTCCCTTGTAAACATTCATTAATATATTGTTTAATAGGTTCATCCCAATGCCTTAAGTTTGACATATTAATAGCAAATTCTTTAGTTTGAGACGGTACTTTAAGTTTTGATTTAGTCAAGGTAAAACCGCCAAGATCTCTATCTAGAGTGAAGACATCTACTCCATCGCCTATTGTCAAAACTAATAAGGTTTGCGGTCCATAAATTGCATATCCAGAAGCTACTTGATGTTTACCGGCTTGTAAAAAATCTTTTTCACTTACCTTTTCAGAAGTTTGTTTTTTTAATACAGAAAATATTGTACCTATAGATACATTTACATCAATATTTGATGAGCCGTCTAATGGGTCAAAAAGTAATAAATAACCCCCTTGCGGATATACCGTAGGTATTTCATAAATATGTTCCATTTCTTCAGAAGCCATACCTGCTAAATGTCCTCCCCATTCATTAGCCTCTAAAAGAACCTCATTAGCTATTACATCTAATTTTTGTTGAGTTTCGCCTTGAATATTATTACTTTCGTTAGAACCTAAAATATTGGCAAGAGCACCTTGGTTTACGCTATGCGAAATATTTTTACATGCTCTAGCTACAACCTCAATTAGAAAACGTAAATCAGCAGGAATTTTATTATTATGCTGAGCTTCTATTAAGTATCTGGATAGACTTTTTTTAGACATAATTTTTATTAAATAATTTATATTATTTAGATTTTATCATAAGCCTTATATTATAGCTATTTTCTGATTAGAATAAAAATTTTGGGACTTAAATATTTAATTAGCCAACAAATCTAATATAGTCAAGAATTTAAGTTAAGTATTCCTTTTGCAGGAAAGACAAAACATACTAATAAGCTGCTTCTAACAGTATAGTTATTACTTTTTAAATTAGAAACTATGCTTTTTTAAATTTCTACAATATCTTTCCTGCAAAAGGAATAATTAACTTAACTTAAATTTAATTAAAAGTGGCTATTTATGTATATTAAATCCCAAAATTTTCTATAGTATTTTTTTATATGCCTTTCTTTAAATTAGATCTTTAAAGCATTTGTATCTGATGTAATTGTTGAATAATTGGGACTATTTATATGTGAGCTAAATGATGAGTTACTTTTGTTATTTGGAGTAGATAAATTATTTAAACTATTATCTGATGTAATGGAGTCATTTGATAAATTAGATAAAAAATAACTTTCTAATTTTTCTTGAGAATATGAATTTACTCTGTAAAAATCATTTTTTTCTTGATTAAAAACTTCTTTTTCCATAAATTCATTAAACTCTTCTTCATCATTAAAAATAATATAATCATTACTATCTTCATCCATAGGCATAGTATTTAAAATATTTATTTGATGATTATTAGTAATAACTATAATATTATCATCATCTAATGTACTGATTTCATCTTTAGTTATAGTTATTTTATCAAATAGTTTGGGTACTGCGGATGTATTTTGAGAAAATATTTCTAATAAATCATTGATTCTAATATTTTCATCTATTACCTTAGAACCTTTGGGTGAATACTTTTTCTTATCTTCTAAAGCTAAGTGATGAGCCATTAAATTCATATAATAGTTAGTAATGTTTTGGCTATTAATATTTTTATATTTATTTGTCACTACAGCTAATACGTTATTAATATTTATATCAAAATTTTTAATATGATTATATTTATTTTCACTTGAAACAGCTTGATTAATTTTTGATAAATATTCCTTTCTATTTTGATTAAAATAATAATCTTCATCATTAGCATAAGGCTCAGTTTGCGTTAAAATTTCAAAGGTTCTGCCTAGAAAATTATCTATTTCCATATTGCTAGTTTTTTTATAAAACAAACTCTTATATAGATATTCATTCATATTAATACCTTGGAGCTTAAATGCATCAGCCCAAACTTTTATATCATCTGTTGAATAAATAGTTTGTTCTGAATTAATGATACTAGTTATTTCAAAAAAATGTTCTAGGATATTATGTAAGGAAATATATGGTTTATCTAGTGTTTTAGCATTTGAATTGTATTTCTCAACATCTATATTTAACTGAGCAATAGCTTCAAAAAATGGTGAAACATTAGGACTAACTATTGGACCAAAGTGATCATCTATACCTAAAATTCCATCTTTTAGAAAATTATCTAAATTACCAGTTTTTTCTAAAAAATCTATTATACTTAAGATTAAAAACTTTCTAGCATTTATATTTTTTGGTATTTCTTTTATTTTTAAGCGTCTAAAAGGCTGCATCTTAAGTGATTCAGCATTTTTATTAATAAAAATTCCTAAATAATTATATAATAACTCTATTAAGTTTTCTCGTTCATTGCCCTTAACGCTAATATGAGATACAAAATCTTTATCAAATGTCTCTAACATATACCGGGTATTTTCATCTATATTATTAGGAGGAAAGTTTGTTGAAGAATTAGAGGGAGATATATTATTATTTAAGCTTTGTTTATATTGATCTGCTATATATGTTTTATAATCTGGTTCAGCCTCAAATTTATTAAATAATCTAAAACTTTTCAAGGCTAAAATTGGATTAAATTTTTCTTTATTTTCAAAAGCTATATGCATATATTGTGCTATTTTCAATAGAGTATATAAATTATTCTCTTTTTTAGTATTTGGAATATCTTCCTTATCTAAGGCAAAAAATTTATCAAAATTAATTGTCATTTCTTCTTGTAACTCTGCATTATTAAATACATCTTGTATATTATGTTGATCTGTTTTAATTAAATTAGACATTTTAAATATACAATTAAAAAGAGATACTAGATTATTGTTATTATCAGTTTGTGAGAAATTTGTATTTAGGGTAATTTTATTTCTTTTTAAGGGATGCTGTAAGATGCTTAAAAAATTAACAGGAGTTAAATCATGTAAATCATACTTAGATATATCTAAAGCAATATTGTAACAAACATAATACATTGAATTGTAAAATTTGTGTTTAGTAAATTTGACTTTGCCATTATCATATAAATTTTTTCTTAAATTAGTTACATTAGATTCTTTAGGGGAGGCAAAAAGACATATTAAATCTGTTTCTTCTTCTATTCTATATTGTGTATGTAAAGAATTCGATGGAGAAGAGTTCGGGTGTCCCTGTTGTTGTTGAAAAGATGCAATCCTTGATTGTAATGATGCTACCATATTTAATCTACCTCTTGTAGAAATAAGTTATAAAGACAAATTAATTTAAATTTTATTTATAGCATCTTTTAAATATACCAACATGGATATAATTGTTAAAGCAACTGCAATATAAATGCCATAAGATGCTAAGCTCTTCCATATATTGTAGTAATATAAATTAAAATTTTCAAGTACAGGTGCAAATAGCAACATAGGTATTGCCAGCATTTGAGCGGTAGTTTTTAATTTACCAATATACTTTACTGATACTTTTTCATGAGAACCAAGTCTAGCCATCCATTCTCTTAGGGCTGATATGATTAATTCTCTTAACACTATGATTAAAGCTATCCAATATCTTATTAATCCCATATCTAGAACAATTAGCAAACTTACCACTATCATAATTTTATCTGCTACAGGATCTAAAAAAGCACCAAATGCAGACTGTAGACCATATTTTCTAGCAATATATCCATCTAACCAGTCAGTAAATGCTAAAATTATAAATAAAGAAGTAAGCAGCACAGACTTTTTAACTGAGTCTATACTATTAGTTTCATAAATATAGACCATAAAAGGCAGGCAAAAAATACGGCATAAAGTTATAAAATTTGCATAGTTTAAAGTAGAATAAAGATTTTTTTTATTCATAGCTGCTAATTGGTATACAAGTGCATAAATTTCTATCTCCATATACATTATCAACTCTTCCAACCGGCGGCCAATATTTATTACGCAGCACAAAATCTGTTGGATATCCAGCTTGTTGTCTAGAGTAGCAGTGTTTCCAGTCGTCTTTAACTAAATAAAAAGCTGTATGAGGTGCATTTTTTAAGGGATTATCTTCTTTTGACCAAACTTTATTCTCCACTTGTTTAATTTCATTGTAGATGCTTATCATGGCATCAATAAATCTATCTAATTCTTCTTTACTTTCAGATTCAGTCGGCTCAATCATTAAAGTACCCGGCACTGGAAAACTCATTGTTGGGGCATGGAAGCCAAAATCAATTAATCTTTTTGCAATATCTTCATTATTAATCCCTGTATTTTTTTGAATATTTCTAATATCAAGAATACATTCATGAGCTACTAAATGATTTTTGCCTGTATATAATATCGGATAATATTTAGATAGTTCTTTAGCAATATAATTAGCTGATAAAATAGCAATTTTGGTTGCTTTGGTTAATCCATAATCTCCCATCATAACGATATACATCCAAGATATTGGTAATATAGATGCTGAGCCATAAGCTGAAGATGCTATAGCTCCTATTCCATTATTATCTCTAAGATAATTTGTTGACAAGTGATTTGGTAAAAATTTCACTAAATGTTGTGCTACTGCTACAGGTCCTACACCTGGTCCGCCGCCGCCATGAGGTATACAAAATGTTTTATGTAAATTTAAATGAGATACATCGCCGCCAAATTTTCCAGGGGATGCTGTGCCTACTAAAGCATTCATGTTAGCGCCATCAATATATACTTGTCCGCCGTTTTCATGAACTATATTTGCTACAGTAGTAATTTCTTCTTCAAATACTCCATGAGTTGAGGGATAAGTTACCATAATAGCAGCTAAATTTTGACTATGTAAAACAGCTTTGTATTTTAGATCTTCTATATCAATATTACCCTTTTCATCACATTTTACAACAATAACATGCATACCAGCCATTTGAGCTGAAGCTGGATTTGTTCCATGAGCTGAAGCTGGAATTAAACAAATATTTCTATGTGCTTGATTATTTGACGCATGATACTTTTTAATAATTAATAAACCCGCATATTCGCCTTGAGAGCCTGCATTAGGTTGTAATGATATACCAGCATATCCAGTAGCAGCACAAAGCATATTTTCTAATTCATTAATTAATTTAATATAACCGGCTGTTTGATTTCCTGGAGCAAATGGATGAATTTTACTAAACTCCGGCCAAGTTATAGGAATCATTTCGCTAGTTGCATTAAGTTTCATAGTGCATGAACCTAATGGAATCATTGTTCTGTCTAGAGCTAAATCTTTATCCGCCAAAGCTCTTAAATATCTAAGCATCTCGTGTTCAGTATGATAGCTGTTAAAAACTTTTTGAGTTAAGAATTTAGACTTGCGTAGAAGATTCTCATTAATAAATTGATCCGTATTAATATTTTCATCAAAATTAATATTTTGTTCGTAACCACAGTAGTCAGCAATTATATATAAAATGTCTTTTAAATCCTGAATTGATGTAGTTTCATCTAAACTTATGCCAAAATGCTGTTTATCTATACGTCTAAAATTTATATTTTGTGAGTTAGATTTTGCATGAATTTTATTAGTATCTTCTACTTTAATAGTTAACGTATCAAAATGTTGAGAATTAATTATTTGTATATTTAATTTTTCTAAATAATGTCTTAGAATACTAGTATAGTTAAATACTTTTGATGAAATATTTTTCAGACCCTGCGGACCATGATAGCAAGCATACATACTACTCATTATTGCTAATAATGCTTGAGCTGTGCAAATATTTGAGGTGGCTTTTTCTCTGCGAATATGCTGCTCTCTAGTTTGCAATGCCAGCCTATAAGCAGGATTGCCATGGCTATCAATACTAATACCTACTAATCGCCCAGGCATTGAACGTTTAAATTCATCTTTAGTTGCTAAAAAGGCAGCATGCGGTCCGCCAAATCCAACAGGAACTCCAAACCTTTGGCTGTTGCCTACTACAACATCCGCCCCCCATTCTCCGGGCGGAGTTAATAATGTAAGAGCTAATAAATCTGTTGCAACTACTATTTTAATATCTTGTTTTTTTAAAGTAGAAGTAAATTCTTGATAATCTATAACATCTCCAATTACATTTGGGTATTGTAGTAATACAGCAAATGGATTATATTGAGCAGCATTTTGATAATTACCAACAATAACTTCAATATTTAATGGATTAGCTCTAGTTTTAATAACTTCAATAGTTTGAGGTAATACATGCTCATCGATAAAGAAAATATTACTTTTGTTCTTAGTTGTTCTTTGTACTAATGTCATAGCCTCAGCCGCTGCACTTGCTTCATCAAGCATAGATGCATTAGCTACTTCCATTTTGGTTAAATCAATTACCATTTGCTGGAAATTTAACAAAGCTTCAAGGCGTCCTTGAGATATTTCTGGCTGATAAGGAGTGTATGCTGTATACCAAGCTGGGTTTTCAAAAATATTTCTAAGAATAACTTTAGGTATATGGCTATAAGAATATCCTTGTCCAATATATGTTTTAAAAACTTTATTTTGTTGTGCGATTTTTTTAATTTTCTCAAGAGCTTCTTCTTCGCTTAATGCTTTTTGTAAAGGCATAGGATTTTTATTACGAATATTGCTTGGAATAGTAGAATCAATTAATTTATCTAAAGTATCATAGCCCAAAGTATTAAGCATATTTTGCTCTTGCTCTGCTGAAATTCCAATATGTCTATTTAAAAATCCATACTGCATTTTAATTACTCCCCTAAAGAATTTAAATATTGTTCTGCTGATAATAAATTATCTAAACCATTATTAACAGGTTTAACTTTGAACATCCAGCACTCATATGGATTTTCATTAATTTTATGTGGAGTATTAGCTAATTCTTCATTAATTTCAACAACTTCTCCGTCTACAGGAGAATAAATATCAGAGGCAGCTTTAACGGATTCAATAACACAGCAGGCCGTTCCAGCTTTTATAGATTGTCCAACAGTCGGCAATTCTAAAAATACTATATCGCCCAAGGCATCTTGTGCATGCCCAGTAATTCCGATTAATAAACTCCCGTCAGCTTCTACTTTAATCCACTCATGACTTTTGGTATATAATAAATCCGAAGGTGTTTGCATAATTACCTCTTTTAATTGTTTTTATAAATAAAAAATATAAATTATTATATCTTTAATCAATATATAAATCTATGATTTGAATATTTTTAATCTAAGGATTTATACTTAGAAACATGTGTTGATTTGTCTATAAATTATATAAATAATAAAATTATTTTAATGGTATAATAGCTATTCAGTAGAAAGATAAAATAAAGGTATAATTATGCAAAGTAATACTACACATTATAAATTATTAATTTTAGGTTCAGGACCTGCTGGTTATACTGCCGCTATTTATGCGGCACGTGCAAACTTAAATCCGACAATTATTACAGGTTTACTGCAAGGCGGTCAGCTTATGACAACTACAGATGTAGAAAATTGGCCTGGTGATGGAAAAGGTGTTCAAGGTCCTGATTTAATGCAAAGATTATTAGAACATGCACAAGAATTTAATACTAATGTAGTGTTTGATCATATTCATACAGCTTCTTTGCAAGATGTTCCAATAAAATTAGAAGGTGATAATGGAATCTATACTTGTGATAGTTTAATTATTGCAACAGGTGCTTCAGCTAAATATCTAGGTATTGATTCTGAAAAAGAGTTTATGGGTAAAGGGGTATCAGCATGTGCTACTTGTGATGGATTCTTCTATAAAAATCAAGATGTTATTGTTGTTGGAGGCGGTAATACAGCCGTTGAAGAAGCATTATATTTATCAGGAATATGTAAACATGTAACAGTTATTCATAGAAAAAATAGCTTTAGAGCAGAACCTATCCTAGTTGATAGACTAATGAAAAAAGTTAATGAAGGAAAAGTTACTATTAAATTTGAAAGTACTTTAGACGAAGTTTTAGGAGATTCTAAAGGCGTACATGGTGTTAATATTAAATCTAACGGAAAAATAGAAAAATTAGATGTTCATGGTGTATTTATAGCAATTGGTCATGAGCCTAACACTCAATTATTTACTAATCAATTAACTATGGAAAACGGCTATATAAAAACTACTAGCGGATTACAAGGTAATGCAACAGCTACTAATATTAAAGGCATATTTGCTGCCGGCGATGTTCAAGATCATATTTATAGACAAGCAGTTACTAGTGCGGCTAGCGGATGTATGGCAGCTTTAGATGCACAAAAATATTTAGAAGATTTATCTTAATTTTATGTATGAAAAACAAATATGAAATTATAGATAAAATAGAATGGGAAGAAACTTCTAAACAAATAAAAAAAATTTCTGCCCACGGTAGATATGTAGATTTAGATATTAATAAAATTAAATCTACAAAAATTATAATAAATTCTAAATATGAAAAAAATCAACAACAGCAAAATTTAGATTTTTCATATAGTATAAATGATAATTTTAACCCTATATTCGATGAAGATAATCAATATATACAAAATGGTATTTCAAGAAAAGTATTAAAAAAAATTAGAAATATTTATCCTAATATTGTTTTAGATTTACATGGATTAAATGTATACAGTGCAGAACAATCTTTGTTTAACTTTATTAATAAAGCATATAAAGAAAATTTTAAATGTGTGTATATAATTCATGGTAAAGGCTTATCTTCAAAAGATAATATTCCTATATTAAAACCTAAAGTTTTATTATGGCTAAGAAGTATAAATATAGTATTGGCTTACACTAACGCTAAAGATCAATATGGCGGTCAAGGTGCAACAGTAGTACTAATAAAAAATTACAAATAATTTTATTTTTTTATTAAAGGAACTAAATGGAATACATAATCCCTCTTAATGCATTAAGAATGACAGATGTAGATAAAGTCGGCGGTAAAAATGCTTCTTTAGGCGAGTTAATTTCTCAATTATCCACAGCAGGTGTTCAAGTACCTGACGGTTTTGCTACAACTTCATATGCTTTTAAAGAATATCTTACTTTTAATAATTTAGAAGAATTTATTAATAATTCTTTAGCTAATTTAGATGTAAATAATATACATGATTTAACTACATTAGGTAAAAGTATTCGAGAAAAAGTTATTCAAGGTAATTTTCCTATAAACTTTGAAAAATCTATAAGAGAAAATTATATTCAAGTTGTAAAAGAATATGGAAATGAAGCTTCATTTGCAGTTAGATCATCAGCAACCGCTGAAGATTTACCAGATGCATCATTCGCTGGACAGCAAGAAACCGTCTTAAATGTAGTTGGTATTGATAATATTTTATATTATATAAAAGAAGTTTTTGCCTCTTTATACAACGATAGAGCTATTTCTTATCGAGTACATAAAGGCTTTTCTCATAATAATATATATCTATCAGTAGGCGTGCAGCGTATGGTACGTTCAGATTTGGCAACTTCTGGTGTTATGTTTACTATGGATACAGAAAGCGGATATGACGGCGTAGTTTTTATTACTGCTAGTTATGGTCTAGGTGAAATGGTAGTCCAAGGAGCGGTTAATCCTGATGAATATTATGTGTCTAAACATAGTTTATCGAATAATAAATATGCCATTATTCGTAAAAATTTAGGTTCTAAACTACAAAAAATGGAATTTGCACCGCAGAATAGCAAAAAATTAGTCCAAATAATTGAAGCGGGAATAGAGAGGCATCAATTTTGTTTAGATAATAAAGATGTAGAGCAATTAGCTAGATATGCTTGTATTATTGAAAAGCATTATGGCCGGCCTATGGATATAGAATGGGGTAAAGATGGTATTGACGGCAAATTATATATTTTACAAGCTAGACCAGAAACTGTGAAAAGCCAAGCTAAAGTTGAAGAAAAATATACTTTAAAACAAACTTCAGCAATTTTAACTAAAGGCCGCGCTATTGGTCAAAAAGTAGGTACAGGTACAGTTAGAATTTTAAATGATCATAGTGAAATGGATAAAGTAAAAGCTGGAGATATATTAGTAGCTGATATGACAGATCCGAATTGGGAGCCTATTATGAAAAGGGCTAGTGCTATTGTGACTAACCGTGGCGGTAGAACTTGTCATGCGGCTATAATTGCTAGGGAATTAGGTGTTCCTGCAGTTGTTGGATGCGGTGATGCAACTAATGTTTTAAAAGATGGCATGCTAGTAACAGTTGCTTGTTCTCAAGGTGATGAAGGATATGTATATGAAGGTTTACTAGATATACAAGTATCAACGATTGAACATGGTGAAATGCCTCCAATTGATATAAAAATGATGATGAATGTGGGTAATCCTCAATTAGCTTTCGATTTTTGCCAATTACCCAATCATGGGGTTGGATTAGCACGTATGGAATTTATTATTAATAATCATATTGGAATTCATCCGCAGGCAATATTGAATTATCCTCATGTTGATTTAGAATTAAAAAAAGCAATAGAAGGTGTAGCTAAAGGCTATGCTTCTCCTAAGGAGTTTTATCAATCTAAATTAACACAAGGAATAGCTACTATAGCAAGTGCATTTTATCCAAAGCCGGTTATTTTTAGGCTTTCAGATTTTAAATCTAATGAATATCAAAAGCTTATAGGCGGTTCACGCTTTGAACCTAATGAGGAAAATCCAATGTTAGGATTTAGAGGTGCGAGTAGATATATTCATGAGAGTTTTACTCATGCTTTTGCTTTAGAATGTGAAGCACTAAAATTTGCAATTGAGGATATGGGTTTAGATAATATTCAAATTATGGTGCCATTTGTAAGAACCTTAGAGCAAGGGAGAAAGGTTATACAAAAATTAGCCCTCAATGGTTTACAGCAGTCTGAAAAATTAAAAATTATCATGATGTGTGAAGTACCAAGCAATGCTTTATTAGCTGAAGAGTTTTTACAGATTTTTGATGGTTTTTCAATTGGTTCTAATGATTTAACCCAGTTAACTCTAGGTTTAGATAGAGATAGCGGACTTGATGTGTTAATGGCTGATTTTGATGAAAGAGATGCGGCTGTTAAAAAATTATTATTAATGGCGTTATCGGCGGCTAAAAAGCATAATAAGTATATAGGTATATGCGGTCAAGGACCTTCTGATCATCCAGATTTTGCTAAATGGCTAGTTGATAACGGTATACAAAGTTTATCGCTTAATCCCGATGTTATTATTGAGACTTGGAAAAGATTAGCCTTAAATTAATGTTAT
>Ga0247816_10001530_pt1 | contig 11342 bp, 4 predicted proteins | sample UWRJL209509C1_FD_179930 | JGI IMG/M metagenome (GOLD analysis project Ga0247816, IMG submission 179930) | Plant litter microbial communities from Arlington Agricultural Research Station in Wisconsin, United States - UWRJ-L209-509C-1 | ecosystem: Environmental > Terrestrial > Plant litter >...
ATTGGCGTTCGTATAGGTTTCAGTCCCCCAAAGCTTATCGGTAAAGCCCCGCATAGTAGCGACCCATTTTTTTGATCGGCGGATGCCTAGCTGCCCATAGTTATACTGGTGAAAATGGTTAAAATCAGTAGCTGGAACCGATGCATAGTCACTTTGTCCTGGAAAGAAATAGTTATAAGCCGCAGCCAAATCAGGCTCTACTGGCTGTCCAATAATATCCGCACCAACGCTAATCAGGTTTTTGATATCATCGCTTTTTACATACAAACCGGCAGCAAAAGGATGACGAGCTGACAGGGTATTGGCATACGGCACCTTTAAAGTTTTGTTAATCGGTATTAACGGAGATGCAGGCATGGTCAGCGATTTAACCACAAAACTCATCCGGTCATACGCTGGCTTGTTGATTCTGTACACAGTTCCTTTTAGTTTTCCAACTTGATTAAGCCATAGGTTAATGTTATACATATAATTGGGATACAAATTGTTATGATGAAACCCTGACCCATCAACCTTGAAGCCGTCACGAGTTCCTTCACTGAATTCTGTAAAACGCTCCATAAAACGCTTCATGATACTTAACTCGCGGATGCTTTCGTTCTGATCGTTTATGGCAAAGCCTAATCTAAAAGCAAAAGAAGATTTACTATTCACGTAGTCCACATCATAACCGGGAGTGAATTCGCTACCGTAAAACTGTCCATAACTCAGACTCCATTTCAGCAGTTTTAATACATCTGCTTTCAATGATGGTTGCAGTACGGGAATCGCATCCAGGAAACCATTAAAAAAAAGAGCTACGTGAGTATAAGCACTGGATGATATAACGGTAGGACCACCCTCGGTTACCCCCTGATTGATTAAGTATTCGACGAGTTCAGTGCATTTATTTTGAGCTTCAAGGTCTCCGCCCTTCAGAAACGCCCTGGCTAACACACCCGTCCATTTCCCGTAAGTACCTAAATCTGATTCACTGAACGACAACAATTTGGGATTGGTACCCGTGAGCGTACCCTCATTATTTCTCACTAACCCCAGACGTTCCACAAATACTTTAGCCGCTTGAAGATCCTCAGCTTTTGGAACTGCTTGAACTTCTTCAAATCTAGTTTTCACTGTCTGCCATCCGGAAACAGAATCCGCATTTGTCACGGTTGTTACCGGAATATCGGGTTGGCTTAACCAGCTTTTCAGCGGTTCCATATTTACATCACGCGCTCTTGTCAATTCACCTAGATCGGGAAGCATATGCGGTCCCGGGGTGCGGCGCCCTTTAATACCAATGAAGCTGACAGCATCCAGATGGAGTATGGTTGTACTAACCGCCGACTGAGGTTTGTATTCCAGCTCAAACTTATCGTAAGCAAAACCAGGTAAGCCTTCCTGTTTTTTATCGTCAGTATTGCCGAAGTCAAAACGTAGGCTTCGATGGTACTCTCTCCAGCCCGTGTAATTCAGCAGCATCCGCCCGACCCGCTTTACGGCTCCGGTATTATCGTAGAATCGAACAACCAGGGTATCATTGGAAGCTGTTTTGTTGTAAATATAAAACCGGGTGCCACTGCCGTCCCAGTTAAAGGTTTCAATCGACGGGATTTTCAAGGAAGAGGCTGTAAGCTTCCCCCCTGAGACCACATTCCATTTAAGACTTTTGCTTCCGTTTTTCAGGTGATCGTCACTCAGACTAATCGTATTACCGGCTGTGGTACTCCAAATGCTCTGAATGGCAATACTGTCGAAGTTATCTGTGCGGTAGATTGGGGGGAGGCTGTTTATGGTTAACTGTACTGTAGTATCGATGGAAGTGGCCAGTCCGGAGTAACCACTGGGTAAAATAAGGTTCGCGAAAGATCCGGTTACCGTAGCTCCGGTTAGTAAGGTGTATCTCTGGCCTGCACTTGTTGGAGCTTTGCTAAAGGAAGCGAGCTTAACCGTCCCCCCGTTGATTTCCAGATTCGACCCTGGTTGAATCAATTTCAATGTCTCATTGGGAAGAACAAGAGTAGCAGTGGAGGCCAGCACTAATTTTCTATTCTTACCCGATGCTAAGGCACTAACCCCTCTGCCGGATGTATTGGTATAGATGCCCGCAATCGACAGGGTGACGTTATCTTTTAAGGCCAAATGACCCGTGCTGGAATTAGCACCGATCGTCAACGCACTCACCCGTAGGTCTTTATTGAGATTTACCCATACAGAATTATTGCCCGCTGCCCGTCTTAGTGAAAGCTCACCTAGCATATTGCTTGCACTATCAAAGTAAAGTTCGGAAGCTAAAGAACCGGCCACAGTCGACGTTTCAATCGCTACTGTTGCCGCAGAATCACCAATGATGTAGGCCGCGTTTTGAGATAAGATCTGATGGGCCTTTAATACCTGCCCATTCAGTCGCAATTTACCATTGTTTGTCAGCGTTAATCGCGCGAAAGTCCGCGTCGTATCCGTCATTAGGGCCGTTGTATTATCAACCGTGATAGAAGCTATAGTACTTCCTTCGGCTTCCCTGAAAGCAAGTTGACTACTTGCCCCTTTTATGAGTACGGTGGCAGTGCCGGTCCGCTTGAATCTGCCTTTCAAATTGCCCAAAAGGGTCAGTTGATTATTTATGGAAAGTTCCGTATTATGATCCCCAAAAGCGGTTAAATCTTGCACGATCGTAGCTGCACTAACGTGTACTTTGGCACCATCTAAAAGATAAAGGTTATCAGTTTCAGTTATCCTTACATTTCCTGCGTCCGTTATGCCATCTGCATTGGTTGTCCATCCGGTTGAAGGCCCTGTATTACCATTCAAGGTGGCTGAAGGTGATTTAGTGAAATAAATAACAGGTTTTTGGGTAACCTCCACCTCAACAGAAGATGCGGACTGAATCAGCGTCCCGACAAAACCAGCAGGCAGCATCAACGTTGTAAAGCTTCCCGCAATGGTAGACTTTAGTAAAGGGTAACTTTTGGAAATAGTGGTGGGTGGAATTTTAAAGGCGCTGATTTTTAAAGCTGCGCCATTAATTGTAACTTTTGAGTCATCAGAAATCAGCTGCGCGGTCTCGTTGGGATAGATTAAAATAGCTGAGGATTCAAAAGCGAGGTTCCTATTTTTACCCGATGCTAAGGCGCTAATCCCTTTCGTAGCCTCGTTTAGATAAGACCCTTTAATTGTCAAAGTTGCATTGTCCTGGACAGCAATATGACCTGTTGAAGAATTTTTCCCTACTGTTAGATCATTCACAAACAGATTGGTAAGTACATTGATCCAAGCTGACCCACCCCCATCTAACCGCTTGAATAAGAGACTGGACAAAGCATTACTTATCCCGGGATTACTCGTATCAAAGCGAAGATTGGACGATAAGCTGCTCGCAGCTGTCGAGGTTTCAATATTGAGCTTTGAAGATAGACTGCCAATCAGCATCGCGCTGGGATCACATGTTATGTAGTGAACATTCAGTAGATTGCCATTCAGGTCAAGCTTTCCTGAACTGCTTAATTCGAATTTGCCATAGCAGTTCACAGCCCCGGATAGCGTCGCAGTATTTGTCTGGATCGTATAGCCCCCGGTGATAGTACTCCCAGCTTCTTCTGTGAATGCCAGCGTACTGGTGGCACCTTTAATAAAAATTGTCTGAGCACCTGTTCTTTTAAAGTTACCAGTTAGGTTACCCAAAATAGTAAGAGCTGCATTTATATTTAATTCGGTTGACATTCCCCCAATTGCTTTTAGGTTTTGAATTGTCGTAGCTGATGTAACGGTTAGATTAGCCCCGCTCAGAACAAATAAATTGTCCGAAGGCAGAATCTTTACGTTACCTAACCCGGCTGTACCATCTGAATTTGTAGTCCAGTTAGTGGACAGTCCCGCATTGCCCGCCAGGGTTGCAGAAGATGATTGTGTGTAGTAATCTGTTGCGTAACCTTTTAATGTAAATAAAAAGCTGACTATCAAGCCGATCAGTAGTCTTTTCATAATGAAGGTAGAGTTAAAAAAATGAATTTATAGAAGAAATGAACTAAACTCATCAGCTGCAAAACAGTTAGAGAACAAGTATTTAAATGGTATGCAAATAGGGGCTTAATGAATAATCCGGGTCTTCTCCCCCTTGCCGCCAGCCTTGTGTTGGAATTAGCCAGTAAGATCTGAGACAGGTGTTTGCAAGCATGCTTGAATGTACCATCCAATAAAAAAAATGCGAAGACAATGATATAAAATGCTCATAGTGTAGGATTGATCTGTAAAACAGAAGGTAAACATTGCTAGGGTACACTTCGCCAATAGAAAACCGCCAAATAGAACCGGTAAATTCTGCTAGGCACAGGACCACATTCCAGTTCATTTTTGGCAAAAAATAAAAAAGAGAGCTTACCAGTTAGCGTTCTGAGTCATCAATGGATTGACGTTCATTTCCACTAATGGAATAGGCCACAAATAATCTCGGGAGGGATCAAATTTTCGTTGTTCGGCTACATAATTTGCTTTAGTATTGGGGTTATATGCGCCATAGACCGTACCACTCAACACCTGCTCACCAATTTTCCACCTTTTGATGTCAAAGAAGCGTTGTCCTTCAAAGGCGAGCTCTACCTGGCGTTCACGACGTAGTAATTCCCTGAGTTTTGCCTGGGAATTGTAAACCTTAATGTCTACACCAGGCATACCGGCCCGGTTTCTAATCTTATTCAGATAGAGTACAACATCTGTCTGCTGCCATTGACCACTTTCGATTAGAGCTTCTACGTAATTCAGCAGTATTTCCGCATACCGGATGGACATAAAGTTTAGCTGGCTAGCCGATTGGGCACTAACATCCCTTGCATCAAGGTACTTTTTCATCCAAAAGCCTGTTTGGGTAGACTGAACCTGGCCGACAAGATCCGGGCTGTTAGTTGAAAAGGGATCCAGCTTTCGTCCAATAAACGTATCTCCAGGTAGGAGCACCGAAGCCGTCAGGCGTGGATCTCTATTATTTTTGAAGTTCGGATTTTGGGTATAGATGGCTAAACTATCCGGCCCCAGTTCCTGAATTGTTTTTCCCTGCTTAGTTTCATAGGTATTGACAATGGCCAGCGTTGGACTGGTCGTTGCCTGGGCACCGAAACCTTTGGGGGCATTACGAAAGAAAACGCCTTGTTGACCTTTCCGGCGGAACATGATCCGTTCTTTGTTAACCAGACCGCTATACGAAAAAAGACTTCCGTAGCTTGTTTCCGTTGCACTCGAAAGGGCATGTAAATCGTACACATTCAGGGCTATTACTTTTTTCGACGCCTCGATGGATTGGACATAATCACCCAGGTATAGATACAGGATAGATTCCAATGCATAGCAGGTACCTTTTGTCATCCTGTAGGCATCACTTTCAGGGTAAGACACGGGCAAATCTGCAGCTGCTTTTTCCAGCTCGCTGATCACAAAGGCTATCACTTCCTGCTGCGTATTGCGCTTTACTTGTTGCGCGGTCGGCTCCAGTGACTTATCGATGATGGGAATTGGGCCAAAATACATAAACAGATCCATGTGATAAAATGCTCTTAGCGCTCGGGCCTCTGCCGCGTAACGAACCTTGAGGGCCGGGTCCTCTACGTAGGCTTTTTGAAAATTCTCCAAGAAGCGGCATGCATTCCGGATCGCCAGATACCGGTTGGCATACAAATTATTTGGCAGCGTCGAGCTGCTATTGGCCTGACCAAGTGGAAACGTTTCCCAGTCACTATAATTACCACGAAATACGGCTTCGTCGGTAATGGCCGACAAGTGCATCCGCGAATTGGCCCGGACCGTAACCTGACCTGTAAGCGGCAGGGCGGCGTTGTCCAGTGTACCGGACGGAACTTCATTATAAATTACTTCCAGTGCATTTCGTACATCGGATTCCAGATTCCACCATTTTGCATCGGTGGTCGCCGTTGGGTTCTTTTTGTCTAGAAAGTCTTCGCATCCTGATGCGGTTAAAAAGATACCGGTAGCCAGAAAATAAACAATGTATTTTTTCATGAGCGTAAAGTCGTTGGACAGTTAGAACCGGATATTTAAGCCGGCTGTGTAGGTCTTGAACATGGGATAAGTTTTATGGGTACCACGTGTTTCGGGATCAACCATTTCGACCTGTGTGAATGTGAAAGGATTCTGCGCGTTCAGATACACACGCAAACTCCTTATTTTCAACCTATTGCTCACCGCAGTGGGTAAAGTATAACCTAGCTGAATGTAGCGAACGCGCGCGAAGGCGCCATTTACCTTCCAGTAGTCCGAGAACAGCAGGTTATTACCCGGCGCAGGTAGCAGTCTGGGAAAGCGGGCTTTCGTATTTTGAGGGGTCCAGTAATCCAGATGCCATTTTGTCGGAGTACCTCCTTCGCCTGCGGTATTGAGTGGCACCGCAATTCGTTCGGTGTAAAAGATCGGAACGCGCCCAATACCGGTAAGCTGCGTTTCAACATCGAAATTTTTTACCCGCAGTGTCAGGTTACTAAAATACGTAAGTTGCGGGTCTGTCCGACCCAGCGAAACCCGGTCATTGGCATTAATTACGCCATTACCATCTATATCCTGGTAGCGAACGTCCCCTGGCTGCTGGCCCGACAGTATAGGTACATTCTGATCCATATCGCTTTGTTGTAACAATCCAAGGCTTTTGTACCCATAACTTTCTGTAACTGCCCCGCCAACATAACGGATTTGATTGGCGCTTATCAAGGGTAATTCCTGAGAAAGCTTCAACCATTTTGTCTTGTTATACGAATAGCCGACATTAACGCTTAAATCGACATCTTTGGCCAGAGCGCGGTTGTAACCAACCCGAAACTCAAATCCTCGATTGACCAGGTTTCCTATATTAACCGGCGCCGTTCTTAAACCAGATGTGAGGGTTGGCTGAGGAGATAAAATCAGATCACGGGTCTTTTTTTCATACCAGTCTGCTGTGATATCGACCTGGCGATTGAAAAAACTAAGATCAGCCCCAACATCCAAAATGGCCACTTTCTCCCAGGTAATATTAGGGTTACCAATACTGGATTCGGTTCCACTACTGGCACTGATTGTAGTTTGAAATAAATAAGGACTGATACCCATATTTCCCAGCGTGCCGTAAGATCCCCGTAGCTTAAACTGATTCAAGACGTTTATATCTTTGAGAAACCGCTCATTTTTAACATTCCAGCCAACGGCCACTGAGGGAAAAAATCCCCATTTTTTCCCTGGCGCAAAGAGCGAAGAACCGTCCTGGCGCACGCCTACTTCGAGTAGGTATTTGTCATTATAACTGTAATAGGCCTTACCAAAAAAAGAAACCAGTCCACGTTCTGTAAATACCCCGGAATTCGTCAACTCACGCGAAAATCCACCAATCAGGTTAAGCCGATGATTACCAAAGTTTTTGTTATAATCAGCATTTCCACCTACATAATAATAACTCAGGCGCTCATTCGTCGAAAACGCTTTTGTCGTTCCTTTCGTTGTTCCATAAGCAAGGCCCACCTGCTTATTGGTAAAGTAATCAAAGAAGGTATAGGCTTCCCGATCCGATTTATCAACACCCGCCTGTACTCTATAACTAAACTGCCCTTTTAGCGTTAGTCCCGGCGTTACATCCCATTTAGGACGCAAGTTGATTAACACCTCATCTCGCACACTTTGGGTGAACCCTCCTTTCTCGACCTGAGCCAGCGGGTTCCAGCTCTCACCGTACGTCCCGTAGTACGTATAACCTAGCCGTTCAGGTTTATCCGGATACTTCGATGCAATGTTGGGTGGAGCCGTATAGATCCAGCCCATCAAATCAGCCGTCAGACGGTTATTAGCGTACGGCTCTCTTTGATCATCGCGGGCAGCAAACAAGTCCATGAACACAACAAAGTTTCGGCTAAGGTCGACACTGGTATTAGCCCGAACCGTTCCCCGGCTAAAGCCCGAAAGAGCAACTGACCCCGCCTGTTTAAGGAAGTTGACAGATAAGGCGAACCGCGCAGCCGCGTTCCCGCCTGATACGTTCAGCGCGTGTTGCTGAATGGGGGATTGCTTTTTAATCATCAGCTCGGCCCAATTCGTACTCGGATAGCGAATAGGATCGCTTCCGGCACGGGTGGCCTCAATTGCTTCCTGCGTATAGATCGCTGCACCTCCAATGTTATTCTGAGCTTCGTTGATCATCCCCATATACGTGGCACCCTCTACAAATTTTGGGATATACATAGGCGTTTGTATGCCATAGAAGCCGTTGTACTGTACGTCAACTTTCCCTGCGACGCCACGCTTGGTAGTCACCAGAATTACCCCGTTGCCCGCGCGCGCACCATACACCGACGCCGCAGCCGCATCTTTCAAAATAGAAATACTTTCGATCGTATTGGGATCGAGTTTATTGAGATCAAAGGGTACTCCATCCACCAGAACCAACGGGTCGGATCCTGTCAGCGAGCCGATACCCCGGATTTTAATCGCAGCCGCATCGCCACCGGGTAAACCAGAACCCTGCGATACGTTAATTCCGGTAGCGCCCCCCTGCAGCGCCTGTGATAACTGCGTAATCGGTTTGTTGGTCAAGCCAGTCATATTCGCCATACTCACCGAACTGGCCACATATTTAGCTTTTTGTTCAGAAAAACCAGTCACCACTACTTCACTTAGCGTGCTGGCATTCTCCGCTAAAGAGATAATCAGGTTCTTTTCTTTGCCTGTTATGGCATATTCTTTTGCCGCCATGCCTACCTGAGAAAGTACCAGTACATCGCCCACATTTGCATCCAGTTCAAAGAACCCGTCCACATCCGTGACCGTACCTTTTGAAGAGCCTTTGATGCCGACCGTAACGCCGGGCAAGGGACCAGGCGGTTCTTTTTGGTCTAGAATCCTGCCTCTTATTCGGATGCTTTCAAAAGTCGTAGGTTTATTTGAAACAACCGGTGCTCCCGCAGATTCATTTCCAGCATTCTTAATAATGATACTGTTGCCGACCAGAACATAAATGAGCTTATAGGGTTTTAAAAGTCTTGTCAGAACGACACCTAGCTTTTCATTTTCAGCCTCGAAGTTAGAGACAGCTTTCATCTTCTGGCCGGTGGTGTAAATGAAGTTAACCTGGGTCTTGGAGGAAAGTTCGTCGAGTGCCTGACTTAAGCCGACATTCCTGAATGCAATTGAAATCCTTTTATCAAGAATCTGAGAGAAGGAGTCGTGAGCCCGTAGGCCAGAGCAGGTTACACAGACTAAGACGCAACAATACACACTGTATTTAATTACGGTTAGGGCATGCCGGACAACCTCACCCCTGGGGCGATTTTTTTTCATATTTTTGGACAGGATTAAGTTGGTTAAGGAATAAGGAATTGATTCATGTTCAGAATTTTAAAATGAGCAGGTGCACCGATTCAATAAATGCCAGTGTACTTACGCAGGTCGTTTACAGGATTTAGGTAGATAAAATATGAAAAAGCCATCCTGGCTCGTAAACGAATAATGGATAAAGCTATAAAATGTCAAGAACAGCTCCGTCCGGACAAATGATAAACCGTACCTGACATATGCGTTACTTTTCCGTCAAGAGATAGCAGAAGCATATTCAAAATGGCTTCAATGTCTTCTTTTTTATCAAAGTCGGCATAAACAAGACAATCTTTTATTGACTCATCCATTGTGATGCGGACATCATACGACCGCTGAAGCGTAGCGATAGCTTCAAGGAACGAAACATCCCGGAATCGTAGTTTACCCGCATGCCAGCCGATCGCGTCCTTTCCATTCAAATTCGATTCCCTGATTAATGAACGGTCTGCATTTGTATAGACAGCCTGTTGATTAGGAATTAACGTAATGGTTTCGTTCGAATCCTTGGCTTTAACCTCTACACTACCCTTTATTACAGTTACACGCATTGCACGATTATCTTGATAGGCCTGAACATCAAAACTAGTTCCTAAAACCCTAGTCTGAATGGTACCACTCTGAACTACAAAGGGACGTTTAGAGTCTTTTTGCACTTCGAAATAGGCTTCTCCTTCCAATACTACCTCTCGACTTTTGCCTGCGAAATGCGTAGGGTACCGTAAGGTACTTGCATCATTAAGCCAAACGACCGATCCGTCCTCCAATAGCACCTTTTTCTGCTCCCGATTCCTGGTCGCTACCAACGTATGTGGAACCTCAGTCTTACTCTTCGGATTAAGCCCAAAAATCGGCCCATTCTTCACAAGCCAAGCCACACCAAGCCCTAACAGCAACACAGCGGCTGCTTTAAGAAATATTTGTCGCAGCCCAAGCCGCCCAACAGGCAATTCCGGTTCCAAAAATCGTTGGTTTAATAGACTTACCTGGCCGGCTAACGTCTCGTCCGATAATTCATCGGGTTTCCCTTCTAATGTTAACAATAAGGCTACGGCGGTCTGATAGAGCTTCCGTTTTTCAGGGTTCTTTGCAAGCCATTCGGTCCAATAGACTTTATCCTGCGGACGTTCACCTATAACCCAACGTCGAAACGGATCGTTTTCTAAAAAATCTTCAACTGCTTCAGCATTTTCCAGGCGCATACTTTCAGGTGTTTCGATTGAGGTATGTGTACTAAAAGACTTTTATTGAATTTTTCAAATATTTTCTATTGATATTAGAAACGACTTTAAAGAATATACCCTTCTAAGTCTGAATTATTTAAAAAAAAGATAAATAAACAAAAAGGGCCCCCAGCCAATGCTCGCGGAGCTTGGCCAGTGCTTTCTGAATGAAGTTAGACACGGATTGTCGGTTGACGCTCATAACATCAGCAATTTCGGATACGCTTAAATTTTCGTAATACCGTAAATACAAAGCTTCGCGCTCGCGTTTGGGCAAGGTAGCCAGTTGAATATGTAGTCGCTGAACCAGGTGATCCAGCGTTTCCTTATCAATCAAAGTGTTCTCGGCATAGGTCAAATCAACTTTATCAAAATTCTTTTCAAGCTCATAATCGCTTGTGAAACGTTGATGGTATCGCTGGTACCGCAATACGCTATTACGCAATGACTTGAATAAATAGAATTTTACAGAAGCTGGAACCCGAATACGGCTGCGATTCTGCCATAATTCTAGAAACAAATCTTGTATACAATCATCTACCACGGTCTTATCCACCCCAAACCTACGGCCGTAACGGTGCAGTGGTCTATAGTATCGTTCAGCAAGCGTACTTAATGCCTGCTGGCTACCATTGAGATAGGCATTCCACATGTGAATATCGTCGATCTGTTCAGTCATTGCTATTCGGGGCCGCGCATTGGCATTGGTCAAAAAGCTCATCTCAAAGCCAACACGATCCTTGTTTTGCTGGATAGTAATAAATATAGTCGGCGCAGAAAGCTCGATAGTAAGTATCTATTTTC
>Ga0247816_10001531_pt1 | contig 11340 bp, 9 predicted proteins | sample UWRJL209509C1_FD_179930 | JGI IMG/M metagenome (GOLD analysis project Ga0247816, IMG submission 179930) | Plant litter microbial communities from Arlington Agricultural Research Station in Wisconsin, United States - UWRJ-L209-509C-1 | ecosystem: Environmental > Terrestrial > Plant litter >...
TGTCTTGCCGGGCTATCGGGAGGCTGCCAAGCCCATGTCAGTGAAAGTACAAAAGCTGTTTTAGCTTCAGTCCGTAGAAAAGGCCTACCAATGACCGAAAATTTTAATGCGTTTGAGCCGCTCCAGACCAAACGCGTACCGGCTCAAATTGCAGAAATGATCATAGGGGCGATCGTGCGTGGAGAGTATCCAAAAGGATCGCGTCTACCTCCCGAGAGACACCTCGCTTCCACGCTTGGCGTCAGCAGATCAAGCTTACGGCAAGCCATTTCTACTTTGGAACTGGCCGGGATAGTCAGCGCGCAGCATGGCAGCGGCACGCTGGTGATCGCGGATGCGGAGCAACTCAACTCGTGGGAGCAACAAATCCTTCCACCGCAGATTCTTGAAGTTCGCCTTCTGATCGAGCCTGAGCTTGCGGCTTTGGCCGCACAGAAGAGGACCCCGGAAACAGTGAAGTCGCTCGAACAGGCCCTCAAGTACCTGGAGAGCCAGTACGGTGAAGGGCAGATTGAGTACAACGACCACTCGTTTCACATCGCTGTGGGCGAAGCAGCTCAAAATCCAATCCTGCTTAACACGCTGAAAGAGGCGTTGCGCTACACGGCGAACCCAACATGGAAATCGCTCAAGCAGGAAGCGCTGAAGTCACACGATTCCATCGAAGGGCACCTCAATGAGGCCAGGGCATTGGTGAGGGCGATTGCAGCAGGAAAAGCTAAAGAAGCTTTTGAGATTTGGCGTGACCATTTGCGGGTCTACAGGAAGGAAATGCTGTCAGGACAGCATCGCCGATAACATCGAAAATTGGTTTGCTGATAAGTCCAATTAAGTGGTATGTTCTTCAAACCACTGAACGGGGTATCATATGAGCCTTACTCGCTATCAACATTTCATCGAAGGAAAATGGGCTGAGCCTGCCGAAGGGCAGTATTTCCAGAGCGAAAACCCGGCAACGGGCCAAGCCTGGTATGAAACGGCTCGGGCTTCTGCGGCCGACGTAGATGCAGCAATTTGCTCTGCTCACTATGCGTTCACTTCTGGACCGTGGCGTAACACGACACCCACGGAGCGCGGGCAGATGCTGCATCGCGTTGCAGACGTGATCGCAAAGCACGCTGAAGAGCTGGCAGAGATCGAAGCACTGGATAACGGTAAGTTGCTGCGGGAAATGAAAGCGCAGATGCGCTCGCTGCCCGACTACTTCCGCTTCTATGCTGGCGTTGCTGACAAGGTCCGTGGCGACGTAATTCAAGGCGCCGCACGCAACGCTTTGAACTACACGCTGCGAGAGCCACTGGGTGTGGTAGTCGCAATTACCGCCTGGAACTCGCCCCTTTATTTGGCCGCCATGAAACTTGCGCCCGCGCTGGCGATGGGCAATACCGTTGTTCTCAAGCCAAGCGAGTACACCAGCGCTGCAACCCTTAAGCTGGCCTCGTTCTTTACTGAAGCTGGATTCCCTTCTGGTGTGGTCAATGCTGTCAGCGGCTTTGGCAGCGAAGTGGGTGACATCCTGGTAGATGACGAGCGCGTGGCAAAGGTTGCCTTCACCGGTAGCACGCCAGTCGGTCGTCGGATTGCATCCCGTGCGAGTGGTCGTTTGGCCAAGATTAGCCTTGAGCTCGGCGGGAAGTCGCCAAACATCGTTTTCCCGGATGCAGATCTCGAAAATGTTGTTACTGGTGTGGTGGCAGGTGTCTTCGCTGCGGCAGGGCAGATGTGTACCTCTGGTTCGCGTCTCTTTGTGCATTCATCGGTGCATGACGAAGTCGTGAACAAAATTGTTGAGCGCGCTCGTGCCATCAAAATCGGAAATCCTCTGGAATCTGAAACCGAACTTGGGCCTTTGGTCAACGAGAACCAACTGCGTCACGTAACGCGATGCATCGCCCAAGGGGTTGAAGAGGGTGCGGTCATTGCCTTCGGTGGCAAGCGTCCGGCCGGTTTCGATACTGGCCATTACATCGAACCGACCGTTCTGATCGGCGTTAACAACTCCATGTCGGTTGCGCGCACGGAAATCTTCGGACCTGTCTTGAGTGTGATTCCCTTTGAATCGGAAAAGGATCTTATCGCCCAGGCCAACGACACCGAGTTTGGTCTGGCTGCGGGCATCTGGACCTCTAACCTGGCACGTGCTCACCGAATTGCCGCTGCCCTTGATGCGGGCATCGTCTGGGTCAATACCTACCGGAGTGAGTCCGCGCTTTCTCCCTTCGGCGGTTTCAAGCAGAGCGGGCTAGGTAAAGAAAACGGCACTGAAGCATTGCTGGAATACAGCCGCGTCAAGAGCGTGTGGGTGAACTATGACGAAGGTGAACTGGCGGATCCGTTCTCGTTCCCTGGCTAGTCAAAGCAACAGCCAAAAGATCTGACTCTCAACAATTTAGAACAAAAGAGTGAAAAAATGGCTATCGACCAAATCAGTTTCATCGGACTTGGCAACATGGGCTCACCGATGGCCCTCAACCTGCTGAACGCAGGCTTTAAAGTTACCGTGTTCGATCTCAATAAAGCTGCAGCCCAAGCGCATATTGCCCTTGGCGCCAAATGGGCCGAGTCGCCGAGCGAAGCTGCTGCGACCGCTGACGTGCTCATCACTATGCTCCCTGGGCCACGCCAAATCGAAGATGTCATGCTTCGCCAAGGAACCGCAGATGCCCTTCGTTCAGGTTCCGTCTGGATTGATATGTCGACGTCCTCCCCTGAGGCGGCCAATCTGGTCGATGAGGCATCATTGAAAAAGCGGGGAATTCAGCGTGTCGATGCGCCGGTCAGTGGAATGGTTCGTGGCGCAACAAACGGTACGCTTCAAATTTTCGTCGGCGGTGCAGAGCAGGATGTAGAGCGTGTTCGTCCGATATTCAACGTACTGGGCAATCCCGAAACCGTATTTCACATGGGGGGGCACGGGACGGGCTATGTAACCAAAATTGTGGGCAACCAGCTTTGGTTTTCGCACCTTGTAGCGTCGGCAGAGGTCCTGACCCTTGGCGCCAAAGCCGGTATTGATGTCGAGTTGCTGCGCAAGACCATCGCTGCCAGTCCATCCAGCAGCAGACTGATCGAGCGCGATATCGCTTGCGTGTTCGATGGCGACTACGATGAGTCGTTTGCTGTTTCCCTGGCGGCGAAAGATTCTGGCTTGTGCGTGAGCCTGGGCCGTGAACTGGGAGTGTCACTGGAGCTGTCGGCCCTGGTTGAGCAGATTTACCGTCGAGCATCCCTTAGTTATGGCCCACGCGCGGGCGAAATGAGCCCGGTGAAGCTGTATGAGGATGTCGCGGGGATCAAGCTGAAGCCGGGGGCTGTATGAGCCTCGGTACGGATGAGGGAACAGCGCAAGATGAAGATTTCCGCTGGGAGAAGGATGCCCTTGGGTCGGCCAAGGTGCGGCAGACTGCTCTTTACGGTGTTCACACCGTCAGAGCCCTCACGGCCTATCCTTTGACGACATTGCGCCTTCAGGACTTACCTGAGCTGGTACACGCCTATGTTGTGGTTAAAAAAGCCTGCGCCTTAACCAACATGAGCTATGGACTTATTGATGAGCGTACGGCGCATGCGATCGCCGATGCCGCCGATGAGATACTTTGTGGCAAGTGGAGCGATCAGTTCCCCACTCCCGTGCTCCAGGGAGGGGGCGGGGTGTCGACCAACATGAACGTGAATGAAGTCCTCGCCAACCGCGCGGAAGAGCTCCTCGGAGGCACTCGTGGCGCCTATCAGCTCGTGCATCCAAACGATCACGTCAACCGTTCGCAGTCCACCAACGATACGTACCCCACAGCGATCAGCCTTTCCTCACTGCATCTGCTTGAACAGCTTACGGTCAGCCTGCAGAGCGTAGTTACTGCGTTGAAAGGAAAAGCTGCGGAGTATAAAGGCGTGAACAGACTGGGCAGAACGTGCCTGCGCGATGCAGTACCCCTTTCAGTAGAGGCGACCCACCTCTCCCAGGCAGCAGCAGTTTCCCGTGCTATCGCCCGCATTGAAGCGGTGGCAAGCGGTTTGCTCAGCGTTCCCTTAGGCGCTACGGCCGTCGGCACCAGTGTGGGCGCGCCTCAAGGCTTCGGTGAAAAGGCCGTTCAAAAGCTTGCCGAAATCACGGGCCGGCCGTTGCGCGTTTCCGACAACTACTTCGATGCTTTATCCAACATGGACCCCATGTCTGACGTAGCTCATGCGGTGTCGCAGGCTGCTTCGGTGCTGGGTAAAATCGGCGCCGACCTGCGTTTGTTGTCGTCCGGTCCAATGGGTGGCTTCAACGAGGTCACGCTGCCGGCAATCTCTGCAGGCTCCTCGATCATGCCAGGCAAGACCAACCCGGCAATTCCGGAGTTGGTTATGCAAGTTGCCATGGAGTCCCTCGGTATGGCTCATGTGGTTTTCGCTGCGACCCGTGCTGGAGAGCTGGAGTTGAACGTGATGGAACCTGTCGTTGTCAACGCCCTCCACCCTGCGATAATCCGCCTCTGTGAAACAAGCAACGTCTTTGCGCGAAGCTGCTTGAGCGGATTGTCCTGGAATGTGGAAGTGTTAGAGCGGAATCTAGCGGGCTCGTTATTAGAGAAAGTGGAGCGTTCAGCGAACGAGGGCTATTCCACGGTTGCTTATGGGGCCCATAATATTACTGCATCTGGCGAAGTAACAAAATCATGAAATCCGTTACTGCGGCGGTTGCAGATCTCGTCGTCAATACGTCACTCAGCGACTCGGCCCATCTGCTGTGCGATCCAGTGGCACGCTACATTGCAGATACTTTGGGAGTGACTATTGCGGGCCACGATACAGGTGTGGTCCGAACGCTGCGCAGTGTGCATTCACCTCTTCCGGTCGGTCCTTGCAGAATTCCGGGGACTAACCGTAAAACAGATATGATTACCGCGGCACTGATCAACGGAACTGCCGCACATGCATTGGATTATGACGACGTTCCTGAAGTGGCTTACACCCATTTCAGTGCAACTGTTGTACCGGTGATACTTGCTGTCGCTGATCAGATATGTGTAAAAGTCAGCGATGTCGTGGAAGCCTATGTGTACGCCTTCCAAGTTGAAAACGCGTTGGCTCAGGCACTTCCGATACGTGAGGCATACGAGTTAGGGTGGCAATCTTCTGGCGTGTTGGGTCCAATCAGTGCAGCAGTGGCCGCAGCAAGAATAATGCAGCTTAACCCGAGCCAGGTTGAACATGCCGTCAGTTTGGCGGCCGCAAGTATGTGTGGAACAACTGCCAATTTTGGCTCAATGGCGAAACCCCTCACAATCGGACGAGCGGCCTCAGAGGGCCTATGGTGTGCCCAGCTTGCTGGCGCTGGAATGACAGCAGGCACTGATGTATTAGGCGCGCGCGGTGGCCTGTTGGATATGTTTGGTGCTCGTGACAAATCCCCCAGGTTGCTGGAGTGTCTTGAGGATCATTCCTGGTCGATACTGAGCTCAGGCCCCGTCACAAAACCTTATCCTGCCTGCTCTGCGGCACGTTGCTCAATTGATGCTGTTCGCGCGCTGGGCATACGCCATGAGCAAATCAAAAGTCTGGAAGTTGTCGTTGAACCGCGTGGCCTTGATGCGTTGAATCGGGTCGAAGTCAATGCTTCGGAGGATGCCAAATTCAATATCCATATCCTGGTGGCGCTCGCGGCAATAGATGGGAATGTGACAGTTAAGTCGTTTGAACCCGCCTCGCTTAATCGTGAATCGCTGCGCAAGTTAGCGGGAACGGTTACGGCGGTGACAAGCGAAATCCCTCCGTACGGAAAGGGAAATTGGAAACATGCCTATTCAGTAGTAAAGGCCACCCTGCATGATGGTTCCGTAGTTCAATCGAGGATCGATATGCCAGTGGGAGCTCTCTGGGATTGGGCTGAAATACAGAAAAAGTTTGAGTCTTGCACAGGGGGAATTCCGGCCTGGAAAAATCAATACTGGAAGGCTGCAAGGATAATTACTCCAGATAACTGGGGCGCGGTTTTCTCTCTGATATCGCCGGACTAATTAATACGTTTTATAAGTAGGCCTGTTGTAAAAAATGGAGTGGCTCTCCGTTTCACGTTCTGGTGGAACGGTACATGGTGCAATACCAAAAACTATTCAGCTGTTACTTTCGTACCGGCTGGACGGAAGTCCGTTAACAATAAAGTCTCGTATCTGCTTTGAAAAATAATAAATAAGCGAGGATTACTATGAGTTACGCTGAGACGCTACCCATTACAAATAGTAAAAAAGCTGAACGTTTTATTAATCGAGTAACCGCAGTAACTGCGGGCGGCATGTTTATTGATGGTTATGTGTTGGGAGGAACTGGAATTGCACTTCCGCTGATGACCGATACGCTAAAATTGTCTGCCGCGGAAAGCGGACTAATCGGGGCCTCCGTGCTCATCGGGATCTTTATCGGTGCGCCGCTGTTTGGCTACCTCACCGATAAGTTTGGCCGACGCTTGATGTTCGCCATTGACATGATGATATTCCTGTTCGCTGCTGTAGCGCAGGCGTTTGTGGAGACAACGGTTGCCGTGTTGCTCGTTCGGCTTCTAATGGGGATTGCAATTGGCGCTGACTACGCCATCGGATCCTCACTGCTTGCTGAGTTCTGCCATGCCAAAACACGGGGTCGCCGAATGGCCTTGCTCGAAGTGGCGTGGTATCTCGGGTACCTGGCAGCGTTCTCAATTGGCTACTTCTTGAGCAGTCACTGGGGCATTGGTTGGCAGTGGATCCTGGCGTCCAGCGCTATCCCGGCATTGGTCGTAGTGATATTGCGGCACAACCTTCCCGAGTCTCCACGCTGGTTGGTTGCCCAGGGGCGCGCAGACGAAGCCAAAGCGGACATCGTCAAATATCTGGGGCCGGATTTTGTCATGCCTGACCTGCATGATGAAAAGAGCGCTGCAGACGTCAGTACTAAAAGTCTGTTCAGTTCCAAATATTCCAAAAGGACTGCTTTTGCCTGCATCTTTTGGGTCTGCCAGGTCTTGCCTTACTTCGCTATCTTCACGTTTGCGCCTAAGGTGCTGGGTGCGCTGGGTTTGACCGACACGCTTTCGGCAGCGATTTCAATAAACGGGCTGGCATTTGTAGGTTCGATTGTCGGCATGCTGGTCATCGATCGGATCGGACGCAGAAAGCTCCTGATTGTGCCGTTTTGGATTACCGCTGCGTGCATGCTCGCAATTGGCCTCTGGCCACACGCACCGGCTGCGTACGTCGTTACTATTTTCCTGGTCTTCGCCTTCTTCAACTCTGCGTCCAGTGTCTTGCAAGGCGTTTACCCCATGGAAATTTTTCCTACCAAGGTCAGAAGTACCGGGGTGGGGATCGCGGCGGCTGCAAGTCGGATTGGAGCGGCAGCAGGAACGTTTTTGCTTCCAATTGCACTGACTGATTGGGGAGTAGGCACCTGTATGTTGATCGCCGCAGCCATCCTGGCCTTAGGGGCTGTGATATCACAGATGTGGGCACCTGAAACCAATGGTCTTTCGCTGACCGATGCCAGCGACTCTAGTGGAAAGTAAGCTGCCTTAACGCTGTATCAGAGCACCAATATCGAGCCGGCCCCCTATGGGAAGGCCGGCTTCGTTGTTAGGTGACGTCATTTGGGACGGCCCTGGACCAAATAGCGAAGTCAGCATATCACCGCTGAAAACCCCATTCCTTCATCTGCACCGCACAACCATTCCTCAGCTAAGTCTTTGCTTATTCAAGCGAATCCCGGACAATCGCGCCCCTGTTTCGGTCGGGGCGCTGCCTGTCAGGTTTTTCTGACTCGTCCCGACTGAGTGAATGCGGAGATCCGAACGGATGAATGATCAGGCCAATAGCGTCGACGAACGCTACGCAACGACACCTGCAACCCTCACAAGCTGGGGCCGCCAGGACACCACCTGGATGCTCGGCCTGTTCGGCACGGCCATCGGCGCCGGCACTTTGTTCCTGCCTATCAACGCCGGCCTGGGCGGCTTTTGGCCGCTGCTGGTGCTTGCGCTCCTGGCGTTCCCGATGACGTTCTACGCACACCGTGGGCTGACCCGCTTCGTACTTTCGGGCCGCGAAGGCTCGGACATCACCGAAGTGGTCGAAGAACACTTCGGGATCAAGGCCGGCGCGCTGATCACTTTGCTGTACTTCTTTGCGATCTTCCCGATCCTGCTGATCTACAGCGTGGCCCTGACCAACACCGTCGGCAGCTTCCTTGAGCACCAGTTGCACATCACGCCGCCGCCACGGGCGATTCTGTCGTTTGTGCTGATCCTCGGCCTGCTGGCCGTGGTGCGCTGCGGCGAGCAGGTGATCGTCAAGGCCATGAGCCTGATGGTGTACCCGTTTATCGTGGCGTTGCTGTTCCTCGCGGTGTTCCTGGTGCCCCACTGGAACGGCGGCATCCTCAGCACCGCGAGCACGCTGCCGGCACCTTCGGCGCTGCTGCATACATTGTGGCTGGCGATTCCGGTGATGGTGTTCTCGTTCAACCACTCGCCGATCATCTCCGCGTTTGCGGTTGACCAGAAGCGCCGCTATGGCGAACACGCCGAGGAGCGCAGCTCGCAGATTCTGTCTCGTGCGCACATCCTGATGGTGGTGATGGTGCTGTTCTTCGTGTTCAGTTGCGTGCTGACCCTGTCGCCGGCGCAACTGGCTGAAGCCAAGGCGCAGAACCTGTCGATCCTCTCTTACCTGGCCAACCACTTCAGCAACCCGACCATCGCTTTCGCCGCACCGTTGATTGCTTTCGTGGCGATTGCCAAGTCGTTCCTGGGCCATTACATCGGTGCCAGCGAAGGTCTCAAGGGTTTGATCGTCAAGAGTGGTCGCCGTCCGACGCCCAAGGCACTGGACCGCATGACCGCCGCCTTCATGCTGGTGGTGTGCTGGATCGTCGCCACGCTTAACCCGAGCATCCTTGGCATGATCGAAACCCTGGGCGGGCCGATCATTGCGTCGATCCTGTTCCTGATGCCGATGTACGCGATCCGCAAAGTGCCGGCCATGGCCAAGTACCGTGGGCAGGCGTCCAATGTGTTTGTGACCGCAGTGGGCCTGGTGGCGATTACCGCGCTGATCTACTCGCTGATGTCCTGACAGCAGGCTGATTCAGTGCAATGATCACGGCCGATTCGCAGGTTGCGCATCGGCCATTTTTTTGCCAGGGAATTAGGGATTGATCACCAAGCCTGAGTGCGACGCCAAACAGAACCGGTTGCAGGATGTGCTGGCCGGTTTGTCCATTGCCGGCCTGCTGCTGCCCGAAGCTGTGGCCTATTCCAGCATCGCCGCGTTGCCGCCTCAGGCCGGGGTGATCGCGTTGTTCGCCGGGCTGCTGTGTTACGGCCTGTTTGGCACCAGCCGTTTTGCCATCGTGTCTGCAACGTCGTCCTCTGCTGCCGTGCTGGCGGCTGCCACGGCGACCCTGGCGGGCGATGATCCCGCGCTGCGGTTGAGCCTGGCGATAGGCCTGGTATTGGTCACGGGGGTGTTTTTCCTGCTGGCCGGGCTGCTAAAGCTGGGTGGGCTGACCTCGTTTATCGCCAAGCCTGTGCTGCGTGGCTTTGCGTTCGGCCTGGCGCTGACCATCATCCTGAAGCAGTTGGCCAGTGTGGTGGGCGTGCACCTGACCGATAACAACCTGATTCGCTTCCTGCCGCAGTTGCTGGAGCAAATGCCCCAATGGAACTGGGCCGCTGCGGCGGTGGCGGGCACCGCGCTGATTCTGCTGTGGCTATTTGCGCGGAGCCGGCGCCTGCCGGGTGGGTTGCTGGTGGTGATCCTCGGAATCGCCGCTGGCCAGTGGCTGGATTTACAGGCTCATGGTGTGGCATTGATCGGCGTAATCGACCTGCGCCTGGAACTGGCGCATCTGCCCGTGCTGCCGTTTGCCGACTGGCTGCGCCTCGGTGAGTTGGCGTTTGCCATGGTGATGATTCTCTACGCCGAGTCCTACGGCTCCATCAGCTCTTTCGCGCTTAAACATGGTGATCGTGTGTCGTCCAACCGCGACCTGCTCGCGCTGGGGGCTGCCAACTTGTTATCCGGGCTGTTTCAGGGCATGCCCACGGGCGCGGGTTACTCGGCAACGTCTGCCAATGAAGCCGCTGGCGCCAATTCCCGGTTGGCCGGTGCCGTGGCGGCGCTGGTGGTGTTGGTGATTGTGCTGACGGTATTGCCGCTGGTGGCACTGACACCAGAACCGGTGCTCGCCGCCATCGTCATCTACGCCTTGGGTCGGGGTTTGAGCCTGCAACCCTTGGGGCGTTACTTTTCGTGGCGGCGTGATCGCTTGCTGGTGATTTGCGCGGTGGCGGCGGTGCTGGTGCTGGGTGTCCTGGACGGCTTGCTGGTGGCGGTTGCGATCAGTGTGGTGCTGATGCTCAAGCAGATGTCTTCGGCGGATGTCAGGGAGTTGGGGCGTATTGACGGTGGGCATGATTTTGTCGACCTGCTGCATCATTCGAGCGCCGAACGGATTCCCGGCGTGTTGATCGTGCGGCCCAGCGAAGCGCTGTTTTTCGCGAATGCCGAGCGGGTGCTGGGCGCGGTGTTGGGCTTGATGCGCCGCGAGTCGTTGCCGATGCACACCGTGGTGCTGAGCCTGGAAGAGTCGCCGGACCTGGATGGCACCAGCATCGAAGCGTTGCAGGCGTTTTTTGTGCAGGTGCAAGGGGAGGGCAAGTGCCTGGTGTTGGCGCGTGTGCGGCATGAGGCGCAGGAGGTGTTGCAGGGGTTGCCTGAAGCGTGCGCGCCGCAGGTGCTGATCAGTGGGCTGAGCGTTGATGGGGCGGTGCAGCTCGCGCTACAGGCCACCGCCTGAATGCAAAAATCCCCGAATAATCGGGGATTTTTGGGTGCCGCCGAGGTTTAGCGGCGGCGGAACAGCGGCAACGGTTCATCCGTCGCTGCCTGGTACGTCACCGAGAAGTCCTTGAGGCTTTCCAGGGCTTCGTACGGGTCTTTGTCCGCGCGCAAGGCGAAGGCATCGAACCCGCAACGGCGCAGGTAGAACAACTGGTCGCGCAGTACATCGCCAATCGCCCGCAGCTCACCCTTGTAACCGTAACGGTCACGCAGCAGGCGCGCGTTGGAGTAGTTGCGGCCGTCGGTGAAGGCCGGGAAGTTCAGGGCGATGACCTGGAAGTGCTCCACGTCCTCGCCGATCTCTTCGGCTTCTTCATCGGCGTCCAGCCACACACCCAGGCCGCCGTCGCGGGCCTTGAGGGCGTGCGCATGCTCGCGCCACAGGGCCAGCGGCACGATCAGGTCGTCGCAGTTGGAGATGCCATCGAAGCTCGCGTCCTTGGGCAGCAGGTGCCAGGTTTCGTCGAGGACTTCGTTGTTCTTA
>Ga0247816_10001532_pt1 | contig 11337 bp, 8 predicted proteins | sample UWRJL209509C1_FD_179930 | JGI IMG/M metagenome (GOLD analysis project Ga0247816, IMG submission 179930) | Plant litter microbial communities from Arlington Agricultural Research Station in Wisconsin, United States - UWRJ-L209-509C-1 | ecosystem: Environmental > Terrestrial > Plant litter >...
AAATCAATTACCCAGTGATGCTAATTCCGAAAGATTAGAAGAGACAGGTACACGGAAAGATTTAACAAATAATAATCCAATTAAACCGTGATGGTGAACAAAAATCTCATGAATGGAGGTTTTTTTGCTCATAAAAATTGTTATAAAGCTTGGCTTTGTGAGTGACCGAACAAAACCAAGCATTAGCTGAGTGTATCGTTTGATTACTTAAAAATTTACTGTTGAAATCATGACTACAACAATACCCATAATTCGTACGGGCCAAGCACCTCAAACTTTAACAAGACAAGATTTTTCTGAAAGGTTTAGAAGGCCTTTTATAGATCCGGCATTCAGGCTAGAAGATGATTCAATAGCCAAATTGGAAGAAATTGCATGGCAAGCTTTTCAAGATGGACGAAAAGCACCTTTTACCCAAAAAGCTGGAAATGGATATGCCAATCCTTCATACGACTTATCATCAGAATGGGTAGCTACAAAAATAGCACTTGAAGAAATTCAAAAACGATGGGGTGATGCAAAAAGCAAATCTCGTGTCTTGTTAATTTGTGGGTCGGCGCGCAATGACGGGACTTGCCCAGGTGAAATTTCTAAAAGTTTTAGATTAACAAAAATTACTGAAGAAATATTTAAGGCTGCTGAATTTGAAGTCGATGTCTTAGACTTAAGTTTAATTACATCTGAATATCAGCTAAACATACATCCTTGTAAAGGTTGTGTATCTACCGCCATGCCATTGTGTCATTGGCCCTGCAGCTGTTATCCAAACTATTCTTTAAGTCAAACAAATGACTGGATGGCAGATATTTACCAAAAATGGACTGCAGCACATGGCGTCATTATCATCTCACCAGTTTATTGGTATCAAAGTCCTAGCCCTCTCAAATTAATGATTGATCGCTTAGTATGTGCTGATGGCGGAAATCCTGATCCCACCTCAACATTGGGTAAAGAACCTCGGTTAGCAAAAAAAATTGAATTGGAAGGTTGGGATTACCCCAAACATCTTGCGGGTAGAGCTTATGGATTGGTTGTGCATGGCGATGTTGCAGGAGTTGAAGATTCTCGCCGCGCATTATCTGATTGGTTAGATTGGATGGGCTTTATAGACTCTGGCGCGCAATCTCGATTAGATCGATATATTGGATACTATGAGCCGTATGCAAATAGTCATGAAACTTTTGACAAGGATCAGATGGTGCAAGAAGAAGTAAAAAATGTTGCCATAGCAGTAATCAAAACTGTCCAAGAATTGAGGGATGGAGCACTTTTAAAGGTACAACCAAATATTAAAAGACCTAGGCCAAAATAACTGAATAAAATCAAATCACTTTTGAATAGTTTAGTTATTTCCAAGATAAACATTGCACTTAATAAATTAACAGTATCATCTGCTGATGTGTAATCTTATTCAAAATTGTAAACAAATCATGGCCCTATCCAGAACTCACAAAGCTATTTTCCTCACGTTTATCATCACGTTAATTTCAGTTTTGATAATAATGAATTTCAATACAGCTGAAAAGAAAATAGAACGTAAATTAGATAGAGAATATTCACTTAAAGAACCACAGTTTGCACGCTCATTGGGCGCTTTGATGGGCCCTGAATTTTTAGAAGGAAATGAAGTAAAAACACTATTGAATGGGGACAAAATCTTCTCTGAAATGTTGGATGGAATACGTAGCGCCAAAGAAACAATCACTTTTGAAACCTTTATCTACTGGGGAGACAGCATTGGTGAAGAATTTGCAGCGGCTCTTATTGAACGTGCACAAGCTGGGGTTAAAGTGCATGTTTTGTTAGATTGGCTTGGCAGCGTGAAAATGGAACAAAAGCAGCTAGATAGAATGAAAAAATCTGGTGTAGAAATCCAACGATACCATAAGCCGCACTGGAGTCACCTTGCACGGCTTAATAATCGTACACATAGGAAAACACTGATTATAGATGGTCAATTAGGTTTCACTGGGGGAGTTGGTATCGCAGACCAGTGGCGTGGGGATGCAAGAAATCCAAATGAGTGGCGCGATACTCACTTTAAAGTAACCGGCCCTGTAGTAGGTCAAATGCAGGCTGTTTTTCTTGACAATTGGATTAAATCGAGTGGCCAAGTGCTTCATAATGAAAAATACTTTCCCCTAATTAAAAAAACGGGAAACATGTCAGCTCAAATGTTTAGCAGTTCACCAAGTGGTGGTGGTGATTCAATGTTATTAATGTATTTAATGGCAATTACTGCTGCTAAAGAATCAATTGATTTATCAAGTGCCTACTTTGTCCCCGATGAGCTATCGAGCAAAGCGTTGATAGCAGCAGCTAAACGGGGAGTTAAAGTACGCATAATCACACCTGGGGAGCATATTGATACTGAACTTGTGCGAAAAGCATCCCGTTCGGGTTGGGGAGAATTACTAAAAGCTAATATTAAAATTGCCGAATACGTACCAACGATGTATCACTGTAAAGTGCTGATAGTTGATAATCTATTGGTGTCAGTAGGTTCAACAAATTTCGATAATCGATCATTCAGGTTAAATGATGAAGCAAATTTAAATATTTTGTACGACAAATTTGCCCAAGAACAGACTCAAGTTTTTGAATCCGACTGGTCAAAGTCTACGCAAGTGAGTTACGAACAATGGGCTGATAGACCGTTTCAAGAGAAAGTGGCTGAAAAGCTCGCTAGTATATTTAATTCTCAATTATGAAGATTGGTTAACATGTTTGAGTGTCTGCTTTGGGCCGTTATTTGACATTAAGGGCTTAATAAAAATTTACAATGCGATACGCACCCTTTTAGCAGACCATTTCCAAGAGGCAATAAAAAACCAGCACTTAGGCTGGTTTGATGAATGTTTTAGGATAACCCAAAACATGAAATTGGTAGGCGTGCGGGGATCGAACCCACGACAAACGGATTAAAAGTACACGAGAGCGCTTCACATAATTATTTAAAGTAGAAGAATTTTAAGTAGTTTTTTTGATGTTTATCCTAAAATCTCAAAAACTGAAAATATACCGAACTTATTTCGGGAGAATCAGCTTATTCATATCCGCAAAAACCATGTAAAACAATTACTTACTACTAAATTTCCTACCGAAATTTACCGAGCCAATGCTAAATTTTGGGGAAATTTGTGTAGATATAATTGAGTTTTGCGGAGTTTTTGTATTCATAGTAGATGATGAACGCTTGTGCATCATGCCCAAATTCCACTTCCCTTTCTCAAGTCTGTTGGTGACGTATTGCTTGTAGGATACAGGGTCTTTTGGCGATTTGCATTTGTGACGTTTCTGATTGCAAAAATGACAGGCTGCAACAATATTACTTTCATAATCATTGCCACCATCTTGCTTGGCAAACAGATGCTCAGCAACTACCCATGAAAAATAAAACGATCGCCATATTGGAAAGCCGCTCAGCTCTTCAACTCGCAGACCTAGTCAGAAAATACGAAGGCATCCCCCTTTCCGCTCCTGCATTGGCAGAAACCCCTGAGGTAAACCATGACCATATCACTGAATTGATTCATAACTGGGATCATGTTGCCCCAGACATATTCATTTTCCAGACGGGGGTGGGGGTTAAGGCCCTACTGCATACAACTGACGAATTAAATCTCACGGGAAAGCTTCAGCAGATATTGAATGATTCATTGGTGGTCGTTCGTGGGCCTAAACCTAGTGCGGCTTTACGTGCTTATAAGGTGCGCATAGACTTGTTAGCTGACAGTCCTTACACAACCAATGAAATCATTGGATTGCTTGATAAATTAGATTTGCGCGACAAGAAGGTAATCGTGCAGCGCTATGGGAACACGAATCATGAATTACAGGAAAGGCTTGAGTCCAAGGGAGCGAAAGTCACTGAGATTGCGACCTATCGTTGGAGCATGCCAGATCCTCAACCGTTAATCCATTTAATGGATGCCCTGGATAAAAACGAAGTGGATATGGTTTGCTTTACAAGTGCGTCACAGGCGGAGAATTTATTCAATCTGGCGAAAGATATGCATCGTGCTGAAAGCCTGCTTGCAAACATAAACAAAAGCCTGGTCGCCTCGATTGGACCTGTTTGCAGCAATGCGTTACTTAAATTGGGAATCCGCGTTGATGTAGAACCTTCACCACCAAAGCTGGGGCCATTAATCTCCGCTATAAATCTGAAGTTTTACAGCTTGGATAACTTTTAGGCATGGTGCAAACGGTCTATTTATGAATACTTTGGTAAATTAAATTGAGATGGTTTAAAAGTTGTTTAGTTAAGTCCTACAAAAAACTCGGTGGTCACTATAATATATCTTCTGGAATGATGTTAGTTTGTTACATTGCTTTTACTAGGATAAATTTATGATACTGAATAACGTGTCAACTGAACTCTACCAACTTATTAATTAATATCTATTAATTACTTCGAAATTCACATTGGATATTAATTTCTTTTTCAATTAAATCAAGCAGCTAAATTAATACGCAAAACCCTGCCTTTTCTGGGCGAACTATTGCTAACATCCCTTTTTCATCCAGGATACAATTTACCTTGAAGCGATTAGCTCATCTGACAGTTGTAAATCTACCTAAAAGGCACATTGTTCAAAATAAATTTTAATTAGTTTTTTCGACTATGAGAATGTAAATCCGGTAGTAGGTGAATAGAAAAAAGGAATATTTAGTATGAAGCCTAGAGTCACGGTTATCACAATAGGTGTTAACGATCTCGAAAAGTCTCTTCAATTTTATTTTGAAGGGTTAGGATTCTGGAGTGAAGGCATAATTGGCAAAGAATTTGAATATGGCGCTGTCGCTTTCATTCAACTTCAAGAAGGTCTTCGTCTAGCCCTATGGCTTAGAGAGAGTATCTCACACGACACTGGGCTTACAATTGGACCTCCCAGTGCAACTGAAATGACCTTAGGTCACAATGTATCATCAAAGTCAGAGGTGGATGAAGTGATGGCGCTAGCAAAAAATGCTGGCGCAAACATCACGAAACCCGCACATGATACTTTTTGGGGAGGTTATTCAGGTTATTTTCAAGATCCGGATGGTCATCTTTGGGAAGTTGTTTGGAATCCAGAGTGGCAAGCTTAAATACATATAGCTCATTTTCAATTGTCTGCTACCGTACTCAAATAAACAATGCATTTTGAAGCTTAGATTAAATAATCCAATGATTTTCTGTAATCAGTGGGGTTGGAATATTCCTTAATAAATTCGCCTCTGTTCACAAATTTTGAAGCCAAGCAGTAAACCTATGAAATTCAACTACCCAATCGGGCTATTTATGCATTTATATTAATCATCATATGATGCCCTCACAATGAAGCTTTAAATATTTATAGCATTCATTACTGAAACTTTTGAAAAGGGGAAAACAATGAAATTATTAAAATATTTATTAGCTTCGATCGCATTAATTGCAGGTACTGCGCAAGCAAACACAATTAGTACGACAGTCAGAATTGATGATGCGCCAATCAATCAAACAGTGGCTTATGTTAACTTTGATGTAACGGATTCAGGTCTTTTTAACATTTCCGCAAACTCAAACTTTTTTGACGGTACCGATCCATTTATCTATTTATTTCGCAGACCAGCTAGCGTAGGCACTTTTATCGAGTCTGATGATGATAGCGGCTTTTTGAATAACGCATTTATTGACCGTAATCTAGCGATTGGCAATTATGTTCTTGCTGTTTCTACTTACACATTTAGCTTAAGTGAAGCGATCTCTGGTTATAACGGTAGTGTTAATTTCTTAACAGATGGTAATGTTGATGTGACCATCAGCTCACGCAATGGTACAGCCAACTTTGTAAATCCTTCAGCAGTGCCAGTTCCAGCAGCGGCATGGTTATTCGGTTCTGCATTATTAGGTTTTGCTGGTTTTAGACGTAAATCAGTTTAATAACTTACTAGTTAATAACCTTATAAAAGCCGCATTTATGCGGCTTTTATTTTTGGATCATTTAGAACTAATACGTCAAAATTAAGTGGTCTAATATTGAATTGGTATGATTCTAAAGCTTAATTGCAACATCCGAGCGAACTAGCAAAAGCCTTCCATTTTAAAGAGTTATATAAGTGCTTATAATTTCAAAACACTCTAAAATTAAATTAATTTAGCCCTCCATCGAGTTCGATGGAATGTAAGGTTTAGATGAATATGAAATATAAAAGACGATTACGCAGTCTTTATATATAGGTTTTTTAATCAGAAATGACAATATCATTAAATGGTTTAGGCTTACTATAAAGAAACCCCTGAACTGTTTGGCATCCCAACTTTAATAAAAACTCCGCCTGTTTGGCCGTTTCAACGCCTTCAGCCACTAAATCTTTACCTAGACTTTTCGCCATCGAAATGATCGCTTGTATAACAAGCCCGTGGTCAGGATTATCTACAATTCCATGAACAAAGGATTTATCAATTTTAATTTCACTTACTGGAAACTTATTTAAGTAACTGAGTGCTGAGTAACCTGTACCGAAATCATCAAGAGATATTCTAAAACCCATTTTATCTAGATTATTTAATATTTCTTTTATTTTCTCATTATCGTCAAGTAACAAACTCTCTGTAATTTCTAAAGTAACCCAACGGGGGTTACATTTGGTTTGTGCTAAGGCTTGTTTGATCGATTTTAGGAGATCGTTATGGATGAACTGTCGACTCGATAAATTGATTGCCACAGTGATAGGAAACTCTAACTTTGCATTCCACATTACAGCAGCCTTGAACGCTGTATGTAGGACCCAGTGTCCGATGTCGATTATGATGCCAGAATCTTCTGCAATGCCGATAAATCTATCAGGGGGAATCATCTCGTTGTGATTTCTATTCCAACGTAATAAAGCTTCTACTCCAATAGTTTTACCAGTTTGCAAATTAATCTGCGGTTGATAATAAAGTACAAACTCATCGTTTTGAAGAGCATGACGAAGAGAGCTCTCAATATCATTACGCTCTACTACTTTTTGGGTCATTTCAGAAGAGTAAAACTGAAAATTGTTTCTTTGTCTTTTTGCTTGGTACATCGCGATATCAGAAAACTTTACTAGATCACCGGCTTGCCTACTATGGTAGGGACAGATGACAATTCCAATACTTATAGTAATAAACAATTCTGAACCATTAATCAAAATTGGCTTTTTAAAAGACTCAAGAATTTTCCTTGCTATTCTGCCTGCTTTTTCGTTTTGATTAATATCTGAAAGAAAGATGGCAAATTCATCCCCACCAAGACGAGCGACCATGTCTGTAGACCTTAAGCAACCTTCAAGTCGTCTTGCAGATTCGCACAAAAGTATGTCTCCAACGGCATGCCCAAGCAAATCATTCACAGCTTTGAAGCCATCTAAATCGAGCATGAAAACCGCAAATGAAAAATTTATTTCACTCGTTTTTGTGATACTAGTCTCGAGTTTTTCAAGAAACAATATACGGTTCGGTAATTTAGTTAATGGGTCGTAATAAGCTAAATTATTAATGCGCTTTTGGCTTTCATAAGATTCCGTAACATCTTGCCCGACGGCGATAACAGCCTTTACTTCATTGACAGCATTTAATTCTGGAGCAAGCACAAGATGCATAATCTTCTGCCTGCCATCTTTCGTAGTCAGTTGTAAAGCCACATTTTGGTTAAGGCCATTTTGGAAGACTTCCCTGATTTTTTCTTCAAGCAAAATAGCGGTGTTTCCCCCAGGAAAATCCGAAGGAGTAGTGCCCAACAAAGATTGTGAGTCTAGTTCAAAAAATTGGGAGTTTTTACTATTAAGAAAGATGCGTTGACAGTCGCTATTAAATCTCGTGACAGAATTAGGTGAGCTTTCTACAAGAGATTGATACTCTTTTTCTTTTTGTATGTTTTCTGTAATATCCCGTGCATAGCCAAGGGAGCCAATCACTTTACCATCTGTGATTAATGCGGATTTAAAAGACTCAATCCAACGATAATTACCTACTGCATCCTTAATTGGAATGATGACCCCTATTGGTGTATCACTACGCATGGCTTCTTTATCGCCATCTACATATTGTCGTGCTAAATCATCCGGAAAAAAATCAAAATCCGTCTTACCAATTAGCTCTTCACTTGAGGAAACACCAACCATATTTGCATAGGCTGCGTTTGCTGCCAATATGCGACTGTCGACATCTTTAAGCCAAACCATAAATGGAAAGTTATCTAGTAAAGTTCGTAGATATTGATCGCTTTCTAAAAGTTGATGGTTGATTTTTTTCATAGATAGAGTTTAATTTTGTTTATATCTTATTCCACATTAATAAAATTTACTCGTGAAGATGGAAAAAACTCAACTGCATATCTGACAAAAATATTATTGATAACTTAAGAACTCATTATTTTATAATACCTAAATGTATTGAATCATTCTTATATTGGCACAACGGGATCTTTTAAATTGATTGCAGATAAGAACGATAGTAACCAAATTGCCAATTAGGTACTACTTTCTCATTTATATGTATTTTAATAATAATGGTAGTAATGATAATTGACAAAAACGAAGAGTATCAGTCAAATATTTGATTTTTATTACTTCGAGTGGCTTTGGACCGAAGTTGGTTCTCAGTTTCCTAAACGCTTCAATAAAAGAAAATTGAATTCTGACTGTTAACAATTGAGAAGTTTTACTATTAAGCACTATATTAGTTTATGTTACCGATATCTAAGTAATTCTTAATAACTTAGATACTACTAGGCACTATTGTGATGACATTACTAATAAAGGGCCTAAAATGAACTCCTTTTCTACTCCAGAACTCCTTCTAAATGCTCATCTAGCCCCACTACCCTGTGTTGGCTGTAAGAACTCAACTGAACTAGAATTTGATTTTGAATATGCTTTTCAACCAATCGTTGATTTTAATACTAAAACCATATTCGCCCATGAAGCCTTAGTCCGGGGGCCCAACGGTGAGGGTGCCCTAACAATCTTAAGTAGGGTGAATAATAATAACCGATACCAGTTTGATCAAGCCTGCCGTGTTAAAGCAGTTAAAACCGCTGCCGAACTGCAACTTAAAGGTTTCTTGTCTATCAACTTTATGCCAAATGCAGTTTATAGACCTGAATTATGTATTGGCACAACTCTGGCTGCGGCAAAAAAATATGATTTTCCTGCCACTAATATTATTTTTGAGTTTACCGAACAAGAACTAATTAAAGATACAAAACATCTACTAAATATTGTAACGACATATAAAAATTTAGGTTTTAAGACTGCACTGGATGACTTTGGCTCTGGCTATGCAGGGCTCAATTTATTAGCTAGTTTTCAACCTGATATTATTAAAATAGATATGGAGCTTATACGTGATATCGATGCAAACAAATCACGACAGGCTATTGTGAAAGCTGTTGTACGCATGTGTGAAGAGTTGGACGTTATAGTGCTCGCTGAAGGGGTTGAAACGAAATTAGAAAGAGACATTTTATTAAGCTTCGGTATTAATTTATTTCAAGGTTACTTTTTTTGTAAACCAGCCTTTAAAGCTGAGGGAACAATTAATCAAGAGGCTTGGCAATAAATATGGATGTAGTCTCATACAAAAATTAAACATTCGCGCAGTAGTTACATTAAATAATTGTCTTCAGAAAAGTTGCAAAACAGCAGTCTTGCAAACCACGTGGATATGATTAACACGCAATGTTTGGCTAATTATAGACAAATAATACACATGCGTTTTGAATATACTGATTGAACGATTCAACTCACTAAAACACCACCATCAGTAGATTATCCTAACCAATATTTCTTGACTTTAGTGCAAGAAGTAATAATTAACTAGAGCTATCTATTTATGGAAGTAGGATTAGTAATGGGTGATTTAAACTATCGTAAACAAATTTTTATTCCATTGGTTTCAGTGTCGCTGATTTTATTAATTGCCATGCTTTGGATGTTTCTTTCTGCTCAGCAATTGATAAAGATGGGGAAAACCAAAGTTGAAATCGAACAAACGCGTTATAAGGTCGCTTTATTATTCAATTCCATAATTGAAGCCGAAACAGGTCAGCGGGGTTACCAGCTGACGGGCAATACTCAATTTCTTGAACCTTATGAAAGATCACTACTTAACAATGAGGCATTGTTAAAAGACTTAGTCAGACAGGCAGAGGTATTTCATTTCTTAAAAGTACACATGAAAGATTTGCCGATACTTATTGACCAAAAATTCAAGATTTTAAAGCGAATCATTCAAACCGAACTTATGGCAGGTTCCTTTTCTCCACATTTAAGACCGAGTGATCGTGATGGAAAATTAATCATGGACCAAATTAGGAGCAAACTGCAAGCAGCTGATGGTTTGCTAACTGAAAAAGGAAATGAACTGGTAGAAAAACTTTATGCAAAGGAAAAACAACTCAGTATAGGGGCTTTGCTCATTTCTTTTTTAATTATATGTATTCTGCTTTTCAGCTATTACCGAACCGGTTGGTTATTTGAGAATGCGCAAGGCAATCTTAAACTTGCAGAACAATTCGGCCACTTGGCCATGCATGACCCATTGACCCGTTTACCAAATCGCCGTAGTTTCGATGAACATATAACTAAGGCATTATCGACTGCTAGAAGAAAGAATCAAACATTTGCCATTTTTTATATGGATTTAGACGGATTCAAAGCTATTAATGATAGTTATGGACACGATATTGGTGATGGGGCCTTGATTGTTGTAAGCAAACGTATCAAAGAAGTTATTCGTGGATCTGAATTATTGGCTCGCGTAGGTGGTGATGAATTTGCTCTTCTTGTTGAGGAGTTTTCTCATTTAATTGAGCTGAGTCAGCTAGCCAACCGTATTATTGCCTCCATGCAATCCCCCGTGCTAACGATTCACAGTAAAGAGATCACATTGGGCATCAGTATAGGTATTGCATGCTATCCGAATGATGCGAAAGAAATTGCGTCATTAATTACTGCAGCAGATAGCGCTATGTATGTGTCAAAAGGTTCTGGAAAAAACCGTTTCACTTTTTTTAAAGCTTGAAGCCAACCAGTCTGTAGTAGTTATCTGTGCTCTCAAGTTGACCCGATTGAAAAAGACATTTAGGAAGGTGAATTAATCCATACCTACGCTAATAATCGTTAATTGAGTTATTTCTAAGCTAAAACATCTGGCAATATTAATCTTTAAAGCTTCATTTTAAATGTATCTCAATTATTGATAAGCAACTTTACAGTAGTTGAGTGTTCAATGTGATTGCATGTGTTTACTCATTTCATGTCTTAAGCTTTATTAATTTATCGAAACCAATCATAATTGGCAAATATATAAAAATGAAAGTCAAGATTCGGCAAAATCGG
>Ga0247816_10001533_pt1 | contig 11335 bp, 10 predicted proteins | sample UWRJL209509C1_FD_179930 | JGI IMG/M metagenome (GOLD analysis project Ga0247816, IMG submission 179930) | Plant litter microbial communities from Arlington Agricultural Research Station in Wisconsin, United States - UWRJ-L209-509C-1 | ecosystem: Environmental > Terrestrial > Plant litter >...
CCTTGCCTAATCTTCCGGGCGATAGCATAAGTGTTTCAAAATACTACATATTAAAAACCAGGATTCTCAACATACCGGGCGTGATCTCTGCAAGTTTATGCAGTGCCGCACCTTCGTCAGAAAATAATAACTTCACTAACTTTGCCTACCAGAAAACTACAGATGAAGATTATCAGGTGAATACTAAAGTAGCCGATGAGAATTATATTAAAACATTTGGCCTGCAGTTATTAGCAGGGCGGACGTTGTCAAAAAGTGATACAACCAACGAGTTTTTAATTAATGAAACACTGTTAAAAAAGCTGAATATATTACACGCTGAAGATGCATTGGGGAAGATGATCACTCTTGGCGGAAGTGTGAAAAGGCCAATTGTTGGTGTCGTAAAAGATTTCAACAATATGAGCCTCAGGGAACCTATTTCTCCCATCCTTTTTTTCTCTCAAAAAGCATATACCTATTCTATCGCAGTCAAAATGGATTCCAAAAGGATTCCAGAGGTGATGAAAAATGTAGAAGCCGTATGGAATTCCTATTTTCCTGATCATGTATTTGAATCCACATTCGTGGAAGATGATATGAATGAATATTATGAAAGTGAAAAGGTTATGGGAACTCTTTTTAAGGTTTTTGCATCTGTAATTATCTTTATAGCATTTATAGGTTTGTTCGGTCTGATCTCGTTCGTCGCAACTCAGCGAACAAAAGAAATGGCAATCAGAAAGGTATTGGGAGCTTCTACTTTTGAGCTGGTAAAAATGTTAAACACATCATTCATCATAATGGTATTTTTTGCCAATGTGGTTGCCTGGCCGATAGCCTACATATTTATCTCCAAATGGTTATCAGGTTATACTTACCGCATCGACTTAAGCATATGGCCGTTTGTAATTGCCATGACAATTTCTATGCTGGTTACCTTCCTGACGGTAAGTCTGAGATCATATAAAGCTGCGAAAACAAATCCTGTTGATGCTTTAAAATACGAGTAACAGATTTAAATACAATATATTTAACTTATTAATAAAATTCAACTACAGATGATCAAACTAGAAAATATAGAGAAATATTATGCGAATAAAGGTCTCAAAAGCTACATACTCAGACATGTGAGTACTACCATTCAGCAGGGTGAATTTGTTTCAATAATGGGCCCTTCTGGAGCAGGCAAATCTACTTTACTAAACATTCTGGGGATGCTGGAAGAGCCCACCTATGGCACATACGAATTTATGGGCGAAGATATTACTTCGTTGAATGAAAGAAAGAGGATAGAGCTTTACCGCAACCATATAGGTTTTGTTTTTCAGGCTTATCATTTGATTGATGAGATGACCGTAGCGGAAAATATTGAAGCACCTTTGTTGTATAAAAAGATAGGCGGCGCAGAGCGCAGGAGCAGGGTTGCCGATATGCTGGACCGTTTTAATATTGTTGGGAAAAAAGACCTGTTTCCTAACCAGCTGTCGGGCGGACAGCAACAATTGGTAGGTATAGCGCGCGCTTTGGCCGCACAGCCTTCCATTATTCTGGCTGATGAGCCTACAGGGAACCTGCAATCGGCGCAGGCCCTTCAGATCATGGATTTATTTAAAAAATTAAATGAGGAAGAGAATATCACTATCATCCAGGTTACGCACTCGGAGGTGAATGCTGGCTATGGCTCCCGGATTTTGCACCTGCTTGATGGGGTAATCAAGGAAGACCTGAATGTAGTGAGCATATAAAATTTAGCGGGGGTTGACTATCTTTGCGATATGCAAAAAACGCTAACCGATCAGTTGGGCAGGGCTGTTACTTTTAATTACCCGCCACAACGGATCATCTCCATAGTTCCCTCTCAGACTGAATTGCTTTTTGAGCTGGGTTTAAGCACCGAAGTAGTCGGGATCACCAAATTTTGTGTACACCCAGGGAAAGAGTTTAAGCTAAAAACTAAGGTAGGGGGGACTAAAAAACTGAACGTTGAACTGATCAGGAGTTTAAATCCTGATTTGATTATCGGGAACAAAGAGGAAAACACAAAAGAAGATATTGAGCTGTTAATGAAAGAATTCCCGGTGTGGATGAGTGACATTCATAACCTGGAAGATGCCATGCAGGCGATTAGCAGTATCGGGGACTTAGTAGAGAGACAGCCTGAAGCGGCCTATCTGAACCATCTGATTAATGCTGGGTTTACTGACCTTCAGACTCTTGCGCTACAACTTGGAATTGACAAAAAGGTGGCTTATTTAATATGGAAAGACCCGTACATGCTTGCCGGAAGAGATACTTTTATTAGTGATATATTAATGAAAATTGGGCTTACAAATGTGAGCAAAGAAATCCGTTACCCCAGTGTGGGGATGGAACAGTTGGTTAACTTAAAGCCGGAACTCATATTTCTTTCGTCAGAGCCTTATCCGTTCAGGGAAAAACACATTGAAATAATCAGATCTGCAATTCCGTTTGCAAAAATTATGCTGGTAGATGGGGAAATGTTCTCCTGGTACGGCAGCCGGTTGGTAAAAGCGGTGCAGTATATGTTTCAGTTGCAACCTCAATTAAATTAATATACCTTAAAATGAACTGTTTAGGTTGCTGTAGCCAAAATAAATACAAAAGGTTTTTGAGAATTGATAACAATCTCTATCTTTGCAGTCCTAAACAACTCCTAGATGCGGATGTGGCGTAATTGGTAGCCGCACCAGACTTAGGATCTGGCGCTTCACGGCGTGGGGGTTCGAGTCCCTTCATCCGCACACATTAAATCAAAAGCAGTCTTAACCGACTGCTTTTTTTTGATCAAATTTTTTCCCAGTTTTTCCGGCCATAGGCAGTAGTTTCCTTCTGGATTCGTTAATACCAAGATGTAGATGAAGCTATACTTTTACTATACTTCGTTCGTATCATAACCATACCATGTTTACCTCATGTTTACCCAAACTTTACGTCAACTCTACCTCTTGTTTACCAAATTGGTATACGAGAAGTAAAGTTGACGTAAACATGAGGTAAAGAAGGGGTAAACATGGTATGGTTAGAATATGGTTAGAAGATGAAGTGGATCTGGGTTCATGTACAACAAGACCACTAGAATACTACTACCTGATATAACCTGTATATTAATATGAGATTAAGCATTTGTTAGGTATATATTGATACGGCGTGAAGTTGAAATTCGTATTAAATGATAAGGTAACATGACAAATTGCTATTTACCTGCGTCTAATTCGGGAAAAAGTAATACTTTTGGCACCCTGTAACGGAAAAACAGTCCTCCGGTAGATCCGGCTGGATTTTTGATAAAGACATTTTAAAATTGATTCAGAAAGATGAATATTACACAGGAAAAAATTGACGACTTAAACGCGGTTGTAAAAATTAAAATTTCGCCTGAAGATTATACTGACAAGGTCGAGAAATCTATAAAAGATCAAGCAAAAAAATCTACCCTTCCTGGTTTTCGTAAAGGAATGGTTCCACCTGCACACATAAAAAGGATGTATGGTAAAAGCATATTGATCGAATTGATCAATGGTTTACTAAGTGATAACCTTAACAAGTTCTTAACAGATAACAAAGTTGAGATCCTTGGTCAGCCTGTCCCGGTAATTGACGAAAATAAAGATTTTAAATGGGATGGTTCAGACGAATTTGAATTTGATTACGAAATAGGTCTTGCCCCTGCTGTTGATATTTCTATCAGCGCGGATGATAAATTTGTTCAATATAATGTAAAAGCCGACGAAGAAACGCTTGCTGCACGTATCAAAAATATCCGTAAGAGCTATGGCAAAATGACAAACCCGGAAGTTTCGGCAGAAGAAGATGTGCTTTATGCCGAATTAGCACAACTTTCTCCTTATGGTTCAGTTTTTGAAGGTGGAATAAACAGTACAGGTTCTATCCGCCTTGATCTTGTAAAAGACAAAGAAATTTTGAAATCTCTTACAGGAAGGAAAAAAGATGATGTATTTGAACTGGATGTTCAGAAAGCTTTTGAGAACAATGAAGTGGTTATCGCTAAATTGTTGAATATAGGTGAAGATGAAGCCAAAGATTTGCAGTCTAAGTTCCAGGTAACGGTTAAAAATGTAAACCGTTTAGAAGAGTCGGATTTGAACCAGGAGTTCTTTGATAAAATATTTGGTGAAGGTGTGGTGACTGATGAAGCTGGTTTTACTGCAAAAATCACAGAAGAAGTTGAAGGTATGTTTAAACAGGATGCGGACCGCAAACTGCAGAATGATATGTATACTCAACTAACTGAAAGTGTTAAAATTGATCTTCCGGATGAGTTTTTGCGCAAATGGCTAAAAGCTACAAATGAGAAATTATCTGATGCTGAACTTGCTGAAGGATATGATGACTTTGCAAAAAACCTGAAATGGACGCTGATTGAAAACAAAATCATTAAGGATAATAGCCTGGAGATTAAATATGAGGATGTATTCGCAACTGCCAAGCAACGTTTAGATGCACAGTTCAGAATGTATAGCCCGTCTCCGCTACCTGAAGATCAGCTTGCTCAGTATACCGCTACATTCCTTCAGGAAAAAGATAATGCTAACCGCATTTTTGAAGAAGTAAAAGCGATTAAAGTTTTTGAGTATATTCAATCGGTTGCTACTTTAGACCAAAAAGATATAGCTTATAATAAATTTATAGAGATGAAATAATCCTTTAACAGATTAACATCTTCTAAATATTATCATAAGGCGGCTTTATAAAGGCCGCCTTATTTATATCCATAAATTAAAATTTTACAATACCCAAATAAATTACCAACTTAGTTCGAATACATATGACTATTTTGGCCTTGATAACTACACTGTAAATTAATATATATTATTATAACAATGAATATAGATAAAGACGAATTTAGAAAGTACGCAGTTAAACATCACCGTATTAACGGCCTTAATGTTGATCGTTACATCGGTCATACCAATAGTTCTCCTAAAAGCATGACTCCCTACATTATTGAAGAGCGTCAGCTAAATGTTGCCCAAATGGATGTTTTCTCCCGTTTAATGATGGACAGGATTATCTTCCTGGGTGATGCAATTCATGATGGCAATGCAAATATTATTCAGGCGCAGTTGTTGTTCCTTCAGTCAACTGACAACAACAGGGATATACAAATTTATATCAACTCGCCAGGTGGTTCTGTATATGCAGGATTAGGTATTTATGATACAATGCAGTATATTACTCCTGACGTGGCTACAATCTGTACTGGTATGGCAGCGTCAATGGGTGCTGTGTTATTGGTAGCAGGTGCTAAAGGTAAACGTGCCGCTTTACCTCACTCACGTGTGATGATCCACCAGCCTTCAGGAGGTTCACAAGGTGTGGCTTCTGATATGGAGATCAACCTGAGAGAAATGCTTAAATTGAAAAAAGAATTGTATGATATTATTTCTGATCATTCAGGACAAAGTTACGAATGGGTAGAGAAAGCTTCAGACCGTGATTATTGGATGAAAGCTGACGAAGCCAAAAGCTTTGGAATGATTGACGAAGTTTTAGGTTCCAATTCGGATAAAAAATAGATAATGGCTAAACAAACAAAAGAATCCCGTTGCTCTTTTTGCGGATCAAGTAAGCAGGATACTTTAATGCTTATTGAAGGGCTTGATGCATACATTTGCGATAAATGTGTCACTCAGGCTCATCAGCTGGTGCTGCAGGAATTTGGCAATAAACAGTCGAAAGGCCTGGATGCATCAGTTACGCTGCTTAAGCCAATGGAGATTAAGGCGCATATTGACCAATATGTAATCGGGCAGGATGATGCCAAGAAAGTGCTTTCTGTTGCTGTATATAACCACTATAAAAGGTTAGGACAGAAAGTTGATCAGGCTGATGAAGTAGAGATCGAAAAATCAAATATCATGCTGGTTGGTGAAACTGGTACCGGTAAAACACTGCTGGCGAAAACAATTGCGAAGATTTTGCATGTTCCTTTTTGTATTTGTGATGCTACAGTGTTAACTGAAGCCGGATATGTTGGTGAAGATGTGGAAAGTATCCTAACCCGCTTGCTTCAGGCTGCGGATTATGATGTTGCTTCTGCAGAACGCGGTATTGTATATATCGATGAGGTAGATAAGGTAGCCCGTAAAAGTGATAACCCATCTATTACCAGAGATGTATCGGGTGAAGGCGTACAACAGGCGCTACTGAAAATTCTGGAAGGTACTGTTGTGAACGTTCCGCCTCAGGGAGGACGTAAACACCCGGACCAGAAGATGATCCCTGTAAACACGAATAATATCTTGTTTATCTGCGGTGGCGCGTTTGATGGTATCGAACGTAAAATTGCAAACAGGTTGCGTACGCAAGCGGTAGGCTATAAGGTGAAGAAGGATGATACAGAACTGGATTTAAATAACCTGTACAAGTATATTACACCACAGGATTTAAAATCATTTGGTTTGATTCCTGAGCTGATTGGCCGTGTACCGGTATTAACACACCTGAATCCCCTGGACAAGCAGGCATTGCGTAATATATTAACAGAACCTAAAAATTCTTTGTTCCGTCAATATGTGAAATTGTTTGAGTTTGAAGGTGTAAAACTGGTCTTTGAAGACGAAGTCCTCGACTTTATTGTTGACAAAGCAATGGAATATAAGCTAGGAGCAAGGGGACTTAGGTCTATTTGCGAAGCGATCATGCTGGATGCGATGTTTGATATCCCATCCGATACGAGTATAAAGGAGCTGGTCATATCGCTCGATTATGCGGTAGAGAAATTTGAAAAGGCCGACTTTAAAAAGTTAAAAGCTGCATAAAATTTAAATCCCCGTTTTAACGGGGATTTTTTTTATCTTGATATTTTACCATCAATATTCTGCATAATGATGGGCCGGTTTCCAATTGTGTGATTCCGTAATAAAAAAATGAATATATATGAATGAAGAAAAAGAAGTAAAAAAAGATGAGACAATCTTAGCAAAGGCTAAAAAGGTAAAAGAAGTAGAGTCGCCGGTTAAAGCTGGTTTGAAATCCAAAGCTGATATTGTGAAAAACTGGCTGCCAAGGTATACCGGCAGACCACTCGAGGAATTTGGACAATATATCCTGCTCACCAATTTTAGCAAGTACGTGCAGATGTTTTCTGAATGGAATGACAATGCGCCGATAATGGGACTGGATAAACCTATGCAAAGTGTTACCGCAAACGGGATCACAATTATCAATTTTGGTATGGGGAGCCCGCTTGCTGCGACAATGATGGACCTGTTGAGCGCAATTTCACCTAAAGCTGTATTATTTCTGGGAAAATGTGGTGGATTGAAAAAGAAGAACCAGTTGGGCGACCTGATCTTGCCGATTGCGGCTATAAGGGGTGAAGGTACATCTAATGATTACATGCCGCCAGAAGTGCCGGCACTGCCTGCATTTGCATTGCAAAAAGCAATATCAACTACTATCCGTGATCATTCGCGTGATTATTGGACCGGAACCTGTTATACCACTAACCGCAGGGTATGGGAGCACGACAAGGACTTTAAAAAATATTTGAAGACACTTAGGGCAATGGCTGTAGATATGGAAACCGCTACCATTTTCACTACTGGATTTGCGAATAAAATCCCGACAGGTGCTTTATTACTTGTTTCCGATCAACCCATGATCCCTGAAGGCGTTAAAACTGCGGAAAGTGATAGCACCGTGACTACCAACTATGTAGAATCTCACCTGAGAATAGGAATAGATTCGTTGAAGCAATTAATTAATAACGGTCTCACAGTAAAACACCTGCACTTTTAATGAGGTTTATTAAAGGTGATTAATGATCTTCCGAATTCTTAGGATAATCAAACAACAATAGAGTTCCTGTATGCTGACTAACCATTGACCAGTCATCAAATGGGAAATCTATCACTGTTACGCTTGCCGTAGGCAAGTCATATATTTTGGCATCGGCCAGAAAATTTACAAACTCAGTCAATCCCGGATTATGTCCAAACATGGCGACGATTGAATATTTATTGTCCAATTGGATCACTACTTTGAGTAATGCCGTAGTATTGGCTTCATAAATTGACAGTTCCTGCTGAATATTGTCGTAGGCTACCTTGTATACATCTGCAAAATGTTTTGCAGTGCTAAGTGCCCTGACGGCCGGACTGCTGACAATCAACTCAGGAACTACATCCTTTGTATTAAGCCTCTCAGCCATTTCATGTGCAGTTTTATTGCCCCGGTGATTTAAAGTTCTCTCAAAATCTGACAGGCCGTATTGTCCCTGGTCGGACTTCCCATGTCTTACAATTATCAGTTGTTTGGCCATTGCATTGAATTATGTATTTGAGAAAATAACAACTGCTTCAGCAGGAATGTTTTTCATACACTTAAAATGGCCAAGCGGACATTTTTCTAAACCGAACTTAGAACAGGGACGGCAGGCAAGATCTATGCCCACAATCAATGAATCTTTTACCTTGTAGGGAAATACACCTAATAAGTCTGGTGTTGTACCACCCCATATAGAAGCAATAGGTTTATCGAACGCCTCGGCAATATGCGTGAGGCCGGTGTCGAAGCCTATAATTTTCTTGGCCTGTGAAACAATAAAAACAGACTGATCGAGATTAGTTATACCGCAGGTGGAAAATACCTTTGGCCCAACTGCGTTACATATCTCTGCTGCGTTTTCTTTGACATCGTTTCCACCGAGCAGAACTATTGGTTTATCAATGCCCCGGCAAATTTCGATGATTTTCTCATTCGGCATCCTTTTGGTAAAATGTGTAGCACCAATTACAAAGGCGACAAACTTTTCCTGATGGGATACCGGTAAAAACTCTGCGATCTGATATTGGTTCCGTACATAATAATCAATAGGTTTGTTATCATTTTCAACTCCTAGAAATTTTACAGTTTCAAGGTAACGGTCAACCAGGTGATCTTTGGAGAACAATGAGGTCCACTTAAATTTCAGTGCCAGCCATTTCTTTATCCTGTCCTTTTTATAGGTGGACGAAGGAAGCCCTGTTGCCATTTTGATAATGGAAGTACGCAGATTGTTATGTAAATCAATAATCAGATCAAACTTTTCCTCCTTGATTTGCTGGATTGTATCCCTCAATTTTGGTTGTAAAATATGGAGCTTGCTGATGTAGGGATTTTGCTGATAGATATATTTGAATTGGTCCTTAGTCAGGAAATGTACTTCACAGCCGGGAATTTGTTGTTTCAGGCAACGGACAACGGGGGTGGTATAGATGATATCTCCCATTGAGCTGAATCTGATTACAAGTATTTTTTTAGGCGTCATGAAGTAAGGGTAGGGGCCTGACTCAGGTATTTTTAATTTTGTTAATAATAGCAGTAGATGAATAGCCAGGCAAAAAGCTTAGCACTTCTACTCGGCCTCCATTGGCAATTGTTTCCTTTGCGCCAACTATGGTGTCTAAAGTATAATCGCCTCCTTTCACCAATACATCAGGTAATATGCTTTTAATAAGTTCCAAAGGAGTATCTTCATTAAAGACAACCACAGCATCAATAAAGAACATAGACGCCAGTAAAGTAGCACGGGTGGTTTCTGTATTAACAGGTCGTTCCGGGCCCTTGAGACGTTGTACTGATTCATCGCTGTTGAGGCCAAGTATCAATTTATCCCCAAGATCCGATGCTTCAGAAAGGTAGGCAACATGGCCTGCATGAAGCAGATCGAAAACCCCATTGGTAAAAACAATTTTATGGCCTTCGGCTTTCCATTCAGCAGTTAATGTGGCTATATCATTCAGGGATACAATTTTCCTGGCTAGGGTATTATTCATGTCAAGGTATTAAGTAATTTGCGCTGGGTGCCGTTAATATTCAAGATCTACAGCGTTGCAAAAAATATGCCCGATGAGAATATGCATTTCCTGGATCCGTGCGGTTGTTTCGTCGGGTACCACTATGTTGAGATCGCACAGACTATTCATTTCGCCACCATCCCGGCCAGACAGACCTAAAGTTTTGCAACCGAGTTCCTTTGCTGTGCGCAGTGCATGTAATATATTTTTGCTGTTGCCACTTGTAGAGATAGCAATAAAAAGGTCATCCGGTCTTGCATAAGCCTCCAACTGACGTGAAAATACATGATCGAAACCATAATCATTGCTGATGGCAGTCATTGCTGAAGTATCCACCGTTAATGCGATTCCGGGCAGGGCTTTGCGTTCCTTCACGTAACGTCCTGATAATTCAGCTGCAATATGCTGTGCATCGGCGGCGCTCCCGCCGTTTCCGGCTAACAATACTTTTCCACCGGCCGCAAGTACATTGGTGACCATTTGGCAACCTTTCTCTATATCAGGTATGAGCGAGGCAATCACCCTCTCAATAGTTTGCTGGTGGCGGTTCAGTTCTTCTAAAACCATGAAATTTTAATTATTAATAGCAGTTAGTATTTCGTCAACCGTAGTGGTTGCACTACCAATATGTTTAATCACGATTGAAGCAGCATAATTAGAGACGGTACATGCTTCTTCAATAGAAAAGCCCAGGGCAATGCAATATGCGAGGGTGGCAACTACCGTATCTCCGGCGCCTGTAACGTCGTAAACCTGATTGGCTATTACAGGCAGTATTTTGCAGCTTTCAGGTGTGATGATAGCCATGCCATCTTCGGAGAGTGTTACAATAAGGTAATCTGTTTGTGTAGCGGTAAAGATTACTTTAGAAGCCTGTTCAAGGTCTGCCTGCGTGTGAATTTTATCGGTCTTTGCAGCTTCTGCCAGTTCCTTGCGGTTAGGCTTAATGATGTATGAGCCCCGGTATTTGGCATAGTCAAGGCCTTTGGGATCAACAATCACTTTTTTCTGCAGCTGATTGCATAAACTGATAATTTTGAGGGAAAGACCTGGAGTAAGCAGGCCTTTGTTATAATCTGATAATATGATGATATCGCTCTGCTCAACATATGCATAAAGTGAGGCATAAAATGTGTCTTCTACTATCCCCGAGATATCATGGATATCTTCCTGGTCAATTCTCACAATTTGATGGTTGGATGCAATGACCCTGGTTTTCACCGTAGTTGTTCGCGAACTATCTTTCAATATCAGATTTGTATCAATATTTTTGGTTTGCAGGATTGCCTTGATTTCTTCGCCAAATGCATCATCGCCGGTAATACCTGCTAAATATACATTTGCACCCAGATCAATCAGGTTGCTTGCAACGTTTGCTGCACCGCCAATAATCTTGTTTTCATTTTTAACATTTACAATGGGTACCGGTGCTTCGGGCGACAACCTGGATGCAGTGCCGAAAATATAATGGTCCAGCATCAGGTCACCTATAACCAGTATATTAGGTTTTTGACTGGTTTGGTGTGCAT
>Ga0247816_10001535_pt1 | contig 11325 bp, 11 predicted proteins | sample UWRJL209509C1_FD_179930 | JGI IMG/M metagenome (GOLD analysis project Ga0247816, IMG submission 179930) | Plant litter microbial communities from Arlington Agricultural Research Station in Wisconsin, United States - UWRJ-L209-509C-1 | ecosystem: Environmental > Terrestrial > Plant litter >...
ATCCGGCTCTGCGCACAGCCCTCGAGCGGCGACGTTCCCGTGTTCCCCTGGTGTGGGACCCGCACCCGCGTGGCGCCCGCCCGGTGGCGTCGGCCACCGTCGTCACCCCGAACCTCGCCGAGGCGGCGGCCTTCACCGGCCACGCCGCGCAGGGGGTGACCGGCGCCGCCGACGCCGCCGGAGCGTTGGCTGCATCCTGGGGATGCGGCTCGGTCGTCGTCACGCTGGGCGCCCTCGGCGCTCTGCTGCTCACGCAGCCGGCCACCGGTCGACCGGCCGGCGGGCCGGCGCTCCCGTTGCTGGTGCCGGCAGTTGCGGTGGGAGCCGCTGATGTCTGCGGTGCCGGCGACAGGTTCGCCGCGTCGCTGACTCTGGCGCTGGCGGGCGGTGCCGGCCTGGCCGACGCCGTGGCTGCGGCGGTGCAGGCGGCGGGCGTGTTCCTCACCGCAGGCGGGGTGTCCGCTCTCGGCCGGCCGGCCGGCCCCGCTCCGGATGCTGCCCTCGGCGCCGTTGAGCTGGCCGGGGCCGTGCGCTCTGCCGGCGGCACCGTCGTGGCGACAGGCGGTTGCTTCGACCTGCTGCACGCCGGCCATGCCCGCACCCTGGCGGCGGCCCGGCGCCTGGGCGACTGCCTGATCGTCTGCCTCAACTCCGACGATTCGGTGCGCCGGCTCAAGGGCGATCACCGGCCGATCCTGGGCCAGCAGGACCGGGTCGACCTCTTGCTGGCCCTGGAGTGCGTGGATGCCGTGCTGGTGTTCGACGAGGACACACCCGAAACAGCGCTGGGCAGCATCCGGCCCCATCTGTGGGTGAAGGGCGGCGACTATGCCGGAGCGACCCTGCCGGAGGCGGCCCTGGTGCAGAGCTGGGGCGGGCAGAGCGTGACGGTTCCCTACATCGCGGCCAGGTCGACCACCCTTCTCGCCGGCGCCCTCGCCAGGGTCGGCTAGTGCCCTCCGCTCCCTTCCGCTCGTGAACCGCACACCCGACCACCCCGACCATCCCGACCATCCCGACCCGAGGAGCTATACATGAATGACTCATTCCCCCGTCCCGGCCGCGTTCTCGTCACTGGCGGTGCTTCCGGGCTCGGCGCCGCCGTCGTGGCGGCGGTGCGCTCGGCCGGCGGCCAACCCGTCGTGCTCGACCGGGACCAGGTGCCCGGCGACGGGGTCCTCTCCTACGCTGTCGACGTGTCGGACCGGACTGCGGTCGCGGCCGCCGTGCTCGAGGCGGCGGAGGCGCTGGGCGGGCTGGATGCCGTGGTCACGGCCGCCGGCATCGACAGGTGCGGGCGCCTGGACGAGGTGGAGGCCGCGGAGTGGGAGCGGGTGATCATGGTCAACCTGCTGGGCACCGCGAACGTCGTGCGGGCCGCCCTGCCGCACCTGCTGAAAACCCACGGTCGTGTCGTCACCGTCGCGTCCTCCCTCGGCCTGAAGGCTGTCTCGGACGCGACGGCGTACTGCGCGTCGAAGTTCGGCGTGATCGGCTTCACCCGGGCGCTGGCGGCCGAGACGCGCGGACAGATCGGTGTGACGACGTTGATCCCGGCCGGCATGGCCACCAGGTTCTTCGACGACCGCGACGAGAAATACCGGCCCCAGGACGACTCCAGGCTGAACGACCCCGCCAGGGTCGCGGCGGCGGTGACCTTTGCGCTGGGCCAGCCGACTGGATGCGAAGTGCGTGAGCTGGTGATCACCCACGAGGAGGACGACTCCTGGCCATGAGCTCGCGTACGTCGTCGATCACCGGCCGCACCGGCAGTCCGGCGACGACGGAATCATCGTGCTCACACCGCACCGGGCCGCTGAAGTCCGCACCACACCGGCCGCAGGCCATCGCCCAGGACACGTGCACCCGGTGCCGTGCGCGCAGCAGCGGGCCGGCGGTGAGCAGGTTGCCGATCCAGTACAGGCTCACCGTGGCCGCTCCGACCGCCTGGGCCAGGTGACGCGGACCGCTGTCATTGGCGACCAGGATGTCGGTTTCGGCGAGCACGCCGACGAGGCCCGGCAGGTCGATGCTTCCGGCGAGCGACAGCGTGGGGGCCACTCCCTCGGCCGGCCGGCCGGCGGCCTCCACCACGTCGCGGGCGATGCCGCGCTCCGACTCGTCGCCGAGCACCACCACCCTCGCACCGTCGGACAGCGCCGCCTTGGCCACCTGGCCGAACCTCTCGGTCGGCCAGCGTCGACGCGGGTCGGTCGAGCCGGGGTGGATGGCCACCACCGGCCCTGCCCCGGCCGGCACCAACTGCACGCCCCGGCGGCGCTCCGCTGCCGTGACCGCGAGGTGCGGCCCGAGCGTGACCGGTGCCGCGCCGGCCAAGCCCACCACCTCGAGGGCACGCAACAGCTCGTGCTGGGTGTGCCCGTACGGCAGGGTTCGTTCCAGCGCCGGCGCATCCGGCGTTCGCATGCCCACGGTGTGGCGTGCTCCGATGTCGAGCAGGAACGGGTTGGAATTCCGGCCGCCGCCGTGCAGTTGCACAGCCAGATCGAACCTCCGCCGGCGCATCCGCCGCACGAATCGTTGGTACTCGGCTGGGTCCTCTGCCCCGGCTCGCAGGCCACGCCCGGCGGGCAGTTCCTCCACCTTGTTGATTGGTCCCGGTCGTCCCTCGAGGAGCCGGTGCTGCGCGCCGGTTCCGAGCAGGGTCAGCTCGGCCGCCGGGTAGGCCGCGGCCAGGGCCGCGAGCGCGGGTTCGACGACCAGCAGGTCGCCCAGCCCGCCCGCCCGCAGCACGGCGATGCGCTGCACATCGGCGAATGGTGCCAGCACGTCTCCGAAGACCACCGGCGAGCCTGCGGGGGTGTCCTGCCGGTCGGCCATGGTGGCTCCTTCGTTTCGGCCCGCTCGGGCTCCACCGGTCCAGGCGGCGAGGTCCTTTCCTTGGTTGTGCCCCCGGCGGCAGAAATTGAAACCCGGGTGTGCCGGTCAGCGGATGTGGGTATGGGATCTGCAGGCTCCGACAGAGAAGCCACCGTGCACCAGCGAGACCCCAAGCCGGGAGGACAGGGTGACGAACGATTCCTCGCCCAAGCAGCGGTCCGCCGAGCGCGGCTCCGTGCCGCTCTGGCCTGACCTGCCCGCCGACCTGCGGGTGGCCGCGCCCGCGATCACCGTGATCGGGGACTTCCTGCTCGACATGTGGTGGAGCGGTACCAGCGACCGGCTCTGCCGGGAGGCACCGGCGCCGGTGGTCGACCTGCGTGCCCGGGTTCTGCGGCCGGGCGGGGCGGCCAACACCGCCATGAATCTCGCGGCCCTCGGCGCCAGGGTGCGCGTGGTCGGGTTGGTCGGCGCCGACGACGCCGGACGCGATCTGCGCCGGGCTCTCGGCGACGCCGGCATCGACGTGGCGGGCCTGATCGTGCACCCCGGCGTCAGCACGGCCACCAAGACCCGCATCGTGAGCGGCGGCCAGACCCTGGTGAGAGTCGACGACTCGCACCGGGGTGCTCTGCCCGGCGACGCCCGCCGGTCGGTGCTCGACGCCGCCCGGCGCGCCCGGGTGGGGTCGGCGGCGGATGTTTTCGCCGACTACGGTCTGGGCCTGTTCGACGCCGACGGCATCCGCGAACTGGCCGCCCAGAACCATTCGGCGCCGCTGATCGTGGTCGACGCGCACGACGCCGTGCGTTGGGCAGTGCTCGCACCCCAGCTGGTGACCCCCAACGCCGCTGAGGCGGCCAGGGCGCTGGGCCGCCCTGGTCCTCCGGCCGACCATCGAGCTGACTTCTTCCTCGAGCATGCCGACGAGCTGCGCGCCCGCACCGGCGCCGGCATGGTCGCCGTGACCCTCGACGTGGAGGGCAGCCTGCTGCTCGGTCCGGACACCTTCCGGTACCGCACTCGCACGTCGCCCGCCCCCGAGCAGAACGCCGCCGGCGCCGGTGACACCTACGTTGCCGCGCTCACCGTGGCGCGCGGCGCCGGCCTGTCCTGGCCGGTCAGCGCAGAGCTGGCCCAGGTGGCGGCCGACGTCGTGGTGCGCCGGCCGGGCACCGCGGTCTGCTCAACCGCCGACCTGGTCTACGCTCTCGGCGGCAGCACCGACCCGGTGCTGACGGCCGAGGCCCTGGCAGAGCGGATGCGGGCGGAACGGCAAGCCGCCAGGCGCGTCGTGTTCACCAACGGCTGTTTCGATGTGCTGCATCGCGGCCATGTCGCGTACCTTCGCCAGGCCCGCAGGCTTGGCGACGTGCTCGTCGTCGCGGTCAACGGCGACGACTCCACCCGGCGGTTGAAGGGACCGGGCCGGCCGGTGAACCCCGTCGCCGATAGGGCCGCCGTCCTGGCGGCATTGGATTGCGTCGACTACGTCGTCGTGTTCGACACCGACACACCGATTCCGCTGCTCGAGGCCCTGCGCCCGGAAGTGTACGCCAAGGGCGGCGACTACTCCCCCGACATGCTCGACGAGGCCCCGGTGGTCACGTCCTACGGCGGGGAGGTGCGGATTCTGGACTACGTTCCCGCGCACTCCACGACAGCCATCGTCAACCGCATCCTCGGGTCGGCCTCCCCGCGAGCGACGGCGGCCGACTCGTGACCTCCCGGCGTTGGTCCGGTGCCTGGGCGTTGCCGCCGGAGCAGTCGGCGGCGCGCCTCGAGGTACTCATTCCCACCGTGGACCGGGCGGCGGAGCTCGCCGTGACGCTGGCAGGTCTGGCCGGTCAGGACGACCCGCCGTTCAGCGTCACCGTGAGCGAGCAGTCCGAGACCAGTTCCGAATCCAGGCCGGCGGTGGCCGCGATGCTGCGGGTACTGCGTGCCCAGGGCCGCGAGGTGCGTTACCTCGTGCACCGGCCGCGGCGCGGACTCGCCGAACACCGGCAATTCCTGCTCGACCAGTCGGTGGCCGACGCTGTGCTCTTCCTCGACGACGACGTGTGGCTGGAACCTGGCATGCTGGCCCGCCTGTCCGATGCCCTGGATACCCTGCGGTGCGGTTTCGTCGGGGCGGCGGTGCAGGGGCTGTCCTACCTGCACGACAGCCGGCCGGCCCAGCGGGAACCTTTCGAGCTGTGGGACGACGCCGTGCGTCCGGAGGTGCTGCGCAGCGACTCCCCGCAGGTGGACCGGATGACCCTGCACAACGCGGCCAATCTCACCCACGTGGCCGGTGAGCTCACCATCGACAGGGGCAGTTGGCTGGCCTACAAGATCGCCTGGGTGGGCGGCTGTGTGCTGTTCCGCCGGCAGCTCCTGGTCGAGTGCGGCGGATTCGACTTCTGGAGCACGCTGCCGTCCAGTCATGTGGGCGAAGACGTGGTGGCGCAGTGGCGGGTGATGGAACGCTTCGGCGGTGCGGGCATCCTGCCCAGCGGCGCCGTGCACCTCGAAGCGCCGACCACCGTGCCCGACCGCAGCACCGAGGCTGGGGACATCGTCTTCCGCCCCGCCGCCACGTACCCTTGAGGCATGCCCCAGTTCACGGATGTGCCGGTGACGGATGCTGGATCCATCGCCTTGCTCACGCAGTATTTCAGTGATCGCGCCTCCACCTTCCCGAGCTCGGGAGGCTACCGCACCACGTTTCCGCCGCCTGAACAGTTTGTGCCCCCGCGCGGCCTGTTCCTGCTGGTGAGCGAGGAGTCCCAACCGCGAACTTTCGTGGGTTGCGGCGGCATCCGGCGCATCGATGACGGAGCGGATGGCGCTGTGCGGTTCGAGGCCAAACACCTCTGGCTGCAACCGCAGGTGCGCGGCCGCGGCTGGGGCAGCCTGCTGCTCGCCGAGCTGGAGAAGCGGGCCAGGCAGTTCGGGGCCACGGAGCTGGTGCTCGACACCAACTCGAGCCTGGAGGCGGCGGGCCGGCTCTACCAGCGCTCCGGGTACGTGGACGTACCGCCGTACAACGACAACCCGAACGCCACCAATTGGTACCGCAAGAGCCTCGGCTGAGCTGGTCAGACCTGAGCGGCTAGAACAGCAGCGGGTCCGGCAGGCCGGTGCGCAACTCCACCGGCAGGTGGCCGAGGTCGTTATGGGTGACCAGTGACCACGGCCGCCCGGGCTTCTGCTGCAGCACGGTGAGGCCGCAGTTGGCCTGGTTGATGCTGATCCACCGCCAGTCCGGCGCGCCGAGCACCTCACGCACGAACCAGGCGATCACGAAGTTGTGTGTGATCAGCAGGTCGTGCCGGGGGCCCCGGTGCGGATGCAGGAACTCGGCGACCGCGTCTTCCATCTGGGCGCGCCCGGCCTCGATCGATTCTTCGCTGACGGAGTTGAAGAACGCCCCGTACGACTTGGGCATCTCCGGGGACCGGCCGGACGGCACACAGTCGAACAGCAACGGCGACGGCTCCGGGGTGAGCGACGGCAACCGGTCCGCGATGATCGCGGCAGTCTCCGCGGCGCGCTGCAGCGGCGAATGCCAGGCACCGGTGAACGGCACCCCGCCGAGGCGCTCGGCGATGAGGTGCGCCTGACGCTTGCCGCGCGGCGACAGCGGGCCGTCCGGCAGGCCGTACTCGGCGTCCTGCTGTTCGCCGTGTCGCACAAGGTAGAGGTACTGGGGCATCATCGCCCTTTCGGTTGATGTCGGGACATGTCGAACCGGATCCGGGGCTCGCCGGGAAGAACTGGTCAGCTCGGCGGGCGCGGCACGGTTCTGCGGGACAGCACGGTGTCGAAAACGTCTTCCTCGAGCGCGCCGACGGCGGCGATCGAGAACGGCCGGGTCACCATGTCCGCGGCCAGCTGCTGCACGTCGTCCGCGCTGACCAGCGCGAGGCGCCGCAGGGCCTCGTCGAGGTCCACGAACTCGCCCAGGGTGATCTCGGAGCGGCCGAGCCTGGACATCCGCGTGTCGGAGTCTTCGAGGGCCAGGGCGGATGCGCCGGAGAGTTGGCCGGAGGCCCGCTTCATCTCGTCGGCGGTCACGCCGTGGTCGGCGAGGCGGTGCAGCTCGTCGAGCATGATCTCGGTGACCTGCCCGGCCTTGGCGGGGGTGCAGCCGGCGTACATGCCGAAGATGCCCGCATCCGAGTAGCCTGGCGCGAACGAATAGACGGAGTAGGCCAGGCCGCGCTTTTCGCGTACCTCCTGGAACAGCCGCGACGACATGCCGCCGCCGAAGATGGAGGTGAGCACGTTCATGGCCACCCGGCGGTCGTCGGCGGCCACCAGGCCCGGCACGCCGATCAGCAGGTTGGCCTGTTCCAGCGGCCGGTGCACGACGCTGACGGGTTGGCCCTGGTTGATCACCGCTGCGGTGCCGGAGCGGCGTCCCACCGGTGCGGCGCACTCGCCCAGGTCCCAGCCGGCCTGCAGCAGCGACCGGGTCACGGCGGCCACGAGCACGTCGTGGTCCACGGCGCCGGCGACGGTCACGACCAGGTCCTGCGGCCGGTAGTTGGCACGATAGTGCTCCCAGACCGCGTCACGGCTTGCGGCGCGGATGGTGTCCGGGCTGCCGCCGATCGGCCGGCCCAGCGGATGCGTGCCCATGACGGCCTGGAAGAACCGTTCGTTGGCGACGTCGGCCGGGTCGTCGTCGGCCATCGCGAGTTCCTCGAGGATGACGCCGCGTTCGGTTTCGAATTCGGCGGGATCCAGCAGCGACGAGGTGATCATGTCGGTGAGAACCTCGACGGCCATGGTGAGGTCCCGGTCCTGCACCTTGGCGTAGTAGCAGGTGTATTCCTTGGCCGTCATGGCGTTGTGCTCGCCGCCGACGGCGTCGAACGCTATCGCGATGTCGAGCGCGGTGCGCTGCTTGGTGCCCTTGAACAGCAGGTGCTCGAGAAAGTGGGTGGACCCGAAGTGGCCGACCTGCTCGTCGCGGGAACCCACGGCCACCCAGTAACCGATGGTGAGGCTACGGCTGCCCGGCACCTGTTCGGTGACGATGCGCACCCCGCTGGGCAGCACGCTGCGCCGCACGAGGGAGTCACCGGCGGCCCGAAACGAGAGTTCGGTCAGGTCAAGGGGAAATTCAACGGCGCCGTTCATATCAGGTCAACCTTACGACACCACGGTGTGCGGGGCCTGCCGGTCGGGTTGGCGGGCCGGGGGTCAGGCGGAGACCTTGTCGAGGTCGACCATGTCCGCCCGGCCCAGCCGCACGGCGGCCGCGGCCACGAGGGCATCCACCTGGTCCGGCCGGCTCGCGCTGGCCACCGGCGCCACCACGCCCTCCCTGGCCAACAGCCAGGCCAACGCGATCGTCGACGGTGCCACACCGTGGTCCTCCGCGATGCGTTCGAGCACGGCCAGCACCTTCAGGCCGGTGCGGTTGAGGTACGCCGACGCCCGGCCGGCGCGGATGCTGTCGGTGAGGTCGGCCTTGGAGTGGTATTTGCCGGTGAGGAAACCGTGCGCGAGGGCGAAATACGGCATCACGGCCAGCCCCTGCGCGCGGGTGACCAGGGCCAGGGACGATTCGTAGGAGACCCGGTTCATCAGGTTGTACGGAGTCTCGACGGCCACGAACCTCGGCAGGCCGTTGGCGGCCAGAACCCGGGCTTCCATCAGGCGTTCTGCCGTGAAGTTCGATGCCGCCAGGTGGCCGACGGTGCCGTCGGCGATGAGCATTTCCATGGCACCGAGACTCTCCTCCAGCGGAACGTCGAGGTCGTCGAAGTGGAAGTGCAGCAGGTCGATGTGATCGGTGCCGAGCCGCTCCAGGGACGCGTGCACGGCCCCGACGATGCTGCGCGGCGAGAGTCCGGGGTTGTCGCGGTTGCGGCCGATCTTGGTGGAGATGACGACGTCGTCCCGGACGCCCCTGGTTCGCATCCACGACCCGATCAGCACCTCACTGCGGCCCGCCGCGTAGCTGTCGGCGGTGTCGAGGAAATTGCCGCCGAGCTCCCAGTGCCGGTCCAGGATCGCCATCGCGGTGTCACCGTCGGTGGTCCAGCCGAAGACGCTGCAGCCCAGGGCGAGCGGATGCACGGTGAGGTCGGTGTCGCCGATGGTGCGGCGGATGCCGGCGGCGCGTTTCGGCAGCCGCACGGGTGCCGTGTGCTGCACCTGCACCGGGCGGGTCTGCAGGGCGAGGGCCTCTGCCGCCGCCCTCTGTTCGAGGGGCAGGACGTCCAGGCGCGGGTCCGGCTCGGTGGTACTCGTGGCTGTCCTGTCGCCGTTTTGCACGCCAACCCCCGCGACTCCACCAGTCACCATGCCGTTCTTCACGCTTCCACCACCCCTCGAACGGGTGAGCGCGGCTCCACGCAAACCCGTGTACAGCCGACAATAACCCGATCCGCCAGATCCGCTGGGGGCGCGCGGCAAGCGTTACCGAAACGTGTGCCTTAACCCCCGATCGGCTGGGCAATGTGCCTTCGGAGCCGCTCCCCACCGTCGAGGAGTAGTCTTTTCGGCATGTCCGACTCCCCGCTCTACGACATCCCGCTCACCCTGATCGACGGCACGCCCACCACGTTCGGCCGCTTCGCCGGCAAGACCGTGCTGGTCGTCAACGTGGCGTCGAAGTGCGGCTTCACCCCGCAGTACGCGGGGCTCGAGGCGCTCTATCGCCGGTTCGCCGACGACGGCCTGGTCGTGCTCGGGTTGCCGTGCAACCAGTTCATGGGCGAGGAACCCGGCAGCGAAGAGGACATCCAGCAGTTCTGCGAGCTCAACTTCGGCGTCACCTTCCCGCTCACCGCCAAGGTGGACGTGCGCGGCAAGCATCAGCATCCGCTCTACGCCCAGCTCACCGCGTTCAAGAAGGGCGTGCTGCCCGGCCTGATCAAGTGGAACTTCGAGAAGTTCCTGGTGAACGCGGACGGCGTGATCGTGGACAGGTTCGCGTCGACGGTCGAGCCCGAATCGGCCCAGCTCGTGGGCGCGATCGAGAAGGCCCTGGCGCGCGCGACCGCCTGATCTCGGCACGCTCGACCGCACTACGCCGGTCAGGCGTCCCAGCTGCACACGCAGAGCTCGTTGCCCTCCGGGTCGGCGAGCACCCACCAGTCCGGGGCGTGCTCGTCGGTGAGCAGCACTCCCCCGACGTCGATAATGTCGGCCACCCGCTCCTCACAGTCGGCCACGGGCACGTACACGTCCAGGTGGATGCGGTTGCGCTCGGTGCGCGGAATCTCCATGTGTTGGAACCACACCTTGGGGCCGACGCCGCGGGGGTCGCGCAGTTCGAGGTCGTCGGCCGGTCCGAACTCCCGGTAGCCCAGGCCCACCCGCCAGAACGGGCGCACCGCTTCGGCATCGCTGCAGTCGATTGCCACATCGGCACGGCTGGGCACGAGACGGGTGGCTTCGGCGTGCTGCTCGGCCGCGAGCTCCTGGATGCGCAGGGCGAGCCGCAGATCCCGTTCGGTGACGCCGCCCACATCGTGGCTCTGTAGTTCGAACTCCACGGTTCCGTAGCCGAGCTTCACGTCCGGGTGGTGGTCCAGCGCCTCGGCGTCGGCGGCCACGGCATCCACCAGACGAACGGCCGTGGCGAAATCCGGGGTGCGGTAGGTCGCGTACAGCGTTCCCTCCAGATGCAGGAAGTCACCCCCGGCGAGCACCGAGCGGGTTTGGGCGGGAGTCAGGGTGTTCGCCGTGTCGTTCATCCGACCACTCTTCCGTGCGGCGCCGACCCGGTCAACCCTCGTCGGAGGGCCGTGCTTCCCATACGAGCGGGCGAGTACTTGACCATCCGCGCAGCCGATGCCGGTCTCGGTGTGCACTGTGCCCTGTTCAGGGGTCACTCTGCGTGCTACGGTCAGGCAGTATGCACCACGTGGACAAAGTCGACCTTGAATTGCTCCGTGCGCTGTGCGCCGACCCGGACAGCACGTTCGTGGGGCTGGCGCAAACCCTCGGCCTCTCCCGCAACACGGTGCAGGCCCGGATGAGTCGACTGGCGGAGTCCAAGGTTTTCCTCGCGTTCGATCGTCGGATCAGCCCGGCCGTGCTCGGCTATCCGTTGACGGCGTTCATCGAGGTGTTCATCGTGCAAAAGCGCGCCGCCGAGATCATCGCCCAACTCAGCACGATCCCTGAGGTCGTGCAGGCGCACGGCATGAGCGGGGCGGCCGATCTTCTGGTGCAGGTCGCCTGCTCGGACGCCGAAGACCTGTTCCGGATCGACCGCACCATCCTCGCCTGCGAGGGTGTCGAGCGCACCGAGACCGCCCTGGCGATGGGCGAGCTCATCCCGTTCCGGATCGTGCCGCTGCTCGAGCGCGGCGTACGGCCCCGCCCCGCCTAGCGCCCGGCCCCCCAGACGCGAAAAGGCCCGCCCTGCCGAAGCAGGACGGGCCTTCCGTCTGACCGGCACACCTGGCGAGAGGTGGCCGGCAGAACTAGTGACTAACCTTCGGCCGGAGCTTCGGGTCCCTCGGATGCAGC
>Ga0247816_10001537_pt1 | contig 11320 bp, 11 predicted proteins | sample UWRJL209509C1_FD_179930 | JGI IMG/M metagenome (GOLD analysis project Ga0247816, IMG submission 179930) | Plant litter microbial communities from Arlington Agricultural Research Station in Wisconsin, United States - UWRJ-L209-509C-1 | ecosystem: Environmental > Terrestrial > Plant litter >...
AATTAAGCAATTAATTTATTCTATACGTTGTTTGTTACGTATTATAAAACTTATGCAGACAATTAAATTAAACTAATATTTTAAAATTACATAGATAAAATTTTAGCGCCTGACACTAGCTTACGTGTTATAAGGGGATACTTACCAAATTTTATAATAAGTTTCATTGTTAACTTTTGTTAATTATCTGAACCTATTAAACTTTATATTAACTTAATTTATCATTTTATAAAGACATATATGAAACAATTCTCATATTTAGATAGTACAATTATTGGTAATAATACTTCAAAAACTAATTCAATTAAAAATTCATCTCAAGTTTCTAGTCCAAATAGTATGATAGAAATGATTATAATTTCAAGCATGTTAGCTATACTAGCTTTTATTTCAGTATCACAATATAAAATTCATACAGCTAAAAGCCAAGTTTTAGAAGCTATCAATATTTTAGGCTCTGCTAAATATGCTGTTAATGAGCATGTAGCAGAAAACGGTGAATATCCAAATTCAAACGCATCGTTAGCAAAAATTTATCCGATGATTAATTCTTTAACCACTTCAACTAAATACATATCATCTTTAACCAGCAGAATTAATAAAAATAATTACGTTATAAAAACTACATTTAAAAGCAATGGAGTACATAAAATTTTAGCTAATAAAAGTGTTAGCTTTGTACAATATTTTAATAACACTAATAAATGGAATTGCTATTCAGAAAATATTCCCCAAGAGTTTTTACCTGCAGGTTGTAATTAAATTAGTCATGTATATCTAAATTTAAATCTAATAAATTTTGCGGCAGTTTTTTATGATTTTCTATACCTAAATTTTTTAGCATTTCAGCTTGTCGTACAGCATTACCTTTGCCTTGGCTAAACTTATTTAAAGCCTCATCATAATTTTTTTTAGCATTTTCCAGACTAGTGCCAATGCTTTGGAAATCCTTTAAAAAGCCGCATAATTTATCATAAAGTTCCCCGCCTCGTTTAGATATTTCTTGTGCATTTTTATTTTTATTATCCTGCTTCCAAATATTAGAAATTATGCGGATAATTAAAATTAAATTAGATGGGCTGACTAATAAAATATTTTTTTCCCAAGCTTTATGCCATAAATTATTATCATTAGATATAGCTAGATTAAAAGCAGGTTCAAGCGGAATAAACATTAATACAAAATCAGGAGATTTATCTTGATAAACCTGTTGATATTTTTTACCGTATAATATATCAATATGGCTATTTATAGATTGAAGATGCTTTTTTAGACTTGTTTTTTTTGTCTCATCATCTAATGCACTATCATATTCATTATAAGCATTAATTGAAGTTTTAGCGTCTAATATAATATGGCGTTCATTAGGTAAATTAATAATTATATCCGGCTGAATCCTAAGACCTTCTTCATTGATATGAGATTGTTGAGTATAATAGTTTATATCTTTAATTAATCCTGCGGATGTTAATATTTTTTCTAAAATCATCTCGCCAAAATTACCTTGCAGCTTATTATCACCTTTTAAAGCTTTAGCTAAATTATTAGCATCAAGAGACAATTGCTGATTAAGAACCATCATGGATTTTACTTGCTCATTTAATGAGATTCTATCTTTAATATCTTCTTGATGCACCAATTCAACTTTATCTTTAAAATCCTTAATTTGAAGCCTTAAAGGATCTAATAAATGGTGTAAATTTTGCTGGTTTTGATCAGTAAAGCGTTTCGATTTTTCTTCTAAAATTTCATTAGCTAAAACTTTAAAGGCACTTGATAAATTTTCTTTGGCATTGTGTAGTAAATTTAATTTTTCTAATGTTTGCTTTTCTTGCACTTCAAATTTAGTTTTCCAATGAGTTATTTGATTAGATAAATCTTGTTTTTCATGAATTAAATCCGCATTTTTTTGTTCTAAAGTTCCATTTAAATACTTCAAATTATTAATTTCTGTTTCTTGCTTAACAAAGATAATTAATTTTGGCTTTGCATCGTCTAATTCAGATTTTATATGTTGATTTTCAAGGGTAGAATTTTGTAAACTTACTTGAAATTCGCCCAGTCTTTCCTGTAAATATATACAATTATCATCTAAACGCTGCTTTTCAGAATTATACAAATTACTTTGTTCAAATAATGCCTGCTCTTTTTGATGTCTAAATTTTTTTTCAAGGAAAAAATATGTCATTATACAAGTTACAATGCTAGCTATTAAAGCCCATAAAACTATAGAATTCATAATTAAGGGAATATTACATTAGGGTTAAAAAGATTCTCTTTATCTAAAGCCTGCTTTATATTTTTTGCCATTAAATAATGTGCTTCAGGCAGTGCTGCTTTTAGTGCTTGAGTTTTAACTTTACCAATACCATGTTCAGCCGCTATTGAACCCTGCATCATTAAAACTGTTTCATAAACTGCTTTTTGTATTTGTTCTTTTTCTTCGCTAATAACATTATAGTGAAGATTACCATCGCCAATATGACCAAAAATAATACACTCGGCATTTGCATCAATTGCTAAAATTTTATTTTTCATATCAGTAATAAAACATGAAATTTTATCTAAACTTAAACTAATATCATGCTTTATATTTTTACCATAAGCTTTTTGAACACTAGGAATAGATTTTCTAATATTCCATAATTTACTTGCTTGAACTGGAGTATAGCTTTCTATTTTTAAAATATTTTCTTCTTCAAAATGATGAATCTTATCCATATATTTTAAATCATTAAGAAAATTTATTCCAAAACCATGTTCTTCAATTTCAATTAATATATGCCATTTATAATTTATATACGAAGAGTGTAAAGTATCTAAAACTTTAGAATTAATAACTCTAATACAGTTTATACTCGTATCATTCATAATTTCAAAACCGCTAATAGCTTGAGCATAATAAGTCTGTAGAACTTTAAATAAATTTAGCCCCATATCCAAACTATTCATACCAATCCATATAACATGATATTTTCTAGGTAAAGGAAATAATTTTAAGGTAGCTTTAGTTATTATACCAAGAGTACCTTCAGCACCAATCAATAATTGCTTTAAGTCATAACCCATATTATTTTTATATAATTGACTTAAGCCTTGATATAAACTTCCATCAGGTAATACAGCTTCTAAACCAAGACATAATTGTCTTGTGTTACCATATTTAAGCACTGAAACTCCGCCCGCGTTAGTAGATAAATTTCCGCCGATTGTACATTGTTTTTCGCTGGCTAATGATAATGGATATAATAAATTATTTTCAATTGCTGCTTCTTGAACTTGCCTTAATGTACAGCCTGCTTCTACTGTTATAGAACTATTCTCAATATTTACATCTAAAATTTTATCTAATTTCTTTAAATTAATTAATAATTGTTCACCGCTGGAATTTGGCACTGAACCGCCGCATAAACTTGTATTACCCCCTTGAGGTACAATTTCTATCTTATTTTGCACACACCATTGCACAACCCACATTACTTGTTGAGCAGATGCTGGAAATACTAAAGCTAAAGGTTTACCAGAAAAAGATTCCCGCCAATCCACACAGTATTCATCAGTTGGGTTAATAATAATATTTTCTATGCCGACTATACTGGCTAATTTGTCTAAATTATACATATGCTTGTAAGATTTTGGTTATAGGGGCAAAACTTTTTCTATGAAACTCACATATGCCATTATCTTTGATAGCTTGTAAATGCATAGCTGTTGGATAGCCTTTATGTTGTTTAAATTTGTATTGAGGATATATACTGTCTAATTCAAGCATATACCTATCTCTTGCAACTTTAGCTAAAATAGAAGCTGCTGATATACTAGGCTCTAATAAATCACCTTTTACAATAGCTTTGCAGTCTATTTGTAAATTTTTAGGAATTTGGTTACCATCTATTAAAATTAAATCTAGTTTAACCTTTAAAGATATATCTTCAATAGCTCGCTTCATTGCCATTAGGCTGGCTTGTAATATATTATATCTATCTATTTCTTCTACACTGGATTGTTTTATACTGTATATCATATTTTGAATTATAAATTCATACAATATATCTCTTTTTTTAGGAGTTAATTTTTTAGAATCTGTTAATATCAAATTCTTAGGCAGTATGAAATTTTTTGGCAAAATCACTGCACTAGCAAATACATCGCCGGCTAATGGACCTCTACCAGCCTCATCTACTCCGCAAATAACTATATTATCCATATATAAATTATAAAAACTATTTTAAATTGTAGCATATATTTTTTTGTAAGCATATAAGATATTTGGTATAATAAATATATTAAAATCTAGACATTTAGCATTTATATGACTTCTTCAAAAAAAAATTTAACGAATATTGATATAATTTCATATATATCTCCAATAGCAACGATAATTGATGATATTCGCCAAGGTAAAATGGTAATTTTAGTCGATGAAGAAGAGCGTGAAAATGAAGGAGATTTGTTTATAGCAAGTGATTTTATAACGCCTGATGCTATAAATTTTATGGCTAAATATGGAAGAGGATTAATTTGTCTTAGCTTAACCGAAGAAAGATGCAGACAGCTAAAATTACCATTAATGGTGTTGCCGCAAGGTAATGGAACACAACATGGAACAAATTTTACCGTTTCAATCGAAGCCGCTGAAGGTATAACTACAGGCATATCAGCCAGCGATAGAGCCACTACCGTAAAAGCAGCTACTGCAAGATATGCTAAACCCACTGATATTGTACACCCAGGGCATATATTTCCATTAATGTCCTCTAAAGGCGGAGTTTTAATGCGTGCGGGGCATACTGAAGCAGCTTGCGATATAGCTCAATTAGCAGGATTAACACCTTCAGGTGTAATTTGTGAAATTATGAATGATGATGGTTCTATGTCACGTTTAACAGATTTAATTCCATTTGCTAAAGAGCATGGTTTAAATATAGGTACTATTTCTAGCCTAATTGAATATCGTGCACAAACTGAAAGTATTATCCAGCTTATTCATAAAAAGAAAATTCAAACTCCATATGGTGCATTTGACGCTAGTCTTTATAGAGATACTACTTCAAATCAAGTACATATTGCATTAGTTAACGGTAATCCTGAACTTAATATAGAAACACTAGTTAGAGTTCATGAACCTTTATCCTTTAATGATTTTATTAATATAGACAGCAGGCATTCATGGTCTTTATATAAAAGCTTTAAAGTATTAGCTAAACACTCTCCTAGTGCTTTAATCCTTTTAAACTGTCAAGAAAATTCAAATCATTTCATAGATGCATTTATGGGCATTAATAAAACAAATAAAAAAGCTGATTTAAGAACTTATGGAGTCGGTGCACAAATTCTAAAAGATATTGGAGTATCAAAAATGCGGCTAATGGCTAATCCTAGAAGAATACCTAGTATGCAGGGCTATGGCTTAGAAATAGTGGGATATTATCAAGAAATACATAAAATAATTGATTGATAATTAAGGTAAGTATCCCCTCATAATACATAAGCTAAAATATTTTAATAAACATGTGTTAAAAATGTCTAAATAGGTGTTTTTTTATAGATTAACTGCAGGATTTTAACAGTTGGCTGCACCTTACCGTGCTATTAGGGGATACTTACCTTAATTAAACTATCTAGGTAGTTTTAAATTAAATTTCCAAGCATATATTCTTAAAATAAAAATAGAAGAACTACTTATAAATAAACAAATTGATTCAGAAATATAAGTATGTTTAAGACCTATATATATCCATGCACCAATAAATGCACAAGTTGCATATGGAGTATTATCTCTTAGAACACTTGGCATTTGATTTAATAAAATATCTCTTACAACCCCGCCAAATACAGCAGAAACAACTCCTAATAAAGTAGCAGCAAAAGGCGGCAAACCAAAATTAAGTGAAATTGCAGTACCAGAAATAGCAAATAGCCCTAACCCAATGGCATCTACTATGGTAAATACTGTTTGATTAATAATTTTTGAAGAAATTTGTATTATAATTGGAGCTATTAAAGCTAAACAAAAAACTAAAATAGCATAATTTTCATGTGCTACCCAATAAAATGGACGCCTATCAAGCAAAACATCTCGAATAGTTCCGCCGCCAAAAGCACTAGCAAAACCTACTATAAATGTGCTTGCAGTATCAAGCCTTCTCTTTCTAGCCTCAATAAAACCAGAAATTGCAGCCGCAACTAAGGCACAGGCCTCCATAAGGGTTACTACATTAGAAATATTTGCAATACTTTTAATTGCAGCAAAATCATAAGCCATTATGTATTTTGTGCTAGTTCATTTAAGTTAATAAAATGCTGTCTATAATATTTCAATTCCTCAATAGACTCCCGAACATCTGCTAAAGCTGTATGTAATTGTTTTTTATTAAAACCTTTAACTAATTTAGGATTCCACCTAAGTGCTAGTTCTTTTAGTGTAGAAACATCTAAATTTCTATAATGAAAATAGCTTTCAAGTTTTGGCATATTATTAAACATAAAGCGTCTATCTTGACAAATACTATTCCCACACATAGGGCTTCTTTGTGCATAAGTATATTTTTTAATAAAGGCTAATAATTCCTGTTCAACCTTTTCTACTGTATTCTCAGTTGTTTTTACTTTTTCAATCAGTCCAGATCTCGTATGAGTGCTAGTATTCCATTTATCCATTTTAATTAAAACTTCCGAAGCTTGAAAAATTGATAAGATTCACTTTCTTGAATAATATTTAAGTTTAAATCTGTAATAATTACTGCTATTTCAATAATTTTATCATTGGACGGATTTAAACCTGTCATCTCCATATCAACCCAGATGAGATTTAATTCGCTTCTTTGCGATTTTGTAGTAGTATTATTCGTATTATTCATTGATTATATTTGTATTTAAGGTAAAAGTGTGTAAAATAGTCTTATTCTATATATTCTAATATTTTTTATGTATTTGAGCTATCTTTTTGTTATTATTGTTCTAATAATGTTTAGTCTTCAAGTGTATTTATCTTCAAGGCAAATACGCCATATTATTAAAAATTATGCTACTATCCCTAAGGAATTTGTTAATTCTACTACTCTTGAACAACATCAAAAAAGCAGTAAATATAATATAGATAAATTAAAGCTTGGAATGATAGCTAATTCTTTTCATGTTATTGCCCTTATTATTTTGACTTTAATGGGTTTATTACAAACTATAGATTTTTGGCTCGATAAAAATATTCATAATGAATATTTATATGCTTTAACTTTATTTGCCGGCATATTTTTATTCTTAGCATTATTTAGTTTGCCTTTTGAATACATTAGTCAATTTAAAATTGAAGAAAAATATGGTTTTAATAAAATGACTAAAGGTTTGTTTATTACTGATACTATAAAACAAGGATTAGTCAGTGCTGTCTTAATTTTCCCATTGATTTGTGCTGCAATTTGGATATTTAAAAAACCTTTTGGCTGGTTTTATATGTGGTTAATTTGGATTAGCTTTAATATTCTAATTATGTTGATATATCCTAAATACATTGCTCCATTATTTAATAAATTTGAAGCATTAAAAGATGAAAACTTATATTTGGGAATTGAAAATTTATTTACTAAAGCTAACTTTAAATTAAGTGCTATTTTAGTTATGGACGGATCAAAACGCTCAAGTCATGGCAATGCTTATTTTACAGGATTAGGCAATAGTAAAAGAATTGTATTTTATGACACCTTATTAAAAAATTTAACGCCTAACCAAACTATTGCAGTCTTAGCACATGAATTAGGGCATTTAGCTAAAAAACATATTCTAAAAGGCATGCTTATATCTTTTGCCCTAAGCTTAGTATTTTTATATTTAGTTAATTATGCACAAAATTCTCTAGCTTTTTATAACTTTATGAATGTAATGCCGCATATTAGCGGATTAAATTCCATTCATAGTAATTATCCCATTGTATTAATCTGTATGATTATATTAATGCCTGTACTTTCTTTCTTTTTTACGCCTATATTTAGTGCATTATCTAGAAAAGATGAATTCGAAGCAGATGCATTTGCCAGTGTACATCATAATAGTGATGATTTAATAGCAGCTCTAATAGCTTTATATAATGATAATGCTAGTATGTTTAGTAATGATGAATTATATACTAAATTTTATTTTAGTCATCCGCCTGCTCTTGAACGTATTAATCGTTTAAATTTATTAAAAAATATATGATAGGTTTAGTCATAGCAAGTTTTGGCAATAATTATATAATATGTACACAAGATGGAATTAACTTGCTGGCTACTTTTAAAGGTAAAACTAATAAGGCAGTTGTAGGAGATAAAGTTAATATCCAAATTACAGCATATAGTGAAGATAAGCCTATTCAAGCTAGTATAAACAGCATAGTACCTAGAAAAAATTTACTCTACCGCAGCGATAACATGAAAAGTAAAGCTTTTGCCAGCAATATTGATAGAGTATTAATTATTGTAGCTACTGAACCTAGTTTTAATACAATGTTAATAGATAGAGCTATTGTGGCCTGTGCTATAGAGCAGATAAAATTTAGTATTATATTAAATAAATGTGATTTATTAGATAAATTAGATGCAGTGCATCATAAATTAGCTATCTATAAAAATTTAGGTTATGAAGTAATTGAAATTAGTAGTAAAAATCAACAGCAAGTAAATGATTTATTTATACCATTTAGAGAATCTAATCAAACATGCCTTCTAATGGGACAATCAGGAATGGGTAAATCTAGTTTAATTAATAGCTTTTTACCGCATGCACAATTACATACTCAAGAAATTTCTAGTAAGCTTGATAGCGGAAAACATACTACAACGCACACTAAGATTTATCCTTTTAACCATACTTTAAATATAAATAATCATGAAGGATACCTAATAGACTCGCCTGGTTTCCAGCTTTTTGGCTTGAATCATTTATCCATTAGCCAAATAATGCATAATTTTGCTGAATTTAAGCCTTATATTGGTAAGTGTAAATTTCATAATTGTATTCATAGATATGAGCCAAATTGTGCAATTTTAAAAGCTGTTGAAGACAAAGAGATTTTAGGATTAAGAATGAATAGTTATTATAATTTAATTGATGAAAATAAGGTTAAGGCTTATTAAATTTAAGGTAAGAATCCCCTTATAACAAGTAAGCTAAAACATACTAATAAATAGTACAAAAAATACCAAATATATATTCTTTATATGAGCAATATCAATATATTAGCACATGACAATATCTTACTTGTTATAAGGGGATTCTTACCAAATTAAATTAAATTAAAAATAAATAAAAAAACAAGCTGAATGTTTAGCTTGTTCTAAGGAGTGTTAATTTATAATTTAATTATATATTATAATTATTTTTTAGAATTAGAATTAGGATTATTAGATGAATTAGAATTTTGGGCAGCTTGAGTATATTCTTTTCCAGCATCTGGAACAATAATATTTTCAGAATGAGCTTTAGCATTATTACAAGCTACATTTACAGCTTGTTGAGCAGCTTTAGTCATACCTTCATACACTTTTGAAGTAGCAGATACAGCTGATTTAATATAAGAAGCAAATGGTTCAGCACCGATTGGAGCGTTTTTACTTACTGTTTCTACTGTATTATTAACACATTTTTGATATTCATTATGTAAATTAGCAGTATTTGATTGAATATCTTGACCTACTTTGTTACATATTTCTAAGAATTGTTTATTATAATCTAATACTTGCTGCTGCATTGGAGAAAATAACTGTCCTAAAGCATTACTGCCTTCTTGTGCATTTTTACTATTTAATAAATTTTTATTAGTTTCATAAATATGATTAACGCAATTTTTCAAAGTTTGAGTTTGCAAGTCTATTAAGCTTTGTGTATGCTTAACAATACTTTCTTGCATAGATAATAAGTTCTGTACGTTATCTTGTTGATTAGCAAATAAATGATCCATAATAACTCCTTTAGTTGTTTAATGAATTGTGCATCGCAAAATGCCATAACTTATTCTAACATACGAACTAAATTTGTCAAGCAAGGTATTAAAAAATTGCTGGAATGTTACAAATATTCTTAATTAAGTAAGCATCCCCTCATAACACGTAAGCTAAAACATACTAATAAATATTAGAAAAAATAAGCAAAATAAGTATTTTTTATAGATCAATATTAATATATTAGCACCTGACACCAGCTTACGTGTTATGAGGGGATACTTACCTTAATTAAATTACTATATATCTAGTAATTAGACTAAATTTATATTAAAGTAAAATTTTTAAGAAACTATTTATGCAACGTAGAACCTTTTTAAAGCAGACAAGTTTAGCTAGTATATTAAGTTTTTTTAATCCTTTAGCTATGGCTGGAACAGCTGCTGTTCATAATTTAAATACTTTAAATTTTACTAGTATTAATTCTAGTTCTTTAGATGAAGTAATTTTACCCAAAGGCTATATATATAAAGTTATTTTAGCATGGGGCGATAAACTTTTTCCTTACAGTCCAAAATTTTACTATAACCAAAATACTAGTGCTGCTCAATTGCTGCAAGCTGGAGAAAATCACGACGGGATGGAATTTTTTAGTTTAGATTGTTTAAGTAAAGCTATTTTAGCTATTAATCATGAATATAATAATTATGAATATTTATTTGCACCTGAAAGTGAAGAACATTATCTAAAACCATGGTCGCTAGAAAAAATTAGAAAAGCCCAAGCTAGTATAGGTGTTTCTATAATAGAAATTAATAAAGATAATAATTGGTCTATTAATTTAAATTCTAAATATAATACTAAATATCATGTAAACTCTCCTATGAAATTTAGCGGATTAGCTAGAGGAAATATTAATTTATCTAATTTTTATGATAAAAACGGCAATAAATCTCTAGGCACTATAGCAAATTGCTCAAAAGGAAAAACTCCTTGGGGAACATATTTAACTTGTGAAGAAAATTTTGACGGATATTTTACTACTGATTATGAAAATTTTATTCCTAATGATTTACAAAAAAGATATGGTATTTCTAAAAAAGGCTTTAGTACAAATTGGCATAAATTTGACGAACGATTTGATATTAATAATCACCCAAATGAAGCCAATTGTTTTGGGTGGATAGTTGAAATAAATCCTTATGATAAAAACTTTACTCCTATTAAACATACTGCTCTTGGAAGATTTAAACACGAAAATATAGTAATGCATATTAATGAAAATCAACCATTAATTGCTTATATGGGCGACGATGAACAAGGAGAATATATATATAAATATGTATCAAATGATAATTATATTAAAAGTAATTATTTGAAAAATAATAAGCTGCTTATGTCTGGAA
>Ga0247816_10001542_pt1 | contig 11303 bp, 13 predicted proteins | sample UWRJL209509C1_FD_179930 | JGI IMG/M metagenome (GOLD analysis project Ga0247816, IMG submission 179930) | Plant litter microbial communities from Arlington Agricultural Research Station in Wisconsin, United States - UWRJ-L209-509C-1 | ecosystem: Environmental > Terrestrial > Plant litter >...
CCAGATCTGCTCACCGGTTTCCTGGTTCACCACGGCGACCGGCCGGTGCGTCATCTTCACCCCGTTGCCGTTCACCACCGGCTCGGCCAACGGCTGGTAGACGACCGCCGGCTTGCTCTTGTCCATGCGCGGCAGCACGTACCTCACGAACGCCCACAGAGCGGCCGCACCCAGCACGAATCCGGCACCGAGAAACGAGTTCGTCGCCGTCGAACTCGAGTCGACGCCCGGAGCGATCACGGCGCGCAGCAAAAACCCCGCCCCCACCGACAGGCCGAAGAACACAAAAACCAGAAACCCCCACCGCGACCAAATGATCATGGTTCACCGTAGCGGAGCAGCGGCCACGCCCACGACGGCCGGTTGTGCCCCGTTCAGGTCACCAGATCCCCAGGTGATCGAGCAGAATGCGGGTGCCGATGAGAATCAGCACCACGCCGCCCACAATCTCGGCCGGTTTGCCGAACCTGGCCCCGGCCCGCCGGCCGATCACCACCCCGGCGAACGCCAAGACGAACGTCGTCAGCCCGATCAGGGCCACCGACCAGCCGATCGAGACCGGTACGAACGCGAGCGTGATCCCCACCGCCAACGCGTCGATGCTGGTGGCCAACGCGAGCACCAGCAGGGTGCGAACGTTCAGGCGGTCGAAATCGCGTTCGGTGTCCGGGTGGGCTGAAAAGGCCTCCCAGAGCATCTTGCCGCCCACGAGCAGCAACAGTCCGAACGCCACCCAATGATCGAACTCGGTGATGTACTGGGCGAACTGGCTGCCCAGCATCCACCCGATCAGGGGCATGACGGCCTGGAAGAGGCCGAAGGTGAGCGCGATGACGAAGGCATGCCGCAGGTTGAACCGGCGCATGTGCACACCCTTGGTGAGGGCTACGGCGAACGCGTCGGCCGAGACGCCGAGGGCGATGAGGAAGAGGGCCCAGAAGGACATGGCGGAGTGAGGCCTTTCGTACAGGGCCGAGCCGCAGTGAAGGGTGCGTTCGGCATGGATGACTGCCGAAGGTCTCGTTCGCCCAGCCAGTCGGCCGGGTGGCACGCCGGGTGAAGAATCACCAGTATGTCGACGTACCTCCGTGCCCCCACATTCGGGACAGGTCGGGAACTACTCCCCTTCGCATCCAGTATGCCAGCCGCCGCTCACGGTAGGTTCCAAGCCGGCCGCACGACACAATATGAGGGGTGCAACCGGCAGGTCGCGCCAGAGAAGGGACCCCACCGTGCACGCTCAGAATCCACTCGTCTCCCCGGTTTCCGGGGTGTCGACGGATGCCGGGCAACGGTTCATCCAGCAAGCGCCGGAATCCGTGCACGCCGGGTTTCCCTCCCCGGCCCAGGGCTACTACAACGGGCCGGTCGACCTCAACCGGCACCTGATCAGGGATCCGACATCCACTTTCATCGTGCGGGTGAGCGGCGACAGCATGACCGGCGCCGGCATCTTCGACGGCGACGAGGTCATCGTGGACCGGTCCCTCGAGGCCAGGGACGGCAGCGTGGTGATCGCGGTGGTCGACAACGAACTCACCATCAAACGCCTGCGGCTGGGTGACGGCACCGTGCGGCTGGTGCCGGAGAACCCCGCCTACCCCGACATCGTGTTGCACGAAATGACCGAACTGTCGGTCTGGGGCGTCGTGACGAGGTGCCTGCACCGTGTCTAACCAGCCGTCCATCGCGCTCGTCGACGCGAACAATTTCTATGTCTCCTGCGAGCGCATCTTCGACCCGCGGCTCGAGGGCAAACCGGTGGTGGTGCTGTCGAACAATGACGGATGCGTGATCGCCCGCTCCCAGGAGGCGAAGGTCTTAGGCGTCAACATGGCCGCGTCCTGGGGGAGCATTGCCGCCGAAGCCGCCGCGAAGGGGGTCATCGCCCGCTCGAGCAACTACGAACTCTACGGCGACATCTCCGCCCGCTGCGTGGAACTGCTCGGCCGGTTCACCTCCTCGCAGGAGGTGTACTCCATCGACGAGAGCTTCATCCGGCTCACCGGCACCGTCGAGCAGGTCAGCGCGATCGCCAGGGAGATTCGGCTGGCCACCAAGAAGCTGATCGGCCTGCCCGTGAGCATCGGCATCGCGCCGAGCAAAACCCTGGCCAAGCTCGCGAACCGCGGGTCCAAGTCGTCCCGGGCGCTGCAGGGGGTCTGCAACCTCGGGGCGTATTCGCCGGAGCAGCTGACCGCCATTCTCGGCTCGGTCGAGGTGGGTGAGGTCTGGGGGATCGGTTCACGAACGGCGCAGAAGCTGGTCGGCATGGGCATCCACACCGCGGCAGATCTGCGCGACACCGACGCGGTGCAGCTGCGCCGCCGGTTCGGCGTGACCCAGGAACGAGTGGTGCAGGAGCTGCGCGGCATCGACTGCCTGCCGCTGGAGGAAATGCGCGCCGACCGGGAGCAGATTCAGTTCTCACGGTCGTTCGCGGTGCCGATCAGCACCGTCGCCGAGCTCGAGGAGGTGCTCTCGGTGTACACCCAGCGCGCGGCGGCCCGGCTGCGTGAGCAGGGTTCGCTGGCGCGGATGATGAGCTGCACGGCGTCGACGTCGCCGTTTCGGGATAACCACGTCAGCCATGCGGTGTCACTGGCGTTCCCCAGCCCCACCGATGATCCAGTGGAGATGTACCGGGCGGCGATCACCGCGCTCGGCCCGCAGTTGCAGGGCAACCAGCAGTATGTGCGGGTGGGCGTGAGCCTGTACGAGTTCTCGCCCCGGGAGTCGCACGCCGCGCTGGACATCTTCGGCACCGACCCGACCCCGTTCGCGGCCGGCGCGGTGCTCGACTCTATCGCCGCCAAGTACGGCCAGGAGAACCTGGGCCTGGGCCGGGCGGGCCTGAAGACCAACCGGGCCTGGACGATGCGCCGCGAGATGGTCTCCCCGCGCGCCACCACGCACTGGGACGAACTGATCACGGTAGCCGCCAAGTAGGGCGCCCTCAGCCTCGGTGTTCGAGCTTGTCGAGATCCCGCGAGCCGCCCTCTGAACGCGGGTATGATCCCCAGGTCTCGACAGGCTCGACCACCGGTCTCGGGGTCCGGGCCGTCTCGGTGCCCGCGCCGGAAGGTCCCGCATACTGGTCGAATGACCGTGCCCGCCCCAGCGCCCTTTCGCAGCTCGAACGTCTTTCTCGCGCCTGCGGTCATCGTCGTGTTCGCCGTAGTGGCCGTGGCCGTTCCGGTTGCGGTCATCCTGAGCCTCGCGGCGGCTGCGGCCCCAGCCGGTGAGTGGGCCGGCGGCTTGCTTGTGCCGGCCATCGTCGGCGCGGTGCTCGTGGTGGGGTGCCTCAGCCACCACCGAGTCGAGGTCGGCGACCAGGCCATCCGCTTGATCTGGTTCCCCGGCTACCGGAAGACCATTCCCGCCCACGACATAGTCGCGGTAGGCACCGAGCGGGTCAGCCCGTGGCGGTACGGCCTGGGCCTTCGGCTGATCGGCAATGCCACTCTGGCAGTGATGAATCGCGGCGGCGACGCCGCCGTCATCGGCACGATCGAGAACAGGCGCTACCTGGTTGTGATCGGCGATCCGCTGGAACTCGCCGAGACGCTCCGCCGCGTGGAGCGAATGATTGGGGTCGCTGCCGCGAGCTAGCGAGCGTCGGTCTCGACGCGGGCCGGGCTCGACTTCAGCAGCTTCAACCCGACGACACTGCCGATGATGCCCGCCAGGAACAGCACCCGCAGAACGGTCACCGCCTCGCCGCCCGTGAGCATGCTGTACGTCACGGTGAAGGCCGCGCCAAGCCCCGCCCAGATGGCGTATGCGGTGCTGATCGGGATGAACTTCACCACGTAGCCGAGCGTGCCCATCGAGGCCACCAGGCCCACCACAAACACAATCGTCGGCGTGAGAATGGTGAAGCCGTTGCTGGCGCCGAGTGCGGTCGCCCAGACGGCCTCGAGCACGGCACTGATCACAAGGATGATCCACGGCATCAGCTGACCACCTTCAGTCCGATGACGCAGCCGATGAGCAGCGTGAGCATCAGCCCACGCGCCACGGTCAGCGTCTCCTGCTTGCGAACGATGGCGATGACGACGGTGAGCACCGCGCCGATCCCCACCCACACCGCATAGGCGGTCCCGACCGGAATCTGGTTCATCGCCACCGCCAGCCCGGCCATGCTCAGCACCAACGCGACCACGAACAGAGCCGTCGGCTTGCGCTTCGTGAAGTTCTTCGACGCCCCCAGAGCGGATGCCCAGACGGACTCCAACACCCCCGACGCCACCAGTATCACCCAGGCCATGATCTCGTTCCTCATCTCCCGACCGTTAATCGCACGATCGTACGACTACAGTTCTAGCACATAACGGCACAGTTGTGCGAAAATGGCTACATGCCCCGAACCATGGATGTCGACGACCGCCGCCGCCTTGTCTCCGAGGCCGCCTGGCGGGTGCTCACCCGGGACGGCCTGACGGAACTGTCGGTGCGCAAGGTCGCTGCCGAGGCCGGTCTGCCGCCGTCGTCCCTGCGCTACACCTTCCCCACCCAGGCGAGCGTGCGCGACGCCGCGGTTTCACTCCTGGCCGACCGGCTGAACACCCGGGTCGCCCAGGCGCGGCACGCCGCTCCGGACTCCTCGGGTGCCCGCGCCATCCTGCTCGAACTGCTCCCGCTTGACGCCGAGCGGCGCAGCGAAATGGAGGTCACGGTGTCGTTCATCGCGCTGTCGATGACCGACGCGTCCCTCCGCCCGGCACACGACAAGGCGCACAACGCCGTGCGTGGTATCTGCGCGCAGGCCCTCGAACTCATCGGGGCCGAACCGACCCAGGTGCAACTCACCCACGCCGTGATCGACGGCCTCGCCCTGCACCTGCTCGGTCAGCCCATCGGCAGTCCCGCAGGCTGGGCGATCCAAGCGCTGGATGCCCACCTCGAACAGCTGCACGCGCACAGGCCGACCCCCGCTGACCCCGCGGCGGGAGCGGCTTAGGCAACCCGGGTCGGCGCATCCATCGGGGTGGTCGCGGCTTCATCGGCGGCAGCTCGCCCGTGAGTGTTGCCGCGAATGAAGATCAGCGCGATCAGGGCGAACAATAGGAACACGATGGTGGACAGCCCGGCGATGGCGAGGAACGGGCTGGTGTTGGTGCCTGGCACGTCGATCCCACCAGTCGCGAGGAACGTGGTCGGGTCGGTGAGGGCGTGCAGGATGATCGGCCAGATCAAGCTGCCGGTGGCACGCAGCGTGAGATACATCATCATGCCGAAACCGAACGCGAAACCGACCGTGCTGAATACCACCACGGGCGACTGCCCGCCGATGAAGTTCGACAGGTGTAGCAGGGCGAAGAGCAGCGACGAGAGTACGGCGACGACCCACTCGTTGTAGCCGTGTCGACGCAGCAGGGTGACCGCGATACCTCGGGTGAGGAGCTCTTCGGAGACGCCAACGAAGGCGCCCGCGAGGAAGGTCACCGCGATCACGCCGACGGAGTAGCTGGCCCAATCGATGCCGAGCACCCGCAACAGAATGACGAGGCCAACCAGTATCGGGGCGAGCCACATCCACCAGCTGCCGCGGATGGGCTGTCGGGCGAACAGTGGCCGGGGCAACCAGCCAACGGATGCCGCGAACGCGAACAGGATGACGGCGCCGACGATCACCGGCAGCGCCACCCCGACGAACACGCTGAGCGGGTCGCCGAACAGGTCGCCGGTGTTGATGGAACTGCCCCAGAGCCGCCCGATCAGCAGGCTGACGCCGGTGTAGAGGCCGAGGTACCCGGCGGCGAAAACGACTGCTTTCCACCAGCCGCCCCGGTTCCAGAAGCTGGCCCAACCGGACGCAGCTGGAGTGGTCGGGGCGGCGAGCACGCGGGATGAGTCGTTCATGGGGGCGACGCTAGCGAAACCTGTGCACAAGCTGAAGTCCCCAGTTTCGCCGCCCGGCCGGGACCGCTAGCCGACCGGCGTGCGGCGGGCATCCGCCCAGCTGCGGTAGCCGTCAACGATCTCGGTGGAGTGGGTGTGGTGCAGGTAGTGCTCGCCCGGGACGGGGATGACCGTGCCGTCGTCGACGGCCGCCGCCTGGCGCTCGTGCAGGGCGAGCCAGTCCGGGTTGGCCTGGTTGTCGGCCACCGCGAACAGAAGCAGGGGCAGGTCGGCCGGAAAATCGGTGTCGAGGGCGCGCCGAAAGTTGGTGGGGATGTGGGACATCTCGTTGAGATAAGTGGGATTGAGCGAGCTTCGGTTGGTGATCATGTTGATCTGTTCCTGAGCGTGCTCGGAGTAGGCGTCGGAGTTGTTGCCGCCGTCCATTGCGGCGACGAGGCGGAGCAGACCGAGGTTCTTCGCCGCGGCGAGCAGGCCGGTCGGGAACTCGGTGTCCATGTTCGGTTGGCCGGGCACACTCGTGTCGATGCCGACGAACGCGGTCACCTCCTCCGGAAAGCGGGTGGCGAACTCGATGCCGTAGATTCCGGCGATGGAGTGCCCCATCAGCACGTAGCGGTCGACCTCGAGCGCCTGGAGAGCCGAGTGCACCTCCGTCACGATGTTCGCGGTGGTGCGCTCACTGTCGGTGCCGTCGCTCAGCCCGTAGCCGAAGGGTTCGACCACGACCACCCGGTGATCCCGGGCGAGCTCGGCGCTGACGGGGGCGAAATCCAGCACCGGCGAGGCGGTCCCGAAGCCCGGCAGAAGCACGATCGTCTCCGGGCCGTCGCCGGCGATGAACACGTTCATCTGGCGGCCGTCTACCGTCACGGTTTGGCCGTACCGCTCGATCTTGCCGCTCTCCACCTGGGTGGCCACGGCGTGCACCGCCATGGTCGCGATCAGCCCGGCAGCGACGACAGCACCGACGACCGACAGCGTGACCAGGGATCGTCTCGCGAACTTCTTCATGCAGGCCTTTCCGGAGCACACCGTGTGCTTCCTCACCATCGTGGCAACCGGCGGCGTCGTGCGCGTCGCCCGGGTGCGGGCACCTGTGTACAACGTTCGCGGTAGTTGTCACGTGGCGGCCGTACCGCCGAGCCGCAGGAATCACCGGCGCAGATGGCCGGTTTCGTTGAGCGTAAGCACGGTGCGATTGTGAAAGTAGTCGTCTTCCCGCAGGTGAGTGATGCTGCCGGAGTCCACCCGAAAGCTCACCACGTCCAGCGTGATCAGCGGCATGCCGATCCAGTGCGCAATGACAAAGGATGCCGACCCGCCGTGGGTGACGATCACCGTCTGGTCCGCCGGATCGGCGGCCACAACATCCATGCCCGCGTACACCCGCCGCACCCACTCGGCCTTGGTTTCGGCGCCGGCCAGGCCTTCGTCGTGGTGCATCCGCTCGCCGTGCTGCGGTGGCGGCACGAATCGCTCGCGGAACCAGGCGTCGGGTTGTCCCTCGCCCTCGCCGTAGGACTTCTCCCGCAAGCCGAACAGGGCGCGGGAGGGGACGCCGAGCCGGGCCGCGATGACGTCGGCGGTCTGCTGGGTGCGGCGCAGGTCGGAGGTGAAGAGTGCGGCGCCGGGCCGCACCCGCTCGGCGAGGGCATCCGCGATCTGGAGCGCCTGGGTCTCGCCGAGCGCGGTCAGCTCGGAGTCGAACCAGCCGCCCACCCGGTCGTCAACGTGGTGGGTGGCCTGGGGGTGCGTGACGACAAACAGATCCTTCATCGGATGCAGTCAAGCAGGTTGGCGCCGAAACCCGCCAGCGGGGCATACTGGGGGTGGGCCACCGTGCGTGTGTGACTTTATGTGAGCGACTTCGTCCTCACTGTCCACTCCACGGTGGCTCCTTGCGTGCCGGGTGCGCCTCGCGTCCGACAGCACATGACGACCTGGGTGGCGGACTGCGGTCAGGCGGCGCGGCGGAGGCCTGCGAGGGTGCGTCCGTGGTGCGCGGCCTCGGCCTCGGCAAAGGTCTTGAGCTCGTTGGCCAATTCGGAGAACTGGTCCAGGGCTGGGTTCACTCCGACGAGGGTGAATTCCCGGGTGACGACCTCCAGATCCAGCTCCCAGACGTCCTCGAGAATGCGCCGCATCCATGCGGTCGCGTGGTCCCAGCCCTCTTTCGGCGTGCCGGCGGCGTAGTTGCCGCCTTGCACGGTGACGAGCACGGCCGGCTTGCCCTTGGTGACCGGCACCGCCCCGGGGGCCATACGCGGGTCGGTGAGCACAAGGTCAACGTAGGACTTGAAGTGCTGCGAGACACCGAAGTTGTACAGCGGCACCGCGAACAACAGCGCGTCAGCTCCGGCCAGCTCGTCGACCAGCGTGCTCGCCAGGTTGATCGCAGCGACCTGCCCGGGTGTGCGAGCCTCCTCGGGGATCCACGGGGCGGAAACGGCATCCGCCCATGCGGAGGCGGTCACTGGCTCGGTCCCAATGTGGCGGCGGGTGATCGCGCTGTCCGGGTGGGTGGCGGTCCACTCGGCCTCGACGATGTCTCCCAGCGCGCGGCTCGTCGAGCCCTCGATACGGATGCTGGCGTCCAGGCGGAACAATGACATGACTCTCCTTTGTGTGGGCTGGTCGGTGATCGACCGGCTATGGTTACGATCAGTAACTCTGCACGCCGGGTGCCGGTTACCGCAAACGACCCCCTGTTACCCGGCAGTAACCGAAGGACAGCAGATGTCGCAGCTGACCCACACCGATGCACTCACCCAGCGCCTGGCGGAGTCGATGCCGAGCATGGCCGAACTGTGCACCAGTACCGACCCGGCTCTGTTTCGATCCCTGCTCTCCCGCATCGGCGACAAGTGGACACTTTTGGTCATCGGTGTCCTTGGTGAGGAGCGGCGAAGGTTCACTGAACTCGCCGAGATCATCCCCGGCATCTCCCGTCGAATGCTCACCGTGACCCTGCGAGCACTGGAGCGGGACGGCCTGGTCTCAAGGTCCGTGTACGCCGAGGTCCCGCCTCGAGTGGAGTACGAGCTCACCGAGTTGGGTAGGTCTTTGCAGTCGATCGCCATGGCTGTCGGTGATTGGGTGAAAGAGAACCAGCACACCATCGCCGCCCATCGCGAGCGGTTCGACAGTGTGGGCGACGTTTTCGACTCGTAGGTCACCGCTGCGCGACTCGCGCATCCGTCACACTCGGTCTAAACTTGAGCCCGGTTGACTCAAGTATTGTGAAGGATGATTCGATGGCCAACATGCAGGGCGCCCCCGGAACCGACGAGAAGCAGAAGACCGCACTGGAACAGTACGGCGTGAACCTGACCGAGATCGCCCGCAGCGGCAAGCTCGACCCGGTGATCGGCCGCGATGCCGAGATTCGCCGGGTGAGCCAGGTGCTCACCCGCCGCACCAAGAACAATCCGGTGCTGATCGGCGAACCCGGCGTGGGAAAGACCGCCGTGGTGGAAGGACTCGCCCAGCGCATCGTCGCCGGCGACGTGGCCGACTCGCTCAAGAGCAAGCAGCTGGTAGCCCTCGACCTGGCCGCCCTGGTGGCCGGTGCGAAGTACCGCGGCGAGTTCGAGGAACGGCTCAAGGCCGTGCTCAAGGAGATCAACGACGCCGACGGTCAGATCATCACCTTCGTCGACGAGCTGCACACCCTGATGGGCGCCGGCGGCGGTGAGGGCTCCGTCGCCGCCTCCAACATGCTCAAGCCCATGCTTGCCCGCGGCGAACTGCGCCTGATCGGCGCCACCACGCTGAACGAGTACCGCGAATTCATCGAGAAGGATGCCGCGCTCGAGCGCCGCTTCCAGCCGGTGCTGGTCGATGAGCCCAGCGTCGAAGACACCGTCGCCATCCTCCGCGGGCTCAAGGAACGGTACGAGGCGCACCACAAGGTCTCGATCGCGGATGCCGCCCTGGTCGCCGCCGCGGCACTGTCGAACCGGTACATCACCGCGCGACAGCTGCCCGACAAGGCCATCGACCTGATCGACGAGGCCGCCAGCCGGCTGCGGATGGAGATCGACTCCGCCCCGGTGGAGATCGACGAGCTGCGCCGCAGCGTCGATCGGCTCAAGCTGGAAGAGCTGGCCCTGAAGAAGGAGAAGGACGACGCGTCCAAGGCCCGGCTGGAGAAACTGCGCAGCGACCTGGCCGAGCGTCAGGTGACGCTCGGTGAACTGCAGGAACGCTGGGACAAGGAACGCGCCTCGCTGAACCGCGTGGGCGACCTCAAGAAGCGGCTCGACAGCGCCCGTAGTCAGGCCGAGGTGGCCGAGCGCCGCGGTGACCTGGAGAAGGCGTCCCGGCTGCTCTACGGCGACATCCCGGTGATCGAACGGGAGCTGGCCGAGGCTGAGCAGACCGAGCAGGAGGGCCCGCGGATGGTGAACGACCAGGTCACCGCCGAGGACATCGCCGCAGTCGTCGCCGCGTGGACCGGGATTCCGGTGGGCCGGCTGTTGCAGGGCGAGACGGAGAAGCTGCTCAACCTGGAGGGCGAACTCGCGCACCGGCTGATCGGCCAGAAACGCGCCGTGCGCGCCGTGGCCGACGCCGTGCGCCGCAGCCGGGCCGGCATCTCCGACCCCGACCGGCCCACCGGCTCGTTCCTGTTCCTCGGCCCCACCGGGGTGGGTAAAACCGAGCTGGCCAAGGCTCTCGCCGAGTTCCTCTTCGACGATGAGAAGGCCATGGTGCGCATCGACATGAGCGAGTACGGCGAGAAGTTCTCCGTCTCCCGCCTGGTCGGCGCCCCTCCCGGTTACATCGGATACGAGCAGGGCGGCCAGCTCACCGAGGCCGTGCGCCGCCGGCCGTACTCGGTGATCCTGTTCGACGAGGTGGAGAAGGCGCACCCCGAGGTGTTCGACGTGCTGCTGCAGGTGCTCGACGACGGCCGGCTGACGGATGGCCAGGGTCGCACCGTGGACTTCCGCAACACGATCCTGGTGCTCACCTCCAACCTCGGCTCGCAGTACCTGGTCGACCCCAACCTCAGCACCGAGGAGAAGGAGGAGGCCGTGCAGCTGATGGTGCGGCAGGCGTTCAAACCCGAGTTCGTGAACCGGCTCGACGACATCGTGGTGTTCTCCTCGCTCTCCACCGACGACCTGGCCCAGATTGTGGAGTTGTACGTCGACCGGTTGCAGCGCCGTCTGGGCGAACGCCGGCTCGAGTTGGCGGTGACCCCGGATGCCCGCGCCTGGCTGGCCGAGCGCGGCTACGACCCGATCTACGGGGCCCGACCGTTGCGGCGGCTGATGCAGACCGAGATCGACGACCGGCTGGCGACAGCGTTGCTGGCCGGCGTCATCCGCGACGGCGAAACCGTGTTGGTCGACCTGGCCGACGACGGCGACTCGCTCACGGTCACGCCCACCCCGCTCGGCCACGCCTGACCCGCACTGCGGATCGCG
>Ga0247816_10001543_pt1 | contig 11302 bp, 9 predicted proteins | sample UWRJL209509C1_FD_179930 | JGI IMG/M metagenome (GOLD analysis project Ga0247816, IMG submission 179930) | Plant litter microbial communities from Arlington Agricultural Research Station in Wisconsin, United States - UWRJ-L209-509C-1 | ecosystem: Environmental > Terrestrial > Plant litter >...
GCGCCCGGCCCCACCCAGATTCCCGCGGGCGGCATCGACGGAAAGACCGTGGTGCTCGTCGACGACGTGCTCTACTCCGGCCGCACCATCCGCTCGGCCCTCGACGCCCTGAACGACATCGGACGCCCGCGTGCCGTGCGCCTCGCCGCGCTCGTCGACCGCGGACACCGCGAACTGCCCATCCGCGCGGACTTCGTGGGCAAGAACCTGCCGACCGCCGCCAGCGAACGCATCAACGTGCGTCTCGTCGAGGTCGACGGGGCCGACGAGGTCACCATCGAGGAGAGCAAGGGGAACGAATCGTGAGGCACCTGCTGTCGACGAAGGACCTGACGCGCGCCGAGGCCGTCGCGATTCTCGACGTGGCCGAGGACATGGCGGATGTCGCCGGTCGCGAGGTCAAGAAACTCCCGGCACTGCGCGGCAAGACGGTCGTCAACCTGTTCTTCGAAGACTCCACGCGAACCCGCATCTCCTTCGAGGCCGCCGCCAAGAGGCTCAGTGCGGATGTCATCAACTTCTCTGCGAAGGGATCGAGCGTCTCGAAGGGCGAGAGCCTCAAGGACACCGCCCAGACCCTCGCCGCGATGGGCGCCGACGCGGTGGTTGTGCGCCACCAGGCCTCCGGAGCCCCGAGCGTGCTGGCGCAGAGCGGCTGGATCGACGCCGGGATCGTCAACGCGGGCGACGGCACGCACGAGCACCCCACCCAGGCGCTCCTCGACGCCTTCACCATCCGCCGCCGCCTGCACGGCGCAGCGGCCCGGGGTCGCGACCTCGACGGCGTCACCGTCACGATCGTCGGCGACATCCTGCACTCCCGCGTCGCCCGGTCGAACGTCTGGCTGCTCACCACGCTCGGCGCCCGCGTTCACCTCGTCGCACCCGCCACCCTGGTGCCCCTCGGCATCGGCGACTGGCCCGTCACCGTCGGCTACGACCTCGACGCGGCGATCGCCGCCCGCCCCGACGTGGTCATGATGCTGCGCATCCAGGGCGAGCGGATGCACGCCGCGTTCTTCCCCAACGCGCGCGAGTACGCGCGCCAGTGGGGCCTCGACGACGAACGTCTCGAACGCCTCCCTGCGGCTAGTCTGGTTATGCACCCCGGCCCCATGAATCGCGGCTTGGAAATCTCTGCGAAGGCCGCCGACTCGCCGCAGTCGACCGTGCTCGAGCAGGTGGCGAACGGGGTGTCGATCAGGATGGCCGTTCTGTATCTGCTGCTGGCTGGAACTGTGGAGTTGTGAGAAATATGACCATCATCGTCCAGGGCGCGACTCTGCCTGACGGAACGACAACCGACCTCCTCGTCGACGGGGGAGTGATCACCGAGACCGGTTCGGGACTCACCGCCGCCGGCGCCACGGTCATCGACGCGAGCGGCCTCACCGCGCTGCCCGGCCTCGTCGACCTGCACACCCACCTGCGCGAGCCCGGCTTCGAGCAGAGCGAGACGGTGCTCACCGGCTCCCGCGCCGCGGCGATCGGCGGATTCACCAGCGTCTTCGCCATGGCCAACACGAGCCCCGTGTCCGACACGGCCGGTGTCGTCGAGCAGGTCGCCTCGCTCGGCGCCCGCCACGGCTACGTCACGGTGCGGCCCATCGGCGCCGTCACCGTCGGCCTCGCCGGACAGGCGCTCTCCGAGATCGGCGCCATGGCCGGATCCCGCGCGGGAGTGCGGGTCTTCTCCGACGACGGCATCTGCGTCTCCGACCCGCTGCTGATGCGCCGGGCCCTCGAATACGTGAAGACCTTCGACGGCGTCATCGCGCAGCACGCGCAGGACCCGCGTCTCACCGAGGGCGCGCAGATGAACGAGGGCGCGCTGTCGAGCGAGCTGGGTCTCGCCGGCTGGCCCGCCGTCGCGGAGGAGTCGATCATCGCCCGCGACGTTCTGCTCGCCCAGCACGTCGGTGCACGGCTGCACATCTGCCACCTCTCCACCGCGGGCTCCGTCGACGTGATCCGCTGGGCGAAGGCCCGCGGCATCGACGTCACCGCCGAGGTCACCCCCCACCACCTCCTGCTCACCGAGCAGCTCGTGCGCGGCTATGACTCGCGCTTCAAGGTGAACCCGCCGCTGCGTCGCGAGGAAGACGTGCTCGCCCTGCGCGAGGCACTCGCCGACGGCACGATCGACATCGTCGCGACCGACCACGCACCGCACCCCCTCGAAGCCAAGGAGTGCGCGTGGGACGAGGCCGCCAACGGCATGGTCGGCCTCGAGTCGGCCCTCAGCGTCGTGCAGGCCGCCGTCGTCGACACCGGCTACCTGAACTTCGAGGATGTCGCGCGCGTGCTGTCGTCGAAGCCCGCCGAGATCGGGCGGCTGGCCGGTTACGACACCGCCTTCGCCGTGGGAAGCCACGCCAACTTCACCCTCTACGACCCGAGCGTGAGCCGGGAGTTCGGCATCGAGAACCTGCACGGCAAGAGCGTGAACTCGCCCTACCTCGCACGCACGCTGCCCGGCCAGGTGATCGCGACCATCCACAACGGCTACGCCACCGTTCTCGACGGCCGCCTGGTCGGCGCGGCCGAGGTCGCAGCAGCCGCGGAGGCCCGCCGTGGATAAGCAGATCTCCGCGGCGCTCGTCGTCGGCCTCCTCGTCGTCTTCCTCGCGCTCATCGCACTCGGCTGGTACACCCGCAAACGTCGCCAGCGCAACGTCGCCGCCCCGCAGCAGCCGCCCGCCGACCTCGGCGCCGTGCTCGGCACCTTCCCGGGCTTCTACGTGGCGACCACCCTGGCCGACGACCGGTTCAACCGTGTCGCCGTGCACGGGCTCGGCTTCCGGGCGCGCAGCGAGGTGACCGTGGCCGAGGCCGGCATCGTCGTTCCGATCGCCGGCCAGCGCGACACCTTCATCCCGAGAGGCGACATCACCTCCGTCGCCCCCGCCACCTGGACCATCGACCGGGTCGTCGAGCCCGACGGACTCACCATGATCGCGTGGGGTCTCGCCGAGACCGCGGTCGAAAGCTATTTCCGTGCGGAGAACTCGGAGGCGTTCCTCGCCGCCGCGAAGTCTCTCGCGCCCATCACCACAGAAAGGGACTCGAAGTGACGAGCATTCCCACCCCGGCCGTATTCGTCCTGGAAGACGGCACCCGCTACACCGGCCGCGCCTACGGCGCACTCGGCCGCTCGCTCGGCGAGGCGGTCTTCGCAACCGGCATGACCGGCTATCAGGAGACCCTGACCGATCCGAGCTACGCCGGGCAGATCGTGCTGATGACAGCGCCGCACATCGGCAACACGGGGATGAACGACGCCGACGAGGAGTCGAGCCGCATCTGGGTGGCCGGCTTCGTTGTGCGCGACCCCTCCCGCGTCGTCTCCAACTACCGTTCGCAGCGGTCGCTCGACGACGACCTCGTCGAGCAGGGCGTCGTCGGCATCAGCGGCGTCGACACCCGCGCCATCACCCGCCGCCTGCGTGACTCCGGCGCCATGCGCTCGGGGATCTTCTCGGGCACCGACGCCGAGCTCGGCGACGACGAGCAGCTCGCCATCGTGCGCGCCGGCCGCGACATGCGCGGTCTCAACCTCTCCGGCGAGGTGTCGACGCAGGAGGCCTACGTCGTGCCCGCCATCGGCGAGAAGATCGGCAACCTCGCGGTGCTCGACCTGGGGGTGAAGACCTCCACGCTGACCTACCTGTCGCAGCGCGGCTTCGACGTGCACGTTCTCCCGCAGTCGGTGACCCTCGCCGACGTGCTCGCGATCGAACCCGTCGGCGCGTTCTACTCGAACGGCCCCGGCGACCCGGGCGCATCCGACGCCCACGTCGACCTGCTGCAGGGCATCCTGCGCGAGGGCCTGCCGTTCTTCGGCATCTGCTTCGGCAACCAGCTGCTCGGCCGCGCGCTCGGCTTCGGCACGTACAAGCTGCCCTTCGGCCACCGCGGAATCAACCAGCCGGTCGTCGACGTCTCGACCGGGCGCACCGAGATCACGAGCCACAACCACGGTTTCGCGGTCGACGCGCCCATCGGCGAGATCACCGAGTCTCCCGCCGGGTTCGGCCGTGTCGAGGTCAGCCACGTCAACCTCAACGACAACGTGGTCGAGGGCCTCAACGCCCTCGACATCCCCGCGTTCAGCGTGCAGTACCACCCCGAGGCGGCCGCCGGGCCGCACGACTCCAACTACCTGTTCGACCGGTTCCGAGACGCCGTGCTCGCGAAGCAGGCCGCGAACGGGATTTCGACAAGCGCAATCAGCGAGGACAACTAATGCCCAAGAGGGACGACATCACGTCGGTACTGGTCATCGGCTCCGGCCCCATCGTCATCGGCCAGGCGGCCGAGTTCGACTACTCGGGCACGCAGGCCTGCCGGGTTCTCCGCGAGGAGGGCGTGCGCGTCATCCTCGTCAACTCCAACCCGGCGACGATCATGACCGACCCGGACTTCGCGGATGCCACATACATCGAACCCATCACGTGGCAGGTCATCGAGACCATCATCCAGAAGGAGAAGCCCGACGCGATCCTCCCCACACTCGGCGGCCAGACGGCGCTGAACGCGGCGATCGACCTGCACAACAACGGCATCCTCGAGAAGTACGACGTCGAGCTGATCGGCGCCAACTTCGAGGCGATCAACAAGGGCGAAGACCGCCAGATCTTCAAGCAGCTCGTGCTCGACGCGGGGGCGGATGTCGCCAAGAGCTACATCGCGCACACCGTCGACGAGGCCGTCGAATTCGCCGAGGACCTCGGCTACCCGCTCGTCATCCGCCCCTCGTTCACCATGGGCGGACTCGGCTCCGGCTTCGCCTACGACCGTGACGAGCTCGTGCGTATGGTCGGCGACGGCCTGCACCAGAGCCCCACCACCGAGGTGCTGCTCGAGGAGAGCATCATGGGCTGGAAGGAGTACGAGCTCGAGCTCATGCGCGACACCGCCGACAACACGGTCGTCGTCTGCTCGATCGAGAACGTCGACCCCGTCGGTGTGCACACCGGCGACTCGATCACCGTCGCCCCGGCCCTCACCCTCACCGACCGCGAGTACCAGAACCTGCGCGACATCGGCATCGACATCATCCGCGCCGTCGGCGTCGACACCGGCGGCTGCAACATCCAGTTCGCGATCGACCCCGCCAACGGACGCGTCATCGTGATCGAGATGAACCCCCGCGTCTCCCGCTCGAGCGCGCTCGCCTCGAAGGCGACCGGCTTCCCGATCGCGAAGATCGCCGCGAAGCTCGCGATCGGCTACCGCCTCGACGAGATCGACAACGACATCACCAAGGTCACCCCGGCGAGCTTCGAGCCCACGCTCGACTACGTCGTGGTGAAGGTTCCGCGGTTCGCGTTCGAGAAGTTCCCGGCCGCCGACACCACCCTCACCACCACCATGAAGAGCGTCGGCGAGGCCATGGCCTTCGGCCGCAACTTCTCCACCGCGCTGCAGAAGGCGCTCCGCTCGCTCGAGAAGCGCGGTTCGAGCTTCCACTGGCGCTACGAGATGCGCGACAAGGCTGCCCTGCTCGAACTGGCCAGCGTGCCGACCGACGGCCGCATCGTCACGGTGCAGCAGGCCCTCGTCGCCGGCGCCACCGCCGAAGAGGTCTTCGACGCCACGAAGATCGACCCCTGGTTCATCGACCAGATCGTGCTCGTCAACGAGGTCGCCGCCACCATCGCCGCCGCCGAAGCGCTCGACGAGGCGTTGTTCCGCCACGCGAAAGACCACGGCTTCTCCGACGCGCAGATCGCCGAGATCCGCGGGCTCGACGAGGCAGCCGTGCGCGCGATCCGCTACGAGCTGGGGGTGCGCCCGGTGTTCAAGACCGTCGACACCTGCGCCGGCGAGTTTCCCGCGCTCACGCCCTACCACTACTCGAGCTACGACCTCGAGACCGAGGTGCAGCCGAGCGACCGCCGCAAGGTGATCATCCTCGGCTCGGGCCCCAACCGCATCGGCCAGGGCATCGAGTTCGACTACTCCTGCGTTCACGCGAGCTTCGCGCTCTCCGACGCCGGCTTCGAGACCATCATGATCAACTGCAACCCCGAGACCGTCTCGACCGACTACGACACGAGCGACCGGCTCTACTTCGAGCCGCTCACGCTCGAGGACGTGCTCGAGATCGTGCACGCCGAGAGCCAGAGCGGCGAGCTCGTCGGCGTCGTCGTGCAGCTCGGCGGCCAGACGGCCCTCGGCCTCGCCCAGGGGCTCAAGGACGCCGGCGTGCCGATCCTCGGCACCACCCCCGAGGCCATCGACCTCGCCGAGGAGCGTGGCCTGTTCTCGAAGATCCTCGAGAACGCGGGCCTCATCTCGCCGAAGAACGGCACCGCGACCGACGCGAAGGAGGCCGTGGAGATCGCCGAGAACATCGGCTACCCCGTGCTCGTGCGCCCCTCGCACGTGCTCGGCGGCCGCGGCATGGAGATCGTCTACGACACCGAGAGCCTCTTCGACTACTTCGATCGCGTCAAGGACCTCGTGATCATCGAGCCCGGCTCGCCCCTGCTGGTCGACCGCTTCCTCGACGACGCCATCGAGATCGACATCGACGCTCTCTACGACGGCACCGAGCTCTACATCGGCGGCATCATGGAGCACATCGAGGAGGCCGGCGTGCACTCGGGCGACTCCGCCTGCACCCTGCCTCCCGTCACGCTCGGGCGCGACGTCATCGACCGCGTGCGCGAGGCCACCCTCGGCATCGCGGAGGGCATCGGCGTGCGCGGCCTGCTCAACGTGCAGTTCGCGATCGGCCAGGGCATCCTCTACGTCCTCGAGGCCAACCCGCGTGCCAGCCGCACCGTGCCCTTCGTCTCCAAGGCGCTCGGCATCCCGCTCGCGAAGGCCGCCGCCCGCGTGATGGTGGGCGAGAGCATCCGTTCGCTCGTCGAGACGGGGCTGCTGCCCGCACAGGACGGATCCAAGGTGCCGATGGATGCCCCGGTGGCGGTGAAAGAGGCCGTTCTGCCTTTCAAGCGCTTCCGCACCAAAGAAGGCAACGTCGTCGACTCCGTGCTCGGCCCGGAGATGCGCTCCACCGGCGAGGTCATGGGAATCGACTCGAACTTCCCCAAGGCGTTCGCCAAGAGCCAGGAGGCCGCCTACGGCGGACTCCCGAACTCGGGCAGCGTCTTCGTGTCGGTCGCCGACCGCGACAAGCGCGCGATCATCCTGCCGATGCTGCGCATGAGCCAGCTCGGCTTCACGATCCTCGCCACCGAGGGCACCGCCGAGATCCTCAGCCGCAACGGGATCCCGGCGCGCATCGTGCGCAAGTACTTCCAGGGCCAGCTCGTGGTCGAAGGGGAGCCGACGATCGTCGACCTCATCAACCAGGGCGAGGTCGACGTCGTGATCAACACGCCGAGCGGCCGCAGTGCCCGGGCCGACGGCTACGAGATCCGCACCGCCACGGTCGCGGCCGACAAGCCGCTGTTCACCACCATCGCGCAGTTGGCCGCCGCGGTCGCCTCGTTCGAGGATGTGCGCGAACCGTTCACCGTCCGCTCGCTCCAGGACTACGCGATCGACCGCGCCGAGCGTCTGGTGCGCGTATGACCCTCGGTTTCGGCGCACGCCTCGCGGAGGTCTTCCAGACCTCCGGGCGGCTGTGCGTGGGAATCGACCCGCACCCCTATCTGCTGGGGGAGTGGGACCTCGCCGACGACGCCGCCGGGGTGCGGGAGTTCGGGCTGCGTGTCGTCGAGGCGACCGTGGGCCGTGCGGCGATCATCAAGCCGCAGGTCGCATTCTTCGAACGTCACGGGTCGGCCGGCTATGCGGCCCTCGAAGTCGTGCTCGCCGCCGCCCGCGACGCGGGTCTGATCGTGATCGCCGATGTGAAGCGCGGCGACGTGGGCACAAGCGTCGAGGCCTACGGCGAAGCCTGGCTCACGCCCGGGTCGCCCCTCGAGGCCGACGCCATGACGATCAGCGCCTTCCAGGGCGTCGGCTCGATCGCCGCCCCGCACAAGCTCGCCCTCGCCACCGGCAAGGGCCTCTTCGTGCTCGCGGCGACCTCCAACCCGGAGGCGGCCGCGCTGCAGCGAGCGGTGCTCTCGACAGGACCCACTGCCGGAAAGACGGTCGCGGCGAGTATCGTCGGTGACGTGCACGACTGGAACTCCGACGAAGGTGTCCTCGGCTCCACGGGCGTTGTGATCGGCGCCACCGTGAGCCTCGGCGACTACGGCATCACGCCCGCGTCGCTCTCGGCCACGCCCATCCTCGCGCCGGGCTTCGGCCACCAGGGTGCGCGGGTCTCCGACGCGGGCACGCTCTTCGGTGCGGCATCCGCCAATGTCATCGTCAGCGCGTCACGCAGCATCCTCGCCGCCGGCCCGCACGGCGTCGCCGACGCCATCACCGCGCAGTCGACCGAGATCCGGGGAGCATTCGTATGAACCCACGTCCCACCCCGCCCGACGTCGACCGTGTCGCCGCAGCCAAGGCGGCAGTCGCCGCCCGCCGAGCCCGCGCCGCGGTGAAGAAGTCGGTCGCCGACCGGTCGCGCACCGCCCTCGACGTGGCCGAGACCGCGTGGAATACACCGACGAGCGCCGAGTCCACGCTGCGCGTGACCGAGCTGCTCACCAGCATCCCGACCCTCGGCCCCACTCGTGTCGCCCGGCTGATGGACTCGCTCGCGATCTCCGACCGCAAACGCGTCGGCGGGCTCGGCACACGCCAGCGCGTCAAGCTGCGCGACTACCTCGTCACCCGCGCCGGGGGAGAACCCGCGCGCCTCGTTGTGCTCGCCGGCCCGACCGCCGTGGGCAAGGGCACCGTCTCGGCGTACATTCGCGAGAACTACCCCGACGTGCTGCTGAGCGTCTCCGCCACCACCCGGGCGCCCCGGCCGGGCGAGGTCGACGGTGTGCACTACTACTTCGTCAGCGACGAGGAGTTCGACCGCAAGATCGCCGCGGACGAGCTGCTCGAGTGGGCGACGGTGCACAACTCCTACCGCTACGGCACCCCGCGCCCGCCCATCGACGCCGCCCTGGCGGCCGGACGCCGGGTGCTGCTCGAGATCGACCTGCAGGGGGCGCGCCTCGTGCGTCAGGCCATGCCCGAGGCGATCCTGGTGTTCCTGCTGCCTCCCACCTGGGACGAACTGGTGCGCCGGCTCATCGGCCGCGGCACCGAAGACGCCGCCGAGCAGACCCGCAGACTCGAGACCGCCAAGGTCGAACTGGCCGCCCAGGACGAGTTCGATGTGAAGGTCGTCAACCGCGACGTCAGCGAAGCGGCTCGAGAAGTCGTAGAGTTGATGGCAGTGCCCGTTTCCCCATAGGGGTTCGGTCGCGCCTACTTTTCTCAATTCCCCTACAAAGGAGCACACATGGCTGACAAGAACAGCGGAATCATTGACCCGCCCATCGACGAACTGCTGTCGAAGGTCGACTCCAAGTACCAGCTCGTGATCTTCGCGTCCAAGCGTGCTCGCCAGATCAACAACTACTACGCCGACCTGCACGAGGGAAGCCTCTTCGACAACGTCGGACCGCTCGTCGACTCCACGATCGAAGACAAGCCGCTCTCCGTGGCGCTGCGCGAGATCAACAACGACAAGCTCGAGCTCAAGCGACTCAGCGGCGAATAAAGCGCCGGGCGAGTAGCAACCCGAAGAATCATCCAGTGACCGTCTTGAACGTCGTCGTCGGTATTACCGGCGGTATTGCGGCGTACAAGGCGGTCGCTGTCGTTCGTGCCCTCGTTCTCGCCGGGCATGACGTGCACGTCGTCGCGACGGATGCCGCGCTCAAGTTCGTCGGCAAGCCGACCCTCGAGGCGATCAGCCGCAACACGGTGCACACCGACCTCTACGAGGGCGTCGCCGAGGTTCGGCACGTCGCCATCGGGCAGGCGGCCGACCTCATCGTGATCGCCCCCGCTACCGCGAACTCGATTGCCAAGCTCGCCGCCGGCATCGCCGACGACCTGCTCGGCAACACCGTTCTCGCCTCCACCGCACCGGTCGTCATCGCCCCGGCGATGCACACCGAGATGTGGCAGAACCCGGCCACCGTCGCGAACGTCGCCCTGCTGCGCTCGCGCGGCGTGCACGTCGTCGGCCCGGCCGTCGGGCAGCTCACCGGAAAAGACAGCGGTGCGGGCCGCATGAGCGAACCCGACGACATCGTCGCGGCCGCCCTCGCCGTCGTCACCCCCAAAGACCTGCTGGGCACGCGCATCCTCGTGACCGCCGGCGGAACCCGCGAACCGCTCGACCCCGTGCGGTTCATCGGCAACCGGTCGAGCGGCAAGCAGGGTCTCGCGATCGCGGTGGCCGCGGCCGCCCGCGGAGCTCGTGTGACGCTCGTCGGCGCCAACCTCGAAGTGCACGCCGCGGCATCCGACGACCTCGACGTCGTGCACGTCTCGACCACCCTCGAGCTCGAGGCGGCGGTCACCGCGGCGTCTGCCGAGGCCGACGTCATCGTGATGGCGGCCGCCGTGGCCGACTACCGTCCGCAGAGCGTCGCGCCGGCCAAGATCAAAAAAGACGTGCAGGGCGACACCCTCCAGCTCACCCTCGTGAAGAACCCCGACATCCTCGCCGGACTCGGCCGCGCGCGGCGAGCCGGCCAGGTGATCGTCGGCTTCGCCGCCGAGACCGTCGACGACCGCGAGCAGCTGCTCGAACTCGGTCGCGCCAAGATCGTGCGCAAGGGCGCCGACTATCTGGTCCTCAACCGGGTGGGGTGGACCGAGGGGTTTGCCACAGAGGGTAACTCCGTCATCGTGGTGAATGCGGCCGGAGATATAGTGAGCGAGGCCAGCGGCACCAAGACGTCGGTGGCCGCCCGTATTCTCGACCTGTTGACCTGAACTCCCGTATCCACCGTTCCAGCCAGAGGCTAATCAATGAGCTCCCCACTGCGTCTTTTCTCGTCCGAATCCGTGACGGAGGGGCACCCGGACAAGATCTGCGACCAGATCTCCGACAGCATCCTCGACGCCCTGCTCGAAGTCGACCCGCACGCCCGCGTCGCGGTCGAGACCCTCGTCACGACCGGACTCGTGCACGTCGCGGGCGAGGTCACCACGACCGGCTACGTCGACATCCCCACGATCGTGCGCAAGCGCATCTCCGAGATCGGCTACAACTCCTCCGACGTCTGGTTCGACGGCCGTTCCTGCGGCGTCTCCGTGTCGATCGGCGGCCAGTCGCCCGACATCGCCGCCGGTGTCGACCGCGCGCAAGAGAACCGCGAAGAGTCGAGCGGCGACGCCGACGACCTGCAGGGCGCCGGCGACCAGGGCATCATGTTCGGTTTCGCGACCACCGAGACGGCTGAACTCATGC
>Ga0247816_10001544_pt1 | contig 11300 bp, 9 predicted proteins | sample UWRJL209509C1_FD_179930 | JGI IMG/M metagenome (GOLD analysis project Ga0247816, IMG submission 179930) | Plant litter microbial communities from Arlington Agricultural Research Station in Wisconsin, United States - UWRJ-L209-509C-1 | ecosystem: Environmental > Terrestrial > Plant litter >...
AGCACGGTGTGCCCTGCGGCTTCCAGTTGACGGGTCAATTCGGTGCCGACCAGCCCGGAGGCCCCGGAAACAAGTACTCGCATGAGGTTGCCGACCGCCGCTCAGGCCAGTTCGGCTTCGATGGTGATCGGGATGCCAGCCAACGCCTGCGAGATCGGGCAGTTCACCTTCGCGTCCTGGGCGAACGCCTCGAACTCCTCCTCGGAAAGGCCGGGCACGGTCGCGCTCACCAACAGGTGGCTGCCGGTGACGCCGGTTCCGGCGACGAAGGTGACGGCGGCGGTGGTCTGGATGTTGGTCGGCGTGTGACCGGCGGAGGCCAGGGTGTTGGCCAGCGCCATGGAGAAGCAGGAGGCGTGCGCGGCGCCGAGCAGCTCCTCGGGGTTGGTCGTGTTCGCGGTGCCCTCGGCGCGCGCCTTCCAGTTCACCGGGAACGACCCGCCGTGCGAGGAATCGAGCGTGACGGTGCCGGACCCGGTCATCAGGTCGCCGGTCCATACGGTGGTTGCTTCGCTGGTCAGGGCCATGGTGTTACCTCCTGGAAGTGGACCACCAGCCTAACCACCGGGCCTGGGTCGTTCACAGGAAATTCACGGTGCACAGGCAGGTTCATCGTCCCCGCGGTCAGGAGGCCGGGCTGCGCCCGATGAACCTGGCGCGCACCAGCAGGAGGTAGAGCTGGCAGCCCAGGCAGTAGTCGAATACCGCGTTCAGGAACGCGGCGACGAACGCGGCGGCCGCAGCGACGGGAACGGCGGCCGTCACCCCGGCCAAGCCGAGCACCACGCCGACCAGGGCGACCAGCAGGCCCACTCCCTGGGCGAAGGTGGGCGGCGCCGGGTCCTCGAGCGCGGCGGGCGGGCCGAGCCGCGGGCGCACCACGACCTTGAAGAGCAACCCGTATGGATGCCGGGCGACGCCGGCGACGGCGCCCCAGGCGAACACCGCGGTCTGGAGGGCCAACAGGGTCAGGGCGGCGACGGATGCGCCCACGAGCGCCAGGAAGATCACCGTGAGCAGCACGACGGCGGTGATGCCGGCGCCGAACCGGGGGCCGCGCGGGTCAATGCCGGCGCGGCTGCCCGGGACCGGGGCTGTGCGGGTCATCGGGCGTCCCCGTTCGTGCGCACCAGATCGTCCAGGTGGGCGTGCAGGGCGGACCGGGTGGGAACGCCGCCCACCCGGGCGCGCACCCGGCCGGCCCCGTCGAGCACGAGGGTGGTGGGCGTCTGCAGAACGTTGAACCGCCGGGCCAGGTCGGCGCGATGGGTGAGGTCCACGTCTACATGCCGCACACCGGTGCGGGCATCCGCCACCTGGCCGAGCAGGACGCTGGTGCCGGGGCAGCGTGCGCAGAATTCGGTGGAGAATTGCAGCAGGGTGGCCTCCCGGCCGAAGTCCTGCGGCGCCTCGGACGCCGGCAGGCCCAGCTGCGCGGCCGTGACGGTGTCTGCGCTGTCGAAGACCGTGGTGACCCGGCCCTGCCGGCGACGCCAGGCCAGTCCGAGCACGGTGGTCAGCGCGACCAGCAGCACCAGAACGAGCAGGGCGGCGGCGGGATTCATGCAGGCGAGGCTACGCCGCGACGGGCCGCCGAAGCGGCTTGTGACGGCAGATGACGCGCGCGGGCCCTGGCGCGAAGGCGCGAGACGGCGCGCTAGACGATAACCTGTAAAACGTGTCTACTCCTTACAACCCTTTCGGGCAGGTCCTCGTCGCCCTGGTGACACCATTCACGGCTGACGGCGAGGTCAACTGGGCCGATGTCGAGAAGCACATCGACGACGTCATCACCGCCGGCGCCGACGGCATCGTCGTCACCGGAACCACCGGAGAGACCTCCACCCTCACCGACCCCGAGAAGATCCGGCTCGTCGAGGTCGGCAAGGACGTCGCGGCCGGCCGCGCGAAGATCATCACCGGCGGCGGCTCCAACGAGACCGCGCACGCCATGCAACTCGCCAAGCAGAGCGAGAAGGCCGGCGCCGACGGCAACATGATCGTCACGCCGTACTACAACAAGCCCACCCAGGCGGGTGTGCTCACGCACTTCCGCATGATCGCGGATGCCACCGACCTGCCGGTGATCCTGTACGACATCCCCGGCCGCACGGGCATCCCGATCACCTACGAGACCATCCTGCGCGCCGCGAAGCACCCGAACATCCTCGCGGTCAAGGACGCCAAGGGCGACCTCGCCCAGGTCAGCCGGGTGCTCAACCAAACCGACCTGCTCTACTTCTCCGGCGACGACCCGAACGTGCTGCCGCACCTGTCGATCGGCGCCACCGGCCTCATCGGCGTCACCGCCAACATCGCGGCCAAGCCGTACCGCCAGATGGTGGATGCCGTCAACGCCGGCGACCTCAAGGCCGCCACGCTGGCGCACCAGCAGCTCGAGCCGCTCGTGCGCGCCGTGATGACCCACGTGCCCGGCACCGTAGCGGCCAAGTACATCCTGCACGGGCTCGGCCGCATCTCCAGCCCCCGGGTGCGCCTGCCCCTCGTCGGCCCCGAAGAGTCCGAGGCCGCCATGATCGAGGACGAGATCGACCTCGTCCGGAACATCCCGGGCGTCGACTTCACCAACTTCCGCCCCGACCGCAACGCCGCCGCCGGTGGCGCCCTGCCCAAGGTCGCCGGAACCACCCGCTAGACGCTGAACGCAGCACCACCTCGCACCACCACGAACTCCAAGCACCACAAACTCCAGAACCACCAATTTCACAATAGGAGGGCTTATGCCCAACGACGTATACGCACCGCCCGCTCTCCCCAAGGGAACGCTTCGCGTCACGCCCATCGGCGGACTCGGCGAAATCGGCCGGAACATGACCACCTTCGAGATCAACGGCAAAATCCTGATCGTCGACTGCGGCGTGCTGTTCCCCGAAGAGCACCAGCCCGGTGTCGACCTGATCCTGCCGGACTTCACCCCGATCAAGGACCGCCTGAAGGACATCGTCGGTGTCGTGCTCACGCACGGCCACGAAGACCACATCGGCGCGGTGCCCTACCTGCTCAAGCTCCGCCAGGACATCCCGCTGATCGGCTCCGGCCTGACGCTGGCGTTCATCGAGGCCAAGCTCAAGGAACACCGCATCACCCCGTACACCCTGCAGGTGAAGGAGGGCCAGAAGGAGCGTCTCGGCCCGTTCAACCTCGAATTCGTCGCGGTCAACCACTCGATCCCCGACGCGCTGGCCGTGGCCATCAAGACCGAGGGTGGCAGCGTGCTGCACACCGGTGACTTCAAGATGGACCAGCTGCCGCTGGACAACCGCATCACCGACCTGCGCGACTTCGCCCGCCTGGGCGAAGAGGGCATCGACCTGTTCCTCGTCGACTCCACCAACGCCGACGTTCCCGGGTTCACCCCGAGCGAGCGCGCCATCGGCCCGGTGCTCGAAGACGTCATCGCCCGCGCCCCGCGCCGCGTGGTCATCGCCAGCTTCTCCAGCCACGTGCACCGTGTGCAGCAGGTGCTCGACGCCGCGCACGCCAACGGCCGCCGCGTGGCCCTGCTGGGACGCTCGATGGTGCGCAACATGACCATCGCCGCCGACCTCGGCTACCTCAAGGTGCCCGACGGTGTGCTCATCGACTTCAAGAAGGCCGGGAACATCCCGGACAACAAGATCGTCTACATGTCCACCGGTTCGCAGGGCGAGCCGATGGCCGTGCTCAGCCGCATCGTCAACATGGAACACCAGATCGAGGTCGGCCCCGGCGACACCGTCATCCTGGCCTCCAGCCTGATCCCCGGCAACGAGAACGCGGTCTACCGCATCATCGACGGCCTCACCAAGCTGGGCGCGAACGTCGTGCACAAGGGCAACGCCAAGGTGCACGTCTCCGGACACGCTGCCGCCGGCGAGCTTCTCTACGTGTACAACGTGCTGCGGCCCAAGAACGTTCTGCCCGTGCACGGCGAATACCGCCACCTGGTGGCCAACGCCAAGCTCGCCGTGCAGAGCGGGGTGCCCGTCGAGAAGGCGATCCTCGCCGAAGACGGTACCGTGCTCGACCTCCGCAACGGCGTGGTCACCAAGGTCGGCCAGCTCGACCTCGGCTACGTGTACGTCGACGGTTCCACCGTGGGCGAGATCACCGAAGCCGACCTCACCGACCGGCGCACCCTGTCTGAGGAAGGCTTCATCTCGATCATCGTCGTGGTGGACAAGTCCACAGGCAAGGTCATCGTCGGCCCGGAGATCCACGCCAAGGGCTTCGCCGAAGACGACTCGGTCTTCGACTCCGTGCGGCCCAAGATCGAGGCCGCCCTGGCCGAGGCAGCCCAGAACGGCACCCACGACACCTACGCGCTCACCCAGGTTGTGCGCCGTACCGTCGGCCGTTGGGTGCAGGCGTCGTTCCGCCGCCGCCCGATGATCGTTCCGATGATCATCGAGGCGTAACCAACAGCACCAGCACCATCCGTCAGCCCCCGGCCGCCTCGGCGCCGGGGGTTGACGCGTTCGCCGGCACCGCCAGATCGGGGGGTCATCCTTCAGGAGGATTTTGCCCGAAAGTCGCCCTGACCGGCGTGCTCTGCCCCTAGGCTCAAGCCAGCCGTCACCGTGCAGGTGCGGTGCGAGCATGGGGGAATCAGTGAATGTGATGCGCAAATGGGTCTTTCCGATCCTCCGTTTGCTCGTGGTCGCGGCGATTGCCGTGGCCCTGGTGAAACTGGCGTTCTTCGCCGACTCCGCCGAAGCCCAGGACCCGGCCCAGCCGACCGGCCAGGTCGTCGAACCGCAGATCCCGGTGGCTCTGGGCACGATCACCAACGACGTGACGCTGCCTGGCACGGTCTCGGCGGATGCCGCCGTTCCCGTCAAGGCCGTGGCGGCCGGCACCGTCGACGAGATCTTCTTCACCGCCGGCCAGAGCGTCGCGGCCGGCGACAAGATCTACGACATCAAGGTCGAGACCGTTGCCGACCCCGTGGAGACCACGGACCCCGCCACCGGGATGGTGGCGATCAACCAGCCCAAGCCTGTGGTCACGTTCGAGAAGGTGTTCGCCCCGGCCGACGGGGTGCTCAGCGCGCTCACGGTGATTCACGGCCAGGCGGTCACGATCGGTGACACCACCGGCCAGGTCGCCCCGCCCACCTACTCGGTGAGCGGATCGCTCAGCCCCGAGCAGCTGTACAGGCTCGTCACCGAGCCCACCGAGGCCTCCATCGCCATCACCAATGGACCGGCGCCGTTCACCTGCACGGGCCTGCGCATCAGCACCCCGCTGGCCGGGGCGGATGCCGGCGGCACCGGCGGCGCCACCGACCAGACGCCGGGCTCGGGAGGCGGCGGCACCTCGGGCACCACCGTCAGTTGCGCGATCCCGGCCGGCGTCACGGTCTTCCCCGGCCTCGCCGCCCAGATCACCATCGCCGGCGGCAAGGCCGAGAACGTTCTCGTCGTGCCCACCACGGCCGTGCAGGGCTCCGCCGAAAGCGGCGTCGTCTGGTTCGTGCTGCCCGACGGCAGCACCGAGGAACGCCCGGTGACGCTCGGCATGAACGACGGCATCTCGGTGCAGGTTCTCGAGGGCCTGGCCGAGGGCGACCTGATCAACCAGTTCGTGCCCGGCGCTGTCGCCCCCTCCGCCGACGGGTGCACGCCGATGCCCGACGGCACCACCTTCTGCGATCCCTCAGCGGTGATGGTCAGGTGACCCTGCTGCACCTGGCCGGCGTCACCCGCACCGTGCAATTGATCGATGCCCCGCCGCTGACCATCCTGTCCGGCGTCGACCTCGACGTGGAGGTGGGCGACAGGGTGTCCATCGTGGGACGCAGCGGCTCAGGCAAGTCCACCCTGCTCAACCTGCTCGGCCTGCTCGACAACCCCACCTCGGGTGAGCTGGACTTCGACAACCGTCCGGTGAAGTCGTTCTCCTCGGGGGAGCGCGACCGTGTGCGCGGCCGCGATGTGGGCTTCATCTTCCAGCAGTTCAACCTGCTGCAGGGGCGTACCGCGCTCGAGAACGTGATGACCCCGCTGCTCTACGCCCAGGGCAAGCAGTTCTGGCAGCGCGCCCGCATCGCCACCGAGATGCTCGACAGGGTGGGCCTCGGCCACCGGCTCAGTGCCATGCCAGACAAGCTCTCCGGCGGTGAACAGCAGCGGGTGGCCATTGCCAGGTCGCTGGTGCGTGGACCGCGGCTGATCCTGGCCGATGAACCCACCGGCGCCCTCGACCTGGAGACCGGCGCCGACGTGATGGCCCTGCTCGACGAGGTGGCCACGGGCTCTGGCGCCGCCCTGATCACCATCACCCACGACCCGGCCATCGCCGCGCTGGCCACCAGGCACCTGCGACTGGACCACGGTGTGCTCACAGCTGTCGGCGCGGCCGCTGAGACCGTGCCCGCCGCACCGCCCGTTCCGTACGACGACGAGTTCGAAACCGTGCCCGCGTGAACCGGCTGCTCAGCAACGTGGTCGGATCCTTCGTCGAGGCCTGGCAGGAACTGCGCATCCACAAGACCCGGGTGATGCTCTCACTGATCGGCGTGGCCGTCGCCGTCTGCGCGATCACCACAGTGGTGGGACTCGGCGCCGTGGCGCAGCAGGCCATGCTCGAACAGAGCGAGCAGCAGAGCGGCCGGTCGGCCACCCTGTCGCTTTACGTGGCCACGAACGACGGCATGCCCGTTGACGACGATGTGATGGCGGAGCTCTGGACCACCGAACTCGAGCGGTATGGCATCGACTACGCCAGCCGGGTGGTCTACTCCAGCCAGAACGTGCAGTTCACGGATGGCGTCGTGCCCGTGCGGGTCACCGGCGTCGACCAGGCCTACGGCACGATGCACCGCTTCAAACTCAGCGAAGGATCCTGGTTCGCCCCCGGCGACGAACAGCGGCTCGCACCGGCGGTCCTGGTCAACCAGGTGTTCTACGACCGGCTCGGCCGGCCGGACCTCGCCAGCCACCCGACCACCACCCTGGTGGGCGACCGGCCGACCACCGCGGTCATCACCGGTGTCTACCCGGTCAGCTCCTGGGACACCGAACCGGCCATGTTCCTGCTGACCGACACGGTGCTCGCGCTCACCCCGGCGGATCAGGTCGCCGCCGGCGCCATCATGCCCAACTACGAACTCTGGGTGCCGGTCGGGGCGAGCGAGGACCTGACCGCCGCCCTGCAACGCGACATCCAGGGCGCCCTCGGTGCCGGTACCCAGGTGCAGGTGAGCCGGCAGGACTTCGCCGCGTTCAACGAGGACCCGTTCGCGTCGATCAAGCTTCTCGTCGGGGGAGTGGCCGCCCTGGTGCTGCTGCTCGGCGCCCTCGGCCTGGTGAACATCGCGCTGGTCACGCTCAAGCAGCGCATCCGTGAGATCGGGGTGCGCCGCAGCTTCGGCGCCACCGCAGGGCGGGTGTTCTTCTCGGTGATGATGGAGAGCATCGTGGCGACCCTGGTGGCCGGGGTGGTGGGCGTGATCGGGGCCGTGCTCATCGTGACCAACCCCATGCTGCAGGAGTTCATCGGTCAGGGCATGGTCACCGACTTCCCGCCGTTCCCGGTGGAGGCCGCCATCCTCGGCCTGGTCTGCGCCACCGTGGTCGGCGCTCTCGCCGGCCTGCTGCCGGCCCTGGTGGCCGTGCGGGTCAAGGTCATCGACGCCATCCGCTATTGACCGCGCCGTTGACAGCCCGCGAAAGCGGCCGTGTGGTCACCACGGCCCTCCCGAAGCAGCCACAGGGCCGCTTTCGTGGGCCCGGGCAGCTGTGCCGCCCGGCAAATTGGGCGTGGGCTCACGCCGATGTCGGCACTCGGCGGTACCGTGGAACACATGGCTACGAGCACTAAGTCGACCGGGCGTGCCCGCAGCACGCCTGCGCGCGGCACCGGAACGACCGCGCGCACGAAGGCCGGCAGCACCGCGACCCAGAAGACCGTCAAATTCACCGCGACCGAGCCCAAACCGGGCATCGCCGTTCGCATGTGGATGGGCCTGGCCCACGTCACCGGAGGCGCCGCCCGTGCCCTCGGCCCCGAGCAGCTCTCCAAGGAGGAACGCCGGGACGGCCTACCCTTCTTCCTCGTGCTGCTGGCCATCGCCGGCGCGGTGATCGAATGGTTCCTGATCAACGACCCGGTGGCGCAGACCCTCGACGCCTGGACCTTCGGCGGCCTCTTCGGCCGGGTCGCCTTCGCCCTGCCGGTGATCATGCTGCTCTTCGCCATCTGGCTGTTCCGCAACCCCAGCTCGGTGCACGACAACGGCCGGATCGGCATCGGCCTGTCCCTGCTGCTGGTCACAGTCTCCGGGCTCTGCCACATCTTCGGCGGGCAGCCCGCGCCCAGCCAGGGCATGGAGGTGCTCGCCCTGTCCGGCGGTGTGATCGGCTGGATGATCGCGGCCCCCCTGATCTTCCTGATCACCACGGTGGGCGCGGCCATCGTCGTGATCCTGCTGCTCATCCTCAGCCTGTTCATCATCACCAAGACGCCGCCGAACAAGATCGGCGAACGCAGCCGCGAGCTCTACGCCTGGCTGTTCGGCGCACCGCTGCCGGCCCCCGAGGAGCGCGCCGCCGCCAAGGAGATCCGCCAGGAGCGCATCCAGGCCCTCAAGACCAAGCAGATCGAACTCGACGGCCTCGACCCGGCCCACGACGACGAGACCGACGAGGGCGCCCTGCCCTGGTGGCGCCGCAACACCAGCAAACGCGAAGAAGACCCCGACTTCAGCAGCGCCATCTCCAGCGACGCCCACGAAGCCGACCCGCCGGCCGCCGACCCGCTCAGCACGCTGCTCAACCACAGCCCGGATGCCGCCAAGGGCGGCTTCGAGACGGCGCTCGAGTCACCCCAGGCCCACGTTCCCCCGATCCACAACGACCACTACGGCACCGAGGTGCTCGAGGACCTGCTCAAGGCCGAGGAAGCCATCAAGCGCTTCACCGGTGAAGTGGCCGCAGTGCCGCACTCCACAGGCCTGCACGCCGACGACCCGGTCGGCCTCACCGAGGTGCTGCCGGGGCTGGACGACCTCGACGAGGCCGCGACGGCCGTCGACAGGTCGGCAACCGATCTCGCCTTCGGCGAGCAGCCGGCGCTGCCATACGTGCTGCCCTCCGCCACGACCCTCATCGCCGGCCCGCCGGCCAAGGCCAGGTCCGCCGCGAACGACGAGATCGTGAAGTCGATCACCGAGGTGCTCAGCCAGTTCTCGGTGGATGCCAGGGTCACCGGCTTCTCCCGTGGCCCGACGGTCACCCAGTACGAGATCGAACTCGGCCCCGGCGTCAAGGTCGAGCGGGTCACTGCGCTGAGCAAGAACCTCTCCTACGCCGTCGCCTCCAACGAGGTGCGCATCCTCTCGCCCATCCCGGGCAAGAGCGCCATCGGCATCGAGATCCCCAACACCGACCGCGAGATCGTCACCCTCGGCGACGTGCTGCGCTCCAGCACCGCCACCAACAGCACCCACCCGATGACCATCGGCGTCGGCAAGGACGTCGGCGGCGGCTTCGTCATCGCGAACCTCGCCAAGATGCCCCACCTGCTCGTGGCCGGATCCACCGGTTCGGGTAAGTCCAGCTTCGTGAACTCGATGATCACGAGCCTGCTCATGCGGGCCAAGCCCAGCGACGTGCGGATGGTCCTGATCGACCCCAAGCGCGTCGAACTGGCCGCATACGCCGGCGTTCCGCACCTGATCACCCCCATCATCACGAACCCCAAGAAGGCCGCCGAAGCGCTGCAGTGGGTCGTGAAAGAGATGGACATGCGCTACGACGACCTGGCCAGCTTCGGCTTCAGGCACATCGACGACTTCAACAAGGCCGTGGTCAACAACGAGATCGTGCTGCCGGCCGGCAGCGCCCGCACCCTCAAGCCGTACCCGTACCTGCTGGTGGTCGTCGACGAGCTCGCCGACCTCATGATGGTCGCCCCGCGTGACGTCGAAGACTCCATCGTGCGCATCACCCAGCTCGCCCGCGCATCCGGCATTCACCTGGTACTGGCCACCCAGCGCCCCAGCGTCGACGTCGTCACCGGCCTGATCAAGGCCAACGTGCCGTCCCGCCTCGCCTTCGCCGTCACCAGCGTCACCGACTCCAGGGTCATCCTCGACCAGCCCGGCGCCGACAAGCTGATCGGCCAGGGCGACGCCCTGTTCCTGCCGATGGGTGCCTCCAAGGCGCTGCGGGTGCAGGGCGCCTGGGTGAACGAGGCCGAGATCGAACGGGTGGTCAAGCACGTCACCCAGCAGGCCAGGCCCGACTACCGTCCCGACGTCTCGGCCGAGGCGCCGCGCAAGGAGATCGACTCCGACATCGGCGACGACCTCGAGGTGCTGCTCGCCGCCGCCGAACTCGTGGTCTCCACCCAGTTCGGTTCCACCTCGATGCTGCAGCGCAAGCTGCGCGTGGGCTTCGCCAAGGCCGGCCGCCTGATGGACCTGCTCGAATCCCGCGAGATCGTCGGCCCGTCCGAGGGTTCCAAGGCCCGCGACGTGCTCGTCACCGCCGAGCAACTGCCGGCCGTGCTGGCCAAGCTGCGCGGCTCGGACGCCGAGCACCACGCGGCCACCGCACGCTCCCAGTTCGAGGAGTCCCAGCGGTCGCAGGCGCACGAGCAGCCCACGCCCGACCCGCGCTACGCCGACGACCCGGTGGCGAAGATGAGCGAAGGGTACGCTGAAGAGGAAGGCGACTCGGACGAGGACGCCTGGCAACTCACCGACAGGGACTGACCCATGGCTACACCGACCACCCCGGCCAAGGCGTCCAACTGGAACCTCCCGAACATCATCACCGTCGTGCGCATCCTGCTCGCACCGCTGTTCTTCTGGATGCTGTTGGTCGACAACGGCGCCGACGGGGCCCTCCGCTGGTGGGCGGCACTGCTCTTCATCGTGGCCATCGCCACCGACGGCGTCGACGGGGCCATCGCCCGCAAGTACAACCTCGTCACCGACCTCGGCAAGCTGCTCGACCCGATCGCCGACAAGATCCTCACCGGCGCCGCACTGATCGGCCTGTCCATCCTTCTCGAACTGCCCTGGTGGGTCACCATCGTCATTCTGGTGCGCGAGATCGGCATCACGGTGTTCCGCTTCGCCATGCTGCGCGACAGGGTCATCCCGGCGTCCCGCGGCGGCAAGCTCAAGACCATCGCCCAATCGGTGGCGATCTCGCTGGCCCTGTTGCCGCTCTGGCTGGTTCTGGGTGACTGGATCAACTGGGTCAACACCATCGCCATGACCCTCGCCCTGCTGCTCACCGTCTACACCGGCATCGAATACCTCGTCGCCGCCCGCCGGGAGAACCAGC
>Ga0247816_10001548_pt1 | contig 11286 bp, 8 predicted proteins | sample UWRJL209509C1_FD_179930 | JGI IMG/M metagenome (GOLD analysis project Ga0247816, IMG submission 179930) | Plant litter microbial communities from Arlington Agricultural Research Station in Wisconsin, United States - UWRJ-L209-509C-1 | ecosystem: Environmental > Terrestrial > Plant litter >...
AATTCGCTAACGCTTTCAGAATCTGATGTTGAGCAATTGCTTGCGTCCGGCACCCCCCATGTGATCCGCATTAAAATGCCAGCTGATGAGCTGGTTTCATTCACGGATTTGATAAGAGGGCATGTTAGTTTTGAAACCAATCTGGTAGACGATAAAGTTTTGCTTAAAGCAGATGGAATGCCTACTTACCACTTGGCTGTTGTTGCTGATGACAGAGCTATGGAAATCAGCCATATTTTTAGAGGAGAGGAATGGTTGCCTTCCGCTCCTATACATATTTTACTTTGGAGATACCTGGGTTGGGAAGAGGAAATGCCACAATGGGTTCACCTGCCCCTGATTTTAAAACCCGATGGCAATGGGAAATTGAGCAAAAGAGATGGAGACCGTTTGGGCTTTCCTGTTTACGCTCAAAACTGGACTGATCCTAAAACTGGTGACCTTACTAAGGGTTTCAAAGAGCTTGGTTTTATGCCAGAGGCTTTCGTCAATCTTTTAGCTATGCTTGGTTGGAATGATGGATCTGACCAGGAACTGTTTTCTTTGGAAGCGCTTAAAGATAATTTTTCTATTGAACGCGTAAGTAAAGCGGGCGCAAAGTTTGATTTCGAAAAGGCAAAATGGTATAACCATGAGTGGATCAAAAATGCAAGTGCTGAACGATTGTTACCTGATGTAAAGCTTGTGTTTGCAGATGCAGATATTACCGTCGATGATGATGCTTATTTGATAAAGGTCATTGACCTAATTAAAGACCGTTGCAACCTGCTTACAGACTTTGTATCTCAAGCAGGATACTTCTTTGTTACTCCAAAGAAATTTGATGTTGATGCAGTTAAACCGAAATGGACTGCTGAGAAAGTGGTATTCTTCGAAGAATATGCAAACACCTTTGATGTTAGTTTAGATGCACTGCAACAAGAACAGAAGTTTAAGGATATGGCTGTAAATCACAATTTTAAGCCCGGAGAATTGATGCTTCCCTTTCGAATTATGTTAGTTGGAGGTAAATTCGGACCCGGCGTTTTTGATATTGCTCTGGCATTAGGAGCTGCTCAAACTAAAGAAAGAATTAAGGACGCAATTATTGCTTTTAATTAATAAGCTAAAAATGATCAGTTTGGTATAACAATTGGTGTTGCTGATTGTTATACTTATAAAGGGATTATATGCAATGGTTTGGTAAGGGTAGTGGTAATATTGACGACAGGCGCGGCATGAGTGGTGGTGCCGTTGGTGGTGGTATCGGTATTATCGTAGTTATTTTAGGTTTAATTTTTGGACAGGACCTTACAGGTCTTGTCAGTCAAATTCCTGGCGGACAGGCAACTGCTGTAGAAGGTAAAACTGGTGACCCCACAGATGCGGAAGGTAAATTTGTTGACGGAGTTTTTGAATCCACCAATCAAGTTTGGGAAGCTCAATTCAGGGAGATGGGTTCCACTTATCAAGAGCCAGAGAAACTAACTTTATTTACAGAATATGTACAATCTGCCTGCGGTGGAGCAAGTTCTGCTGTTGGCCCTTTTTACTGTCCTGGCGACAAAAGAATTTACATTGACTTATCGTTTTACCAAGAATTGAAAGATCGCTTTGGCGCTTCCGGAGACTTTGCTCAAGCTTATGTAATCGCTCATGAGGTAGGTCACCATGTGCAAAACTTATTGGGTATTTCTGCTAAACTTGATCAGGCAAGGGGACAAATAAGCGAAACAGAGTATAATAAGCTTTCAGTGAAACTTGAATTACAAGCTGACTTTTTAGCTGGTATGTGGGCTCACCATGCTCAAAACCTTAAGGATTTCAGACTGGATCCCGGTGATATTGAAGAAGCTTTAAACGCAGCCAATGCTATTGGTGACGATAAGTTACAAAAGCAGGCTCAAGGAGAAGTTGTACCAGATGCTTTCACACATGGAACATCGGCCCAAAGAATGTATTGGTTTAAGAAAGGGTTTGAAACTGGAGATTTTAAGCAGGGAGATACATTTAGCGCCAATGATTTATAGAATAATTCTTAAGATTTTAATATGATATGAATTTATACCCGAAATATTCCTGTGAGTTGTATAACTTTAAAATTTATATTGATTCTCAAGAATGATATTAATAGTTGATGATACCCCCGAAAACATCATTTCTCTAAAAAAAGTTCTCGAACATCATAACTTTGAAGTTGATACAGCTTCATCTGGTGAAGAGGCTTTAAAAAAGGTACTTAAGAATGAATATGTCTTAATTATATTGGATGTCCAAATGCCTGGAATGGATGGTTTTGAAGTAGCTGAGGCTATCTCAGGTTACAGCAAGGCAAAAGAAACTGCAATTATATTTTTGTCGGCAGTTAATACAGAAAACAAGTTTATTACTAAAGGATATTCATCTGGTGGACTGGATTACATTACCAAGCCTGTTGATATGGACATTCTGCTTTTGAAAGTAAAGACCTTTTATAGGATTTATGAACAGAGCAGAAAGCTTATTGAAATCCAGAAGGAGTTGTTAAATGAGATTGAATTTAGAAAGCAGGCGGAGCGAAAAAAAGATGAGTTCATCAGTATTGCCAGTCATGAGTTAAAAACGCCTCTGACGAGTGTCAAGGGCTATATGCAGTTATTAGAACGGAATTTAGAACGTGGTGATATTGCAACTGTAAAAAGGCATCTTGATAAGGCTCAAATCCAAATGGAGAAACTCAACGACCTTATTGCTGACTTGTTAGACATCTCCAAAATAGAGAGCGGGAAGCTTAAATTCAACAAGAAGTTTTTTGATATCAATGTATTATTAGATAGTGTAATTGAAATCATTCATCAGTCAAATCCTGACTTTAAGATCCTTAAAAAGGGAACTGTTGAAAAGGAAATTTATGCTGATGAAGCCCGTATCGAACAGGTAGTTATTAATTTCCTTACAAATGCCATTAAATATTCACCAGGCACTAATGAAGTCCACATCAATCTGGAAGGGTTAGGTGAAAATATCTATTTAGGCGTCCGGGATTTCGGAATTGGTATTGATAAGGAAATGCAGAAACACGTTTTTGATAAGTTTTATAGGGTGGAAGAAACGGCAATACGCTTTCAGGGTCTTGGTATTGGTTTATATATTTCTGCAGAGATTATCAGAAGACATTCTGGTGAAATAGGAGTTAAAAGTCAGTCGGGACAAGGCTCAGAATTTTATTTTAAATTGCCCGTAAACGCGGGACCTGAAAAGGAATAGATAATAACCTAAATATGAACTCATCGGTAAAAAAGAACCTTCGGATTGGACTGGGGCTTTCCCTGTTAATATTATTTATTACCTCATTAGCGTCATTCATTAGCATTCAGAACTTAATTAAAAGTGCTGATCTGGTATCGCATAGCAATAGAGTCATGTCAAGTCTGGATGCTGTGATCTCTACATTGAAAGATGCAGAAACTGGTCAGCGAGGTTATCTGTTGACAGGTAACAAAGACTTTCTTGAACCCTACAATGGAGCTGAAGATCATGCGAAGGATCTACTATCTATTATTGAGTCAGAAACAAACGATAATGCATTTCAGCAGCAGAATGTAAAAGTGCTTCAGAACATTGTTAGTTCTAGACTTTCCATTATAGCAAAGACAATTAAAGAAAAATCATTAGGAGGTAGCGTTGGGGTAGTAGAATTATTGAATGGTAAGGTTTACATGGATGATGCACGCAATACTATTAAAAAGATGCAGGCTGAGGAGCAGCGAATTTTAGTATTACGAACCGAGGAATTAAACAAAATCTCTTCCTATACACCTGCATTGATATTGATTGCTGCTGCTTTAGCAATTTTAATAACAGTCTTCTTTTATAGAAAAGTATCTTCTGATTTTACAGTGCGCGTAAGGCTGCAAAAAGAATTGCAGGATAAGAATCAGCAAATCGACAACAGAATAGAGGTAATTAAAAATGTTGCCGGAAGAATATCAGACGGAGATTACCAGGTCAGACTTGATGAAAAAGGAAAGGATGGTTTAGGTAGTCTGGCAGGATCGTTAAATGCTATGGCAGAGTCGCTTCAGTATTCTTTTTCTCTTTTGGCGGATAAAGAATGGTTACAGTCTGGAATTGCCAGTGTCAATGATAAAGTTGTTGGAGAGAAAAGCATTGAAACGCTTGCTCATGATGTTTTAGAAGAGATTGTTATACGCACTAGAAGTGCAGTTGCAGCATTTTATCTGATAGGTGATGATAAGAATCTTCATCTTGAAGGAAGCTATGCGTTATTGGATACTGAAAAAAAGCGTATTCTTAAGGCAGGAGAGGGGATTTCTGGTCAGGTGCTAAGGTCTGGAAATTCGATTACAATAACTGATATTCCAAATGGAGCGATGACTATAAGTTATGCTTCAGGGAGCACTAAACCCAAAACAATCATTGCTGTTCCTGTATTGCGGAATGGCTCACTGGTTGGCGTGATAGAACTTGGAACTTTGGAGGCGTATTCAACTGTTCATTTAGAGTTTTTGAAGAGTGTTTCTGAAAACATTGCAATTGCAATTCATGTAGCTCAAAACCGTAAGCGGATGCAGGAACTTTTGGAGGAGACTCAAGCACAAGCCGAGGAACTGCAATCTCAACATACTGAACTTGAAAGTATGAATGCAGAGCTCGAGGCACAGAGTCAGAAGATTCAGACCTCGGAAGAAGAACTGAGAGTTCAGCAGGAAGAATTGTTGCAGAGCAATCAGGAACTTGAAGAGCGTACAAGTCTTTTAGAAGAGAAGAACCAGTTAATACAGGAAAGAAATCTCGACATCCAACAGAAAGCAGAGCAGCTGGAATTGAGTACTAAGTATAAATCTGAATTCCTGGCAAACATGTCGCACGAGTTACGTACGCCATTAAACTCAATTCTACTGTTGTCTAAGCTGATGTCTGAAAACAAAGATCTTGACGAAGAGTACATTGAATATGCGGAGGTGATCCAAAGTTCTGGGCAAGGCCTTTTGGGCTTAATAGATGAGATTCTGGACCTTTCAAAGATTGAGGCTGGTAAAATGACTTTGGAATATGCTACTGTAGTTTTGGCAGAAGTAGCGACCGATATGCGTTCTCTGTTTAATCCGATAGCTAAAAACAAAAACCTAAGTCTGGTTATTGATCTGGAAGAGGGTATACAAAATATTAATAGCGATAAGATGCGCCTGGAGCAGATTTTGAAGAATCTGCTTTCTAACGCTATAAAGTTTACATCTCAAGGGCAAGTTACGTTGTCGGTCAAAAAGGATGAGGAACGTAAAGTAGTATTGTTCAAAGTAATTGATACGGGAATAGGAATTCCTGCAGACAAACAGGCATTAGTGTTTGAAGCCTTTCAGCAGGCAGATGGCTCAACCAGAAGGAAGTTTGGGGGAACCGGACTTGGACTATCGATTAGCCGTGAATTGGCCAAACTGCTTGGTGGAGAAATTGAATTAAGCAGCAAGGAAAATGTGGGCAGTGAGTTCAGTTTTTCTTTGCCATTTGATCATGAAGCCGAGCCATCAGTTGTAGCTGAAGTTAAGCTATTGCCAACACCTACATTTGCAGAGCGGGTAATTATACCTTTACCCGAACGGTTCACAGTAGATCATATCCCACAAGAGGTGGCAGATGATAGAAATACTATTCTTAAGGGGGATAAGATCATCCTCATCATTGAAGATGATACTTCTTTCGCCAAGATTCTACTGGACTTTACTAGAAAAAGAGGTTATAAAGGAGTTGTAGCCGTTCGAGGGGATGTTGGAATTGAGCTGGCAAACTTGTACCAGCCAATCGCAATTCTATTAGATATCCAATTACCAATAAAAGATGGTTGGCAGGTTATGGAGGAATTGAAGTCTAATCCTGTCACCAAACCAATACCAGTTCATATTATGTCTTCTCTGGAAGTCAAGAAGGAAAGTTTGCTAAAAGGAGCTGTTGACTTTATCAATAAGCCAGTTGCTTTGGAGCACATGCAACAAATTTTTCAAAAGCTGGAATATGCGCTGAGCAGACATCCTAAAAAGGTATTGATAGTTGAAGAAAATAAGCAACACGCTGAGGCCTTAAGCTATTTCTTAAGCAATTATAGCATCAACACCGAAGTCGCCGGTAATGTGACAGAGGGCATTGGTGCTTTAAAAAAGAAAGAAGTGGATTGTGTGATCCTTGATATGGGTATTCCAGACAAAAGCGCATACGAAACTTTAGAGACCATTAAAAAAACAGAGGGTTTAGAAAACCTTCCGATCATCATATTTACAGGTAAAAACCTGTCTAAGGGAGAGGAAAGCAGAATCAAGCAGTATGCCGACTCGATTGTTGTTAAAACTGCTCATTCCTATCAACGCATTTTGGATGAAGCTGGACTATTTCTTCACTTGGTGGAAGAGAAAGCTTCAGACACGCCTAAAAAACCTGCTTCAGAGCGATTGGGAGGTTTATATGAAGTGTTAAATAATAAAACTGTTTTAATTGCTGATGATGATGTAAGAAATATCTTTTCTCTCACTAAGGCTTTAGAACAGCATAAAATGAAGGTGCTTGCTGCCACTGATGGAAAAGAGGCGCTACAACTTCTTAAAGATAATCCGGATGTAGATATCGTGCTCATGGATATGATGATGCCAGAGATGGATGGATATGAAAGCACGAGAGAAATTAGGAAGATTCCAGCATACAAACAATTGCCTGTCTTGGCTGTTACTGCGAAAGCCATGATGGGGGACAGGGAGAAATGCATTGCTGCTGGAGCATCTGATTATATTTCTAAGCCCGTAGATATTGATCAGCTAATTTCCTTACTAAGGGTTTGGCTTTATGATAAGGTATAAAGATATGCTGAGCAAAATTTTAATTATAGATGACGACAACCGCAATATTTTTGCTTTAAAGGCGGTTTTGAAAGCGAAAGGCTATACATGCATATCTGCTATTGGTGGTGCAGAAGGCATTGAACTTTTGAAACAAGACAAAGAGGTTGCGGTAGTTTTAATGGATATGATGATGCCAGGAATGGATGGCTATCAAGCAATTGCCGAAATGAGTAGCATTCCTGAATTGCAAAGCATACCTGTAATTGCAGTAACAGCTCAAGCAATGATTGGCGATAGGGAACGATGCCTGAAAGCAGGCGCCGCCGGTTATGTTTCAAAGCCTATTGATGTTGATGAATTAACCGGATTATTAAAGCGATATATATTTTAACATTGGATATCGGCGCTATAAATGATGAACAGGTAGAGCTGTTGCTTTCAGATCTTCTGGAACATCACGGCTATGATTTCACCGGCTACTCCAAAGCATCATTAAAAAGAAGAATCACCAGATTATACGGCTTAGACAAAGCATTAAGTTTTGCTGAGTTTAGGTATAAGATCATCAATGACAATTCGTACTTCAAACGCTTTGTTGAGCAGATTACCGTGAATGTGACAGAGATGTTTAGAGATCCAGCTTTCTTTAAAACGCTGAGAGATGATGTCCTTCCAGCCCTTGGTACTTATCCTTTCATTCGAATATGGCTTGCCGGATGTTCAACTGGTGAAGAAGCGTATTCTATATCAATCATATTAAAAGAGCTTAATCTCCTTCATAAATCACTTATTTATGCAACAGATCTTAATCCCGTAGTGTTGGAGAAAGCGGCTCAGGGAATGTTTGCAATGAGTCAGATGAAGCAATATTCTGAGAACTACATTGCCTCAGGTGGCACTAAAGATTTCTCTACTTATTATACTGCCAACTATTCTCTGGCAAAGTTTAACGAGGAGCTTAAAAGCAAGATGATATTTTCTACTCATAACCTGGTGTCAGACCATTCCTTCAATGAATTTCAATTGATACTGTGTAGAAACGTCTTGATCTATTTTGACCGTGACTTACAGCATCAGGTACTTGATCTCTTTAATGAAAGTCTTGAAGAACTTGGCTATTTAGCGCTGGGAACTAAAGAAACTATTGATTTTTCAAACATTGCGAAATACTATAAAAGGGTTCCGGCAAATAAAATATGGAGGAAGATTAAGTAATGACCGGTTGTGAAGCATTGGTTATAGGCGGCTCTGCAGGTAGTCTTGAGGTTTTACTTAAGGCTTTGCCAGTATTGGATGTCACCCTCACTTTTCCTATCATCATTGTGATTCACCGCAAACATGGTGCAGATTCCCTATTGCCAGATCTGCTTTCCAGTAGAACCAGGCTTAGGGTTAAAGAGATCGATGAAAAGGAGGCTATTATTGCAGGAACAATATATATAGCACCATCCGATTATCATCTTCTGATAGAACAGAACCGAACGTTTTCATTAGATTATTCTGAGAAAATCAACTATTCACGACCAGCTATTGATGTTACATTTCAAACAGCTGCAGAAGTTTATAAAAATAAGTTAGCCTGTCTGTTACTATCAGGCTCAAATGCTGACGGAGTAAATGGACTAAAAACCGTAAAAAGATGGGGTGGATTAGCCTTAATACAAGATCCAGACTCTGCACAGGTTGCCTATATGCCGGCTCAGGCAAAGCTGCATGTTGAGATAGATGAGATTTTAAGTATTGAAAATATAGGTGAATTTATAAATTCACTTAAATAATTTATAAGTTTGTTGACTAATTATAATTCTCTACCGTTGATGAAGAAAGTATTTGTTTTTGATGATAATGCAGACATCCTGGAACTTTGCACCATTATTTTAGAAGATGCAGGTTACGAAATAAAAACCTCTTCTACCTCAAATAATATAATTGATCAAGTCCTTGCGTACATTCCTGATATCATCTTTATGGATAATTGGCTTCCAGATGTAGGTGGTATTGAAGCTACAAGAGAGCTTAAGAAGCACGAAACACTTAAAGCTATACCAGTGATCTATTTCTCCGCCAATAATGATGTTAAATCTTTAGCGAATGAGGCAGGTGCGGACGGATACTTATCTAAGCCATTTGATATTCAAGAGCTGGAAGATATAATTACCAGACATCTTAATTAGGCGTTTATTTAACGCCTAATACATCAACACCCTGATCAAAAACAATATCTACTGGGATGCCTTTTTTCGTAAGCTTGTTTAGATCTGCCTGCAACTCTGGAGTTATGATTGCCTTTTCTTTCTGAGTTTTTTCAACTGCGGCTTTGTCTCCATTTCCTTGAAGCGTTAATATAACCCCGCCAAGCTTATTCATTGCAGCTTCAAAGCGAACGAAATCTACCTTATAAGTACCATTGGCATTTCTAATAAAAGCACCTTCCTCTTTAAAGAAATTAAAGCATTGCATATTGGCTTTTCCATGCGCACTTGCGGCACCAAATCTAACCGAGCGTAAAATCCCAGCCATATAAGTGGTATAGAATTGTTTAATGTCTCCCTCCAGATCACCTTTTTTCAATAGCCCGGTAACCATGTAAAGGCCCAAAACATCAGCTTTACCTTCTTCTAACCATGAATATTGTTCCTGTAGCGCTTCCTTTACGTAACCTTTACCAGTAACTGTCTTCTTAATTCCTAGTCCATGAGCAACCTCATGAAACATTACGTTAGCAAAGAACGCATCGAAATTAATGTACTGTTGCTGATCTGCGTCTATCAATTCTTTAGCAATTGGAACCAGGATCTTATCAAACTTCGCCTTCATTGCATTCTTAAGCTGTGACCTTCGGGTACCTTTCTTCTGTTGAATGATCTCGTCGTTAGGAAGGTTGACGGCTATTGTCTTCGATCCTGCATTGCAGTCACCAGCATAATAAATCACATCATAGGCATTAAGTTCTGAGTCCGTCCCAGGTTTTTCGCGTTTATACTTAGCAGCTACAGGTAAACCTTTTTGAAGTTCAGGAAGCATGCTTACATACTTCGCCAAACGTTTACTCCAAACTTTATCTTTTACTAAAACATATGCTTCATAAGATGCTCTTGCATTTAATAATTTGTCTTCATAATTTTCAATAGGCCCCAGGATGATGTCCAGCGTATTGTTCTTCATATCCAACCAGGCATAATCACTTGCGGTATAATTATCTGATGTTAAAGCATCGGCACGAAGATTTAAATATTTCTTAAATCCAGGATCTTCAGCAAGCAATGCAGCTTGTTTAAGTAATGATGATGCTTTTTGAAGTTCAGTAGCATATAGAACGTGATAAGGAACAGACATGTATTTCCCAGGTTTTTCTTCTCGGATCACAGAGTATAAACCATACTTGTCTTTCACATCAGAATTTTTTAATGCTTCCTTAGTCATCCCTGCCGGATAAAAGTTTAAGGCATCTGGTTTAGGGCCGATCCCTTCAACAAAAGGCTTATCGCCGTTTAACCTGTCCCAAGGACCATAGTTAATCAGGATAAAGGCTTTTGTTTTCTCGTCTTTTATAGTATTTAATAAGCTATCACGTTGAGGGTAAACTTGTTTCCAATACAGATCATCCATCACCTTCGCCGCTTGAATTAGCAGTGGAAGTATCTGGCGCTCTGAAACAGATAGGTCATTGATATTCGTCGTTAGCTTAACTTTTTCGTAGATATCCAGACGTTCGCCAACATAAGTTTGTAGACTATCTATAGCCGGAACTTCAGTTTTTGCTGTAGTGGAAGTTTTTTTCGTAGTGTTATCGCAGGCCGTAATTCCTGATGCCAGTGCGCCTGCTGCCAGAAAAAGACTAGCTTTTATAAAGGGTTTCATATAGAGTCAATTGTAAATAAGGGGGTAAGACACGCAATAATGTGACGATTTATTTGGGCCTAAAATAGTAAAAAATAGTAATTTCACCCTTTGTAATCTATCTACTATGAAATCAATCAACAGACTTTTAGCAGTCTCTTTCCTATTTCCTGTATTGTTGCTTGCTTCATGTACGACAAACAAATATGCTGCCACTAATAAGGTTTATAAAATACAAGCAAAGGATTTCTCGAAGACCATTTCTTCAGCTCCACCTATTGCTCAAGCGATAGACTCCCTAGCTGCTGATTCTCAGTTATGGGTAGGTTCTATCAACTTCGGAATCCGCAAACCGAACTTCGTTATTCTTCACCATACCGCACAGAAATCCACTGATCAGACCATCAGAACTTTCACTGTTAAAGGGCAAAGTGAAGTAAGCGCGCATTATGTTGTAGGCCGCGATGGGAAAGTTGTACAAATGGTTAATGATTACCTACGTGCTCACCATGCTGGTAATGGGCGCTGGGGGAATGATACGGATTTAAACTCTTCCTCCATAGGGATAGAGATCGATAACGACGGTTTTGAACCATATTCGGAGGCACAGATTACAGGAGTATTAAAAGTATTGGCTGTT
>Ga0247816_10001550_pt1 | contig 11266 bp, 7 predicted proteins | sample UWRJL209509C1_FD_179930 | JGI IMG/M metagenome (GOLD analysis project Ga0247816, IMG submission 179930) | Plant litter microbial communities from Arlington Agricultural Research Station in Wisconsin, United States - UWRJ-L209-509C-1 | ecosystem: Environmental > Terrestrial > Plant litter >...
ATAATTCTTTTCCACAAATGAAGGGGTCATCAAAGCACCTTTATCCCTTGTCTGGTCATAATAGCCATATTTCCATAACATACCGATCCCCAACAGATTTTGCTTCAGCTGGTAGGCACTCCTCAAATGTGAACCAGCCAGAAAGCCCAGCCCGCCACTATAAATTTTTAGCGCCTGATCTATGGCAAATTCCATAGAAAAATAAGCTACCGAAGTATTGTATTGAGTATCCGGGGTAAATCCGAAAATATCGTCTCTTGTCAGCATAAATCTTTTTAATAAAAGCGTTTAGCATATAAACGATTTACACCCCCGCGATGTTTGGCAGATGATTAAATTTAATATTCTGCTAACTCCACCCGCTCAAAGCAGCCCAATGGTAATTCATATAATCTAATCCATACTTCAGCATATCCTTGCGCAGCACCTGTTTTAATACTGTTTCAAGCCGACTAATGATTATATAATGAATACAACTTAATTCGGTACGTACTGCGTTACAAATTAGAAAGCTCCTACGACTTCTTCTTTCTTCTCAGATTCAGGTAATCAATATAATACAGCACCTTAACCGACAAACTGTTATTCTGCGGTGCAGATAAGATACCGTCAAGATTATTCCTGTACTTGCGGGTATAATACGGATCGTTTGTCTCTGCGGCATCCTTATAAGATAAAGTCAGCTCACTTCCAGGAGCAAATTGCCAGGTGTAGATCAGATCAATATTAAACACATTATAATTTCTATCGAGGCCACTTAACGCCGCTCCATCATAATCCCTTAAAGTACCATCCGTATTTAACAGATAATACGCTTTATTCCTTCTATCGCTCCAATAATGTCTTACCACAACAGATAAACCCATTTTGTTGCTAAAGCTGTACTTTGCATCAAACGAATTTTCTACCGTGGTCCTGTCATATTTCGAAAACACAGTCTGATCTCCCTGCGAAGCCACCCAGTTCACATAATTGTAATTTGGATTATAGGCCAGATCCAGACCAAACGCTATTTTATCATTGAGCCTTAAATTCTGGAAGAAGTAGAAATTATATGCTTTACCCTTAAACAGCTCCTGCTCAACATACTTGATGTTACCCCCAAAATTATAGGGTTTGGTCCGGTTCGGATTTACATAAACCGCAATACTGTAATTTTCAGGCATTTTGTAAACCTGCCCGTTTCTGGCTTCATAGAAATCGTTCTTTTCTGCGTTATAGTTCAGGTCTGTTTCTACAGACCAGAAGTTTTTGAACTGCATATATGAGCCCCCTTCTACCCCAAAACTTTGATAATCGCCAGGGCTAACCCTTCTTGAATAAAGAAGGTTGATCCAGCTTTGCCATTGATTGTACCAGGTTGTAGGTTTATAAATACTATACGCCACATTTACTGTCTGATCCAGAAAATTATTGTTCGTAAAGAATCCCATATCTGAAGGATCAAACTTGTCATCAGCATATTGCTGTAAATAACTCCAGGTAAAATTCCCACTTTGCTTCCCGGTTTTAAATTCATAGTTAAAACCAGTGCTGCTTGTAAGTCCCGTCAGGTAACTCATTTTACCATTCGCATTTACAAAATATTCATTCTTTTTGTCGTTCAGATTAAAGAGCAAAGCACTTACGTTCGCATCAGGAGCGGAACCTTGCCGCAACACATTGGTATTGATAAAAGTGGCCGAGCTGTTATTTTTGAGCGACTGGTCGAACACCAGTATATTATAATTAGTTAAAGGTTGTGTTTCAACCCTGCGGGTGTTTCCCTGGGCATCCTCAACCTCTGTATACATCGTATTAGTGATCGCGTTGAAAATCCCGATACCCAAACCCTTTGCCGTCCGCCCCGATATTTTAGTCGCGTTTAAAACTTTTGCTTCCGACTGGTCTTTGATAATTTTCTCCCCGTCCCTTATACCTGAATAATCATAGTAAGAAGGGATAGATCCAATCCGCTTAGAATAAAAGAGATTCCCTTTATTAAACAGCTCCGTTCCTTCGGTAAAGAACTGGCGGTTTTCGTTAAACTTGACCTCAAAAGGGGTTAGATTAAGGATCCGGTTATCCGATTGCACCTGACCAAAATCGGGCACCAGTGTCATATCTAAAGTAAAGCTGTTATTGATGCCGTACTTCACATCCATCCCCCCGTTAAATGACGACCTGGTGTTTTTCACACCTGGTATATTAGCCGGATAATGGTTCACATAGGCCGACAGGTAAGGTGAGAACGATAAACGTACTGGTGGTTTGATATCCTGTAAGCCGGTAAACAGCCCGCCCTGATTGATAAATCCATTTACCTTCGGATCAACAAAATTCCAGAAGGTTTGTACATTGGCCTTCATCCGCTTTCTCACAATATTCAATCCCCAGTTCTGAATCGATTTATCTGAAAAGCGCAAAGCGGAATAGGGGATTTTCATCTCACACGTCCAGCCCTGATCATCGATTTTCACGGCACTTTCCCAAACCGCATTCCAATTGGAATCTTCGCCTCCATCGGGCGAATATTTGGCATCGAACTGCACCCCTGCAGCTGTGGAGTAAAAACCATTACCATTTCTTCTGTCTAAAAATGAATCGAAGACTACACCAATAAAATCTGCGTTCCCGATATTATCCCTGGTCACTAATTCATGCACCACGCTATCCGGACTGTCGAACATCCGGGCATAAACATATACCGCAGCATCATCGTACAAAATTTTAACTTCTGTTCTTCTCCCTTCACTTTCTATTCTGCCAGGTACCGGATTTGCCTCTATAAAGCCCGTTGCAACAGGTACACCTGCCCAGCACTGATCATCAAGCACACCATCAATCTTAGGCGTTGCTGCCGTCCGCTTTGCAGCCAGTTCTTTAATTTTTATTGGGGTATTCTGCCCGTAACTGTAAGAAAATATGAAGAGGAAGACAAGGAGCGTATAAAATTTCATTTGGTCAGGTAATTATGTACATAAGACTACAACTTTTAAGATTTGTTGCACCTTTCGAAGAATATTAAGAAATAGTATTCAGTTAAGGACAATCCAGCTTTAGCTGATGACAGTATGATGGTACAGCCCCGGAAACAGCCCGAAAATGATGGCTATGGTTTAAAAACAATGTTATGGATTTAAATTTGACATAACTCTCCCAAGGCACCTGCTTTAAACTCCTAAAAGGATAATAAAGCAGGCGCATCAGAGAATTAATGCCAAAAATAGTTGATGTATTAGTTACCGGTAACGGCTTTTGCTTCTATGTATTTATCAATACTTCCAAGCTTATATCCTTTTTTCATCATCGAGGAGATGTAGGCAGGAGTAACACCTATTGCTTTTGCAGAGATTACTTCGTCGATAGTAATTTTAGTATAACCCAGCTTCCTGAAACCGGTAACATCATCTGCAGTAACGCCAAGTGCTTTCATGGAGATAATCTCATCACTTGGAATATCCCCAAATCCGGCACTTCGCAGGCTTTTTACATACTCAGGGGTTACGCCCAGTGATTTCATTGCGATCAGGTTATCATCAGAGATTTTATACCCGATATCCTTAAAACCTTTAATATAATCAGCACTAATATTCATTGCTTTCATTGCAATCAGGTTATCCAAAGATGGAAGACCGTTTTCTCCAGAATCTGCATCTTCGTCATCTTCCTTTACAGCCTTTTGTGCTGCAGCCGGTTTTGAGCGTACAGAGACTGTAGTATTTAAAGACGTTTGCTGACTGGCATCTTTAGAACTTTTGATAAAGTCGCCATTAATATTCTGGGCTTTTAAAGTAATTACCTGTGATACGGTCAGGTTTTTATAACCAGCATTCCTGATTTCCTTTATATAGGCACCATCAACATTTAAGGATTTTAACGGGATAAGATCCTCTAAACTCACTTCCGGAAAACCATTAGATTTAATAGATTTGATAAAGGGCTCATCAATTTTTAATGCAGCTAAGGGGATCAGGTCGCCTTTTGTGAAATCTTTATACCCCTGGTTCTTCAGCATAGTGATATAAGATCTCTTCAGGTTTATTGCAAAAAATACATTTCCATCCTCTTCTTCCTCTACATCAACCCCCTCGTTTTTCAGGAAAGCCATAAAACTTTTATCCGGATTAAACTTAAAGGTACCCATACCGATATTTCCTTTAAAATTTCCATTAAAAAGAATTGTTCCTGCCTCACGTTTAAGTTCAAATGAACCGTCTCTGTCTCTTGGCAGATCTTTAAACTCATTCAAATCAAACGTAGTACTATTATTATTTTCCCCTAATTGTCCTTTTTCGAAGCGAATGAAAACTTTATCATTTTTGATCGTAGCGAACCACGAGCCTTCGTCTTCAAAGGATTTAACTGCGCGCTTTGCTTTAGCACCTGCAATTGCATTTTGTGTTCCGTAAGCACTTGGCTCATTCAGGAAACATACGAACACCATCAGAATGGGAACTATAAATAAATATTTCCATGTAGTGTTGAGATTAGATTTTTTTGCGTTCATCATGATTAATCTTTTTTTAAGAATGGACTGATTGTAATTGGTGGTCAGGCTTACCGGAAAATGAGGGGCAGATACTTTTACCAGGCTTAGCTGGTAACTGCTGCGGTCTACCTCTTTATGTTCCAATAGGTCGTTATCGGTAAGAAATTCAAGGTTATCTTCTACTGCCTTCCGGTAAAGCCATGCGAATGGATTAAACCATTGAAAGATCAGTGCAATTTCTGCCAGCAGGATGTCGTAGCTATGCCCCTGTTCAATATGTATCTTTTCATGCAATAGGATCTGGCTGTAAGTTTCCCATTCATATTTTTCGGGATTGATAAAGATGCTGTTGCCGAACGAGCATGGAGCCTGGTCACCCGAAAGCTCCACTATCCTGAAACGGCCATCCTGTATCACTGGCTTTGAATAAGAACGATAGATCAGGGTAAGGAGCTGCACAATAAAATTGATCGCAAAAATCGCAGTCCCTATCCAGTAAACCCAGATGAGTACATCAATAAAAGAAAGATCACGAAAAATGCTTTTCTCTTTTTGTATCCCGCTGCTTTTCTGTATTCCATCGTTAGCGACCAGAGTTTCTGTCGAAGGCTGATCATCAGTTACAGTTGCTGCCGGCAGAAAGTAGGCTGGTGTAATCACTGTTCCTGCTTTTCTGAACGACCACTGTTGCGGTACATGAATCAGCGGCAGCGTGAAAGCTAGTACAAGGCAAGCCAGGAGCATAAATCTGTTTAGCCTGAAAAATGTTTCTTTATGAAGTAAAACCTTATAAAATACAAGGCTTGCAAAAAGAATGAGTGCTACGCTAACAATATATACAATCATGGCTTTTTAGATTTAATGAGTGTTAAAATCTCTGAAAACTCTTCTTCCGACAGATTTTGCTCCTTCGCAAAAAAAGCCAGCATTCGCGGATATGAATTATCGAAGTATTGGCTCACTACGTCCTTCAATGCAAATTTTTGATATTCTTCTCTGCCGATCAGCGGAAAATAGCAAAACATATTACCCAGGGTTTCATGACTTAAAAATCCTTTTTCTTCGAGGATCTTTACCATAGTTGCAACACTATTGTAATGAGGTTTTGGTTCGGGCAGCAGAGGAATAATATCTCTTATAAATGCTTTTTCCACATCCCAGAAAACCTGCATAATCTGTTCTTCTCTTTTCGCTAGTTTGACCATGACTATAATTTTATATCACAAATGTAGTACTAATACATTAATATCAAAACTAATCGATTAGTAGATAGGTAACATTATTAATACATTACCAACATAAGGAAACCATCAACTAACTGTAGGACAAGTCATAAAGAATACACACTCGTAAAACATACTGGCATATTCAATTCCAGCTTCAAAACCTCAAAAACGCAATATTTCTATTAAGTAAACAATTTCAGGCCTATTTTAACAGAAAAATCGGAGAATTTGAAGCTTAGATGAAGTGCATATGAGTGCGTATTGAGTCCGTGATGAGTGCGTGTTGAGTGCGTGTTTTATTGAATAAAATCGGACTCAACTCGCATTCATTCTAAATTTAACTTGCATTCATCAAGAACACATATTAACTTAGTATATAATTAACAGAACTATTTAATTCTTAATACTTAAACATTATGGCTATCAGAAAAGGAAAGAGCCTATCTGGCTCAGTTGACAAACTCGTTCATAGAAAGTGGAGAAATCTCGAAATTGTACAATCAGCCCCAGGTAAAGGGGGAGTAAAACAGACGGAAGCGACTAAAAAAGCTTCATCATTATTTGGGGTGGCTAGCGGAATGGCCTTTGATATCAGATCAATGCTGAGTTTTTTCATTATCAACTTCTATGACGGATCAAACCATAACCGGATGACAGCATTGCTAAAATCCATACTCGAAAAATGCCTCGACAAAACGACCAACACTTATACATTTGTGCAGGATACTTTCGATCGATTAATTGGATTAGAGTTTAACACCAGTTCTCTGCTAACCACTTACTTGAAGGTTATTCCAACAAGCAATTATAAAGATGGCGTCATGACAGTAACTGTCCCAGAATTAATTAACAATCAGGAATTTATATTCCCAAAAGAAACCTCATCATGCATAATTACAATCGGTACAGAGTCTTATGAACTAAGAGAAAAAAGAAGAACGAGGGGGTATAAATCATATTCGTTTGAGGTGGATTGCCAGCAGCCCCTGATAGAAAGTAAGAGCTTTGAGTTTGAAGTACCAGACGGATGTCTCTGTATTGTAGGAATTACGATACAGTATTACCTAACCGACAGATATGGTACAAATCGTGTAAACAGCAAAACATTAAATCCATCAGGAATATGCGGTGCAATTTTAACCCCGGGTGAGTTTAAGGAAGAGCAAGGACTATATTGGACAACAATTGAAGAATTACCAAGGATCAAAAAATAGATCAATACAACCCCTAGAAAGCAACTGTTAAAGTAACTTCTGGTAAGTCCGCCACCACAGATCAGGCATCTCCCCATTCACAGCCATAGTATAATCTTCATACCGGCAAGGCATTAGATGATACCGCTCATTCTTAGAAACACCAGTAGGGTAAGGAACCTGCATCCACCATCGGTCAGATTTCTTACTCTTTACAAAAAGCATTTCCCCGCTCCCATCGTTTAAACTCGCACGGTAGATCAGGTATTGGGATTTAGGATTAAGTGGAAAATCTTTTTTCCGGTTATAAAAACCATCTACGAAATACCAAACCATCTGGGCCAGCAACATGGCGGTCTGGCTATTATTATCAAATGCCGGGTTAAATTCATAAAACCCGATAGAGGTTAGCTTATCGTTTAAACCTGCGTAATGGGAAATCTTGCAAGCCTGTTCTCCATAAAACCCATTTGGGTTGGCATTGCCATTTGCAGGGGCATCAGAAGAACGGATTGCAGAAATGTCAAAACTTACCATGTTCGCATTACGCATAATCGGTTCTACAGAGCTGATATCATTGGTAAACTCACCAAGCCGGTGCACATCAAAATAGAGTTTGTTCATCACCTTTAAACTATCCTGGTTCACAAAATAGGTTTGATAACCTACGTTGCTAAAGTTGAACAGGTAGTTTGGCTGATGAAGGAATATCTTATTCAGGTAGGTATTGGAATGTGTTGTAATACGCCCCTGATCAGTATCATCTTCTTCCAGATCGAATTTATTATCAACTACAACAAGGTCTACCTTTTGCTCCAGGCTTTCATAAGCCATGTACTGCGCATAAGTAAGATCTTGCCCCCCGCCAATGATTACAGGAATAATGTTGAGGGCAATCAGTTCTGACACGACCATTTTTAAGGCAACATAAGTATCAGAGATCGCTTCGCCGGCTTTGATATTACCCAAATCGATAATGCGGCTGATAAACGCACCTTCGTTTAACAGGTAAAATTGCTCTCTGAAGTAATCGGGACCTAAAGAACAACCGTTATTATTGACAGCAGCACGGTCGTCTTTTACGCCAATTATCGCGATATCGTACTCATTACTGTTAAGATCCGGGAAATTCTCTGTGAAAAAAGTAGCCTTTAATCCCAGCTGACTGGTATAAAAGCCCTGTTTAGGAGTGAATTTTTCGGGACTTAAAGGGGAGAAAAAATCGGATAAAGACATAATTGATATAATGTATGCTGTCAAATATCTATTTTTGAGACCATATATTAATGAACATCCTAAAAAAAATGAAATGATTTTAGTCACCGGCGCTACAGGTTTTTTAGGATCAGAACTCGTTCGCCAGCTAACGGGCGAAGGAAAAAAAGTAAGGGCAATGAAACGCGAATCATCAGCTATTCCTTCCATACTGGCAGGGAATAACCTGGTTGAATGGGTTATAGCAGATATAAATGATCTCGCTACACTGGAAGATATCTTCGAAGATATTACCCGGGTATACCACTGTGCGGCATTGGTTTCTTTTAATCCAAAAGACAAAGCCAGGCTCTTAAAAGTCAACATTGAAGGCACCAGCAATATCGCTAACCTCTGCGTAGCATATAACGCAAGAATGCTTCATGTAAGCTCCGTAGCAGCATTGGGAGAACCAAAAAAGGGCGAATCCCTAATTACTGAAGATGATTATTGGGAGTATAATGCTAAAGTCCATTCTTATGCCATTTCCAAATATGAAGGAGAAATGGAAGTCTGGCGCAGCATTGCTGAGGGCTTAAACGCAGTTATTGTTAACCCCTCTGTGATCATCGGCCGCAGTGTCGGATATGAGGGAAGCGGCGCCATTTTTAAACTCGTAAAAGACGGCCTTTCTTTTTACACTGCCGGGGCAACCGGGATCGTTGATGTAGAAGATGTAGCAAAATGCATGATCTTACTGATGGATAGTGATGTATCTAATGAAAGATTTACTATTTCGGCAGAGAACTATCATTATAAACAGTTTTTCTCTGAAATTGCCAGAAATTTCGGTGTAAAAGCACCTGCTAAAGAAGCAAGCCCCTGGATGCTCGGCATTGCCTGGCGTGCAGCAAAAGTTGCTTCACTATTTACAGGAAAGGCCGCAGCGCTAACCAGCGACGCAGTAAGGAGCAGTCTCAATGTAAGTTTATATAGTAACCAAAAGATCATAAATAGTACCGGTATTACCTTCAAGCCCCTGCACCAAAGCATTCAGGAAACATGTGCAGGTTTAACAACAAAAAAAGATGAAGCAGCAGAATAACATTTACATCATTGATTTTGACAGCACCTTTACCCAGGTAGAAGCCCTGGATGAACTGGCACGCATCTCCCTAAAAAAGCACCCGGACAAGGAAGCTATTTTTAAAAAGATAGAAGACCTGACCAATCTGGCTATGGAAGGGAAATTGTCATTCACTGAAAGTTTATCACAACGGGTAAAATTACTGGAAGCTTCAGAAGATCATTTAAAACAACTGATTACAAGATTGAAAAAGAAGGTTTCCAGCTCCTTCTCCCGCAATGCAGCGTTTTTTAAGAAACATGCCGACCAGGTGCTGATTGTTTCGGGCGGTTTTAAGGAATTCATTACCCCTGTTGTTAGCCAGTATCATATTAAAAAAGAAAATATCTATGCCAATACCTTTGTAACCAACGGTGATGGAAAAATTATAGATTACGACCATGCCAACCCGCTGAGTGAAGAGGGTGGAAAAGTTAAACTGATGCAGCGCCTCGATCTTCAGGGCGACCTTTATGGGATTGGTGACGGGTATTCCGATTTCCAATTGCGCGAAAGCGGCATGATCAAGAAGTTCTACGCTTTTACGGAGAATATCTCCAGGGAAAGTATTGTGAGCCGTGCCGATCATGTGACGCCAAGTTTTGATGAATTCTTATATGTGAACAACTTGCCAAGGGCTATATCTTATCCAAGAAACAGGATTTTGTGCCTGATTATTGGTGAAGTAGCTGCTGAAAGTATCGAACTGCTGAAAAAAGACGGTTACTCTGTACGGCACAAATCGTCTTTAGAAGACAAATACGTGAAAGACGTGCATATGGTATTGATGGCTGACGGGGAAAAACTTGATCCGGAAAAGCTAAAGCTTGCTGTAAAACTAAAAACGATTGGTTACCTGGGCAGCGCACAAAAAAACCTGGATATCAAGACTTGTACAGATATGGGGGTCGTGATTTTTGAAGATGCGAAGCACAATCCAAGAAACAATAATTTCATTCCTAAACGGATGATGGACTTTATGAACAAGGGTACCACCTACCTGAGCAGTAACTTCCCTAATTTGCAATTGCCGCTCATAGAGAAGTCGCACCGCCTGATCCACGTTCACCAAAACGTGCCAGGTATTATGGCACAGATCAATACTGTTTTCGCAAAGCACAGCATCAACATTGTGAGCCAGTTCCTGATGACTAATGCGACGATCGGTTATGCCATCACAGACATCAATGCAGAATATGATAAAGACGTTTTTAAATCATTAAAAAAAATTGAACACACTATAAAATTCAGAGTACTGTACTAAAATAATTAAGCTGCCCTGAATATGGTTTTATCCATGCTTAGGGCAGCTTAATCTTCTAACCAAATATATTTTTCAATGGAGCTTACACCTCAAATCAAAGATAAGCTTGATAAACTGCAGGAAAAATTCGCCGCAATGGGACAGGACATGTCGGCTTACCTGGATGGTTTATTATATGCTGATTTTTTAACCTATTGGGACTACATCCACCTCGACACCCTGTTGAGCCTTCAAAGTCCGAAAACACCCTTCCCTGATGAGGAAATCTTTATCATGTACCACCAGATCACGGAGCTGTATTTTAAGCTTACACTGCATGAGTGCAAACAGGTTGCTGAACATCAGGAACTTTCGGCAAGATTTTTCACTGATCGTGTAAAAAGGATCAATGCCTATTTTAAATCACTGGTCAGTTCTTTTGAGGTGATGGTAAACGGCATGGAAAAAGAGCAGTTTTTAAAGTTCCGTATGTCTTTACTGCCTGCGAGCGGGTTCCAGTCTGGCCAGTACCGCATGATTGAGATCTGCGCAACTGATTTCAGCAGGCTGGTCGACAAAAGCAAAAGGGAAGAACTCCGGCACGCCACTATCGAAGAAAAGTTTGAGTATATCTACTGGAAGTTTGGCGCTACAGAACTTTCGAGCGGAAAACAAACGCTCACCTTAAAACAATTTATCGATAAATATGCCGCCCAGTTCCTGCAATTGAGTAAAGAGCGGGAGCATACCAATTTCTCAGCACTCTACCTTAAACTGGCAGCACAGGGAGAAGACGTAACAGAATTAGCCGAA
>Ga0247816_10001551_pt1 | contig 11265 bp, 11 predicted proteins | sample UWRJL209509C1_FD_179930 | JGI IMG/M metagenome (GOLD analysis project Ga0247816, IMG submission 179930) | Plant litter microbial communities from Arlington Agricultural Research Station in Wisconsin, United States - UWRJ-L209-509C-1 | ecosystem: Environmental > Terrestrial > Plant litter >...
GAATAGTACCGAATGGTAGTGCTAGCTCATCGTGGATGGCTAAAAAATCTTCAGACGGTTCGAGTTTGTAAAAATCAATAATGCTGCGCGCGACTTGGCCGGTCTCGTTATAAAACGAACGCGGCTTCACAAGAAGTGTTTTTTCTCCGTTAATGATTACCTCGGCGATATCTGCTTTGAATTTTGCGTCGGCGCGCCATGTGCCGTTTTCTTTTTCGGCAAGTGCATCAAGAATGATAAACCCGATGTTATGACGGGTCCGTTCATATTGTTTACCGGGGTTACCTTGAGCAAAAATTATTTTCATAGGATGGTATCATTGTACCCTACAAAGAAGGAGTACTTTAGGCTTGTTCTGGTGTTTCTGCGGCCTTAGCAGCTTTTTCGGCTTCGAGGGCAGCTTTTTCGCGGTTGGCTTTAATTTGCTTTTCGTCGCGGAAGCTAAACTTAATTGCAGTACCGATAAGGTCAAACTCTTCACGCATGACACGTTCGAGGTGTCGCTTGTAACTCCAGTGCAGGAACTTTAGGTTTGAACCGTAGATAACAAACCACGGAGGTGATGAGTCGGTTTGAACGATATAGCGAAGACGCGGGTGGGTGTTTTTGAGACCAGCCGGTGGGTGCTTAGCAACAGTCTTTTGTAGAAGATCGTTAAGTTTACGAGTTTTAAATTCTTGTGTGCGACGGTCTTCGATTTCAAGAATGAGATCGAAAAGCTTTGAGACGTTTTGACCAGTCACTGAGCTGGTGAAGATAAGCGGTGCCCATGGCACGAAGTCGAACGTACGAGCGATTTTTGGTGCAAGCGCGTCGCGGGTGAAGGCGTCTTTATCCATAACGCTGTCCCACTTACTGACAACAACAACGAGGCCCTTGCCTGCTTCGTCGATAATACCAGCGAGACGTTGGTCGAGTTGGGTGTTAATTTCGTTAACGTCCATGAGGAGGAAACAGATGTCGCTCTCTTCGATAGCTTGGAGTGTACGAAGTACGCTGAACTTTTCGATACCAACTTCTTGCTTACCTTGCTTACGAACACCGGCGGTGTCGAGGAGTTCGATATATTGGCTTTTGTACTTTACTTGAATGCGGTTAACGTCGCGAGTCGTGCCGGCGATATTAGCAACGAGTGCCTGTTGCTTGCCTGCGAGGGTGTTGAAAAGGTTACTTTTACCAACATTTGGACGGCCGATTAGTGATACGCGGATAACATCATCGATGTCGCGTTCGTTACGAGCTGGGAGGAGGCTTGTGAGTGTTGCAAGTGTCGTTTCGATGCCTTGGCTGTGCTCGGCACTCGTGCGGATAATTTCTTTGATACCGAGACGACGGAACTCATCGATAGGAAGGCTACCGGCGAGATCGGCCTTATTTGTAAGGAGAATAACCGGCTTTTTGCTACGGAGTGCTTTTTTAGCAACCGTGCGGTCTTCATCGCTGACGTACTCGGTACTGTCAACGACAACAAGGATAACGTCAGCTGCATCTGCAGCTTCGGTGATTTGCTCCTGAATAGATGCTTCAAAGTCGTCGTTAGGGTCTTTGAGACCGGCCGTATCGACGAGCCAGAACTGGTGGTCACCGTACGAGACCTTTCCAAGGACGTTGTCGCGGGTCGTACCGGCTTCGCGGGCAACGATTGCCTGCTTAGAACGAACGAAACGATTAAAGAGCGAACTTTTTCCTGCGTTCGCTCGACCAATAATTGCAACTGTGGGTAATTTTGAAGCCATAACAGAGGTAATTTTAGCATACTTTTTAGGTTTTGGCGAGCATGAGCGGTATATGGGTGCTACCGTGTGTTTCAAAGGAGACTATCGCGTAACCAAAAAACCTTAAGGCGTAGAGACCCTTAAGGTTTATTGCGTGAAGCTAGTTCCGTGAAATACACGGTAGTAGCCATATACTTTTCATATTGTAAAAAACGGCAAAAGCCCCGCTCGAAATCGACGGAGCTAATGCTCAACGCAACCCGAGCGGGGTACGTAGTGCGCCCGTTGTAATGCGACAGTCAGAGGCATGTGAAGTACTCTACTTCATTGCCAATAAGACAGGCGCTTACATGAGCGGGTGGACGGCGGTTACTACCAGGGCGGCAGCGAGGGCTGTCATGCCGAGTGATCCGAAGATAACTGGTCGTTGGCGACGTATTTTGATGCTTCTAGAGGCACGGTCAGGGATGCTGTCGAGAACACGAACTGCCCATATGGCATTCGCGGAGCAGATGGCTGCAGCGATGATGTACAACACGAAGCTCACAAAGATTGTCATGAGTCTACCTGTCTTTCTGAGTGTCGAGCTACAAAGGCGGGCGCCTTACACCCACGATTATACTCCTCTTTTTCGCTTATGTATGTTTTTTCTAAAGATTTTGCGTAACAGTTTGATACGAGCCTGATTCAAGGTCGTTAAGAGCGTATGGTCCAAAGGTTGTACGGTGTAATTTTGTGACAACGTAGCCGAGTGCGGCAAAGGTGCGACGGATTTGTCGATTGCGGCCTTCGTGCATAGTAATGACCCAGTCGCGTCGGTCTTCACCTTGTCGTTCGAGGCTTAGTTTACTCGGTCCATCTTCAAGTTGAATACCGTAATCGCTAATCATTTGTTGGTGAAGGGGTTCAAGTGGTGTGCCGAGTGAGACCTCGTAGGTTTTTACTTTATAAAACTTAGGATGCGTCATGTGAAAGGCGAAGTCACCATCATCAGTTAATAAGAGCAATCCACTACTGTCTTTGTCGAGACGGCCAACGGGCTTTAAGTGGAAATAAGACTCAGGAAGCAACGAGTATAATGTTGGCACGTCACCTTGTTGTTTTCGAGAAGAGACGTAGCCGACTGGTTTGTGGAATGCAAGGTAGGTGTGGTCGGTTTTTGGGGCGACAAGCTTGTGGTCGACCTCAACCGATTGACCTTCCTCTACCCTACTGCCAAGTATGGCTGCAGTGCCAGCTACTGCGACACGTCCAGAGGATATAAGCATATCAGCCTCGCGCCGTGAAAGGCCGAGGTGGAATGCAAGATATTTATTTAGACGTTCGCTCACTCGTTCAGTATACCAATACTACGCAGCTGGGGGTACTGGTGGTTGACCTTGAGGAGGTGTCTGACCGTTTAATGCTTGTTCAATCTGTCGAGCGATATCGTCGCCAGATGGCTCGGCCGTAGGATTGGATAGTGGCTCTATAACGCGTTCACCGAGTGAAGCTGGTGCCGGTGATGAGAACGGTGCGGTTGGTTGTGGAAGCTGTACTGGTGCTGGCGCTGCTTGTGGGGTGACGGATGGTGCGGCTGGTGCCTGGTACGCAGCTGGCGGCGTATAAGGTGTTGGTGCGGGCGCAGAGGCGCCTTGAGGGGTTGGGAGCTCGCTGAGTGTTGTACTCGGCGTGGCAGCTGACGCTGGCGTAAAAGCAGGCGTAGGCGCTGCAGGCTGTTCGGCGACAGGTTCGGCAGCTGGAGTGTATGCTGTTGGAGCTGTAGGCTGTGGCGCGGTGTCTTGAACGGGCTGTACAGGATTAATTGTAGGCTGTGGGCTTACTGCTGGTGCAACTGGTGTTTGCTGTGTTGGTTGTGGCAGTGGTTGGTAGCTAGGAGCTGGCTGCTGAGCAAGTGGTTGAGCTGGAGCAGGCATTGGCTCAGCGGGAGCGACAGGCGCTGGTGCTGCGGCAACAGGAGTTTCAAATGATACAACTGGCTGTGGAGCGGGTGTAAAAGGCGCTGGTGCAGGCGCTGCGTTGGCTGGTGGGAATGTTGGTGCTGTTGGAGCGGCGATTGAATCACCGAGTACATCGTGCACTGTACGAACAACGTCTTCAATGCCAACTTGTGACTTAACGAGGTAGCGGTCGGCACCAAGTGCTTCGCCGCGGGCACGTTGATCGTCGCTTGAAAGTGCCGTCATCATAATTACTTTTACGTCTTTTGTTTCGGTTGTGCTGCGAAGGATGTCGAGCATGTCGAAGCCACTAATTTTTGGCATCATGACATCGCTGACGATTAGGTCAGGACGTTCTTTAATTGCCATAGCGAGTGCTTCTTCGCCGTCGCCTGCTGAGACGATTTCGTAGCCTTCTGCCATTAAGCGGACGCCGTATATTTCGCGGAGGCTCTTGTCATCTTCAACTAATAGGATCTTTGCCATAATTACCTTTTATTCTACCTAAGTGTTTTTAAAATTACCATAGTGCTTGTGTCTATTGTCTTTCGGTGGGCGCTGCACGTTGCTGTTTAGCCAGTGCTTCAAGTTGACGGACACGTTCGTTTATTTGGTCTCTACTTAAGGTCTCGCCCCTTGGTACGGTCGTCGCTGGGCGTACACCTGGCGTCGTGGCAAAGGCCGGTGCTTGTGGTTGTGTGGGCTGAGGTTGTGGCTGTACTTGGATTTGCGTTTGGGGTGTTTGAACTGGTGCTTGTGGCGCGATTTGCGGTTGCGTTGCTGAGGGCTGAGAGCCTGCGACAACTTGCGGTACGGATGCTTCGGTAACAGCTGACGCCGCGGCGACAAAACTACTTTGTTTTGCAGCTTGGGCTATTTGAGCTGCCTGCTCACTTTTGAGCCGTTCGGCCTCTTGGTTGTCGACGCGTGGGAATTCGACAAAGAACGTACTGCCACTGCCGAAGACACTTTCTACCCAGAGACGACCTTGCATAGCCTCAACGAGGCGTCGTGATAGGTATAGTCCCAACCCTGTTCCACCGATGGATTGTCGGTCGATGTTGCTGACGCGATAAAACTTTTGGAATAAATGCGGAATGTCTTCGGGTGGAATGCCAAGGCCGGTGTCTTTAATGCTAATGACCACGGTATCTTCGGTGCCGGTGACGTCGACGGTTACCTGGCCCTGCGGTGTGTACTTAACGGCATTTTCGATGAGATTGTCGAGCACTTCGCGAACATGATCGTTATCGAGATTAACGTAGTACACCGGCATGATTTTTCGTTGCGCCTGTGACGTTGTTGGAACAAATGTGAGCTCAAGGTTTTTATCGATGGCTTTTTGCTGGAGCCCTTGTACGATTGTTTCTGTAAAGGGAACGATATTAACAACGCGTGGCATGTTTTGCATGCGACCGTCTTCGGACTTTGAAACGTCGAGGAGGTCTTGGAAGAGTCGACCAAGGTGCTCGGCTGATTCGTGGGCTTTCATGATGTAATCGCGTGCTTTTGCGTCGACTGTGGCTGTTGCTGGGTTAAGCGCGAGGCCAAGATACCCTTCAATAGAGGCAACTGGTGTGCGCATTTCGTGGCTTGCGGTGCTAATAAATTCGGCTTGCTCGCGCTCTTCGGCACGCTCGTTGGTGACGTCGCGGAAGACGGCAATAGCACCGGCCCCCCTGTCACCGATAGGTGAAACGACGAGTGAGATGTTGATCTTCTTGCCGGAGTTTGTTGTTGCCGTAATTTTACCACCACGGGTTTGTTGATTTGTATTGAGGACTTGTTCGATTGGGTCGTTTTGGGAGCTCAATTCTTGGTTGTTATTGTCACTTAACTTCAGGATAGATTTGTAACTTAACATAAGCGAATCTTGCTTACCCCAGCCAAGAATTTCTTGAGCAGCCGGGTTAATGAGTTGTACGACACCTTTGCCGTCTACTGCGATGACGCCATCACCAATCGCGTTAATAATAATTTCAGATTTAGCGGCTACTTCAGAGAGTTGCGTCGCGAGACTTTTGACATTTTTAGTTGATGCCGTTTCTTCTGTACCGCGCGGACTACGCCACGCGAGCAACCCAATTCCAAGAGGGATCATAGTACTGATGGTCGCACTAATAAGTGTCTGCAACGATAGCGGTCCGTTAAGATACTCAAGTGCGACAAAGCTACCGATGGCTATTAATACCGGTAGCCAGCCGTACGCGCCGAAGATAGGGGCAATAAAGACAAGGAGCGCCCACGGCGCAATGTAAAGAGAGGTCGTATCGCCACTCTTCTGGATAAGCAGCGCCGTGATAATAGCCAGTACGACGTAGACTAAGAGCGCTGGCAAAAACGAAGAAACCTTTTTGGCTAGGAGGAATAAGACGACAGCACTTATTGCGACAAAGGCTGACCCATAGAGTGTCAGCGCATCAATACGTGCGCTGTCGGGCGTTGGTGTGGCGCTGTACTGTTGTAGGAAGTATGCCGCGATATACCCAACGGATAGTACGAAGAGCGCTACGTACAAACGACGATACCAGATATGTGACAGTCGAAGTGGTGTCATGAATTTTTTGTCTGCCTACCCTTTTATTCTTATGCTTAAGTATGACGGATGCACCGGTATTGTACAACCGTGTTTTTGGGTGCTAGAGGACCTGTATAGCTACGATGAATATAGTGATGATTGCCCCTGCTAGATAATTGAGCCACAGGAAGCGCTTCCAGGCAGTATTCGTAGCCGCAGACGTCTCGTCTGTAGTGTGGAGGTACGGGATACAGTTGGCGACGTAGAGTGTGCCGGCAATGACGATCGGCCAGTATTCACTCCCCTGCACTGCGACGAGTGCTACAGCCAGCGCATACAAGATAACGGTCAAGCGAATTGTCGTGCGCGCTCCTAGTGCCGTTGCAACAGAATGAAGGCCACCCTTGCGGTCCGGCAGAATATCTTGAATTGCCCCGAGCGCGTGTGACGCCATGCCCCATAAGAAGAATGCACCTACCCATGGCCACGCAGCAGTCGGAAATCCAGTCAGAGCGAGCGCAAAGATCAATGGTCCAACAAAGTGGAAGCTACTGGTGATTGAGTCGAGAATCGGTACTTCTTTAAAGCGAAGGCCTTTAAGTGAGTATGCGATCGCTGCAAAGACAACAAGTGCGAGTACTGCTCGTGCCGGCCAATCGCTGACAATCAGGAGATAGAGTAAAAATGGAGCATTCGTGAGCACGACTGCGCGTAGGATCGTTGGGTGGAAAGCACGCGACTCTCGCATCCCTTCGATGCCGCCTTTTCGTGGGTTGAGAATGTCTGATTCGTAATCGTAGACATCGTTAACGCCGTACATTAACAGGTTAAAGGGTCCGATAAAGTAAAGGGTCCCAACAACCAGTGTTACGAGATCGAGACCAGTTGGTACGCCACCGATAGAGATGATGTAGCCGACCAGAAAAGGATAGCTGGTGTTTGGCCATGAGATGGGGCGTGATATCCAAAATAGTTTTACGAGGCGCGAAAAATGACTCATGCCTTTGCCTTCCGAGACTCTGTTTCGCCAAACTGTTTCCATAAAACAGGAACGATGATGACGGCGAGTATGGCGTAGAAAAAGTCTTCAACCGGTGCGTATCCAACGAATAAACCAAGTAGCTTCGAGGTGTCATAGCCGACAATCCCCGCCCAGATAATGAGATTATCAAAAATGAGTGTGAGGACTAAAAGCGCAGCAAGGGTGATCCACCAAGCGCGTGATGGTCGCTTGTAGGTTTTGACCACCATAAAGACGACACAAATCATGAAAACTATATTAAGGATTAAATACGTGAACGCCATGATGATACTCCTGTATAAATAACGAGTGCGCAGTAACTAAGAAGGAACAAGAAAAATAATTCCTCAATCGGAAACTCCGGGGCGATGGTAAACGGCAGTGCGTACTGGCTTGCGCCGTGATAAAAGATACCAAGGAAGATGCCAAAAAAGTCCCACAGAATAAACACTAGCATGCTGAGTGTAATTGTAAGGGCTGCTCGCTTTGGCGCATGCCAGAATGCAAGCTTATAGCGCCAGTCAATAACCGCCATGCCAGCGATGCCGATACAAAGACCGACTAGGTATAGCCATTCCATTGTTACTTCACTACCTTTCGTATACGATCGCGGACGAGTTCGGCGCTAATAAGACACATCGGCACACCAATACCAGGAACGGTGCTTGCACCAACGTAAAACAGGTTGTCGATTTTCTTACTTTTGTTTGGTGTACGGAAGAAGGCACTTTGGAAAAGCTTGTGAGATGGCCCGAGCATGGTTGATTGCCAGGCGTTATATTTCTCGCTAAATTGCGTTGGTCCAAATAGCGTTCGACTTCGAGTGCGGCTTTTGAGGTCAATGCCGGTCTTTTGCTTTACTTGTTCTAGATATTCATCTGCGAGCGTTTCTTGCTCGTCGGCTGATAGTGTTATGCCCGCAGGCAGTGGAACGAGAACAAAAATATTTTCAAAGCCTTCAGGCGCCGTTGTGTCGGTGCCGCTTGTTTTCGAAATATAGATCGAAGCAGGGCGCGGGATGATCTTTTGTTTAAAAATAGCGTCAAAATTGGCTCGCCAGTCGTCGGTAAAAAGAAGTGTGTGGTGCTCGAACTCTGGTACTTTTCCCTCAACGCCAAGGAACATGAGCAGTGCACTTGGGCTGGCCTCTCGCTTGTCCCAATAGCGTTCGGGGTAACTTTGCGCGCTCGGTTCAAGCAGTTGCGTTTCGGTAAAGTGGAGGTCCGCATTAGAAATGACGATATCGGCTGCAACGACTTTGCCGCCCTGTAGTTCGATGCCGGTTGTTTTTGAGCCGTTTGTAATGATACGAGTCGTTGCTGCGTGCGTATGATACTTCACGCCGTAACCCTCCCCTATCTTGACCAGTGATTCGACGACAGCGTACATAGTGCCGCGTGGATAATAAACACCCTCGTTAAAGTCCAGTGCGCTCATAAGGCTATAGAGTGCTGGTGCATCGTAGGGTGAGCTACCGAGGAATACGGTAGCGTATTCAAGGATTTGCTGCAGTTGAGGATTTTTAAAATACCGACTAACGTATGAATGAATTGGCATTTGTGTAAGTCGCAGCATTGTCAGGCTATTTGCGAGGACCTCTTTTTTAAAAAACATCGCTGGTGTTTCGAAGTTACTGTAAAGGAAGTACTTGAGTGCAAGCTCGTAGGTTTTAGTACTCTTTTTTACGTACGCTCGTAGCGAGTCGCCGGCGTCTTTTTCCAGACCTTCAAAGGTTGCCGCGTCTTTGTCGATGTTGCCAGTGAGCGTGAGTTCTTCGCCACCTGAATAGACTTTGTAGGTGGGGGATAATTTAATGAGATCGAGTTCTTTTGCCGGGCTCGTGTTAAGTAGCGAGTAATAGCGCTCAAACACGCCGGGCATTAGATACCATGATGGGCCGGTGTCAAACGTAAAACCATCTTTTTTAAATTGTCCGGTCCGTCCACCGAGTTGATCGTTCTTTTCGTAGATGTGCACTTCGTGGCCATCCTGAGCGAGTAGATTTGCTGTTGCTAAGCCGCCAATGCCCGCACCGATGATTACTATTTTTGCCATGCAATTCCCCTTTTTGATTGTAGTAATAGTGCAGCTTTTTTTGTGTCTGATACGCGAATGCGACGTGCTTTGATTTCGTCCACCGATGCAGCGTCGAGCTTTTTAAGTAGCTCCCCGTAGTACAGGTAGCTTAAGCCAACGGCTTGCTGGGCATCACGCGGTAATTGGGCAAGCGCCTGTTTGGCGTTGAGAAAATCGGCGCGAATGTCGGCGATAATGGCGTCTTTCGTCGGCTTATCGAACGTGTCGTAGTCAACACCTGGAAAATAGACGCGCCCTCGTTCATCGTAGTCGCTGGCAATATCTCGTAAAAAGTTAACTTTCTGGTAAGCTGCTCCGAGGGAGCTAGCGCCCGGCTCGAGTTGCGTGTACATAGCACTGTCGCCACCGGTAAATACCTTTAGGCACATCAACCCGATGACTTCTGCCGAGCCATAAATGTACGTTTCGTATAGCTCACTTGTGTAGCGCTGGGGTGTGAGGTCCAGGCGCATGCTTTCGAAAAACGGTGCGATAAGCGTTTCTGTAATGTCGTATTGTGTGGCGGTGATGGCGAATGCGTGAACGAGTGGATTGGTGCTGTAGCCGGTTTTAAGCGCACGGTAGGTTTCGTTTTCAAGTTCGTTAAGAATTGTTTCTTGATCATCGCCGGTGTACGTATCAACCACTTCATCAGCAACGCGAACTAAGCCGTAAATTGCGAAAATATGCGGTTGTGTTTCTTTCGAAAATAATTTAGTACTTTTGCCAAACGATGTCGAGTATTGCAAGGTTAAGTGCCGGCTGAGTTCGTAGCTAGTCTTTGTGTAGAGGTCCATATATCTAGCCTTCCCGCTCGAGACACTGGTTGATAAGGTCGCGGAATCGTGCCTTTGATTCTTCTGAAATAGCGAGCCGGGTGACGATGTCATTTGATTTGTCGTGGAGCCTGTCGATGTGCGCGTTAATTGCTGCTTTGGCGCCAGACGTGACAAGAAGGCCGCGAACTTCTTCGATTTCTTCATCGGTGCTGTCGATGCGGTGAAATAGCTGGTAAAAGCGATCCTTCTGTGCCTGAGTGGCGAGCATGTCGAATTGCTCGATGATGAAGGTGCGCTTGCCTTCTGTGATGTCGGTTGACGTGCTTTTTCCGGTGTCTACCTGAGCGCCAAAGACGCCGAGGAAGTCGTCACGGAGTTGGTAGCCAACGCCAACGCTTTCGGACAGTTCACTCAAAAGCGCAAGCTCGCTTGCTGGCGCACCGGCAAGCGTTGCACCCATCGCAAGTGGGCTGACGAATGAGTAGCTGGCGGTTTTATGCAGGGCAATTCGTTCGGCCTTAATAGAACCGGCTGGAAGGATAGCTGCTTCGCTATCGAGTAATTCTCCACCAATCACTTCAAAGATACCTGTTGAAAGAATATCAGCAGCTTTTTGGATAAGTTCTGGGGGACGGTTAGCGCTGCGTAGGAGTCGATGCGCGTCTGAAAGGAGGATGTCTCCAGCTAGTAGCGCGGCGCTAAGCGATAAATGTTCTTGTTCTGCGACGTCTGCCGTGTGTTGACTATATATGTCAGCATATTGCCCAGCGATATTTTTAACGCCGTACCGGATGGTGTCTCGGTCGATAATATCGTCGTGAATGAGCATGGCTGAGTGAAGCAATTCTTGGGCGACAGCTGCCGGAAGAATGTCACTTGTTTCTGCATTTGGTGCGTAGACTTCATAGGCCATGATGGTCATGTATGGGCGGAAGCGTTTGCCGCCGGCAAGCAGGAGTTTTTCGATTGTTTGCCAAAATGTCGCGTACTGCTCACCTATTTTTGCTGCTTGGAGCGAACGCTCGTAGCAGTAGCTGCTGATGTGCGTGTCAACGAGGGCTTTAACAGAGGTCTGGGTATGAAGAGAAACTGACGGGTGCATAAGAGATACTATAGCATAAAAACGCACCCGTTGAGGGTGCGATACGTGTCATGAAGTAATGACAGAACAGATAGTATACGGTGGGCCGCCGACCTCGTGCGTGTGCACGAAGTC
>Ga0247816_10001552_pt1 | contig 11249 bp, 7 predicted proteins | sample UWRJL209509C1_FD_179930 | JGI IMG/M metagenome (GOLD analysis project Ga0247816, IMG submission 179930) | Plant litter microbial communities from Arlington Agricultural Research Station in Wisconsin, United States - UWRJ-L209-509C-1 | ecosystem: Environmental > Terrestrial > Plant litter >...
TTTGGTTTATGCCAATTTAACCGATCTTTTCGGACCAGTTCCGATGACTGAAGCTGCGCGTGGAGAAGATGGAATTCTATATCCAAGATATGACAAACAGGAATTTATTTATGAAACGTTGCTGGCAGATCTGGAAAGAGCCAATACACTCTATGATGTCAGTAAGCCTATGATTTATGCTGAGGATATTTTGTTTCAGAACAAAGTAGCCAGCTGGAAGAAGTTTACCAATTCGCTAAAAATGAGATTGCTATTAAGGGTTTCAAACCGCAGCGAAACAAAAGCTTTCGAAAAACTGACGTATATGATTGAGCACCCGGAAATTTATCCCGTGTTTACGGCTACAGCTGAGGGTGCGATTTTAAAAGTAACCGGTGTTTCTCCAAATATGTCTCCATGGGGAAGACCTCAGGATTTTAACCTTAACATAAAGATGGCTTCGTTTTTTATCGATAACCTGAATGTTCTTGAAGATCCGAGAAGGGCAGTAATTGCTACAGGCGCCACAGCTCTTGTTGCCAATGCACCAATTGGGTATAAAGGAATTACAAGTGCATATGCGGGTTCGGATTCACAGTTTAAGTACAATGCCTCAACACTATTGAATGTACAGGCGCAGAACCCAATGCAGATTTTTATTTTGACTTATGCTGAAGTGGAATTTATAAAAGCAGAAATGGCACAGCGAGGTTATGTTGCCGATGCTGCCGGACATTATGTAAAAGGCGTAAAGTCGGCTATCGAGCAGGTGAAAGCCGTAGCTCCTGCCAATTATTTTGATAATGTACAGGCGCAGTATGATGGTACCTTAGAGAGAATCATGCTTCAAAAATATTATGCGTTGTATTTTACCGATTATCAACAGTGGTTTGAATACAGAAGAACTGGTTTTCCGGTTTTGCCAACTACAACGGCGATGCTTAATGGAGGAGTTATGCCTTCAAGATTCACTTACCCAGACAATCAGCAGATCAAAAACTACGAAAACTATATGGAAGCCATTCAGATGATTGAAGGCGATAATATCAATTCTAAAGTTTGGTGGGACAAATAAAAAATCAAAGATGAAAAAGACAATTATAGCAGGCGCAGTATTGTTTTGTGGAATCTTATCCGCACAAACGACTGCAAAAGGAATCGTATTTGAAGACTTAAATCAAAACGGAAAAAAAGACAAAAACGAAAAAGGGATTGCAAATGTTGCCGTAACCAATGGACAGGAAGTAGTGGTGACGGATAAAAAGGGAAACTATGTACTTCCTGTAAAGAACGACGCCATTATCGCTGTTGTCAAGCCATCGGGTTATAAAATAGTGGTTAACAAAGATAACCTTCCACAGTTTTTTTACAATTACAAACCAGAAGGATCGCCTAAAAGTAAGTTTGAAGGGGTAGCTGCAACAGGAAAACTTCCGGAATCTGTTGATTTTGGATTAATTTCACAAAAAGAAACAGCAGATTTTACAGCGCTTATTTTTGGAGATCCACAGCCTTACAATCTGGAAGAGGTTGATTATTTTACCAGAGGAATTGTTTCTGAAGTAGAAGGAATTAAGAACATTCCTTTTGGACTAAGCATGGGCGATTTGGTTGGGAATGACCTTAGCTTATTCAATCCATATATTCAGGCAATAAAAAAAATTGGGATTCCGTGGTATAATCTTTTAGGAAATCACGACCTGAATTTTGATGCCAAAGCAGATAATTTAGCAGATGAAACGTATGAAGCACATTTTGGCCCGGCTAATTATGCCTTTAATTATGGCAAAGTACATTTTATCATTCTTGATGATGTTTTGTATCCGGATCCGAGAGACAATGAAGGGTATTGGGGCGGATTTACTACAGAACAAATGCAATTCATCGAAAATGATCTTAAAACAGTTCCGAAAGACAACCTGATCGTGATGGCTTTTCATATTCCGATTAGTGAGCCGGATCCTAAAGATGATTCTTTCAGGGATAGTGACCGTCAAAAGTTATTTGAATTGTTGAAGGATTTTCCAAACACTTTGTCACTTTCAGCACATACGCACATGCAGCGTCAGGATTTTTTAGATCAAAAGGATGGCTGGTTACAAGAGAAACCGCACCATCATTATAATATCGGAACAACTTCAGGCGACTGGTATTCCGGAAAACTGGATGAAAAGGGAATTCCAATTTCAGTAATGAGAGATGGAACACCAAAAGGATATGCGTTCATTAATTTTAAAGGAAACCAATATACGGTAGATTATAAAACAGCAGGTAAACCTCAGGATTATCAAATGAAGGTTTTTACTCCAAAAGTGGTAGCAAAAGGCAAACGTACCAAATCTGGCGTGTTTGTGAATTTTTTCATGGGAAGTAAAAGAGACAAAGTTGTGTACCGTGTAGATCAGGGAGAATGGAAAGAAATGGATTTTGTAGTGGCAGAAGATCCTTCTTATGTGGAATTAGTTTACGAATGGGAACTTTCAGAAGTACTAATGCCTGGAAAACGCTCGTCAGATCCTGAAAAAAGTACGCATGTATGGAGAGGAAACATTCCATCAGATCTTGTTCTGGGACAACATACTATTGAAATAAAAGCTACGGATATGTTTGGTAAAGTTCATACTGCCAGCACTACTTACCGAATTGATAAAGTAAAATAATAGAATCAAATGATAAGAACAATAAAGTCCATTTTCCTTGGTGCTGTGGTGCTGGCGGCCTGTCAATGTGCAACCAAAAGCACGGCCCCTCAAAAACATCTTGTTGAGGTTCAAGGGCATCGCGGTGATCGCGGTAATTTTCCTGAGAATACTATTCCGGCTTTTTTAAGTGCGGTAAAAAAAGGAGTTGCTGTTATCGAGCTTGATGTTGTAATATCCAAAGATCAAAAAGTGGTGGTTTCACATGAGAATTTTATGTCGGCTCAATATATGTCTGATCCTGATGGAAATCCTATTTCAAAAGAAAAAGAGCGCAGCTATAATCTGTATGAGATGACGTATGACAGCATTAAAAGATTTGACAGCGGTTCACGAGGAAATGCCGGTTTTCCAAGTCAACAAAAAATAAAAACGTATAAACCCTTGCTTGCTGAGGTTATTGATAGTGTGGAGCAATATATCAAAGTAAATAAGTTAAAGCCGGTGAGGTACAATATTGAAATCAAATCCGAAAAATCAGATTATGGTAAAAGACAGCCGCGGCCTGAAGTATTTTCTGCAATGGTGATGAAAGTAATTACCGATAAGGGAATTGAAAAAAAGATGAACATACAGTCTTTTGATCCTGAGCTTTTAAATGTATTACATAAGAAATATCCCAAACCTGTCATTGCTTTTTTGGTAGGAGAGGGCACTTTAACAGAAAATCTCGCAAAGCTTGACTTCTTACCGGAAATCTATAGTCCAAACTATAAACTGTTGGACAAACAAGAGGTGAATGCGCTTCGGACTTTGAAAATGAAAATTATACCATGGACAGTGAATGAAGATGCTGCTATCGATCAATTGCTTGCGCTGCAGGTTGATGGAATCATTACAGACTATCCGGAAAAAGTATTAAAAAAATTATAAGATATTAGGGCGATCTTGTGTTTAGGATCGCTTCGAATTTGTGTTTCAGTTTGTTTATTTTTTTTTGAAAGCCTTCACAATTGTGAAGGCTTTGATTTTTATACGTCACTTGAAAAAAGTCCTTTCAATGTTAAAAATCAATATCCTCGTATGTATTAATGGATAACCTCCTTCACTTTCCAATACCGAACTTCCTGAATTTATATCAATATGCCCCGAAAATCAGGCCTTGAACGTCTGGAAGAAATAAAAAAATCTTGAAAATATCCAGAGAGCATTAGAGCTGAGCGCAATATGTTATGCAGTTAAACCCAGTTATGAGAAACTAAAGTCATTATTAGAAGAAAACCTTTCTATAGATCTTGTTGGAACTGTCGAAGAAAAGAAAAAATTTCATTTACTTTAGACTGACGCGTAAGACTCTCCAGTCTCGCAGAATTTCAGTTCTCTGTTATAAAAATGATCATAATACAGTTTCGAACCTAAACTTGTCAGACCTTGATTTTGATGGATTGTTATTTCAAAAGAAAGCAATGTACCACGAATTTGCCACATAACTCTGCAAACTAAATTTTTGAATTATTTGTACAACTTATAGGTGTTGCACCTTGTTTTAAAGCCTTAGTAACGGCCTACGGAAACCTTGTAAAAAAAGGAATCCATCAATGCACTTGCGAGTGTGAAACTCTAATTTGCTCTATTTGAAGTGTTGGAATCCTGTTAAGTTATCTAACTTTGAATTTAAAATTTCTGTTATATTTATTGGGACGTTCATTTTTTTATCAACTATTTCCTGATTTTTATGTCTTTTAAAATAAGGAAAGGAAAACAAAAAAATTAAGAACATATTGATTAATAGTTCTATAAATAAAAAATGGCGCCAATTGTCTTCAATTGGCGCCATTTGGCTTGTTGTGACCTCGACTGGATTCAAACCAGTAACCTCTTGAGCCGTAATCAAGTGCGCTATTCAGTTGCGCCACGAGGCCTTTTTTGTTATCAATAAGCTAATTTTTCGTAGCTTTGTTGATTGCTTATTGCGGGTGCAAAGATATACATAAATGCGAGATATGCAAGCATAAAATAACATAAAAATAAAAAAAAATGACGATTAAAAATTATGTACGTGATATTCAGGGATTTCCAAAAGAAGGAATTTTGTTTAAAGATATTACTCCACTGCTAAATGACCCAATTGCGACCAAAAAGTGTTTGTCGGTTTTAGTTGAATCTTTAAAAGGACATAAAATAGATAAAGTAGTAGGAGCAGAGAGCAGAGGGTTTTTCTTTGGAATATTATTAGCTCAGGAATTAAACGCAGGTTTTGTTCCTGTTAGAAAGCCTAAAAAGTTACCGTATGAAACCATTTCGGCTACATATGAACTGGAAATATGGTACAGATAGTTTAGAGATGCATAAAGACGCAATAAAAAAGGGAGACAGGGTTTTGATTCATGATGATGTTTTGGCAACAGGAGGGACCGCAAAAGCGGTTTGTGAGTTGGTCGAAAAATTAGGAGGCGAAATTGTACAATGCAATTTCCTGATGGAACTGACTTTTCTGAAAGGAAGAGAAAAAATTAAAGACCATCCTATTTTTGCAGCAATAACATACTAAGCAAAGATGCACTAATAAAAATATCCCAATGCTAAAATATTTCAGCATTGGGATATTATATTTTAATAAAGTAAATTTTTTATCTTAAACTAGCGCCAAGCTCCGTTTCAAAAGCATGTTGCAGTTTCGACATGATTTTATCAATTTGAGCATCTGTAAGCGTTTTTGTATTGTCCTGAATGGTAAAGCTCAAAGCATACGACTTTTTGTCTTCAGGAAGCTTACTTCCTTCATAAACGTCAAATAGATTAACATCTTTTAAAAGTAACTTCTCTGTTTGCTTAGCAAGATTAAAAATACTTTCATAAGTCGTGTTCTTGTCAATCAATAAAGCTAAATCCCTGCGAACTTCAGGATATTTAGGAATGTCAGAATATTTGATTTTTCCGGTGATAATCTTCAATATCAAATCCCAGTTAAAATCAGCAAAATAAACATCTTGTTTGATTCCGAAATGTTTTAGGATTGACTTTTTAACCACGCCCATTTCTACTAATGTATCATTGTTGTAGCAAATTGCAGTTCCTTCCGAAAAAATATCAGATTGTACAGGAGCATTCGAAATTTTATCAATTCCTAAACGAGCCAGAATTCCTTTTACATATCCTTTTAATAAAAAGAAATCAGTAGTTTTTTGCGGATTGGTCCAGCTTTCTTTGTTTCTGTTTCCGGAAATCAACAAAGTCAAATGTTTGTGTTCTTCGTATCCGTTAAGATATTTATGATATGATTTTCCGAATTCGAATAATTTTAAATCAGCATTTTTTCTGTTAATGTTATACGAAATCGCTTCTAAACCAGAGAACAATAATGATTGACGCATAGTAGATAAATCGCTGCTTAACGGATTCAGCATTGTAACATTATGCTCTTCTTTTAAAACAGTTGATAATTTAGCGTAAGCTGCTGTTGTCAAAGAGTTGGCCATCATTTCATGAAATCCCTGAGAATTCAGTTGCGATGCGATTACATTTTGTACTTTATAATCTTCTGTTCTTGGTGAATTAGAAACCGTTGCATTGAATTTTTTAGAGAAATTGATATTGTTATAACCGTAAACCCTTAAAATTTCTTCGATAACATCAATTTCACGCTGCACGTCTACACGATAGGCAGGTATTGTTAGTCCTAAACCCGAATCAGAAACGCTGTTTACTTTTATATCTAAAGAAACCAGGATTTTTTTGATCGTATCTTTTGGAATTTCCTGTCCGATAATTTTAGAAACATGACTAAAGTTCAGTAAAACAGAGAAATCTTCTATTTTTTTAGGATAAACTTCTACAACATCAGATGTTATTTTTCCGCCTGCAACTTCCAGAATTAAAAGAGCAGCACGTTTCAATGCATATTCTGTAATCGTTGGGTCAATTCCTCTCTCAAATCTAAAAGAGGCATCCGTATTCAATTGATGTCTTTTTGCTGTTTTACGAACACTTACAGCATCAAAATAAGCACTTTCTAAGAAAATAGTTGTTGTACCATCAGATACTCCTGATTTTTTGCCGCCAAAAACCCCTGCAATACAAAGTGGGCCTTTTTCGTCGCAAATCATTAAATCTTCTTTGTGTAATGTTCTTTCAACATCATCCAAAGTAACAAATTTAGTTCCTTCAGGAAGTGTTTTTACAATTATTTTTCCGTTGATTTTAGCAGCATCAAAAGCATGTAAAGGTTGTCCTAACTCATGCAAAACATAATTGGTAACATCGACAATGTTATTTTTTGGAGTTAAACCAATAGCTTTTAAACGATCTTGCAGCCATGCTGGAGATTCCTGAACAGAAATCCCTGAAATGGTTACACCGCAATATCTTGGAGCCATAAGCGGTTCTTCGACATTAACATCAATTTTTAAAGTACGCATGTCTACTCTAAAATTACTCACAGAAGGTGTGATCAATTCTACGTTTACACCACGCTGAAGCATTCCGGCTCTTAAATCACGGGCAGTTCCAAGATGACTCATGGCATCAGCACGATTTGGTGTTAAGCCAATTTCGAACACTTCATCATTAGCTACCTTAAAAACTTCAGCAGCAGGAGTTCCCGGTATTAACTTTTCATCCAGAATCATGATTCCGTCGTGGCTTGTACCTAAACCCAGCTCATCTTCGGCACAAATCATTCCGTGACTTTCCTGTCCACGTATTTTTCCTTTTTTAATGGTGAATTCACCACCTTCTTTATCATATAAAACGGTTCCTATAGTGGCTACAGGAACTTTTTGTCCTGCTGCAACATTCGCTGCACCACAAACAATTTGTATAGGAGCTTCTAAACCAATATTTACAGTTGTAACTTTTAATCTATCTGCATCAGGGTGCTTCTCGCAAGTAAGTACGTGTCCTACAACTACTCCTTCTAAACCGCCTTTAACTGATTGGTATTTTTCGACAACTTCTACTTCAAGACCTAAATCTGTAAGTAATTCTGAAGTTTGCTCAGAGGTCCAGTCTGTTTTAATAAATTGTTTTAACCAGTTGTAAGATATTTTCATGTTAACTTTTTTATTCTTGTATAAGGATACAAATATAAGGATTGCGGGTGGTAGTAAGAAAGAATTTATTTGGTTTTTTTGCGCTGTTTTACTTTCCTTTAAAATAGATTCATATTGAATAGTTGCTATTTTTAATGCTAATATTTTATCAATTAATTAGTAAAACATAGTTATAAAAACGAATGTGTGATTTCTGTACTACTAGAGGAATGGAAAGTGCTATTATGTTTCAAATTATGCATGTAAATTTGAAATGAATCAAAAATGATAATGGTATGAATAAGGCCACACAAAGACCTGAATTTAAGGCAAAATACCAATTATATTAAAGAAAATTTACAGCTCTTGTAAAAGGAGAATATTCTGATGTTCTTTCTTCACTTGATGGAAAAATATTTGCAAAAGCAGCACATTAATCAGGAAAAGAGGATTTAGAGTTGGCTGTTGATGCAGCTTATAAAGCGTTTAAATTTAATCAAAATAGAAGTAGCAATTGCAGATTTAACGTTTTATTAAATCAGTTCCTCAACATGTTTTTTGATATTTTCGGCTATTTTTTTGGTAGGTAAATCATTTTCATCGTCACCAAACGGATCTTCTATTTCCTCTGCAATAAGCTCTAAACTCGCCAGTACATAAAAAATAAAAACCACAACCGGAGCAACAAAATAACCCAGACTAATGGAGTAACCAAAAGGCAGTGTCATAGTATAAAAGAAAATAAATTTTTTGATAAAAGCACTGTAAGAGTAGGGAATAGGCGTGTTTTTTATTCTTTCGCACGCACCACAAATATCGGTAAAAGATTGTAATTCTTCGTTTAAAATGATGAGTTGTTCTCCGGTAATTTTTTTAGAATCATACAAATCATTGATTTTATGAAACATCATTCTTTTTACCTGATTGGGTTTGTGTTTGTGATGATCAATTTCTAAATCTACATCATCAAAAAGCTGTTTACTGGTTTCAGAATCATGAAGATGCCTGTGCAAAATTAAAGCATAAGTTGGAATGAATTTTCTGAAGAATTTTCGATCATTTTCATCTTTAAGCATTGCCGAAAGTTTAATAGCCAGATTACGACTATTATTTACGAGACCTCCCCATAATTTTCGTCCTTCCCACCAGCGATCGTAAGCAGTATTGGTTCTAAATACAAGCAGTAATGAAATCACAAAACCTAACATTCCGTGCATGATTGGGATGTTATGGATATAATCATTTTTACCAACTTTAAAATAGGCGATTTCAAGATACCCAATTATAGAAGAATAAATTCCGATAGCAATCATTATCGGAAACAGTTTTCTTACTGTGTCTGATTTATGAACATGGAAAATAAAAGTAAACCAATCCTTGGTATTATATGAGATCATTTAGTTTGTTTTGAAACAAATTTACTTTAAAAATTAATATTTCCTGCTAATTCTTTCAAGGCAATTTCAGATAATTTAGCCTCGTATTGTGCGTTGCTGTAACGCACTTTGGCATTCACATAATTCAGCTGAGCCGTTCTGAAATCAAGAGTTGTTATGGTTCCAATTCTGAATTTATCAAGCGTAATGTCTAAATTTTGTTTCGCAATAGCTTGATTATCTTCTTCTAAATCAATTAATTCTAAGTTGGTTAAATACGTTTGAAAAGCCGTGCTCAATTGCGAATTCAAAATCATACTTTGCTGTTCGATGGCAATTTGCGAATTTTCAATTTGCAATTTGGCTACTTTTTCATTTCTATGCTGATTCAATCCATCAAAAATATTCAGCGAAGCATTAAAACCATAATTAAAACCTTTTGAAGAGTTTTCGCTTGTAAATCCTAAACTTGACTGGCTTTCAGAAAAATTATAACCTGAAGTTAAATTTACCGTTGGATATCGGTTTGCTTTTACTTGTTTTAGTTGTAATTCGGCAATACGTTTATTGATTATTTGCGATTCTAAAGCCGGATTTTGTTTTTTTGCAAGATCCATTAAATCTATCAAAACCAATTTGTTATCTACTGTAACCACATCAGTTACTGCAAAATCAATCTGGGGGTCACGTGCCAAATATTGATTCAGTAAAATCTTGGCATTTTTATACGATTCTTTTTGTCTTAGTAAAGCAACCTGATCTGTGTTTAAATCAACCTGAGCATTTAGAACTTCTAATTTTGAAGCTTTACCAATGGTAAAACGGTTTTGTGCTAATTGAACTCTTTGTTTAGAAATTACAATTGTAGTATCTAAAGCTGCTAATTGATGTTGTTGCTGCACTAAATCATAGTAAGCAGAATTTACCTGACCAATTTTAACCAAAATAGTTCTTTTCAGTTCCGCATCACCTAATTTTTGGAGTTCTTTTAACTGATCGTATCTGGCAAACATTCTCATTCCGTCAAAAACAGTCCAGCCCAAACTAACGCCATATGTTAAACTGTTGTTTTTGGCATTATTTAATGTAGTTGATGTTCCGTCCTGGCGTACCTGCGTTGAGTTTGTAACGTTGTTATTGTCTACAATATTAGCTGTTGCGGTTGGCAAGATACCAGCGTTTCCAACGGTAACGTTTGTTTCGCTTATGGTTGAATTATTTTTAGCAATCTTAATTTCAAAGTTATTTTCTAAAGCTATTTTCATAGCATCCTCAATAGTCAGGACTTGTGCGCTACTTTTTGCTATACAAAACAAAAATAAAATGAAACTTATTAAGGTTATTTTAGTTTTCATATGATGACTTATTAGCTGCGGAATTTTATTAAAACGAAATTCCCAGCTTCTATATTATTTCAAATTTAAATATCTATTTATGGCTTTCTCTTTCATATTCTTCAATATGATCAAATTCAGGATAATGTTTTCTGGCTTTGGACCACATCAGATAAATAGCCGGAATTACAAAAAGTGTCAAAGCCAATGAGAAAATAGTTCCTCCAACAATTACAACTCCCATCCCGATTCTACTGGTAGAAGCAGCTCCAAGCGACATTGCAATTGGTAAGGCTCCTAAAGCAATTGCCAAACTGGTCATTAAAATAGGACGTAAACGCGCTTCTGACGCTTCCAGAATAGCTTCTAGTTTTGGTTTTCCCTGTTCTCGTAACTGATTGGCAAATTCTACAATCAAAATACCGTTTTTAGTTACCAAACCAATAAGCATTACGGTACCAATCTGGCTAAATATATTCCAGGTTTGATTGAATAACCATAATGAAAATAAAGCTCCCGCAACTGCCATTGGCACGGTCAGAATAATAATCAACGGATCAATAAAACTCTCAAACTGCGCTGCAAGAATCAAAAATATTAATAACAAAGCCAATCCAAAAGCAAAAGAAGTATTCGAACTACTTTCGACAAAATCTCTCGATTCACCACTTAAATCGGTGGTAAAACTCTGATCCAAAACTTTAGCTTTAATTCGATCCATTTCCTGAATACCATCGCTAATACTTTTGCCTGGTGCTAAACCTGCAGAAACTGTGGCCGACATATATCTGTTATTATGATACAATTGCGGCGGATTACTTTGTTCTTCGACTTTTACAACATTATCCATCTGAATCAGCTGACCCGATTTGTTGCGCACAAACATTGAGG
>Ga0247816_10001553_pt1 | contig 11244 bp, 12 predicted proteins | sample UWRJL209509C1_FD_179930 | JGI IMG/M metagenome (GOLD analysis project Ga0247816, IMG submission 179930) | Plant litter microbial communities from Arlington Agricultural Research Station in Wisconsin, United States - UWRJ-L209-509C-1 | ecosystem: Environmental > Terrestrial > Plant litter >...
CAAGCTAAAAAGTCTGAAACTTCTGAAGAAACAACCGACGAAGCTTAGTTTTACACTAGTTTCACACAACATAACAAGAGAGTAGAGGGGAGTACAACATGGCACGGAGCATCAACCAAGTCATCCTAATGGGGCGCCTTACCCGCGACCCAGAGCAGCGCACAACAACCACAGGTAAGACAATCGCAAGCTTCAGTATTGCTGTCGACCGTGGTGGTCAAGAAGACGCAGCTGATTTCTTTAACGTAACAGCATGGGAAAAACTTGGCGATCTCGTTATCCAGTACCTTGCAAAGGGACGCCGCGTACTCGTACAAGGCCGTTTGCGCCAAGACACCTGGGACGACAAAGAAACCGGTAAAAAGCAATCTCGTATCGAGGTTGTAGCAACCGACGTTACTTTCCTAGATGGACCTAACGGTGAAAGCGGATCATCTGCACCAGCTGGTGCCGGTGGCAACTCTGGCTCAAACAGCCAAAACAACTCGAAAGATGTCGTTATTCAAGACATCGACGACAAACCAATTGATTTAAGCGAAATTCCTTTCTAGGACAATCCGTTACGGATCCTAGCAAGGCCAACTATTTAGGAGATAGATAATTATGGCAATGAAGCGTATGAAGAAAGACACACCTGCATACTTTGACTACAAAGACGTCAAAACACTGCAGCGTTACGTAAACATTTACGGACAAATCGAACCAATCGGTAAGACAAGCCTTAGCGCAAAGCAACAGCGTCAACTCGCCGTCGCTATCAAGCGTGCTCGTCACCTCGCACTACTACCATTCGTAGCTCAAGGCTAAGAAAGGCATTAGTTGGCTATGGGACAATTACAACCAACTGACCTAAAAAAAGGCGTTGTCGTTCAAGTGGACGGCAAGCCTTTTAAGGTTATTGACTACAATCAAAAGGTTATGGGTCGTGGTGGAAGTATCGTAAACGTTCGGTTGAAAAACCTCATCGATGGTTCGGTCATCCCTAAAACCTACAAGGGTCAAGAAAAAATCGATTCTGCTGAAGTAACGTACCAAACGGTACAATACCTCTACAAAGATGTCGACAACTTCTACTTTATGGACCCGGAAAACTTCGAGCAATTTCAGCTTCCAGCTGACGTCTGTGAAGAAGCGGCTCCGTATCTTAAAGAAGGCGACAAACTTTCTCTACAGTTCTTTGACGGCAATGTTATTAACGTAGAACTTGCAAAAAATGTATACCTTGAAGTGACGTACTCAGAAGACGTCGTAAAGGGTGACACAACAAGCAGCGTTCTTAAAGACGCAACACTTGAAACAGGCTTTGTTGTTAAGGTTCCAGCGTTCATCAAGACTGGTGACGTTATTTCTGTCGATACAGAAACTGGCGCCTACCGCGAACGCAAAAAGGATTAATCGTATGGCCATCGAACATCTTATGGTGGCCGCTCCTTTAGCTTCAACTGAGGTCGGTGAAGAGTATAGCTCATTGCCGCCTCATATGACTTTATTTCCGTGGTTCGACATGCCGCGTGCAAACTGGACTAGTTTCAATGCCGCTATGCACCACCTTCTTGTTGAGACCGTTCAGCCAACTATCTCAGGTGGCGATGCCGCTATCTTTGGTGACGAATCCGACCCAACGCAGGTTCGACGCCTAAATGTTGCAACGCCTACCTTCAATGTTATCCATGGCTTTGATATCCATGCCGGTGTTCATAATGCAGTCCGCCGCTATGGTGGTGATTTCGATCCGCGCTATGTTGGTACTAAGTGGAAGCCGCACGTAACCAGCACGCAAGATTTTGCACTCGAAGACGGCGACGAAGTTCGCCTTGAAGAAATTACTGTTTTTCAGCGCAGTACCGTTGCCGGTATAAAGATGGTAAAAGCTGTCTATAAATGGGAAGATCCATCACTATGAGCAAGCAGCGCCTCGACCTTGAACTCGCAATCCGCGGTATTGTGACAACACGCTCTCAAGCGGAGAGTTTTATTAAACTTGGTAAAGTGACGGTTGATGGAAAGCTTATTACAAAGCCTGGCCATATAGTCACTGACGATTCAAAAATCGTCCTGTCTGTCACTGAACAATATGTCAGTAGGGCGGGGATGAAACTCGCGAGCGTGGCGCAACTCCTTGGGGTGGACTTCAAGGACACTGCTGTTCTTGATGTGGGCAGTAGCACGGGCGGATTTACCGATTACGCCCTCCAACACGGTGCCCGTAAGGTCTACGCCGTCGATGTTGGTACCGAACAGCTTCATCCTAGTCTTCGCGACGATACTCGTATCGAACTGCACGAGAAAACCGATATACGTGACTTTATTCCTTCAGAAACACCCGATGTCATCGTCATTGATGTATCCTTTATTAGCTTGCGTGAAATCCTTCCACACCTGGCCCGTGCTGCCGCTGGCCCAGCCACTAAAGTGGTCGCAATGGTAAAGCCTCAGTTTGAAGCCGGCCGCAACCAGACTAATAAAGGCGTTATTAAAAATGACACAGTCCGCCGCCAAATATTAAAAGATTTTGAACTATGGACAAAAGATTTATTCTCAATTGTTGATAAGCGAGATAGCGATGTTGCTGGCGCAAAAGGTAATCGCGAGCGCTTTTATTTACTAAAAAAGCGCTAGTAGGTAACGCGGAAGCCGATAGTATCAAGGCCGGTTGCTGGTGTATATGATAAATTCATAGTAAAGATACCGGAGTTAGCTGCTGTTGTCGAAAAGCCTCCGCTGCGAACGACACCGCGTAGTGTCGAACTGCTTGCGTCAGTTGCGGCTTTTCCGATCCCCTGTGCGGATGTCCAGTTAGACGCTGCGGGTGTACCAAAGGCGGGGAATGGGCTAGGAGTCATGCTGCCTTGTGTAGTGAGGACGTTCCACTCGCGGGCCGTAAGCCCACTGCCCGTGCCTGGCTGACCACCTCGGGCTTGGCCACTTGTCCATTCGTTAACATTACCAGCAAAGTCCCATATAACCTCTCCGTTGCTGAGAGTCAATGTCCTGCGTTGGTTGCCCGCTGAACTACCTGTGTTTAGGTATCCATTTGTGTCGGCGCCGGCGTTAAGCGAATATGCCGGGCTATTGTCTGAGTGACCAACAAAGATGTACCCGGTGCCGACGACACCGCTGCTCCAGTTGCTCGGTACATTTACAAGATTATGCGCGATCGTAAGCCACTCTGCTTCGGTAATAAGTTTACATCCGCTACAGGATTCAGCAGATCTCGCGATAGCATTTGTTTGATTGATGGTGACCCATGGAGTGTTGGAGGCAAAGCTAACAGCGGCGCCACCTGAGTTTTTCGCTTCATACTTCATTACACAAAAGTCGCTCGTTCCGAACTGGCTGTTGCCGGGTACAACAAGGTAGCCGGTTGCACAGGCTAATGGCTCTGGGTCTGGGGTTGTCCCTCCGCCGCCATTATTATCGCCACCGTTGTTTCCGCCATTGCCGGGGTTCGCGTTTCCTTCGCTATGGCCCGAACACGCGCCTTGAGTCGGTGTGGTTTTATCGGAGTTGTTCTGGTAGTAGCTGAATCCTTTTACTGTCACCGTCACGCAAAAAGCTTTTGGGACGATGGTGTTGAATGCGTCGTATTGATACTTGGTTGAGTCGCTGTCATTTATTCCTACGAGGGCGAGGGTGGTTGGATAGGTGTCGGCGTTATCAACAGCATACGCCATAACTTTTTTGGCGGCTTGAGACGTGGCATTTTGCGCTACACTGCGAGATGCTTGTTGTTGGATACCATTATAAGCGACCACTGTAATAGCCGCTAGGATAGCGATAACGACTACTACGATAAGCAGTTCAGCGATAGTAAATCCAGCTTGTTTTTGTTTTGCCCACTGCATTAGCATAATTATAGCATGAGCGGCAGTCCAAAAGCGGGCGGTTAAGGTGTGGATTGTGTGTGCTGTTACTTGCTGACGTTAAAGCGGAATTCCACAACATCGCCAGGACGCATGATGTAGTCGCGACCCTCGGTGCGGAGTTTACCAGCTGCCTTAGCCGCGCTTTCGCTCCCAGTGGTAACAAGATCATCAAAGTCGACGATCGCAGCGGCGATAAAGCCTTTTTCGAAGTCGGTGTGAATAACACCAGCAGCCTGGGGTGCGGTTGAGCCTTGCTTGATAGTCCACGCGCGAATTTCTTGTGGACCTGCGGTAAGGTAGCTTTGCAGGCCAAGCGTGTGATAAGAAGTACGGGCAAGTTGTGCAAGTCCAGACTCTTTCACGTCGTAAGCGGCAAGCAGCTCGGCCGCATCGTCTTCGGCAAGCCCGCGTAGTTCTGCTTCGAGTTTTGCACAAATAAAGACGCAATCAGCAGGGGCGACAATTTCGGCTAACTCTTTTTGACGGGCTTCGTTGCTCAACGTTTGCTCGTCAACGTTAAAGGCGTAAATAACTGGCTTAGAGCTGAGGAGCTGGAGGCTTTGTACAACTTCTTTATCCAACCCTTCAACTTCTGAAACGAGTCGTCCTGTTTCAAGTTCTGTTTGAATTTTCTTCAGTGCTTCAATAGCTTCGCGTGCTTTAGGATCGGCTTTAGCCTCGCGTTCGAGCTTTGGTAGCTGACGTTCGATAGACTGGAGGTCGGCGAGGATAAGCTCAGTATTAATAATGTCGATATCGGCGATAGGGTCGACCTTATCGGATACGTGGATGACGTCTGGATCCTCGAACGCGCGAACGACGTGAACAATAGCGTCACACTCACGAATATTAGCAAGGAACTTGTTTCCAAGGCCTTCGCCCTTACTTGCACCAGCGACGAGGCCGGCGATGTCAACAAAGGTAACAGTCGCAGGAAGGACCTTCTTGGCTGAATACATTTTTTGTAGTACCGATAGGCGACCGTCCGGCACGGCAATAATACCCGTGTTCGGTTCAATTGTTGCAAACGGATAGTTTGCCGCAAGGATACTGTTGTCTGTTAGCGCGTTAAATAGGGTCGACTTACCAACATTGGGAAGACCGACGATGCCGATGGATAAACTCATGTACTCAGTTTACCACAACAGGGGTGTGTGCGTCGCTGGTATTGACAAAACAGTCTAAAAGTGCTAATGTACGTATAGTTTACAAACTAAAACAAAAAAGAAATTATCACAAAAATGTCACGACATTCATACAATCAACCACGCCCATCAATTGATACATTTGAGGTACCCGGGCTCGTCCCAGATGATGAAGTAGCTTCTGTAGAGTCTGAGCAGTACCAGCCAGTAAGTGAGGCACCTGCGCCACTTAGTTTTGAGATACCAGCTCTTGTTCCCGATGAAGAGCCCGTTGCACAACGCGAACTTGAATCAACCAGCCCTGGTGTTCTTGGCTTTAGCATTCCGAAGCCCCGTGAAGCACCTGCTGCACGCGAAGCCTCGACACAGTACGCATACCGAGGCCAGAGGCGTCAAGAAATAGATCACTTCATGGATCTAGCTGACTCACTTGCTCAAGAGCGGGAGCAGCGTACGCAACAGAACGTACAATACGGACTTGCGCGGCGCGCGGTTGGCGGTGTTGTTCATCAACCACCGAGGCCGCCGGTGTAAACACCATCGGAGTAATACATCGTTAGTATTCATTGTTCTTTCATGAAGTACCCAGGAAATAGCGCCTGGGTACTTTTTTGTAGAGGCGTCGCGTGTTCCGTAACCTATAGTGCTTGTGGTATTATATGAACAAATATGAGCCTAAGCGAGGGTGTATGCGTAAAGCAATAAAAGTGACAATTGGTGCAGTAGTAGGAGTAGCGGTTATAGCTGCGGTGTTAGCAGTGGCGCTGGGCTACGTTAGTGTTACTGTTAAGGATCCATCGGATAAAGTTGTTGTACGCGCACAAGTATGTGGCGACGATATTATTGGCAAATACAACGAAGCGGCAAAGTCTGATAATTTTGACGACCATAAGGCAAAACTTAAAGAAGTATTTGACGGTGTGAGTAGCCGCGAAGGCTACATGGATGACGCAACGTGTGCATTCATTGCGTATCGCTACCATCTCTTACAAAATGAAGCCGAGCAAATTAACGCAACCGTGGACAGTCTTAAGCGACTGACTAACGACGGCGTATACCCAAGCCTTAAACTGACAAACGTTCAAAGTATTGAGCAAATTGAAAATCGCGCCTCGATTGTAGATGGAAACGTGGAAACAACATCTGCTGGTGGTGCTGGGTAATCTATGAAAATCCGGGTGGCGCAATTCACAAAAGCTAGTTCGCTTGGACTGTTTGCTTTTGTGCTCTCGGTTATCATATCCAGCGTCGGTTCTCATGCTGCATTTGCCGACAACCGCCCACCGCTTAACGGTGCTGAGGCTGAAGCCCGCTCGCTTTGTGGTACTGAACGGCGCGGGGCTATTTGGTTCACAAACTCTGGTAGTTACTACGGTGACACCGTTGTCGTAGAAGGCAACGACAATCGTGCAAATATACCGGTTGGTATTAGAGGCTCGGTGTATAGCTGTGCGCAAAGCCAGAGCGTTCATACCGGTGCGACCTCTGTTCGTGCGGATAATCCCGAGGCGTGGAGGCTTACGGGGCTTAGTGGCTCTAACCTTGACAGGGGTGTCGTATCTGGAAGTTACAACTGGAGTACACAGGGTGGTCAGATTGAGGCTATGTTGAATATCTCGGGCATTGCGATGAACAACAATGGTCGCGACGATAGCCAGACGATTATTGTCGGTATTTATCGCTGCTTCTTCAACTATAGTAGCGGGGCACAGGGTGCGTGTTACACGCAGAACATTAGTGTCACTGTCATTCGTAAGTCTAAGCCAATTGCGTGGAATATCTCAGCTAGCTCAACTGTTCGTAAGGGCTCGAGCGCATCTTCAACGAACATTACAGCAACGCCAGGTGATAGACTCACTTGGACGCACCAACTTCGTAACAACGGGCCAAACGCAACCAACCAGGCTATCTATAGCAACATAGGTATGTCTGGATTTACGAACGGATGGGCGACAGGTCTGGGTGAGAGCGCTGTCGGTCCAGGAGCAGGGGTAGGTATTATAAGATCTAGCTGGCCGTACACGGTATATGATGTGCGTCAGAACGACGTTGGTAACACGATGTGTCAGCGTGTTCAGTATGACCCGGTGAATACAAATGGTGGCCGAGACGGACGTGGTAACTTTGCGTGCGCGGCAATTCCTTATAGCTATACGCTCAATCCGACGGTGACGGTTCCTGCCTCTGAGGTTGAAGTCGGTGGTACGGTGACGGTGTCGCCTCGCGTTGTAAACTCTGGGACGACAAAAAGTAAAACAACGACGTGGCAATTATCATATGTCACCATTCCATCGGGTGGTGCTATTCCAGCGGCCGCAAACTCGGGCAGTAACCCGTGTGCATACTATGGCGGCGGCGGGCGTACGTGTGCAAATGGTACCTTTACTTCCGGGGGAGGGCCAACGGGTACCCAGGTCTACCAACCGGGTACTACTAATCTTTCTGCGCGAGGCGCAAGTGTCGCAGACTTACCCGTGGGAACTCAGGTTTGCTACGCGCTTTCTGTAAAAGACCGCGCGAGCAACTCTGCGGAATGGCGCCACTCGGCACCTGACTGTGCGATTGTCTCTAAGCGTCCAGTTGTGCAAGTGACTGGCGGCGATCTTATTGTGGGGCGTGGTCTTGCTATCGGGTCTAATGTGAGCTCAAATGCAAAGATTTCCGATGGGCAGAAGTATGGGTCTTGGTCTGAATACGGTATCGTTGCATCGGGTCTAATAAACGGCATGGCCTCTGCGCGCGGCTATGCTGGTGGTACGTCGGTAACCAACCATTGTGGCGTGAGCTTCTTAAGTTTTAGTAATAAAGTGGGAACGGCGAGCTGTGCGGATAATCGTGTCGGGCAGTACACCTTTAAGGCGGCAGCTTCGAGTATCGCTGGGCGTTTCCCGACGACATCGGCTACGCAGATTGCCGGTGACCAAGCAGTTGGCAATTTGGCTGGCGGGAGGACGTACACAAATAACGCTGCGGGTGCTGAGATACGCCTTACTGCAACGGCAAGTACGCGAATTGGAGCAGGTAAGTGGATTGTCATCAACGCGCCTGGTGCGACGGTTAAAATCATGAACAATATTATTTACACAGATGGTCCGTTGACGGCTATCTCTCAAATTCCACAAGTCGTTATTATTGCTCGAAACATCATTGTTGCTGATTCGGTGACCCAAGTTGACGCATGGCTAGTCGCCAATGGCACTGGTGCCAACGGTAGAGTTAATACGTGTGGAGCTGGCGGTGTAACGGAGACTACTGCGCTTACCTCAAAGGTCTGTACGGGTGTTCTGAGGGTTAATGGCCCTGTTGTCGCGAACCATCTTCTTTTGCGGCGCACGGCAGGCGCAGGTACTCGTGAACGCTCTGGAGACCCAGCCGAAGTGTTTAATCTTCGTCCGGATGCATACCTATGGGCGAGTAACCTCCAGGCTGGAACAACAAAAGCTCAGACAGTAATGACAAAAGAACTGCCACCGCGTTATTAAGTTTGGCGAAGTGGGGCAAACGCCTTGCTTTTCCGCTTACGCTTTCGGTATAATGAGGGACAATATGGCAATACATGGCGTGGGCGACTTTTTTGCACTAGATATCGGAACGAATGCGGTTCGCGTTGTTCAGCTATCTCCAAGCGGGGCTGATGGATGGAGCCTCACTCATTTCGGGTATGCGCCACTCGACGAAAAGATTATCAGTTCATCATCACCAGAAGCAGTGCGTAAGCTCGGCGAAGTTATTATGACCGCGGTAGGGCAAAGTGGTATCAAAACAAAGAACGTTGTTATCGGTCTTCCGTCAAACAAAACGTTTACAACCGTTATCGAGATGCCGGTTATGCCGGAAAACGAACTCCGTAACACTATTAAGTATCAAGTTGATCAATATATCCCTATGGGAATCAACGAAGCTAAGGTCGACTGGGCATTGCTCGGTACCTCTTTGCACGATGCTAAAATGCAGGAAGTTCTTATCGCTAGCACGGCTAACACCTACGCAGAAGAGCGGCTTGAGTTTATCGAAGGGCTTGGCCTTAACGTTATCGCCGCAGAGCCAGACCCTCTTGCGATGATTCGTTCGCTGCTTCCATCTGGCGTTCCTGATGGCCGTCTTATTATTGATGTCGGCGAACAGTCAACCGACCTCGCAATTACATTTGGTGATTCACCGCGCCTTGTTCGTACTGTCCCAACCGGTGTTAAGTCGCTCGTTAAGGCCGCAGTACAAAACCTTAACGTTCAAGAAGACCAAGCACGACAGTTTATTCTTAAATTTGGCCTTGCGCCAGATCGCCTTGAAGGGCAGGTCTACCGTGCTATCGAAAGTACACTCGATGGCTTTGCCGTAGAATTAACAAAATCAATCAAGTTCTTCCAGACCCGTTATCCAAACACACCAGTAGGAGGCATTATGCTTTCTGGCTATGGTGCAGTTGTACCCGGTTTCGCAGAGTATGTAAGTTCTCGAACTGGCATACAGGCAACAATGGCCAACCCATGGCAAAAAGTGAGCGTCTCTCAGGCTGATCAACAGCAACTTGCTTCTGTGGCTGCTGAGTTTGCTACGGTGATTGGTCTTGCACAGCGAAGGAACAAGCTATGATAGAAATAAACCTCATTCCCGATGTTAAGCAAGAGCTTATCAAAGCACAGCGCGCACGTGGCGTTGTTATCTCGGCTTCTATTATTACAAGTATCGTTGCAGCTGCCATTGTCGTACTGCTACTTGTCTACATCTATGGCATCCAAGGTGTCCGCAGCGCATACCTCGATAGTCAAATCACGACAAAAGGGCAAGAACTTAGTAAGGTTGAAGATCTTTCTAAGGTACTTACTATCCAAAATCAGCTTTCTAGTATTTCCCAGCTTAATAGCGAAAAGGTGATGAGCTCACGCGTCTTCGACGTTATGTCGGCAATTACGCCTCCTGGCGATGCTTCAATCGCGTTCTCACAAATCAATGTTGCTCCCGGTGGCGAAAACGCAGAAACAGACGACACAGAATCAGTCTCAACAACAAGTGGAGGCCAAATACAGCTCGAAGGGCAAACGGCAAGCTACGATACGATGGAGTTGTTCAAAAAGCGTATCGAAAATACATCATTTGAATTTACTCAAGAAGGTGAAACCAAACTCGTTCCACTAGCGGCTAACATCAGCACAGCAGATATTAGCTACGGTGAAGATGCAAATGGAAAAAAAGTACTTCGCTTTACCATTACCTTCGACTACCCAGCTGAATTATTCTCATCAGCAACATCAGCGCAACAGCTTGCCTTTAAGCTTACCGCAAACGGAAACGTAACGGACTCATACACAGGTATTCCTCGATTTACACAACGAGCAAGTGACCTAGAGGGGACTCAGTAATATGAAACAAGATACAGTTGCACTTCGTAAGCGAACGCAAATCGCTCAAGCGAGTAAGACAATGTTCATCTGGATCGCCATCGCTTCCGCACTTGTCGGTACGGCAGTTGTTGTGAGCATCTTCTTATTCCAGAAGCTTGCCTACAACGAGAAGGTACTCAGCGCTAAACAAGAGACCGTGTCTAACCTTAATCACAACCTATCCGTTGTCGATAAGCTCAAGACAGATGTCCAGGCGCTCGATGCCAACAGCGCGCTTACGAGTGTAAAGGCAAACCCGACCGACCAGGCTCTGCAGGTTGTTCTTGATGCACTGCCATCAGACGCAAACTCGTTGGCGCTTGGTGCTTCACTACAAAATAGGCTTCTTGCAAATATCGAGGGTAATTTCTCACTTGAGTCGCTACAGGTAACACCAGTAGAGGGAGTAGAGGCACTCTCTGCGGGTACAACGCTAGACGCTTCGGAAGCAACGGTCGCAAACAATCAAATTTCGTTCAACTTTTCCGTAAGGGGAGACCAATCGGCACTTCGCCAGGTGCTTCAAAATCTTGAACGCTCGATTCGTACACTCGTTGTGACCCATGTCACTATCGAAACACAAGCCGAGAGTGTCACGCTGACGGTTGAAGGCCACGGCTTTTACCAGCCCGCTAAGTCGATTGAGTTAAAGGAAGTAACGGTACCAAACAAATGAAAAAAACAGATATAGCAATGATCATTCTTATCGCAACCTTGTCTGTCATGGTGTCATTCTTTGTGACGCAGTCGATACTTGGTTCACCAAGCACCGAAACCGTAAAGGTAAAGTCTGTCGAGAAAATTAGTGAGACAATCACTCCTCCCGACACTGCGATTTTTAACGAACAAGCA
>Ga0247816_10001554_pt1 | contig 11242 bp, 11 predicted proteins | sample UWRJL209509C1_FD_179930 | JGI IMG/M metagenome (GOLD analysis project Ga0247816, IMG submission 179930) | Plant litter microbial communities from Arlington Agricultural Research Station in Wisconsin, United States - UWRJ-L209-509C-1 | ecosystem: Environmental > Terrestrial > Plant litter >...
CGTCGGCGTGAATGCCACGGTTTACGCCACCATCGGAGGCCTTACACTCTTTGGCTTACTCTGTCAGACGCTGTTCGGCATCCTGATACTCACCACGGCCCGACCGCTATCCGCCTGGTTTGCCGCCGTGAATCGATCAAAATGACTCACGGGCGTAGCGGGCGTCTCGTATCCCTAGGGATATGAGTCGTTTCACGACAATCACCGCAGCACTGATAGCCCGATACGCAACGGTGAGCTCGTTGATAGCCGCGTGACCGGGGCTCCACTCGCCGTTCTCGAGCTGGTGGCGCTGCTCTTCGGCGGCTACGTGTATCTCGGAGGCTTCTTCCCGTTCACGGGGCTGTCATCGTGCTGATGCTCGCCCGAGGTGGGGTCCGGCGCCTCCTCGCCCGCGAATCGGCATCCGTTTAATAGGACGTCGGCAGCATGTTAGGACGTTCTCGCAGCGCGGGTCCTATCAACCTCACTTTTTCCTCTTCTCCGGGCGAGCGGATGCCCCGCAAGCCGGCCGCGCCTAGAAGGCGAACGCCTGCGCGCAGGACTCGTCCTCGGCGGTGCGACCGGTGAGACCGTCGATCACCTCGGGGCCGGCCTCCACGACGGGAGCCTCGGCATCCACCGGCGCCTCGGGGTCGACGGGTGCGGCCGGGTCGGCCGGGTCGGGCTCGTCGGCGGTCAGGGCGAACGGCTCGTCGGCCAGGATCTTGGCGAACATGGCGTCGGCGAGATCTTGCGACGGCACGACCTTGCCCGGGAAGTTGGGGTTGTCGGTGGTGCCGGGGTACTGCACGAAGACCAGGCGGGACAGGTCGATGTCCTTCAGCGCCAGCGCCATCGACACCATGGTGTCGGGGTGGGCGAGGCTGGTGGACAGCTTGATGTTGCTCGCCGCGGCGGACGCCAACGAGAACAGCTTGGGCAGGTCGCTGAAGGTGCCGTCGCCCTGCACGGTGCGCATCAGCGAGGCCAGGTAGATCTGCTGCGACGAGATGCGCGACAGGTCACTGCCGTCTCCGACACCGTGCCGGCTGCGGAGGAAGGCGAGGGCGGTTTGACCCGACACGACGCTGGTACCGGCGGGCAGGTTAAGCTCGGCCAGCGGGTCGTCGATCGCGTCGGTCAGGCAGATCGGCACGCCGCCGACGGCGTCGCTCATCCGCACCACCCCGTCGAAGGTGGCCAGGCCGGCGAACGGGATGTCCAGGCCGGTGAGGCTTTCCACGGTGCTGACCACGCAGGGCAGGCCGCCGCGGGACATGGCCTCGTTGACCGGGCGGGCGCTCATCGAGGCGAACTCCTGACCCGACTCCACATCGACGCAGGTCGGGTGCGCCACGATCAGGTCGCGCGGGATGCTCACCACGACGGCGTTGGTGTGGTCGGCCGAGACGTGCACCAGAATGTTCACGTCGTTGAGGGTGCCGCCGCGCTCACCATAGGCCTCACCCTGATCGGGATCGTTGTCGACCCCGACGATGAGGATGTTGAAGCCGCTCTCGAAGCTGCCGATGGTGGGGATGACATCCGGCACGTCGGAGCCGTTGAGGTCGATGGAGTTGGCCTCCACCGTGCTGCGGAACTGCCAGAACGCGAGGCCGGCCACCGCGCCGGTGCTGACCAGGATCACGGCCAACGTCGCGGCCACCACGGTGATCACCGTGGTCACCGGGCTGTACGGCTTCAACCGCCCGTGTCGTGCGATCCCTGCCAGCTGTCGGCGCCGTTGTGCCATCGGTTGAGCCCAATCCTCATGAAGTTACGTCAGCCCGGAGGCTAGCATCCCCTTTCTGGGGGACTGCCGAGACGCGAACGGTGAGACCCCGCCGGTGGATGCCGCGGCCAGGCCCACCTGGACAGCGGGCGCTGCTAGCCTGTCGACTTCGATCTCATGAGGGGGACTCAATGAGCGTGTGGTTCATCATCGGCCTGGTCACCGTGTTGGCGGCGGGGCTCGCGGTCTGGCTGCCGAGAATCGACGGGGACAGCGCCTCCCCCCTCGCCTGGCTGGCGCCCGATTACGGGTCCGGCGACGACGAGGCTCAGGTCCGCGCGCGGGCGGCGGCCTTCCGGGTGAGTGCGCCGCTCGGCGCCCTGGCGGCAATCGTGACCGTCACCGGTGTGATCGTCTCGGGCGGGGCGTCCTGGTCCGGTGTCACGTCCCTGATCGGCCTGGTGCTCGTGGCGCTGACGCTCATCGCCGGGTCGGTCGCGGGCCGGCGGGCGCTTCGCCGGGAACCGGTCCACGTCGAGGCGCGCTGACGCCGAACCGTCACCGCAGCCATCCATTCGAAAACGGCCCCGGGCCGCACGGATCACCGTGCGGCCCGGGGCCGTTTCAACACTGCCGCGTGAGCGGTGTTAGATCTTCACGTCGCCGCGCCAGCCCTCATTCTGATTGGCCGGGTTCTCCACGAAGGTCTTGAACTGCTTGAGGTCCTTCTTGATCACGTGGTCGTCGACACCGAACACGGCACCGACCTTCTCGAGGAAGCCCTCGGCGGCCCAGTCCAGCTGCACCGTGACCCGCGACGTGGTGTCGCTCAGGCGGTGGAAGGTGACCACGCCGGCGTGCTGCTCATCGCCGGAGGTGCTCTTCCAGGCGACGCGCTCGTCGGGGTGCTGCTCGGTGATCTCGGCGTCGAACTCGCGCTCGGCGCCGCCGATCTTCACCTTCCAGTGCGTGTGGGTGTCGTCGATCTGAGTGATCGACTCCACGAAGTCCAGAAAGTGCGGGAACGACTCGAACTGGGTCCACTGGTTGTAGGCGGTGCGGACGGGAACGTCAACGTCGATGGTTTCGATTACTTGCGTCATAAGTATTTCCTCGGTTCTGTTACGCGGGATCGCCGCGGATGAGATCTAGCGAAATGGTCTTACAGCTGTGACGCGTACGCATCACGGTTCGTCACGGCCGTCCGGCAGATGCGGAGGTTCAGGCCTTGCCGACCGGACGGGTCGAGTCCTTGGCGGTGGGCTTGCGGGGCTTGCGGTCTTCCGCACTGACCATCCAGATGTACTGCTCGAGCTTGAGAATGAAGCCGTTCAGGATGTCCGCGCTGGCGGGATCTTCTTCGTCGACCGCCTCGTGGATCTCGCGGATGTTGTCGACCGTCGCGGTCAGCAGCGCGGTGACCAGGCCGACGGTCTCGGTGGTGTCGACCTCGCCGGCCGGGAACTTAGGCAGGTGCGTGGTCTTGGTGACGGTCTCGGTGCGGCCGTCGGGCAGGGCGTCGAGCGCACGCATCCGCTCGGCCAGCTCGTCGGTGAAGATTCTGGCGTCATCGATGATCTCGTCGAGCTGCAGGTGCAGGTCGCGGAAGTTCTTGCCGACGACGCTCCAGTGCGCCTGCTTGCCCTGAACGTGAAGCTCGATCAGGTCTACGAGGACGGACTGCAGGTTGGCGCCGAGTTCTGCTGATGCCTTCATGGGGATTCCCTTCTTCACTGGCGGGAACACGTCCGGGCCGAATGGCCAGCCGGTGTCCCGCCTGTTTCTGACAGAAACCATAGCAGCGCGATCCGACCGAACCATCACCCAGCTTTCTCCCAGATTCGACTGCAACGCGAGGGTTACTGTCGTGCATCCGTACGAATATTTTCAGACTGAAAGAGCCCCCCCCATGGTTGCCGCCGCGCGTCGTTCTCTGCCCTACCCGTTGGGTGCCACTCTGGTTGACGGAGGCGTCGATATGGCGGTGTACTCCGAGACGGCCGACACCGTGGAGTTCTGCTCGTTCGACGAGACCGGCTCCGAGATCCGCACCCGGCTGACCGAGCGCACCGGGCACGTGTTCCACGGCATCGTTCCCGGCGCCGGGGTCGGCACCCGGTACGGCCTGCGCGTGCACGGCCCGTGGGATCCGGCGAACGGCCTGCGGCACAACGGCAACAAGCTTCTGCTCGATCCGCACGCGACCGCGGTCGAGGGCGGGTACACCTGGGGCCAGGAGGTGTTCGGCCACGACCAGGCCAACCCGCTCGAGCTCGACGACAGCGACTCGGCCGGCTTCACCCCGCGCTGCGTGATCACCGACCCGGCCTTCGACTGGGAGGGGGACAGCGCGCCGCTCACCCCGCTCAGCACCTCGGTGATATACGAGGTGCACGTGAAGGGGTTCACCCAGACCCACCCCGACGTGCCCGAAGAGTTGCGCGGCAGCTACGCCGGCCTGGCCAGCCCGGCCGCGATCAAGCACTTCACCGACCTCGGTGTCACCGCGATCGAACTGCTGCCGGTGCAGCAGTTCGTGCAGGACAGCCACCTCGAGGAGAAGGGCCTGCGCAACTACTGGGGTTACAACACCATCGGTTTCTTCGCCCCGCAGGGCGACTACGCCGCCGCCGGTGACAACGGCGCCCAGGTGACCGAGTTCAAGGAGATGGTCAAGGCACTGCACGCGGCGGGCCTCGAGGTCATCCTCGACGTGGTCTACAACCACACCGCAGAGGGCAACCACATGGGCCCGACCCTGTCGTTCAAGGGCATCGACAATGAGGCCTACTACCGGCTGGTGCAGGACGACCAGAGCAGCTACTTCGACACCACCGGCACCGGCAACAGCGTCAACGTGAGCCACCCGGCCGCCCTCGGCCTGATCATGGACTCGCTGCGCTACTGGGTGACCGAGATGCACGTCGACGGGTTCCGGTTCGACCTGGCGACCACCCTCACCCGCCAGGGCGGCGACGCCGAACTGCACAGCGCCTTCCTCACCCTCATCCAGCAGGACCCGGTGCTCGCCCCGGTGAAGATGATCGCCGAGCCCTGGGACACGGCCGGTTACCAGGTCGGCGGTTTCCCGGCCGACTGGTCGGAGTGGAACGGCAAGTTCCGCGACGACGTGCGCGGCTTCTGGCACGGCAACGCCTCCCTGCTCAGCACCCTGTCGCAGCGGGTGCTCGGCAGCCCGGACGTCTACGAGGCCGACCGCCGCTCCCCGCTGTCCAGCGTCAACTTCATCACCGCGCACGACGGTTTCACCCTCGCCGACCTCACCGCATACAACGAGAAGCACAACGAGGCCAACGGTGAGGACAACAACGACGGCGAAAGCGACAACCAGTCCACCAACAACGGTGTCGAAGGCCCCACCGACAACGCCGAGATCACCGAACGACGCGACCGGCAGCGCCGCAACCTGATGGCCACGCTGCTCCTGTCCGCGGGGGTCCCGATGATCCTCGGCGGCGACGAACTCGGCCGCAGCCAGGGCGGTAACAACAACGCCTACTGCCAGGACAACGAGATCTCCTGGTTCGACTGGGCCAACGTCGACACCGAGCTGCTCGAGTTCACCCGCCGGCTCATCGAGCTGCGGTTGCAGAACCAGGCGCTGCACCCGGCCTGGTTCCGTCAGGCGCCCGGCGCCGAGGCGACCGACACCGTCACGGTGCTCCGAGCGGATGCCGCGGAGTTCACCGACGCCGACTGGCACGACGACGACGCCCACGCCATCCTGTTCGTGCTCGAGCATGCCGGCGCCGACGCGTTCGCGCTGCTGCTCAACACCGCCGCGAACGGGGTCGAGTTCACCATCCCCGCGGCCCCGCACGCGGAGTGGGAGCTGGCGATGTCGAGCGATCCCGGCCAGCAGGTGGCCGCCCCGGTCAGCACCCTGATCGTGCGCGACGGCTCCTTCACCCTGCTGCGCTCGCGCAGCTAGACGACCGCGAGCGCGACCCGGCGACGGCGCGACCCCGGCTCGGGGTCGCGCCGCGCGTGTTTCCGGAGCCGTTCACCGCGATAACACCCGGAAATGCTTGCGCAACTGTTTCGAATTCGGCCACTATAGGACCGCCGTCAGCGCCAATATTTGGGGTTCGAGCGCCGGCGGCTCCCGTCAGCTGCAGCGGACACGTGTGCCCGCCGCGCCGCATCCGTCACGAAAGGCGTCGCCATGTCACGCACCACCACCCGTTTGCGCTTCATCGGGGTCGCCGCCGCCCTCTCGGTCGGCGGCCTCACCCTCTCCGGCTGCAGCGCCATCACCGACCTGTTCCCCAAGGAAGCGGCCCGTGACGCGCAGACGCAGGAGATCAGCGAGGCCGGCGACGCCGACGTCTTCACCCTGAGCGTGGGCGACTGCTTCAACGACCAGGACGCCACCGAGATCTCCAGCGTCACGGCCATCCCGTGCGGCGACGCCCACGACTACGAGGCGTACTTCGCGTTCGACCTGGAAGACGCCGACACCTACCCCGGCGACACTGCCATCACCGACGCGGCCGAGGCCGGCTGCGGCCCGGAGTTCGTGACCTTCGTCGGCAAGGCCTACGAGGAGTCGGTGCTGGACTACAACTACCTCACTCCCACCGAGGGCAGCTGGGACACCGGCGACCGCGAGATCCTCTGCCTCGTCTTCGGCGCCGAGAAGACCACCGGCTCGCTGAAGGGTGTCGCGCTCTGACCGGCATCCACTGAGTGGTGCCCGCGGACCAATTTCGGTGACACAGCCAATTCTTTGGCTTCGTGCAGCCCACACGCAGCCGCCAGCACGTAGTGTTGTCCACGGAGTTCCCCCACTCCATCGATTGGCCCCGGTGCCAGCTCCCTTTCCCCCGAAGCGTGAGCGGCGCCGGGGCTTTTTTCTGCCCGCGGCTTGATCGCTCTTCCCTGGCCGCCCTAGAGTGCAGGTACCTGCAACGAGTGGAGCCTGCCGTGGTCGACGTGGTCCTGTTTCATCACATCCAGGGGCTCACTCCCGGCATCACGGCTCTCGCGGCGGAGCTCGCCCGGGACGGCCACACCGTGCACACCCCTGACCTGTACGACGGTCACGTCTTCGACCGGATGGACGACGGTTTCGCCTACCTGCGTTCGCTCGACCGCGCCCGGCTGACCGCCCAGGTCGACGCCGCGGTCGACGCTCTGCCCGACCGGCTGGTGTTCGCCGGCATGTCCTGGGGCGTCATGCACGCTCAACGACTCGCCCAGACCCGCCCGCACGCCCGCGGGGCGGTTTTCTTCGACGCCTGCCTGCCGCTGGCCGGCGAGGGCACCTTCGGCCCCTGGCCGGCCGGGCTGCCGGTGCAGATTCACGGCATGGATCAGGACGAGTTCTTCGCTCTCGAGGGTGACCTCGACGCGGCCCGCGACCTGGTCGCCGCGGCGGGCCCGGACGTCGCCGAGGTCTTCACCTACAGCGGCGACGGCCACCTCTTCGCCGACAGCTCGCTGCCCAGCTACAACCCGGCCGCGGCCGGGTCGGCCATCGGTCGGGTGCGCGACTTCCTCCGCCGGCTCTAACCCACCGCGGCCGCACCCACCCTCGCCCCCTGCTTCTCTGCATAACTCCTGCAATTTCCGCCAGAACGGGGGCAAACGGCCGTTTTGAGGCGATTCTCCGAAAATTGCAGGAGTTACGCATTCGGGTTGGCGGCGGGCGCCGGCGAACCGGTCAGGTCGTTGGCTGCGCGCGGCGCTCCATCCAGTGCTCCGGTGCGGTCATCGGCGCGAAGCCGAACTTGGCGTACAACCCGTGCGCGGTCGAGGTGGCCAGGGCGACCCGGCGCAGGTTGAGGCGGTCGAGCGCCGCGCCGACGTTCTCGATCAGCGCCCCGCCCACTCCCTGCCCGCGTACGGCCGGGTCCACGAACACGTCGCAGAGCCAGGCGAAGGTGACCCCGTCGGTCACCAACCGGGCGTACGCCACCTGCCGGCCGCTGGCCCGGTCGAACATGCCGAAGTTCGTCGAGGCGTCGATGGCCGCATCCTGCACCGCACGTTCCCGACCCATCGCCCAGTACGCCTGGGTGCTCAGCCACTGGTGAACCAGCTCCCGCTGCATCGCGGTGCGGTCGGAGGAGAACGTGTACGCGGCATCCGTCATGCCCTCACTGAACCGGATGCCGACGTGCCGCGCAACCCGCCCCGGTGGCATAACTCCTGCTATTTCCGCCAGATCGGGGCAAAACGGCCGGTTTGAGGCGAACTGCGGAAAATTGCAGGAGTTATGCATTCGGGCTGGTGGCGAGCGCCGGCGAAAGCGGGGCGTTAGGGGTTCGTTAGGAAACCGGAAATCGGCCCGGCGCGGGTGTCTACTCGTCTGGTGCTCGTGCGGAGCACGCGTGCCGACCGGCAAACGGCGGCCTACGGATGGAGAAAAAACGCATGCTCGACATTGTCTACGTGCTCGGCGTCCTCGCCGTGTTCGCACTGATCGGCGTCGTCGCCTGGGGGGTGGCCAAGCTGTGATCGTCTTCAACCTGATCGCGGCGGTGCTCGCCGTGGCGGCGCTGGGCTACCTGGTGCTCGCCCTGGTGAAACCGGAGAAGTTCTAGTGCCGCTCTGGCTGGGCATCCTGCAGGCCCTCACCCTCGTCGCCGTGCTCGTCGCCGTCTACCGACCGCTCGGCGACTACATGGCCCGCATCTACACGACCCGCAGAGACCTGCGCGTGGAACGCGGCTTCTACCGCCTGATCGGGGTGGATGCCCGCGGCCAGCAGACCTGGTCTGTCTACCTCCGCAGCGTGCTCGCGTTCTCCGTCGTCGGCATCCTCTTCGTCTACGCCCTGCAACGCGCCCAGGCGGTGCTGCCGTACTCGCTCGGTTTCCCGGCCGTGCCGGAGGGGCTCTCGTTCAACACGGCGGTGTCGTTCGTCACCAACACCAACTGGCAGTCGTACTCCCCCGACGTCACCATGGGCTACTCGGTGCAGATCCTGGCGCTGGCGGTGCAGAACTTCGTCTCCTCCGCTGTCGGGCTGGCCGTGGCGGTGGCGCTGATCCGCGGCCTGATGCTGCGCCGCTCCGGCACCATCGGCAACTTCTGGGTCGACCTCACCCGCGGGGTGCTGCGGTTGCTGCTGCCGTTGTCGGTCCTGTCCGCGATCGTGCTGCTGGCCACCGGGGTGATCCAGAACTTCACCGGCTTCACCGATATCACCACGCTCAGCGGCGGCAGCCAGTCCATCCCGGGCGGCCCGGCGGCCTCGCAGGAGGCGATCAAGCTGCTCGGCACCAACGGCGGCGGTTTCTTCAACGCCAACTCGGCGCATCCGTTCGAGAACCCCACCGGGTTCAGCAACCTGTTCCAGGTCGTGCTGATGCTCGCGATCCCGTTCAGCCTGCCGCGCACCTTCGGCACCATGGTCGGCGACAAACGCCAGGGCTACACGATCCTGGCCACCATGGCCACGATCTTCGTCGTCTCGCTGGGCGCCCTCACCGCGCTGGAACTCGCCGGTGCCGGCACCGCCCCGGCCCTGGCCAATGGAGCGATGGAGGGCAAAGAGACCCGGTTCGGCATTCTCGGCTCCACCCTGTTCGCCACCACCTCCACCCTCACCTCCACCGGCGCGGTCAACTCGATGCACGACTCGTACACGGCGCTCGGCGGCATGCTGCCGATGCTCAACATGATGCTCGGCGAGGTCGCCCCCGGCGGCACCGGCTCTGGCCTGTACGGCATGCTCATCCTCGCGGTGATCGCCGTGTTCGTGGCCGGCCTGCTCGTGGGGCGCACCCCGGAGTACCTGGGCAAGAAGATCGGCCCGCGCGAGATCAAGCTGGCCAGCCTGTACATCCTGGTCACTCCCACCCTGGTGCTGGCCGGCACGGCGCTGTCGTTCGCGATCCCCATCGTGCGAGCGGATGTCGAGGGCACGTCGATCTGGAACCCCGGCCTGCACGGCCTCTCCGAGGTGCTCTACGCGTTCACCTCCGCGGCCAACAACAACGGCTCCGCGTTCGCCGGGCTGACCGCGAACACGCCCTGGTTCAACACCGCACTCGGTGTGGCCATGCTGCTCGGCCGGTTCCTGCCGATCGTGTTCGTGCTCGCCCTGGCCGGCTCGTTCGCCGCCCAGGACCGGGTGCCGGCCACCGTGGGCACCCTGCCGACCAACCGGCCCCAGTTCGTGGGCCTGCTGATCGGCGTGACGCTGATCATCACCGCACTGACCTATTTCCCCGTACTCGCGCTGGGTCCCCTGGCGGAAGGGCTGCAGTAAGCCATGACCACTCTCGTTGACACCCCCGCCACCCCGGCGGCCCCGACCCCGAAGAAGGCGATCAGCGCCGGCCAGCTCGTGGCCGCGCTGCCCGGCGCGGTCAGAAAGCTCGACCCGCGGCTGATGTGGCGGAACCCGGTGATGTTCATCGTCGAGATCGGCGCCCTGCTCACCACCGTGCTCGCCGTCTTCGAACCGTTCCTCGGCGGCCCCGCCGACTCCGGCGGCAGCACCGTGCCCGGCTCGTTCACCGTCGGCATCGCGGTGTGGCTCTGGCTCACCGTGATCTTCGCCAACCTGGCCGAGGCCGTGGCCGAGGGCCGCGGCAAGGCGCAGGCCGACAGCCTGCGGCAGACCCGCACCAGCACCGACGCCACCCAGGTGCTGGACTACCGGCCGGACACGAACCCCGGCGCGGAAGGGGCACCGGTGCGCACGGTCTCGTCGGCTGACCTCACCCTCGGCGACACCGTGATCGTCACCGCCGGGGACCTCATCCCCGGCGACGGCGACATCGTCTGGGGCATCGCCTCGATCGACGAATCCGCCATCACCGGCGAATCCGCCCCGGTGGTGCGGGAATCCGGCGGCGACCGCAGCGCCGTCACCGGCGGCACCCGGGTGCTCTCCGACCGGATCGTGGTGCGCATCACGAGCAAACCCGGCGAAACCTTCGTCGACCGGATGATCGCCCTGGTCGAGGGCGCGGCCCGGCAGAAGACCCCGAACGAGCTGGCGCTGAACATCCTGCTGGCCAGCCTGTCGATCGTGTTCCTGGTGGTGGTGCTCACGCTCAACCCGATCGCCAGCTACTCCGCCGCGACGGTGAGCCTGCCCGTGCTGATCGCCCTGCTGGTCTGCCTGATCCCCACCACCATCGGTGCACTGCTGTCGGCGATCGGCATCGCCGGCATGGACCGGCTGGTGCAGCGGAACGTGCTGGCGATGTCGGGCCGGGCGGTCGAGGCCGCCGGCGACGTCACCGTGCTGCTGCTCGACAAGACCGGCACCATCACTTACGGCAACCGGCAGGCCCGGGAGTTCTCCCCGCTGACCGGCGTCGCCCCGGTAGACCTGGTGCGCGCCGCCGCGCTGTCGTCGCTGAGCGACCCCACCCCTGAGGGCAAGTCGATCGTGGACCTGGCCGCCGAACACGGGGTGCACCGGCCGGACACCGTCTCCGGCGAGATCGTGCCGTTCACCGCGCAGACCCGGATGAGCGGGGTCAACCTGGCCGCCGAGCAGGGCGGCCAGCAGATCCGCAAGGGCGCCGCATCCGCCGTGCT
>Ga0247816_10001555_pt1 | contig 11235 bp, 8 predicted proteins | sample UWRJL209509C1_FD_179930 | JGI IMG/M metagenome (GOLD analysis project Ga0247816, IMG submission 179930) | Plant litter microbial communities from Arlington Agricultural Research Station in Wisconsin, United States - UWRJ-L209-509C-1 | ecosystem: Environmental > Terrestrial > Plant litter >...
GTGCGGCCGTGCTCGCCCGGAGCGTAGGGACGCTTCTCGAGGTACTTGGCGGCCTTCGGGGTCAGGGCGATGCCCAGGGCCCGCGAGAGGCGGGTCTTACTGCGGGTACGTGACTTGGTAGACACAGTGTCCTTTCGGATGGAACTGGAAGGTGGATACCAGGGCGACCGGGCGAGCCCGTTGGGGCAAGCCGAAGCGTCATGGGAGATCAGAGGGGTGGGTGCCACGGGCCGCCCGGCTACAGGGCGAATCCACTCCAACTCAGGTTCAGGACGCAGCCGCATGCCGAAACCAGTTGTAGGCGAGGTCAAGGCTAACACACGCCAGGGCCGGTCGCCCCTGATTCAGGGGCAGGCGCGCCTACTCGCCGTGCACGATCTTGCGCAGCTTCGCCAGTCGGGCCGACACATCCCGTTCGTTGCCGTGCTCGGTCGGTCGGTAGTACCGGGTGCTCCGCAGCTCGTCGGGCAGGTAGTCCTGGGCCAGCACGCCCAGAGCGTCATCGTGCGGGTAGCGGTAGCCCTTGCCGTGGCCGAGGCGTTTGGCTCCGGGGTAGTGCGCGTCGCGCAGGTGCTTGGGCACCCGGCCGGTGTTGCCGTTGCGCACGTCCGCGATCGCGGCATCCAACGCCATGTACGCGGCGTTGGACTTGGGCGCGCAAGCCAGGTGCACCACCGCCTGGGCAAGCGGGATCCGTCCCTCCGGCATGCCGATGTACTGCACGGCGTCCGCGGCGGCGATCGCGATCACGAGGGACTGCGGGTCGGCCATGCCGATGTCTTCGGAGGCCAACACGATGATGCGGCGGCAGATGAAGCGCGGGTCCTCCCCGGCCTCGATCATCCGCGCCAGGTAATGCAGGGAGGCGTCCACGTCGGAGCCGCGCACCGACTTGATGAAGGCGCTGATCACGTCGTAGTGCTCGTCGCCGTTCCTGTCGTAGCGCAGCAGTGCCCGGTCGACCGCCAGCGAGACGATCTCCGTGGTGATGACGGGGCGCTCGCCGTCGGCGACCTCGGTGGTGGCGGCGGACACGGATGCGGCCTCCAGGGCCGTGAGCGCCCGGCGGGCATCGCCGGACGCGAGCCGGATGATGGCGCCACGTGCCTCGGGATCCAGCACGAACCGATCGGCGAGTCCGCGCAGGTCGGTGACGGCGCGGTCCACGACGATTCCGAGGTCGTCGTCGCTGAGCGTCTCCAGGGTGAGCAGCAGCGACCGCGACAGCAGCGGTGAGATCACCGAGAACGACGGGTTCTCTGTCGTGGCGGCCACGAGGATGATGATGCCGTTCTCCACACCTGGCAGCAGGGCGTCCTGCTGCGCCTTGCTGAACCGGTGGATCTCATCCAGGAACAGCACGGTGGACAGCCCGTAGAGGTCGCGACTGGTGCGGGCTTCTTCCATCACCTGACGCACGTCTCGAACGCCGGCCGAGACGGCGGACAGCTCGACGAACCGGCGCCCTGAGCTGTGCGCAATGGTCTGGGCCAGCGTCGTCTTGCCGGTTCCAGGCGGGCCCCACAGGATGACCGAGACCGAGCCCTGCTCCCCCGTCTTGTCGTTGGCCAGGCTCACCAGCGGTGACCCCGGGGTCAGCAGGTGGCGCTGGCCGGCGACCTCGGCCAGGCTCTTGGGGCGCATGCGCACCGCAAGCGGCGTCGCACCGGTACGGAGGCCTGGTTGGGCAGAAGACATGGCTCCAGCGTAGTTTGTGCCGCCGACAGCACAGCCCGCCGGAGTCGGCGTCGCCCGGCGCCAGATTTTCGCCGCCACCCCGGCAGTGCGTAGAGTGCACAGTGACCCGGGCCGTGTTGCCCGGCCAGCCCGATTCCCGCCGCAGGCGGCACCTGGAGGATTCCCGTGGCACCGAGCAACAAGCAGGAACGCGAAACCCGAGAAGCACGTGGTCGCGTTCGCTCCTATCAGGCCCGCAAGGCCGTGAACGAGCACCAGGTGAAGCGCCGGGTGCGCGACAACATCCTGGCCGGCAGTGTTCTCGTGGTGGTTCTCGTTGTGCTCGTCGGCGCCCAGCTGTTCTACTTCGGCGGCGGCCCCGGCACTCCGGCGCCCAGCGCCTCCGGCACGGCGACGCCGACCGCCGAGCCGGTGACCCCGACCCCCGGAGCGAACGCGGGCGACGTTCCCTCGAGCGATCTGGCCGAGGGACGCACCTGGACCGGCACGCTCACCCTCAACGACATTGACCTCGGCGTCTCCCTCGACGGCGCCCTCGCCCCGCAGGCGGTTTCCTCGACCGTCAGCCTGGCCGCTTCCGGTTTCTACGATGACGTCGCCTGCCATCGGCTCACCACGCTCGAGGACTTCTCGGTGCTGCAGTGCGGCGACCCCAACGGCGACGGCTCCGGCGGACCCAACTATTACTACGGTCCGGTCGAGAACGCTCCGGCGGACAACGTCTACCCGGCCGGCACCATCGCCATGGCCAGGTCCAGCGATCCGTACAGCATGGGCAGCCAGTTCTTCATCGTCTACGAGGACACACCCATTGACGCGAGCGCGGACGGTTCCGGTTACACGGTCATCGGCACCGTGACCAGCGGTCTGGACCAGCTCATCAGCGGCATCGCCGCTGCCGGCGTAGCGGACGGCACGGAGGACGGCGCCCCCGTCGTTCCGACCACCATCACCGGATTCTCGCTGCAGTAGAAATCAGTTCCGCGGTAACAGTTCGGTCGTTTCCGCTGAACGATGGGCAGGCTTGCAATAGGCTTGTGCGCGTATTGGCTTGTGTCAGTACTGGCTCGTTCAGGGATTCACCCGCTGCAGTGCTCCATCGCACGGGGAATCAACCAAATCATTAAGGTGAGGCTCTTGACTACGACAGATCAGCAACCATGGGGTCGCGTAGACGAAACCGGCACGGTTTACGTGCGCGAGGCAGACGGCGAACGTGCCGTCGGCCAGTATCCCGACGCGACTCCGGAGGAGGCTCTCGCCTACTTCGAACGCAAGTACGTGGAGTTGAACGGGCAGGTCACCCTGCTCGAACAGCGCGCGAAGGGAGGAGCGCCGGCTGCGGATATCGCCAAGTCGGTCGCGAACCTGACCAAGTCCGTTGCCACGGCCAACGCCGTCGGCAACCTCGCCGCTCTCGCTGAGCGCCTCGGCGCGCTCGGCGGCACCGTCACCGAACTCACCGAGCAGCAGGGTGTCGAGGCCAAGGCCGCCGGCGCTGCGGCCCTGGCGGAGCGTGCCGCCATCGTCGAAGAGGCCGAGCGCCTCGCCGCCGAAGACCCGGCCAAGACCCAGTGGAAGCAGACCAGCGCAGCGCTGGACGCCCTGTTCGCCAAGTGGCAGGCACATCAGCACGACGCCCCGCGCATCCCCAAGGGTGAGGCGAACGAGCTGTGGAAGCGATTCCGCGCCGCCCGCACCACCATCGAGCAGAACCGCAAGGCGTTCTTCGCCGAGCTCGACAGCGCCCACAAGGACGTGCGCAACCGCAAGCAGCAGCTCATCGAGAAGGCCGAGGCGCTTGCCCCCCAGGGTGCCGACGGCATCCCGGCGTACCGAAACCTGCTCGAGGACTGGAAGGCCGCCGGCCGCTCCGGCAAGAAGCAGGACGACGCCATGTGGGCCAAGTTCAAGGCCGCCGGCGACGTGCTCTACTCGGTGAAGAGCGAGATCGACGCGCAGGACAACGAAGAATTCGCCGGCAACCTGGTGGTCAAGCTCGAACTGCTCACCGAGGCCGAAGCACTGCTCACCGAAACCGACCGGGTCAAGGCCCGCGAGGTGCTCAGCTCGGTTCAGCGCCGCTGGGACGCCGCGGGCAAGGTGCCCCGCGACCAGGTCAAGCCGGTCGAGGAACGCATGCGCAAGGTCGAAGCCGCCGTGCGGAAGCTCGACGACGACCACTGGAAGCGCAACAACCCCGAGACCAAGGCTCGCGCCGAGGGCCTCGCCGGTCAGCTGCACGACGCGATCGCCAAGCTCGAGGCTGAACTCGCCGCCGCCGAGGAGACCAAGGACTCGCGGAAGATCAAGGACGCCACCGAGGCGCTTGAGACCCGCAAGGCCTGGTTGAAGGCCATCGGCCAGTAACACCGGCCCTCTGCCTACCCACACCCGACCGGGATCGGGAATCTGTCCACAGATTCCAGGTCCCGGTTCTGTGTGTCCGGCACGATCCGCAGGCTGGGGCGATGACGCCGCTCCTCCCCGCTGCCCTCACCTCAGCCGATCTGCCGCTGACCGAACTGCACTGCGCCCGGCTCGACGGTGAGGTGTTCGAGGTGGCCGGCGCCTGGTGCCCCGTGGATGCGCACGACGGGCCGGAGACCCGGGCCGCGGCGCTCGTGTCCATCTCGCCCCGCCACGCCGTGGCCGAGCGGATGACCGCGGCCTGGGTGTACGGCCTGACCGCCGAGCCCAACCGGCACCAGTTCTGCGTCGACGTGTCCGCGCGCACCCGGAAGCCGCTGGGCTCTTCCATCGAGCTCCGCGAGGTGCGACTCGGCGTCCAGGACGCCCGAGCGCTCGGGCCGCAGTTGATCACCACTCCCCTGCGCACCGCGATCGACCTCGCCCGCTGGGGACGGTCTCCGGGCTGCCCAGCCGACACCGCGCTACTGGCGGCCCTGCTGGCGTACGACGGCATCGACGGGAGACCCGACGACGCTCTTTACCGGCACGACGCACTCGCCCTGCACCGGGGAATCTCGTTCAGTCGCGTGGCCGTCGCGCAGTTGACCGAGGCTCTCCGTCTGGCGCGTCGGCTCCACGGCGGCACCCCGCGATGGACCCCGCCGTGGTCCGGCGAGGCCTCAGCCGTCGCTGACCCTGTAGACGTCGTAGACAGCGTCGATCCGGCGCACGGCGTTCAGCACCCTGTCGAGGTGGGTGGTGTCGCCCATCTCGAACACGAACTTGCTGATCGCCAGCCGGTCGCTGGACGTGTGCACCGTCGCCGAGAGGATGTTGACGTGGTGCTCTGAGAGCACCCGGGTGACGTCGGAGAGCAGGCCGGAGCGGTCGAGGGCCTCGATCTGAATCTGCACGAGGAAGAGGCTCTTCGACGTCGGCGCCCAGTCGACGTCGATCATCCGCTCGGGCTCCTTGAGCAGCTCCTGAACGTTGTGGCAGTCGGCCTGGTGCACCGACACACCCGAACCGCGGGTGATGAAGCCCACGATGGTGTCACCGGGCACCGGGGTGCAGCAGCGCGCCAGTTTGACGAGGATGTCGGGAGCGCCGCGCACCAGGATGCCGGAGTCGTTGTTGCGCAGCGTCTGGGTGCGCCCGTTGGGTGTGAACGGCAGGTCGGTGGCGTCGCTCTCCTCCACGCTCTGCAGCGTGGCGACGACCTTCTCCAGCACTGACTGGGTGGACACGTGGCCCTCACCGACGGCGGCGTACAGCGCGGAGACGTCCTCGTAGCGCATGACCGCGGCGACCTCGGCGAAGGAGTCCTGGTTCATCAGCTTCTGCAGCGGCAGGTTCTGCTTGCGCATGGCCCTGGCGATGGCGTCGCGGCCCTGCTCGATGGCCTCGTCGCGGCGTTCCTTGGTGAACCACTGGCGGATCTTGTTGCGTGCGCGGGGGCTCTTGACGAAGTTCAGCCAGTCCTGGCTGGGGCCGGAGTCAGGGTTCTTCGAGGTGAACACCTCGACGACGTCGCCGGTGGTGAGTGAACTCTCCAGCGGCACCAGCCGTCCGTTGACCTTGGCGCCCATGGTGCGGTGGCCCACCTCGGTGTGCACGGCGTAGGCGAAGTCCACGGGGGTGGCGTCGGCAGGCAGGCCGATCACGCGCCCCTTGGGCGTGAAGACGTAGACCTCCTTGGCGCCGATCTCGTAGCGCAGGGAGTCGAGGAACTCGTTCGGGTCTGCGGTCTCGGCCTGCCAGTCGGAGATGTGCGCGAGCCAGGCCATGTCGGTGTCGCTCTGCGGGCCGGGGCCTGAGCTCTTGCCGTTGACCTGTTCCTTGTACTTCCAGTGCGAGGCCACGCCGTATTCGGCGCGTTCGTGCATCTCCTGGGTGCGGATCTGGATCTCGACGGGGCGGCCGCTCGGGCCGAGCACCGTGGTGTGCAGCGACTGGTACAGGTTGAACTTGGGGGTGGCGATGTAGTCCTTGAACCGGCCGGGCAGCGGGGTCCAGCGGGCGTGGATGGCACCGAGCACGGCGTAGCAGTCGCGCACCGAATTCACCAGCACCCGGATGCCGACCAGGTCGTAGATCTCGTCAAACTCGCGGCCGCGCACGACCATCTTCTGATAGATGGAGTAGTACTGCTTGGGTCGCCCGGCCACCTTGCCGCGGATGCGTGCGGCCTTGAGATCGTCGTTGATCGCGTCGATGACGTACTGCACGAACTCTTCACGCTGCGGGGTGCGCTGCTTGACGAGGCTTTCGATCTCGGCATACAGCTTGGGGTAGAGCACGCCGAAGGAGAGGTCTTCGAGCTCCCACTTGATGGTCTGGATACCCAGCCGGTGCGCCAGCGGAGCGTAGATCTCGAGGGTCTCGGTGGCCTTCCGGGTTGCCGACTCTGCAGGCACGAAACCCCAGGTGCGGGCGTTGTGCAGGCGGTCGGCGAGTTTGATGATGAGCACCCGGATGTCCTTGGACATCGCGACGATCATCTTGCGCACGGTCTCGGCCTGGGTGCTGTCGCCGTACTTGACCTTGTCGAGCTTGGTGACGCCGTCGACGAGCATCGTGATCTCGTCGCCGAAATCCGCGCGCAACTGGTCGAGGGTGTAGTCGGTGTCCTCGACGGTGTCGTGCAGCAAGGCGGCGGCCACGGTCTTCGGCCCGATCCCGAGGTCGGCCAGAATCTGCGCGACGGCGACGGGATGGGTGATGTACGGCTCGCCGCTGCGACGTTTCTGGCCCTCGTGTGCGCGCTCGGCGGCGGCATACGCCCGTTCGATGATCGACAGGTCCACCTTGGGATGGTGGGTGCGCACAGTCTTCAGCAGCGTGTCGACAGCGCCGACGGGCTGTGCCCTGGAGAAAATACGGGGAACCAGGCGGCGCAGTGACGCGGCGGATGGCGTAGTTGTCTCTGTCATCTCGTTACCTCACTCCCTGGCGCCAATTATCCCTGTACTAGCGAATAAACGGTAAACCGAGGCACGAGATCGGGTATTCCCGGCGGATCGACCGGCTCACGCGGTGATGTCCGCGTGAGTCACATCGGCGACCGGCGACGTGCCGGCTGCCTTGGCCTTGAGGGCCAGGGCCTTCTTGTCGCGCTTGCGGATCTCGGGCTCGTTCTCCCGCATCTGGGCGTAGAGCGGTGCCGCGATGAAGATGGTGGAATAGGTGCCCACCAGCATGCCTATGAACAGGGCGAGCGAGATGTCCCGGAGGGTTCCGGCTCCGAGCACGAACGCGCCGATCACTAGGATGGACGCCACCGGCAGCACCGCGACGACCGAGGTGTTGATGGAGCGCACCAGAGTCTGGTTCACCGCGAGGTTCACCGACTCCGCGAAGGTGCGCCTGGATTCGGGACCGTCGACGGCGGTGTTCTCACGGATCTTGTCGAAGACCACCACGGTGTCGTACAGCGAGTAGCCCAGGATCGTGAGGAAACCGATCACAGCGGCCGGGGTGATCTCGAAGCCCGTGATGCCGTAGAACCCGGCCGTGATCACGAGGTCGTGCAGCAGGGCGACCATCGCCGCGACGGCCATTTTCCAGGTGCGGAAGTACAGCGCCATCACGACGCCGGCGAGCACCAGGAAGGTGAGCAGCGCGCGGATCGCGGAACCGGTGATGTCCTGACCCCAGGACGGGCCGATGAACGACGAGGTGACCTGGGCGGGATCCAGGCTGTATGCGGTCGCGAGGGCCGAGCGCACCTCGCGGCTTTCGGTGTCGGTGAGCTGGTCGGTCTGCACCCGGATGCTATCGGTGCCGACAACGGACACCCGCGGCGCCGCGGCGGGTACGACGTCGGTGACCGCCGTGGCGGCGGCATCCTGGTCCTGGGTGGAGATCTCGGAGAGCACGAACTCCGAACCGCCGGTGAATTCGATGCCGAAGGTGAAGCCGCCGCGCAGCGCGGGAACGACGATCGCGATCAGGATCATCGCCGCGGCCGCCAGGTACCAGACCTTGCGACGACCCACGATGTTGTAGGAGAGCTTGCCCGTGTGCAGGTCGTTGCCGAACTGGTTGAAGCTGGCCATTAGGAATCCTTCCCGTCGGTCGACTTACCGGAGCCGGTACCGATGAGCTCGGCCGCCTTGCGTTCGGCAATGGTCTGGCGTTTCACGGCCTCTTTGCTCGAGGACGATCCCTTGCGCGATGCCACCTCGCTGGAGGGCTTGAATTGCGCCCGCCCGCGGTACACGGCGCCCAGGGCGCGCGGGTCGAGGCCGCTGAGCTTGTGCCCGTCGCCGAAGAACTTGGTGCGGGCGAGCAGCTGCAGCGTCGGGTGGGTGAACAGCGCCACGACCAGGAGGTCGACGAGCGTGGTCAGGCCCAGCGTCAGGGCGAAACCGCGGACGTTGCCGACGGCCAGGATGAACAGCACGGCGGCAGCCAGGAAGTTGACGGTGTCGGACGCGATGATGGTGCGGATCGCGCGCTTCCAGCCCGATTCGACCGAGGACACCAGCCCCCTGCCGTCACGGAGTTCGTCGCGCACCCGCTCGAAGTACACGATGAACGAGTCCGCGGTGATACCGATCGCCACGATCAAACCGGCCACACCGGCCAGCGACAGTCGGTAGCCTTCCCGCCAGGACAGCAGGGTGATGAGCAGATAAGTGATGACGGCGGCGACGGCGAGCGACGCGACGGTCACCAGGCCCAGTAGCCGGTACTGCAGCAGCGAGTAGAGAACGACCAGGATCAGGCCGATGAGGCCGGCGATGAGGCCGCTCTGCAGCTGCGTCGAACCCAGGGTCGCCGAGATCGTGTCCTGGCTCTGCACGGTGAAGCTGATCGGCAGGGCGCCGAACTTGAGCTGGTCGGCGAGGGCCTTCGAGGTGTCCTGGTCGAAGGAGCCGGTGATCTGCGGCTTGCCGTCGGTGATCACGGCGAGGGTACGTGGCGCGGAGATGACGCTGCCGTCCAGCACGATGGCGAACTGGTTCTGCGCGCCCTCGAGGCCGCTGAGGCGGGTGGTCACGTCGGCGAACGACTTGGTGCCGGCTCCGTCGAAGACGATGTTGACGGCCCATTCGCCGGTGGTGGCGCCGCTCTGCGTGGTGACCTGCCCGTTGGTGGCGTCGGAGATGTTCTCTCCGCTGACCTCGACCGGGCCGAGGATGTACTTGACCGAGCCATCCGCTTCGCAGGTGATGAGCGGCTCGCCGGCCGGTGCGACAACGCTGGTGTCGATGTTGCTGCACTGGAAGCTGTCGAACTGCTCCTGCAGCGCAGGAGTGATGTTGTTCAGGTCGCTGGCGTCGGTGGGGGCGACAGCCGGCGTCTCGGCCGCCGGATCCGCAGCGGCATCCGTCTCGGGGGCGGCGGCATCGTCGGTGGCGCCCGGCGTCGGAGTGGCGGTGGAGCCGTCGGCGCCGACGCTGTCTTCGGTGGGGGCGGATGCGACGAGCACCGGGCGGAATTCGAGCTTGGCCGAGGATTGGATGCGGTTCAGCGTCGCGTCATCCGGCGTGCCAGGAATCGACACGACGATGTTCTGCCCACCCTGGGTGTTGATCTCCGACTCGGAGACACCCGCGGCGTCGATGCGCTCACGGATGATCGAGACGGCCTGGTTCAGCTGCTCCGAGGAGACGGTCTGGCCGGACTCGAGCTTGGGCGCGAGAATGATCTGCGTGCCGCCCTCGAGGTCCAGGGCCAGCTTCGGCGTCCACGACCCGCCGCCGGTGAGCACCCCGGCTCCGTTGGCAATGATGAGACCGACGATGATCACGCCAAGCCAGGACAGGGAGCGCCAGGCCTTCTTGGTCGGAGACGACTTAGCCACCTATTGAACTCAGCTTTCTTTGCTCGCGGCCGCGCCGAAAGGCGCGCACCGCAGTGGGGTTGTTACGCGTCGCCCTTTTTGGGTTCGGTGTTGTTGTCGGGGGCGGCCTCTTCGGTCGTCGGCTCGAATTCGGTGCGCTGACCGTACTCCGGCTCGCCAGCGACGGCGGGGCTGCCGGCGTCGATGTCGGCGGACTCGTCGAGCACGACGTCGTCGCCGACGACGGTGGGCTCGACGACGCGGGCGATGGTCTGGCGGTGGATCTGCACGATGGTGCCGGGTGCGATCTCGAGGGCGACCTTGTTCTCTTCCTCATCGATCGACACGATGGTGCCGTACAGGCCGAAGTTGGTCATCACGTCTGCGCCGGCGACCATCTTGGACTGCAGCGCCAAGGTGTCCTTCTGGCGTTTGCGGCCGTTGCGAAACATGAAGAACACGAGCAGCGCCAGAACGGCGAGCATGACAAGAGTCAACGGATCCATAGAACTGTGAAACCTTCCCGTGCGAGCGTGTAGTCGCGACGAAGTTTTTTAGTGCGAGTGGTTGAGGGGAACCGGTCGGAGGCACGCTCCTGACCAGCTTGAATTATAGAACATCCAAGGTGAGCGCAGCCTGAGGATTGCTCAAGCCGAAGTGCCGCCACGCTGCGGCAGTGGCAACCCGCCCTCGCGGGGTACGCGTGAGGAAGCCTATCCGCACCAGGAAGGGCTCAACGACCGATTCGATGGTTTCGGGCTCCTCCCCCACCGAGACGGCAAGCGTATTCAGCCCGACGGGTCCACCCCCAAAACGGGTGAGGACGATGTTCATGACCTCCCGGTCGAGCCTGTCGAGGCCGATTTCGTCGACATCGTAGAGCTCCAGGGCCGCGTGGACGGCGGCCAGGTCGGCGTCGCCGCCGTGCACCAGGGCATAGTCGCGCACCCGGCGAAGCAACCGGTTGGCGATTCGCGGGGTGCCCCGGCATCGGCCGGCGATCTCGTTGATGGCTTCCCGGTCGATCACCAGGCCCAGCAGCCGTGCCGCCCGCACGAGAACCAGCTCGAGTTCGGCGTCGGCATAGAACTCGAGATGCGCCGTGAAGCCGAACCTGTCCCGCAGCGGGTTGGGCAGCATCCCGGAGCGCGTCGTCGCGCCGACCAGGGTGAACGGGGCCAGGTCCAGCGGCACCGAGGTGGCGCCGGCGCCCTTGCCCACCATGATGTCGATGCGGAAATCTTCCATCGCCAGGTAGAGCATCTCTTCGGCGGAGCGGGCCATCCGGTGGATCTCGTCGATGAAGAGCACTTCGCCGGGTACGAGCGAGCTCA
>Ga0247816_10001558_pt1 | contig 11218 bp, 7 predicted proteins | sample UWRJL209509C1_FD_179930 | JGI IMG/M metagenome (GOLD analysis project Ga0247816, IMG submission 179930) | Plant litter microbial communities from Arlington Agricultural Research Station in Wisconsin, United States - UWRJ-L209-509C-1 | ecosystem: Environmental > Terrestrial > Plant litter >...
ATGATAAATCTTCCATTTCCCATTTTAGCTGCCAAATACCTAAGCGGTTAGCTAATGGTGCATATAAATGTAAGACATCTTTAACCCATAAAGCTGGAGGAATAGTTTTTTGCTCTGCATGATACCTTAGGCGTTGTAATTGAGAAGCTAGCATTATCACTATTGCTCTAATATCCTGAGCACAAGCCAAAAGCATTTTACGTAAAATTTCAAAGGTTGCTTGATGCTCTAAATTGTTATCAACTCTTTGAGCATGTAAAGTAAACTGTTCAGTTGTTTGTAATAATTTATATACGCCGGATGAAAGGTATAAAGTTTCTGCAGTAAATGGGAGCTTGTTAGACAAATCATTTGAAATATAAGGTGTAATAGCAAATAATACACTTGCCTTAGTCATACTTAAATCAATATCAATAGCTTCTAATATTTTATATACACCTTTTATATGATTAGCTATAGGTTCATCGTTATAAGTTAAGTTATAAAAATTATGGACATTTTCTTTTGCCCATTCATAAGTTTTATTAAATAACTCTTGACCATTATGCGCATCCTTGATACTAAAAGAATGTAAGTAATCATTATTAGTAATATTTACATTATTAATATTTTTGTCGCTAGAAGTTGAATTAATAGATTTATCCATAATTTATAAAAGTAAATATTACCATATACAACAATAAATATAATTAATAGAATTATATTATAAGACATACTTTTTTGTAGTATACATCTGTTATTAGTATATGACAAATTATCCATCTATAGTTTAAATTTTATGCAAATTGTTGTAGAAAGCGTATATCGCCTTCGAAAAATAATCTTAAATCATCAATGCCGTACTTAAGCATTGTTAATCTTTCAAGACCAGAACCAAAAGCAAAGCCTGTATATTGGTTAGAATCAATACCCATATTATTTAATACAGTAGGATGAACTTGACCTGCGCCAGAAATTTCCAGCCAGTTTAGTTGCTTATTTTTAGAAAATGCCATATCAATTTCTGCACTTGGTTCGGTAAAAGGAAAATATGATGGTCTAAATCTAACTTGTATATTCTCATCTTCAAAAAATATTTTTAAAAATTGCGTATAAACTGCTTTTAAATCAGCAAAACTTACATTTTTTCCTATCCATAAACCTTCAACTTGATTAAACATAGGTGAATGCGTAGCATCTGAATCAACTCTATAAGTTCTCCCTGGTGCAATAATTTTTATATCTGGTATACATTCACAGTTTTTATATTTTTCCATGTGCTTTTGTGCATATCTAACTTGAATAGGGCTAGTATGAGTTCTTAACAATAAATCTGTACCATTTTCATCTTGGCAATCAATATAAAAAGTATCCTGCATACTTCTAGCAGGGTGATTTAAAGGAGAATTTAAGGCAGAAAAATTATACCAGTCTGTTTCTATTTCAGGACCGTCAGCTACTCCAAATCCCATACTTGCAAAAATTTTTTCAATTCTTTCTTGTGTAATCATTACGGGATGAAGGCTTCCTATATTTGTATAGCGGCCTGATAATGTAATATCAATTTTTTCTTGGTTAAGTTTATTATGTAAAATTTCTTCTTGTAATATAGTTTTTCTTGCCTCAAAAGCCTCTTCTATTTGCTTTTTTAAAGTATTAATCTGTGCACCTTTTGTCTTTTTGTCCTCTATAGATAATGATGCTAGTGATTTTAGTAAAGACATTATTTGACTATTTTTACCTAAAAAATTTGATTTTTCTATTTCTAAAGAACTGATATCTTTTGCACTTTTAAAAGCTATAGCAGCATGTTCTAATATATCTAAAGACATTTTCCTAACCTATAAATTATTTTTTAATGTTAAAATTATAGCATTAAAAATTATGGTAAGTATCCCCTCTTAACACGTAAGCTAAAACATAATGATAAATATTACAAAAAATAACCAAAATATGTATTTTTTAAATAAATGTTAAAATTTATATCATATAAACACCATATATGTTATAATATGTAAAAATATATTTGATAGAACTATGAATCCTGAAATACTTTCAAAAGAAAAAAAACTTTCCTTAAAATCTGATGCTCACCATTTAAAACCAGTTGTTATAATTGGTCAAGAAGGTATAACGCAGGGGGTTTTAAAAGAAATAGATGTTCATTTAACAGCACATAATTTGATAAAAATCAAAATGCTCGGGCAAAGCGCACAATTAAAAGAGCAGGCTATTCAAGATATCGAAGATATTTTACATGGACATATTATTCAATCAATCGGCAAACTTTTAGTTGCTTATAGAGAAGGTGACAGAATTTTTACCGAGAATCAGCCAAGTATTATTAATACTAAAAAAACTATTATGCCGGCACCTAGAGAAGTAAAAGTTAGAAAAACGACTCGAGGAACAAGAAGAAATCCTTTAAAAACATTAACTGTACTAGGTAATCAACGCATAACAATGGGCGGTCTAGTAAAGCGTAAAAAAATTAGACAAATCAGCAAGAAAAAATTACAATCATAAATAAAAAATGGGATTTATATATTTAACTAACCATTTTTATAAAAAATCCAGATTTTTAGATATAGATTAATACAATTTTTAAAATATGGGTTATTTTTTTAGATATTTTTTTTATAGCTTATATTTAACCTTTTTATATTAATTTAGTTATATAAGTTCCTAAAAAGCAGTTTTAGCAGCTGCTTTTTTTATATAATTAAGGTAAAATATATATTGTCAATAAATATATAAATAAGCCTGTAAATGAATTTACCTAATATTAATGACCATATACCTAATATCTATTCTGATATTCAAAAAAATAATCTACGCTTAAGAGAAATACCCTATAATTACACTTCTTTTTCTGATAAAGAAATTGTATGCAAAATATTAGGTAATAAAGCTTGGGAATTAATAGAGCAATTAAGAGAACAAAGACAAACAGGTCAATCTGCTAAAATGCTATATGAAATTCTAGGTGATATTTGGGTAATAGAAAGAAATCCTTATATTCAAGACGATTTACTAGATAATCCTAAAAGAAGAAAAAATTTAATTGATGCCTTATTTCACAGAATTAATTTAATTGAAAAAAGAATTAGCAATTCAGAGCATAGCGAGAAAGTTAAAGAGTTAATTGCTATTACTATAGTATCTATTGAAAAATTTTCTGCTCAATTTAAGAAAACTATAGATTTAAGAAAAAGAGCTAAAAAGCTTTTATCTAAGTATACCAGAAAAGATAATATAAAATTTGACGGCTTATCAAGAGTATCTCACGTAACAGATGCAACCGACTGGCGGGTTGAGTACCCTTTTGTAATTTTAACTCCTGATACTGAACTAGAAATTGTAGACTTAGTTAGATCATGTATAGCCTTAGGATTAACTATAATTCCTAGAGGAGGAGGTACTGGATATACAGGCGGAGCAATTCCATTAACTCCTTTAAGCGTAGTTATTAATACTGAAAAATTAGAAGATTTATCTAAACTAGAATATAAAATACTTGATGGATTAGATAAAGCTATCCCAACTATATTTAGTGGTGCAGGCGTTGTAACTAAACGTGTTTCTGATTTAGCTAGTGAAAGCGGTTATGTTTTTGCAGTAGATCCAACCAGTGCTTCAGCTAGCTGTATCGGGGGAAATATTGCTATGAACGCCGGCGGTAAAAAAGCAGTACTTTGGGGAACAGCTTTAGATAATCTAGCATGGTGGAGAATGATAGATCCGCAGGGCAATTGGTTAGAAGTAACCAGAATTAGCCATAATATGGGGAAAATTCATGATATAGATATGGCTCAATTTAAATTAGAATGGTTTGACGGTGCATATCCTCCAAACAAGCACTTACTTAAAACTGAATATTTAAGTATTCCGGGGCGTTCTTTTAGAAAAGCAGGGCTTGGCAAAGATGTAACTGATAAATTTTTAAGCGGCTTACCTGGTATTCAAAAAGAAGGCTGTGATGGCATAATTACTAGTGCAAGATGGGTTGTACATAAAATGCCTGCATATACTAGAACTGTTTGCCTTGAATTTTTTGGCCAAGTTAAGGAAGCTATTCCTTCTATTGTTGAAATAAAAAATTATATGCATACAGCACATTTAAATAATCAAGCTACTTTAGCCGGCTTAGAGCATTTAGATGAAAGATATTTAAAAGCTGTAGGATACACGACTAAATCCAAGAAAAATCATTTGCCTAAGATGATATTAATTGGCGATATTATTGGCGATGATGAAAATGGCGTAGCAAAAGCTGCTTCAGATGTAGTAAGAATTGCTAATTCTAGAGTAGGCGAGGGATTTATCGCTATCAGCAGTGAATCACGTAAAAAATTCTGGCTTGATAGATCAAGAACAGCAGCCATTGCAAAACATACCAATGCTTTTAAAATTAATGAAGATGTAGTTATACCATTAGAAAGAATGGGCGAGTATTCTCAAGGTATTGAAAGAATAAATATTGAATTATCTTTAAAAAATAAGCTTGAATTAACTCAAGCTTTAAGAAATTTTTTTAGCGGAGATAATTTACCGCTTGGCAAAACCGACGATGCTAACGATATTTCAAATATAGAAATATTAGGCGATACAGTACAAAATGCACTTACTCTGATTAAAGAAATAGAACAGCAATGGACATTTTGGTTAAATAATTTAGATGCTAAAAATAATGAAAATAAGACATATTTTGAATTACTGCAAATTTATGAATTAAGAGCCTCTTGGAAAAAACAAATTTTAAAACCGTTAATTAATATTTTTAATGGTAGTGTTTTTAATCCAATTATTGAGGAAATAAAAAGTATTCACAAAAATATATTAAGGCAAAGAGTCTTTGTAGCTCTGCATATGCATGCAGGTGATGGTAATGTACATACTAATATTCCTGTTAATTCTGATAATTACAATATGCTTCAAGATGCACATAAAGCTGTAGCTAGAATTATGCAGTTAGCCAGGGATTTAGACGGCGTAATTTCCGGCGAACACGGAATTGGCATTACAAAACTTGAATTCTTAACCGATGATGAAATGCAAAATTTTTGGGACTACAAGAAAAAAGTAGATCCAATGGGTCATTTTAATAAAGGTAAATTGATGAAAGGATCTGATTTAGTAGGAGCTTATACACCAAGCTTTGGTTTAATGGAGCATGAATCTTTAATTATGCAGCAAAGCGACATTATCTCAATTACACATAGTATAAAAGACTGTTTGCGTTGCGGTAAATGTAAACCAGAATGCTCAACTCACGTTCCGCGCGCCAATTTATTATACTCTCCGCGTAATAAAATTTTGGCTACTTCATTACTTAGCGAAGCTTTTTTATATGAAGAACAAACTAGGCGTGGAATTAGTTTAAAGCATTGGGAAGAATTTAGTGATGTAGCTGATCATTGTACTGTTTGTCATAAGTGTTTAAGCCCTTGTCCAGTCAATATTGATTTTGGTGATGTCTCTATGAATATGCGTAATATTTTACGTAAAATGGGTAAAAAGAAGATTAATGTAGGTACTAGTGTTTCTATGTTCTTTTTAAACGCATCTTCTCCTCATACTATTAATTTAGCTAGAAAAATTATTATAGAATATGGTTTTAAAGCCCAAAGAATCGGTGCTAATATATTCAAAGCTTTTGCTAAAAAGCAAATGAAAAAACCGCCCTCTACTCTTGGGAAAGCTCCTATAACTCAACAAGTTATCCATTTTATTAATAAAAAATTACCTAATAAATTACCAAGTAAAACTGCAAGAGCGTTACTTGATATTGAAGATAATAAAATTGTGCCGATTATTCGTAATCCGCAGACTACAACGAGTACTAGCGAAGCTGTATTTTATTTTCCGGGATGTGGTTCTGAACGTTTATTTAGTCAAGTAGGATTAGCTACTCAAGCAATGCTTTGGCATGTAGGCACACAAACTGTATTACCCCCTGGATATTTATGCTGCGGCTATCCGCAAAAAGGTAATGGTCAATTTGATAAGGCAGAAAAAATAATCACTGATAACCGTGTATTATTTCATCGTATGAGTAATACTTTAAATTATCTAGATATTAAAACTGTAGTAGTCAGCTGCGGCACTTGTATGGATTCATTACTTGATTATCAGTTCGATAAAATATTTCCAAATTGTAGATTAATTGATATTCACGAATATTTGCTAGAAAAAGGGGTAAAAATTGAAAGTGTTACAGGTACTAAATATATGTACCATGAACCATGTCATAATCCAATGAAAAAGCATAGCGGGATTAAAGTGGTTAATACTTTAATTAATCAAGAGCAAGTCATTGAGAAAAATGACAAATGCTGCGGCGAATCCGGCACTTTTGCTGTTACACGCCCAGATATTGCCACTCAAGTACGGTTTAGAAAACAAGAAGAAATTAACAAAGGCTTAGAAAAATTAAATGCTGTTGAACCTGTAAAAATTTTAACTTCTTGTCCGTCATGCTATCAAGGCATTAGCCGATATAGTGAAGAAACAGGCATTGAAGCAGATTATATTGTTGTTGAAGTCGCTAAACATGTGCTGGGTGAAAATTGGTTAAGTGATTATGTAGAAAAAGCTAATAAAGGCGGGATTGAGCGGGTGTTGTTGTAGTAATACTAATAATAAAATGGCTATAATTTTAAAAAGACTATCTACTATTATTATTGTATTTATTCCATGTCTTGGGTATGTATGCGGATATTCTTTTTATAAAGGATATCTATCTGGTTATGGTTTAAATATATCTAATTTTCCATTATCTATATATGACATATATTATTATGCCTATTTTGGAACATTAATATTAATAAAAAAAAATATATGGAATATTTTATTTTATATTTATTTTTATATTTATGTTGGTATATTATTATATACACTTGGTATCAAATCATATTTACAAGAAATAATTTTAACCCATTTAAATTTATTTAATATAGAATCTATTAAATTTTTACTAACTAAAAATGAAGATAACTCACAAACATATGAAAGAGGAAGAACATATAAAGATTATATAAAAATAAAAGAAAGAATTGATGAACTAGTTCAAAACTTTAACATTGATGAATTCCGTGACTTTGCAAAAAAGATTAAAAGCCAAGAAGAATAGAATAATTACATTTATTCTATTTTAAATAATATAAAATCTCTCCCGCCAACTCTTCTTTGTCCATAGTTGGCAATTCCTCAATGCTTTCTTTTGAAATTATCCACGCTTTATTAGTATTCCCGCCAAAGCCGTCAGACATTAAATTAGCTACTATTAAATCTAAATTTTTCTTAATCAATTTATCTTTAGCATATTCAATTAAATTTTGTGTTTCTGCTGCAAAACCTATACAAAACGGCGGATTATCTAAATTTGCTACTGTTTTTAAAATATCTAATGTTTTAGTTAATTGAATATTATTAGTATTAATATCAACTTGTTTTTTAATTTTATGTAAACTTGGTTCAACTATTGTCCAATCCGAAACCGCTGCTACACTGATAAATATATCATCTTTTTTATTAACAATAATTTGTTTATTTGCATAAAATTTTAATACTTCATTATACATATCCTGTGCAGTTTGAACTTGTATATAGTTAATATTTTTTGGTATATCTAAATCATTAATTCCACTAATTAAGGTTACATTAGCACCAAGATTCCTAGCTATTTTAGCTAAAGCATAGCCCATTTTTCCGCTTGATGCATTAGTTATATATCTTACAGGATCAATAAATTCACGGGTTGCACCTGCGGTAATTAAAATATTTTTCCCTGCTAATTTTTTAGGGGTTAAATCACAGATAATTTTGTCAATAATATTATCAGGCTCTTCCATACGCCCCAACCCATTTTCTCCACAAGCTTGTTCCCCGCTATTTGGCATAATTAGTTTATAATTTTGCTCAATTAGACTTTGAATATTTTTTTGTGTAGAATTTTTATTCCACATTTCAACATTCATACTAGGCGCAAGCCAAATTGGTACATTTTTAGGGCTTGCTAATATTAAACTTAAAAGTAAATTATCTGCCATGCCGTATGCAATTTTAGCCATAGTATTGGCTGTAGCAGGAGCTAGAATTATTCCGTCAATATTTCTAGTTAAGTTAATATGTGCCATATTGTTATTAACTCTATTATCCCATTCTTCTACAAAAACTAGATTATTAGTAATAGCTTGAAAAGTTAGCGGTGTAATAAATTTAACCGCATTAGGCGTCATAACAACTTGTACATTAATACCAAGTTTAATTAAATTTCTAGCTAAATAGATACTCTTATAACAAGCAATGCCTCCGCTTACGGCTAGTAATAATCGATTATATTTTAATTTAAACATAACTATATAGATTGAATTTATTATTTTGCTTAAGTATAGTATGTTCAACTTTACCTATAAGCGGATATTTATTAAAGCAATTTATCTTACTTTGACTATTGATATTTTTACCAGTAAATTGCCATTCGCAATTTGGGTTAAATATGACTAAATTATTTACATCTAAACAAGTGGAAATATTAGCACATTGCAAGACTTTTTCTAAATTTATATGATGAAGATCAGCTAATTTAAATAATAAAGGAATAAAGATTTCCCCCGAACCAGAACCGCTTTTAGCTTGTGCAAATGGTACTTGTTTATCATATAAATTAATCATACTATGCCCTGAATACACAAAATCAATTAAATTATTATTAATACCTTGAACCAATAATTGTTGATTAGCTAAACTACGAAGCGGAGGATTAAATTTATATTTAGTATCAAAAAAGCCTAAATCATTATTACTTAATAGCAAATGATGAATATTTAGCCCAAATTTTACCTGATCATTATTTTTCTTAAATTTATAAATAATGTCTAAGCTTTCATTACAAGAAATATCATAAATAAAACAATTACATTTTACATAGTTAATTAAAGATAAAATTGTAAACAGTGAACTAGTTTCATAACAGGATAAATTTTGCCCTAAACCTAAACGAATACTAATATGACTATCATCGCCTAGCATATTACTGGGATTTAAAATATTTGCATTAATATATACAATTTTATTACAACTTTTAGCATAATTTAAAATATTAATAAATGAGGGTAAATCTTGGCTCGTAATTTTATTATGCAACACAATATGATTATCAGAATGCTGTTGATTATTAGCCAGCCAAGATTTATCGCTATTTTTATTATAACTAATATTTGAGGTTAAATAATTTCCCGCTTGCTGTAAAATAGGTTTTTCTATTGCAAACTCTTCATTGGATAAAAAACTTAAATCTGTTACATTACTAAATACATAATTATTTTGGGCATCAATTATTGTATCTGCCTGCCAATTATCAGGTATATTTTTTATATTTTCATTAGTAGTATTATCTGATAAATATAGATTAAAAACTTCATTTATTTGACCTGAAATAGATTTAGCATTATTAATTTGTATTTTCATATTCTTTTATATATTTTTATTAAAATTTATTTCATCTTCAATTAAGGTATGCATCGTGGCCATACGTACACCAATTCCATTATGCACTTGGTTCAATATTACTGAAAACTTACTGTCTGCAGCCTCGTCAGAAATTTCTACTCCTCGGTTCATAGGTCCGGGATGCATTATAATTACATCTTGTTTAGCATACGATAATTTGTCTTCATCTAAGCCATATAGATTAAAATATTCCTTAAGATTTGGAATAAAGCCGCTTTGCATACGTTCATTTTGTAAACGCAGCATTATAATAACATCGACATCTTTTAACCCTTGCTTCATATCAGCATAAACTTTAACCCCTAATTCTTCAATAGCATAAGGTAATAAACTTTTTGGAGCAATTAAGCGAATATCACAGCAGCCTAAAGTGCTTAAAGCAAAAATATCTGAGCGGGCTACTCTTGAATGAAGTATATCCCCTACAATAGCTACTTTTAAATTTGAAAAATTATTATTTTTAAGGCGTCCAATAGTGCACATATCTAATAAAGCTTGAGTTGGGTGTTCATGCTGACCATCGCCTGCATTAATAATATGGGCTTTTTGTACTGTCTGTAATAAACTAAAGGGAGCGCCTGAATCAAAATGACGCATAACGAGAATATCGGTCTGCATAGAGATTATAGTACTTACTGTATCGCACAAACTTTCGCCTTTAGAGGAAGAAGAAGTGGCAATATTTAAGCTTAATATATTAGCCCCTAATTTTTGTGCAGCTAGTTCAAAAGCACTGCGTGTTCGTGTAGAGTTTTCAAAAAATAAATTAGAAACCGTTTTACCCTTTAAAATTTCAACTGTTGGTAAATTATTATCAATATAATAATTAGCTAAAGATAAAATTCTCATTAATATATCTTGAGGTAATCCTTGTATAGATAACAAATGCTTTAAATATTTTTTGCTATGTAATTGCGGATGAAGGTACATATTTTTATGCGGTAATTTTTAATAATTATCGCATATTATTAATCTAAGTCATAGGTGTTTTGTTAAATAATAAGCATAATTACTATACAACATACTGAAACTCCTTATTGTTATAGCATAGCAAATAATGGTAAAATTTACCTAGTTTAGTTAATTAAAGAATTAATGTTTGCAAGGATATTTTTTATTATAGCCATGGTATTTAGTTTAACTGAAGTAATAGTATTATTAAGCTATAATAACTACAATCGTTTTAGTGCTTTGAAATCAATTAGCCGCTGGATAAGCACAACCTATGATAATTCTCTAGAAAAACTTGACTTTACTCAAAATAAATTAAGCGATAAACAAGTAAGCAAAAAGGTTCTAGATCATTCATCACAAATTAACCTTTATCAAATTGAGCGTGAATATGATTTACCTAAAGGCTTATTACACGCTGTAATGCATCAAGAATCAGCAGGGAATTTAAATGCAGTAAGCAGGGCTGGTGCTGTTGGACCTTTTCAATTTATGTCATATACAGCCAAAGACTTTGGTTTAATTACCCAAAAAGGTACAGATAATCGCAGAGATTTAGAAAAATCAGCCATAGCAGCTGCACGTTATTATAGAAAATTATTAAATTACTTTAACGGCAACACTAACTATGCTATTGCTTCATATAATGCAGGCGAAGGTCGAGTAGGCAGATTAAAAGGCAATATGAAAAATCTTCCTAGTGAAACTAAAAACTATGTTAAACGGGTAAATTATCTAATGAAAATCTACCAAAATAAAGAGTTTAAAGAACAAT
>Ga0247816_10001559_pt1 | contig 11215 bp, 11 predicted proteins | sample UWRJL209509C1_FD_179930 | JGI IMG/M metagenome (GOLD analysis project Ga0247816, IMG submission 179930) | Plant litter microbial communities from Arlington Agricultural Research Station in Wisconsin, United States - UWRJ-L209-509C-1 | ecosystem: Environmental > Terrestrial > Plant litter >...
GAGCGGTTTCGGTGGGGCTGAGCGGGCCGGAGGGCTCGACGAGAGGGGGAAGTGCCATGGGTCAACGGTACGCGGCAAACGGGCCCGTCCGCGCCCGCCACCACGCGGAGCCCGACACCGGCCGTTTCCGGCCCATTCCCACCCGGGCGGTGGCAGGATTGAAGCAGCTTGGGTTCCACCGTCGGGCCGATGCCCGACGGACGACGTCGAGGAGGCATCCATGACCAGAGTGACGGCGAGACGCAAGATCACCCGGCTGACAGTGGGCAGACCGGTGATTCGGCGCGAGGACGTGCTCGCGGTGGAGGAACCGCTCGAGCTGCGGGTGAACGGCCGGTCGCTGGCCGTGACGATGCGCACCCCCGGTCACGACGTCGACCTGGCGGCCGGCTTCTTGGTCTCGGAGGGCATCATCAGCCAGGGGGAGCACCTCGCCGTCGCCCGGTACTGTGCCGGCGCCACCGCGGAGGGGGTGAACACCTACAACGTGCTCGACCTGCGGCTGGCCCCCGGTGTCGCCGGCCCCGACCCGAGCAGCCAACGCAACTTCCTCACCAACAGCTCCTGCGGACTGTGCGGGAAGGAAAGCATCGACGCGGTACGCACCCGGTCCACCTGGGAGGTGCGGCACGACGATGTTCGAGTGGATGCCGAACGGCTCACCGGTTTCCCCGACCGGCTGCGGGACGCGCAGGCGGTGTTCGAAAAGACCGGGGGGCTGCACGCCGCCGCGCTGTTCGATGCCGGCACCGGCGAGATGCTGGTGTTGCGGGAGGACGTGGGCCGGCACAACGCCGTCGACAAGGTGATCGGCTGGGCGGTGAAGGAGAACCTGCTGCCGTTGCGCGGCACCGTGCTGATGGTGTCGAGCCGGGCTAGTTTCGAACTGGCGCAGAAGGCTCTGATGGCGGGCATCCCGGTGCTGGCCGCGGTGTCGGCGCCGTCGTCGCTCTCGGCCGAGTTCGCCACTGAGATGGGCATGACCCTGGTCGGTTTCCTCCGCGGCGACTCGATGGTGATCTACGCCGGCGAGGAGCGCATCGAGCAGGCGGCGCTCGCCGTGGTCTGAACCGGATGTGCCGGGACGACTCAGCGCCCGCCGACGAGGTCGACGGGCGCTGAGACCAGCCCGATTTAGGCCGCGAGCTGATGGTTCGGGGTGCCAGGTGCCCCTGGGGCTGCCGTACGCACCGCGGTACCGTCCGGCACGCGGGCGTCACGCTCCAGCCGCAGCCCCGAGCCGATGTGCACGTCACGGCCGATGCGGGCGTGACTGCCCAGGTGGGCGCCACCGTCCACCACGGTGCCCTGGCCGATGTGCACGTTTTGGCCGATGAACACCCGGTCGCCGATCAGCGCGTCATGGTCGATCCAGCTGCCAGGGCCGATCCAGGCATCCCGGCCGACCTGCGCACCGGACTCGATGTAGGCGGATTCGGAAATGAATGCGCTCGGTTGCACCCGAGCCTTGCCGGACACCCAGCCGTTTCCGTTCGGGTGGCGGCGGTACTTCTCAACGACGCCGGTTTCAACCTCGACATCAATGTTCTTGCGCACTGTGGGTCCTCCCTTGGCGCCCGTTCCGGTGCCAGCTGCGCCACGGCGCAGTCTCGCGCCTGTGGCCGTCTTCAGCACAGCAGAGTGGGCGGCTACACCGAGGAAAACACCGTCTACTCGCAGCACATTCCGGGTGCACACCCAGTCCCAGCGAACTAGCGGTTTCACCGAAACGGTATGAAAGTGGGCCCCGTCGGGCTCGAACCGACGACCCAAGGATTAAAAGTCCTTTGCTCTACCAACTGAGCTAGAGGCCCGCGGTTAATAACTTAGCGTGGATTGCCGGCCGGTTTTTGTGACTAGCGTGGAGGCATCCGTCAGAGACTCGGGCCGGCCACCATCCGGCCAGCACGAGGGCGGTCACCCTGCCGCCACCACCCGAAACGCCAGGAGGACAGTAATGGCCGACGATTTCCACAAGCCCACCCAGTTCTCCGGCGCCAAATTCGAGTCGCTGAAGGGCGGCGAGGATCCCGCCCAGATCAGCCGGATCGCCCACGAGACCGCGCAGGCGCTGCTCGCGCGGGTGCGCGAGAGCCCCGATCCCGAGATCGTCGATCGCCTGGTGGCGTACACCGACGAGCACGGCATCGACGCCGTCGCCGAGCTGTGGAGCCGGGCCACCCCGCGCAGCCTGCCCGGAGCGCTCTGGCGGATCTACCTGGTGCGACTGTTGATCCGGCAGGATGCCGAGGGCACGTCGTTCCTCTACCAGCGCGGCACCGACGTCGCCGTGACAATCGACCCGGTGGTGGCGGGGGCCGCGGTGCCGACCGGGCCGGCCGAGATCATCCTGTTGGCCGACGAGATCCTGCGCGGCCTGTTCACGGGGGACTTCGCGATCGCCCTGGACCGCGCCGCCGCGTTCTGTCGGGTGATCGCCACCGGGTGCGCCAGCGTCGCCGACGATCTCGATCACACCGAACCGGGCCGGTCCAGCGAACTCACCACCCGGGCGTTGCGGTTCTCCACCACCGCGCAGGAGTTCACCTCCTGCGCCAGGCTCTGGCGCAGCGACTCTCTCGAGTAGCCGGGAATGCAGTCGCGGCCCAAGTCGTTTACACTTGATGCTGGCCGGGCCGCAGTAACCCCGGGCTCCAATATTCGCCGTCTAGAACGGCCTCGCGCCGAGAGGCGTTCTGCGGCCCGGCCTTCATTCCGCCCGGCAGCTTCGTCTGCTGTCACGGATTGACAACATTTCTGCCGTCCAGACCAATCCAGCGGCGACTCGGTGCCGAACCCTCTGCATGGAAGGGGACTGAACCTGACATGCTGGATCTCATGACTGCTGAATTCGATCTTGACGCTGCCTCAACGGCGCCCTCGAAAGAGGAGCTGCTCGCGCGGGTTGCCGAGGGTGACCAGACGGCTTTCGGAGAGCTCTACGACCAGATCGCTCCGCGGGTGCTTGGCCTTGTCAAGCGCGTGTTGATCGATCACGCTCAGTCTGAAGAAGTGACCCAGGAGATTTTTCTGGAGATCTGGCAGACCGCGAGTCGTTACGAGTCTCAGCGTGGCGGGGCCTCGACCTGGATCATGACCATGGCGCACCGACGTGCGATCGACCGAATTCGGTCATCGCAGGCCGGCCGCGACAGGGACAACAAGGTAGGCATCCGCGATTTGGCGGTGCCCTACGACCACGTCGCCGAAACTGTCGAGGTGCGAATCGAGCACGAAAGGGTGGAAAAGGCGATGTCCCGACTTACTGAACTACAACGGCAAGCCGTGAGTTTGTCGTACTTCAGCGGATACAGCCACCGTGAGGTTGCCGACTACCTGCACATCCCACTCGGCACCGTGAAAACTCGTCTGCGCGACGGGCTCATCCGTCTGCGCGACGAACTGGGGGTGGCTTCATGAGCGACACCGACACGAACAACAACGACCTCAACCCGGCCCACCTGGCCGGCGCGTATGCCCTGCACGCTCTCGATGCGGAGGAGGCGGCCCGCTACGAGCGGTATCTCGCCAGCTCCGAGCACGCTCGAGGCGAGGCGGCCGAGTTGAACGACACCGCCGTGGCCCTCGGCCTGGCGACGGCGCCCGTGCAGCCGTCCAGCGCCCTCAAGTCCAGCCTGATGGCCCAGCTGGCGTCCACGCCGCAGCTGGCGCCGTTACCGGCCGCACCGCGGACGGTGACCCCGATCGCGCAGCCCGCCGAACCCGTCGCCGTGCCCCCGGTCGCAGTGCCGTCGGTTCAGGCGGCCGAGGCTCGCACGTCGGCCTCGGAGCGGGCTCAGCGGCGCTGGTTCCAGCGCCCCGCCGGATATCTCGTGGCCGCGGCAGCAGCGGTCGCCCTGTTCGTCGGCGGAACGTTCGCCGGACAGTCGCTCTACGCCAACCCCGAGCAGCAGTTCGCGGCCGAACAGGCTGCCAGCCTGGCCGAGATCAATGCCGCGCCCGACTCACAGCGGGCCACGGCCGCCACCGCGACCGGTGAGGAGGCCACCCTGGTGTGGTCCGGCGAGCTGGGCCGGTCGGCCCTGATCGTCGAGGACCTACCCGCGCTGGGCTCCGACGAGGACTATCAGCTCTGGTACATCGGCGAGAACGGCCCGGTATCGGCCGGAACGTTCGATTCCGACGGGTCCGGACCGGCCTGGCGGGTGCTGGACGGCACCATGGCCGCCGGCGACACCGTGGGTGTCACCGTTGAACCGTCCGGCGGGTCAGACCAGCCCACCACCGACCCGATCGTGGCTATCGCCAGCTAGGTCGGCCTCGGCCCGATTCTGCGGTGGCTCTGCGGCCCCCACGCTCCGTGCGTGGGGGCCGCAGCCGGCTTATCCCGGAGACTGAGTGCGTTCTGTAGGCTCGACGCATGACTCTGCCCTTCACCCTGCTGATCGATCCCGAACCGGCCGACTCCCCCCGCACCGACTTCGTCGACACCTTCCACGAGATCGACTCCGGGGCCCCGGCCCTGCGCGTGGCGGAGCTGAGCACCCAGCGCGGTGACGGCATCTTCGAGACGCTCAGCGTGGTCGATGGGCGCCCGCACGAGGTTGAACCGCACATCAACCGGCTGGTGAACTCCGCCCAGATCTGCGACCTGCCGGTGCCGAACCCCGCCCAGTGGCGGGCAGCGATCGCGTACGCGGTGGAACGCATCCCCGGTGAGGGCGAGCTGGCGCTGAAATTCGTGCTCAGCCGCGGGGTCGAACACGGACCGGCGCCCACCGCGTGGCTGCACGCCACCCGGGCGGCCGACTTCCGGGCGGTGCGCGAGAACGGCATCACAGTGATCACCCTCGACCGGGGCTACCCGCGTGGCGTGGCCGAGCAGGCACCCTGGCTGCTGATGGGGGCCAAGACGCTCAGCTACGCGGTCAACATGGCGGCCCTGCGCGAGGCCAAGCGGCGCGGCGCCGACGACACCATCTTCCTCACCCACGACGGTTACGTCATGGAAGGCCCGACGTCCAGCGTCGTCCTCCGCATCGACGGGCGATACCTCACCCCGGCACCGAGTGGCGCCATCCTGCACGGCACCACCCAGCAGAGCATGTTCGAGTTCCTCGAGGCGAACGGCGCGGCCACCGAGTACCGTGACATCACCGTCGACGAGCTCCGGGCAGCGGATGCCGCCTGGCTGGTCTCCAGCGTGCGCCTGGCGGTCGCGGTGACCGAACTGGACGGCGAGGCCTTCCCGCACGACACCGAGCTCACCCGCGCCCTGAACGAGGCGCTGCTGGACCGCACGAAGGCTTAAACCACCCGCGAGCCGTGAGCTAAGTACGTTCCCGAGGCTCGGGAAGGTGCTTTGCTCACGGCTCGCGTGATGGGTGCTGCGGGCTGGCGCGGGTTTAGCCGAAGCGGCCGGAGACGTAGTCCTCGGTGGCCTGCACGGTGGGGTTGGAGAAGATCGTGGTGGTGTCGTCGTACTCGATGAGCTTGCCCGGCTTGCCGGTACCGGCGATGTTGAAGAACGCGGTCCGGTCAGACACCCGGGAGGCCTGCTGCATGTTGTGCGTGACGATGACGATCGTGTAATCGATCTTCATCTCCTCGATGAGGTCCTCGATCGCGAGGGTGGAGATGGGGTCGAGGGCCGAGCAGGGCTCGTCCATCAGGATCACGTCGGGCTGGACGGCGATCGCACGGGCGATGCAGAGCCGCTGCTGCTGGCCACCGGAGAGGCTGGAGCCGGGCTTGTCCAGGCGGTCCTTGACCTCGTTCCAGAGGTTGGCGCCGCGCAGCGACTTCTCGATCAGGGCGTCACCCTCGCTCTTGGGCATCCGTCGGTTGTTCAGCTTCACGCCGGCGAGCACGTTGTCGCCGATCGACATGGTCGGGAACGGGTTGGGGCGCTGGAAGACCATGCCCACCTGGCGGCGCACGAGCACCGGGTCGACGCCGGGGCCGTAGAGGTTGTTGCCGTCGATCAGCACCTCACCGTCCACGCGGGCGCCGGGGATGACCTCGTGCATGCGGTTGAGGGTGCGCAGGAAGGTGGACTTGCCGCAGCCGCTGGGGCCTATCAGCGCCGTCACCGTGCGCGGTTCAATGGTCAGCGAGACACCTTCGACGGCGAGGAATTTGCTGTAGTAGACGTCGAGGTCGTTGACTTCAATGCGCTTGGACATGGGTTCCTTCGGATCTGGGAGAGCTAGGGGCGGCGGGCGGGTTAGCGGCCGAGTTTGGGGGAGAAGACGCGCGCGATGAGGCGGGCGACCAGGTTGAGCAGCATGACGATCACGATCAGGGTGAGCGCGCCGGCCCAGGCGCGGTCGACGTACGCCTGCGCGTCGGTGCCCTGGCTGGCGTACTGGTTGTACACGAACACCGGCAGGGTCATCATCCGCTCGCTGAACAGGTCGTAGTTCATGCTGGAGGTGAAGCCGGCGATGATCAGCAGGGGTGCGGTTTCACCGATGACACGGGAGATCGAGATCATCACACCGGTGACGATGCCGGCCAGGGCGGTGGGCAGCACCACCTTGACGATGGTGAGCCACTTCGGCACGCCGAGGGCGTAGGCGGCCTCACGCAGCTCGTTCGGCACCAGTTTGAGCATCTCCTCGCTCGAGCGCACCACCACGGGGATCATCAGCACCGACAGGGCGACCGACCCGCCGAAGCCGAAGCGGATGCCCGGGTCGTCGAAGAGCAGCGAGAACAGGGCGTAGGCGAACAGGCCCGCGACGATCGACGGGATACCCGTCATGACGTCGACGAAGAAGGTGATGCCGCGGGCGAGCCGGCCGCGACCGTACTCGGTGAGGTAGATGGCCGTGAGCAGGCCGATCGGCACCGAGATGAGGGCGGCGAGTCCGGTGACGAAGAGCGTGCCCACGATGGCGTGCAGGGCGCCACCGCCGGCGCCGACGACGTTGCGCTGCGACTCGGTGAAGAAGCTGGGGGTGAGGAATGCGGGCAGCCCGTTGACCACCGTGGTGCCGACCAGCGAGATCAGCGGGATGAGGGCGACCACGAACGCGATGGTGACCAGGGCGGTGACCAGTCGGTCCTTCGCCCGGCGCACCCCCTCGACGAAGTAGGAGAACAGGTACAGCGCGATGCAGTACAGCACGGTGCCGAAGAAGAGGGTGCCGGCCCAGTTGAAGCCGTCAGAGGCGCCGGACATGGCGATCACGGCGAAGAACGCGGCGGTGACGAGCCAGCTGGCGGCGAGCACGACCAGCGGGGTGTGCTTGGGCAGCTTTCCCGCGGTCAGGGAGTTGCTGACGGGGGAGGCGACGGTCAGGGTGGCGCTCATCAGTTCGCTCCAGAGAAGGCCTTGCGGCGGTTGATGATCACGCGGGCGATCATGTTCACGATGAGGGTGATGACGAAGAGCATCAGGCCGGTGGCCAGGAGGATGTTGACGCCGACACCGTGTGCTTCGGGGAAGTTCAGCGCGATGTTCGCGGCGATGGTGGTGGGGTTCTGCGAGGTGAGCAGCTGGAAGAGGATCTGCGGGCTGGGCGAGAGCACCATGGCGACGGCCATGGTCTCGCCGAGGGCGCGGCCGAGGCCGAGCATCGAGGCGGAGATGATGCCGGCCCGGCCGAACGGGAGCACGGCCATGGTGATCATTTCCCAGCGGGTCGCGCCGAGGGCGAGCGAGGCTTCCTCGTAGAGCACCGGGGTCTGCAGGAAGATCTCCCGGCAGATGGCGGTGATGATGGGCAGCACCATCACGGCCAGCACGATGGCGACGGTGAAGATGGTGCGGCCGGTGCCGGACACGGGGCCGGCGAACAGCGGGAACCAGCCGAACCAGTCGACCAGCGAGGTGTAGAACGGCTGCAGCATCGGGGCGAGAACGCCGATGCCCCAGAGGCCGAAGACCACGGAGGGAACCGCGGCGAGCAGGTCGATCACGTAGCCGAGGCCCTGGGCGAGCTTGCGCGGGGCGTAGTGCGAGATGAACAGCGCAACGCCGATGGCGATCGGCACGGCCATCAGGAGGGCCAGGAAGGCCGACCAGAGGGTGCCGAAGGCCAGCGGCAGCACGTAGGACCAGAAGTTGGTGAAGTCGCCCTTGAAGTCGTCAGGGCCGGCCATGAAGGCCGGGACGCTCTGGACGAGGAGGAACACGGCGACGGCGGCGAGTACCGCCAGGATGAGGCCACCGGCCACCACCGTTGCCGTCGAGAAGATGCGGTCGCCCGGTCGTTCCTTGGCTTTGATCGCACTACGGTCAACTGCGGTCGTCATTCCGAGCGTCTCCCTGAAGGGGTGGGTGTTACCGGTAAGGGTGGAACTTGTGCCGGACCCCAAGCCTCAGTGTGCCCGACCGGGCGATCGCATGCAATGCGATCGCCCGGCCGGGCATGGTCACCGAGGTGGGGACCGAGGTGTTACTTGACGGTTTCGAGAACCGCTGCGACGTTGGCCTGCTGGTCGGCGGACAGCGGTGCTGCACCGGCCGAGATCGCGGCTTCAGCCTGTCCTTCTTCGCTGGCCATGTAGCTGACGTACTCCTTGACGAGTTCGCCCTGCTCCGCGTCGGCGTACTCGGTGCAGATGATCGCGTAGCTCACGAGAACCAGCGGGTACTGCGCCGAGTCGGTGGTGAGGCGGTCGAGCTTGATCGCCAGGTCGTTGTCGGCACGGCCTTCGACGAGCGGCGAACCGTCGACGACGGCGGCGGCAGCCTCGGCGGTGTACTCGACGAACTCCTCGCCGACCTTGATCTTGGCGACACCGAGGTCACCGGCGCGCGAGGCGTCGGCGTAACCGATGGTGCCGGTGCCGTTGGAGACGGCGTCGACGACACCGGAGGTGCCCTGGGCGCCTTCACCGGACTGGTACGGGAACGGGTCGGCCGGCTTCTCGGTCCACACGTCGGGTGCGGCCTGGAAGAGGTAGTCGGCGAAGTTCTTGGTGGTGCCGGAGTCGTCCGAGCGGTGCACGGCGGTGATGGCGGTGGCCGGCAGGGTGGCGTCGGCGTTCAGCGCGACGATGGCCGGGTCGTTCCAGGTGGTGATCGCGCCGGTGAAGATCTTCGCGAGGGTGTCGGCATCCAGGTTGAGGTCGGTGACGCCCTCGACGTTGAAGATGACGGCGATCGGGGAGATGTAGACCGGCAGGTCGACGGCGAGGGTGTCGGGAGCGCAGGCGGCGAAGGTGCCGGCCAGCTCGTCGTCGCTCAGCGCGGAGTCGGAACCGGCGAACGCGGAACCGCCGGCGATGAACGTCTCGCGACCGGCGCCGGAGCCCGACGGGTCGTAGTTGACCGTGACACCCGGGTTCGCCGTCTGGAAGCCCTTGATCCAGGCTTCCTGGGCGGAGCCCTGGGACGATGCGCCGGCCGCGTTCAGCGTGCCGGTGAGGGTGCTCTCGGTGCTACCGTCGGATGCCGTGCTGCCGGCTTCGTTCGAGGCGCAGGAGGAGAGAGCGAGTGCTGCGACGATGGCAATGACTGCGGGTCGGCCATAACGCTTGAAATTCACAAGGATCCTTTTCAGGTCGAATGCAAGAGGTGCGAACGAAGAAGAATTCTGCGTCCAATGGGCCGGTGCTGGCCCTCGAAAGACGCTAAACCTCTCGGTTAACGACACTCCCTCTCCTTGGTGAACGGGAGGTAAACGGAATCGGTCGAACTGGCACCGGGCTTACAGGCGCGGCGGGTGGTTTTCGATCGCCAGGATGCCCGCGCTCGGGTTGTCACTGGAGAGGTGCACGACCGAGAACCCGCTCGGGGACAGCGCGGCGGCGTGGGACACCTGGCTGGTCATCGGCGAGCCGGTGGCCAGCGCGATCTCCCGCAGGATGTCGGGCAGGACCGGGCCGTGGCTGCAGAGCACAGCGGTCTTCCGGGCGCGCACCCGCTTGCCCACGCTGGTGCGCACGTCGGAGGTGCCGTCCTCCCAGGCGTCCTGGCTGATCCGGTCGGTGCGTTTGAACGGCACCCCGGTCGCCGCGGACAGCGGGGCGACGGTGGTGATGCAGCGGATGGCGGTGCTGGTCACGATGCGCTGCGGCCGCCAGGCGCCGATCGTGTCGACCAGCGCGGCGGCCTGCTTCACCCCGCGATCGGTGAGCGGCCGGGTGGCGTCCGGACCCTTCCACTCCTGCGGCGGGGTGGTCTTGGCGTGCCGCAGGGCGATCAGCGCGAAGGTGCTGGTGACCCCGCGGCTGACCAGCTGGGCGAAGGCGTCGATGATCTCGACATCCGGTTGGTAGCTCAGGTAGGTTCTGGCCTTCTTGAGAGTGACCCATTCGATGGCGGCCACCTCGCCGTTGGGCACGAAGGTGGAGTTGAGGATGTGGGTGGGCAGCACCTCGGCGGCCCAGTAGTGCACGATCTTGGTCTTGCCGTTCGGCATCGGGTACTCGGAGATGCCCAGCGGCAGGCCGAGCGCGATGGCCAGCCCGGTCTCCTCCTCGATCTCGCGCACCGCCGTGGTCGGCAGGCTCTCGCCGGGGTCGACCTTGCCCTTGGGGATGGTGATGTCCCCGTGCACCGTGCGGTGGATGAGCAGCACGTGCATCTTGCCGTCGATCAGGCGCCAGCACACCGCGCCGGCCGCGAGGACGGGGGCGGAATCGGTCATCGGCGGCTCACCGACCGCTTCCGCTGGCCGATCTGCTGCATCAGACGGTTCTGCATGTCGTCCAGCGGGCGGTCCTCCGCGTCGAGGTGGTGCCGGGTCCACTCCCCGTTCTCGTCGAGCCACCACGACGAGGTGCGCTCGTCCATGGCTCGGGTGAACAGGGCGTCGACCTCGGTGAGGTGGCGAGGGTCGACCAGGCGCACCAGAGCCTCGACCCGGCGGTCCAGGTTGCGGTGCATCATGTCGGCGCTGCCGATGAACACCTGCGGTTCGCCGAGGTTGTGGAAGGAGAAGATCCGCGAGTGCTCGAGGTAGCGACCGAGCAGCGACCGCACCCGAATGTTCTCGCTCATGCCGGGCACGCCGGGCTTCAGGCTGCAGATGCCGCGCACCCAGACGTCGATCGGCACTCCGGCCTGGCTGGCCCGGTAGAGCGCGTCGATGATGTCCTCATCAACCATTGAGTTGACCTTGATGCGGATGCCGGCGGGCTTGCCGGACGCCGCGTTGACGGCTTCGTCGTTGATGCGTTTGAGCAGGGCCTTGCGCAGGTGCAGCGGGGCCACGAGCAGGCGCTTGAACTTCTTCTCGATGGCGTAGCCGCTCAACTCGTTGAACAAACGAGTGAGGTCCTTGCCGACCTGGTCGTC
>Ga0247816_10001564_pt1 | contig 11195 bp, 12 predicted proteins | sample UWRJL209509C1_FD_179930 | JGI IMG/M metagenome (GOLD analysis project Ga0247816, IMG submission 179930) | Plant litter microbial communities from Arlington Agricultural Research Station in Wisconsin, United States - UWRJ-L209-509C-1 | ecosystem: Environmental > Terrestrial > Plant litter >...
GCTGCAGGAAGACAACGGCAGCCGCTGACGGCCAGCGGCCGTCACTACCTGGCTACGGTGATCGGGCCGGTGTAGCGCCGAGCCACGCTCGGCGAGCGCGCAGCGCGGCGCCTTTGCTGTTCCGCCGAGCACGGCTCGGCGCTACCGAAGCACACGCGGGTGCCGTCACTCGGCGTTGGGATCCGACGCGGCGGAAAGAAACACCCACATCGGCACATCCTGCCCCAGCCAGAACTGGCTGGCCTCGTCCAGGATATCCAGCAACGTGTCGAAGCTTTTGCTGTCCTGTGCGCGCAGTGCGTCGATGCGGTCGAAGAACAGGGCATGGCCTGTTTTCGAGCGCAACCACTGCAGGTCACGCAGGTTGTCCGCCAGCGCATCCCAGTTGCCACCGAAGCCGGCAGGGAAATCCAGCTGGGCCGACAGCCGCGCCAGCAACGTGCGCTTGTCTGCCACACCCTGCAGATCGATGCGGCGCACCTGCAACCCGGCATCGCGCATCGCCGCAGCCAGTGCCGCTTCGTCGCCTTCGGCAATCGCATAGACGCCGGCGTTGTTGATGTCATGCAGGCCGAGACCGAATGCATCCTGGCTCATCGTGTGGTCTCCCGCGCCGGGACGCTGAAGCTGCGGAACGACGCGTAGTGGTCGCTGGTGTAATACCAGCCGTCTGGCGGATCACCGCCGGTGATGATGCGGCGCGCGCCACGGTTCGAGGCGCCAGGCGTGCGCACCGTGTACTCGCGGTAATAGCCGCGCGGACGCTGCGGCAACTGCTGCTCGCGGTTGCCGAAGGTGCTGCCATCCTGCGCATGCGGGTAGGGGCCTCCGCGCTGGATCAGCGCGATGGTGTCCCGCGCCTCGCGCGGCAGGAACGACGGCAACGCGTCGTGCGTACTGCCACTCGCTTTTGCATCGGAGGCAGCCGGTGCGCCAGGCGCCGACAAGGAGGGCGCGAACTGCGGCTTGGCCGGGCGCTGCAGGTAGTGATTGCCGATCAGGCCCAGCAGCAGCAGGCCGATGGCGGTGATCAACAGCCGGGGGTTGCGCATGGTGGCGACGGAGAAAGGGAGGAAGGGGAATATCGTAGCGTCTGTCCGCTGCACCGGGGATGAGACGGCGGCTGTCGCACCACGGTCACCTGCAGGACGAAGTTTCCTTTACATCCCACTTGGTAATCTTCACGCCTGTCCCCATCCTTTACTGCGCACCGCCCGGCAGTCGCCGGGTCCCCAAGTTACAAGGAGATGCACCATGGCCTACACCCTGCCCAAGCTGTCCTACGCCTACGATGCCCTGGAACCGCATATCGATGCGGCCACCATGGAAATCCACCACACCAAGCACCACCAGACCTACATCAACAACGTCAACGCAGCGTTGGAAGGCACCGAGTTCGCCGACCTGCCGGTTGAAGAGCTGGTGAAGAAGCTGAAGTCGCTGCCGGAAAACCTGCAGGGCCCGGTGCGCAACAATGGCGGCGGCCATGCCAACCATTCGCTGTTCTGGACCGTGATGGCCCCCAATGCCGGTGGCAACCCGGTGGGCGACGTGGCCAAGGCGATCGACGCCGATGTCGGTGGTTTCGACAAGTTCAAGGACGCCTTCACCAAGGCGGCGCTGACCCGTTTCGGCAGCGGCTGGGCGTGGCTGAGCGTCACCCCGGACAAGAAGGTCGTGGTGGAAAGCACCGGCAACCAGGACAGCCCGCTGATGGAAGGCAATACGCCGATCCTGGGCCTGGACGTGTGGGAACACGCGTACTACCTGAAGTACCAGAACCGTCGCCCGGATTACATCGGCGCGTTCTTCAACGTCATCAACTGGAACGAAGTCGAGCGCCGTTACCAGGCCGCGATCGCCTGATCGCAGTTGCTGGGTGAAATGCAGGGGCCGTGCAGCGATGCGCGGCCCTTTTTTGTTGTTTGACGGGCAGCGAAGGTCACTGCCGATGCATCAGCCTGCCGGACTCTGCAGCCTCAGCACCGCCATGACGCCCAGCGGCAACAGGGGCTGCTCGCCCTCCGCGGAAAGTTCAACGCGTTGTTGACGCTGGCCACTGAACGACTTCACCTGGAACAACACATCCAGGCCGTGGCTGCCTTGGCTGCCATTGTTTCTGTCCGGATGCGCGGACGGATTTCGCCGCGAGGGCTGGAATCCGGGCATACCCCGCACCACTTCACTGCTGCCTGCGCCGAAGTCGCCCACGATCAGGCTCGGATGTCCTTCCGCCGTGGCCGCGATCCAGGCCATCAGGTCGTTGGCCTGGTGCTGCCGGTTGGCGGCCGAGTCCGGATCCGTACGCAGCCGCGCCGCATAGATGTTGACCTGGGTCTCGCCCAGTGCCACCCGCATCATGCCGGCCGCGCTGTAGGGTCCCGGCGGATGCAGCAGGGTCACCCCGTCTTCTTCGACCCGCAGGCGGCTGAGCAGCGCACTGCCATGGCGTTCTGCCTGGCTGGGCGGATCGGCGGTAATGAAATCGCAGCTGTAACGCAGGCGGCTGGCCAACCAGCAGGCCGGATTGCGTCGACCCTCCTGCAGTACCTGTTGTACCGAGATGACATCCGGCCGCAGCGTGGACAGCAACTGCGCGATGGCCTCCCGGCGCGCCAGCCAGGCCGGATCGTCCTGTGCGGGAAGATGCAGCGTGGCCACAGTGAGCTCGGGAACCGGCGCGGACGCGGCAGGCTGCGCACGTAATGCCAACGGAGTCAGCAGAAGGCCAAGGCAGAGCAACACGGGGGAGGGCAGGGCGCGCATAACGATAAGTTTACGCTTGTGCCGTGCAGGTATCGTGACCCCGGATCTACCATAGCTGCGCCTGCCACGCTTCCATTCGCGTGTCATGCAGCCCTGCAGCGTGCGCAGGGCTGGCCCATTCCGGTAACCTTGGCGCTTTCGTGTCCGCAGGAAAGCATCACAGGATGAGCCATAACGCAGCCGCCCCCGCCGGCAAGGGCACCATGCCGCGCCAGATTCCCTACATCATCGGCAACGAGGCCTGCGAACGGTTCAGTTTCTACGGGATGCGCAACATCCTGGTGCAGTTCCTGATCACCTCGCTGCTGCTGCAGGAGCTCACCGCGGAAGGGCGCGCCGGTGAGGCCAAAGACATCATGCACAGCTTCATGATCGGCGTGTATTTCTTCCCGCTGCTCGGTGGCTGGCTGGCCGACAAGTTCTTCGGCAAGTACCACACCATCCTGTGGTTCAGCCTTATCTACTGCCTGGGGCACCTGTGCCTGGCGCTGTTTGAAGGCAGCCGCGAAGGCTTCTTCTTCGGGCTTGGATTGATCGCGCTCGGTGCCGGTGGCATCAAGCCGCTGGTTGCATCGTTCATGGGCGACCAGTTCGACCAGAGCAACAAGCACCTGGCGAAACTGGTGTTCGATGCCTTCTACTGGATCATCAACTTCGGCTCGCTGTTCGCCTCGCTGCTGATTCCGTTGGTGCTGAAGAACTGGGGCCCGCAGTGGGCCTTCGGCATCCCCGGTATCCTGATGTTCATCGCGACCTTCGTGTTCTGGCTGGGGCGCAAGCGCTACGTGTTGACTCCGCTGCCGCCGAAGGACCCGCATTCCTTCTCCAACGTGGTGCGCACGGCACTGACCGCGCGCGTACCGGGCCGCGGTCGCCCCGGCCTGGCCATTGCGGTTGCCGGCATCGTGCTCGCGGTCGCCTCGTTCGGCCTGGTGGGATCGCTGGGCATCGTGATCTGCCTATGCCTGGCGCTGGTGGCCATCCTGGCCGGCATCGGCGGCGGTACGTGGATGCAGCTGGATCGCGCACGCAGCGTGCATCCGGCCGAGGCGGTGGAGGGCGTGCGCTCGGTCCTGCGCGTGCTGGTGATCTTCGCGCTGACCACGCCGTTCTTCTCGCTGTTCGACCAGAAAGCATCCACGTGGGTGCTGCAGGGGCAGCAGATGGAGATGCCGAGCTGGTTCACCGCCTCGCAGATGCAGGCGCTGAATCCGCTGCTGGTGATGATCCTGATCCCGTTCAACAACCTGGTGCTGTACCCGGCACTGCGTCGCTTCGGTTTCGAGCCGACCGCGCTGCGCCGGATGACCGTGGGCATCGCCTTCAGTGGTCTGGCGTGGATCGTGGTGGGTGGCATCCAGGTGGTGATGGACGGCGGCAACGCGATGTCCATCTTCTGGCAGATGCTGCCGTATGCGCTGTTGACCTTCGGCGAAGTGCTGGTCTCGGCCACCGGCCTGGAGTTCGCGTACAGCCAGGCCCCGCAGGCGATGAAGGGCGTGGTGATGAGCTTCTGGAACCTGACCACGACAATCGGCAACCTGTGGGTGCTGCTGTCCAACGCCGCAGTGCGCAACGATACGGTGACCCATCGGATTGCCAGCACGGGCTTGAGCGAAGCCGCTTTCCTGATGTTCTTCTTCGCCGGCTTTGCGTTCGTGGCGGCACTGGCCTTCGGCTGGTATGCACGCCGTTACCGCATGGTCGACAACTACCGCGCCGCCTGAGCCTGACATGACACCCGTAAATCTTCTCCTGATCGCCATCACCGTCATCGTCTCCTGGATGGCATTCAACAACCGCAAGCTGGCGGACCGGCTGATCCTGTGGCCGCCGGCGGTGGACCGCCATCGTCAGTACGACCGCCTGATCACGTATGGCTTCCTGCATGCGGACTGGCCGCATCTGATCTTCAACATGATCACGCTGTTTTTCTTTGGTGGTCAGATCGAAGGCTTGATGGTGCGGTTGTCAGGCAGCTATCTGACGTATCCGGCGTTCTATCTGGGTGCGCTGGTGATTTCCATCCTGCCGAGCTACATCAAGAACCAGAAGAACCCGAACTACCTGAGCCTGGGTGCATCGGGCGCGGTGTCGGCGGTGCTGTTCGCCTTCATCCTGCTGAGCCCGTGGACGCTCATCTTCGTGTTCTTCATCCCGGCACCGGCGATCCTGTACGCGGTCTTTTATGTTGGCTACAGCATCTGGATGGACAAGCGCGGTGGCGATCAGGTCAACCACAGTGCCCACTTGGCCGGCGCCGCGTTCGGCGTGTTGTTCATGCTCGCGATGCAGCCCAGCATCTTCAACCACTTCCTGACCGAGCTGGCGAACCCGCGCTTCGGCCTCGTCGGCTGACGCGCGCGCGGGCAGAGCCGACTTCAGTCGGCTGGGCAGAGAAACACCGGTAGAGCCGACTTCAGTCGGCTGCGCGGAGAAACCAGCGGTAGAGCCGACTTCAGTCGGCTGCGCAGAGAACCAGCGGTAGAGCCGACTTCAGTCGGCTGCGCAGAGAACCAGCGGTAGAGCCGACTTCAGTCGGCTGCGCAGGAAACAGCGGTAGAGCCGACTTCAGTCGGCTGCGCGGAGCGCGTGCAACATCAGCCGACTGAAGTCGGCTCTACCAGGGCAGGGCGCGTGCAACCTCAGCCGACTGAAGTCGGCTCTACCAGGGCGGAGCGCGTGCAACCTCAGCCGACTGAAGTCGGCTCTACCAGGGCGGAGCGCGTGCAACTTCAGCCGACTGAAGTCGGCTCTACCAGGGCAGGGCGCGTGCAACGTCAGCCGACTGAAGTCGGCTCTACCAGGGCAGAGCGCGTGCAACACCAGCCGACTGAAGTCGGCTCTACCCCCGGGGGCTGGCGGTTACCGCGAGACGGTGTCTACGCCATAGGTGTCCAGCAGGCGGGTGAAGACTTCCTCGCCGATCTGCTGGAACTGACGGTCGTCGGTATGGCCTTCCACGGCAAGTTGCAGCAGCCCTTCCAGCAGGGTGGCATCGCTGGCTGTTCCGTCGGGGGCCGGGGTGGGGTAGTGGCGCATCAGAACCTCCTTGGTACGGGGGCGGGGTGCAGCGGCAAGCCACCCCATCGACCCTGTGAGCGGCCGCGCGCCGGTTTTCTTTAGCGTGGCCGCCTGCGACCCCACAAAACCCCTTGCCCCTGTTCAGGCTTCACACGATCATGGCGGCTGGCTGCGCACCATCGGCAGTGCCGCCCAAGGAGTAAGGTCCATGGCTTCGGTCACGCCCCCCGGATTGGCCTATGAGGTCGACCATGATCTGGCCGGCCACCGCTTCACCGCCCGTGTCCGCGGCCATCTGGCGTTGCTGGAGTACCAGCTGAAGCGCCGCCGCATGGTGATCACCCATACGGAAGTGCCCGAGGCGATCGGGGGCCGCGGTGTTGCCAGCGAGCTGACCAGGGTGGCGCTGCGCTGGGCGCGCGAGAACAAATACAAGGTGGTCCCCGCCTGCGCATACGCAGAGGCGTTCTTTGACCGCCACGAGGAGTTTCATGACCTGTTGGCCGGATGACCCGGCAAGGTCCGTTCTAGCAAGGGAACCACAGTGATGTTGTCTGAAAATCAGGGGAAATGCATGGAGCCGGCACCGCGCCGAATTCTCACCGCCTCGCTGCTGAGCCTGGCGGTCACCGTCGTGCTGCTGGCCGGCTGCGGTCGCCAGGGCGATGCAGACGGCACCGCGCAGGCACCGGCGTCGTCGGCGGAGAGCGCCTTGCCTGCGCCGGTGGCCGAGGCCCCGGCCGACGCACCGGTTGCGTTGACCGATGTCATCGAGACCAGCGGACAAGCGGTGGTAGGCATCAGTTATGCCGCCGGGCTGGATCGTTACCCCGGTCTGGCCAAGGCGTTGCAGGATTACGCCGCCGCCGCGCGTGGCGAGCTGCAGCAGGCGGTGGACGGGTTGGGCAACGACAAACCGAGCATGCCGTACGAGCTGTCACTGGCCTTCGAGAAGCAGTTGGAGACCGCTGACCTGGTCGTAGTCAAAGCGGAGGGAAGCCGGTACACCGGCGGGGCGCACGGCGAACCCCTGGTGGCACGCTTCGTGTGGCTGCCGCAGCAGGGCCGGATGCTGACCGCCGATGAGCTGGTGGCCGATGCGAAGGGATGGAAGGCGATCAGCGATCACGTGGCCGACCAGCTGCGCGAGCGCGTGGCGACCCGCCTGAGCAGCGAGGACATGGAGCCGGGCGAACTGCAGGAGTCGTTGCGCAGCGCATCGCGGATGATCGCCGATGGCACCGGCGCGAAGGCGGACAATTTCCGTCAGTTCGAACCGCTGACCGACGCCAGCGGCAAGGTCACCGCGCTGCGGTTCGTGTTCCCGCCCTATCAGGTGGGACCGTATTCCGAAGGCACGCAGACCGCCGACGTGCCGGCGGCCGTACTCGCGCCGCTGGTCGCGCCGGAGTACGCCCCCTTGTTCGCGCACGGCTGACCGGGGGACAGGGTGGACGCGGCGCTGCAGGCACGTGTCACCACCCTCCTGCATGACGCCGGCATCGAGGTCGGCGGGCCATGTGGACACGATATCCAGGTGCATGACCGGCGCTTCTTTGCGCGGGTCATCGCCGGTGGTTCGCTGGCGCTGGGCGAAAGCTACATGGACGGCTGGTGGGACGCGCGCCAGCTTGACGGTCTGCTGCTGCGTTTGATGCAGGCGCATCTGGACCAGCGCGTGCAGGGATGGCGCGACCTGGCCGATGCAGTGCGTGCACGGGTGCTCAATGCGCAGGCGGGGCAGGGCAGCTACGAGGTCGGTCGGCGACATTATGATCTGGGCAATGATCTCTACCAGGCGATGCTGGGCCGACGCTTGGTTTACAGCTGTGGCTACTGGCCCAAGGCGCGCGACCTGGATGCCGCGCAGGAGGCCAAGCTGGACCTGGTGTGCCGCAAGCTTGGCCTGCGCCCAGGGCAGCGTGTGCTGGACATCGGCTGTGGCTGGGGCGAGGCACTGAAGTTCGCCAGTGAACGGTATGGCGTGAGCGGCGTCGGGGTGACCATCTCCGAGGAGCAGGCGACGCACGCACGCGAGCTGTGTGCGGGGCTGCCGGTGGAGATCCGCCTGCAGGACTATCGCCAACTGGACGAACGCTTCGACGCGGTGTTTTCGATCGGCATGTTCGAGCATGTCGGCGTGCGCAATTACCAGCATTTCTTCGACGTGGCACGGCGCTGCCTGGCACCGGACGGATTGCTGTTGCTGCACACCATCGGCGGTAATGTCAGCCGCTATCGCACCGATCCCTGGATCGCCCGCTACATCTTCCCCAACTCGATGCTGCCATCCGCCGCGCAGATCACCCGCGCGTTCGAAGGACGCTTCGTGTTGGAGGACTGGCACGGTTTCGGCGCGGACTACGACCTCACCCTGCAGGCGTGGCGAAGCAACATTGAACGCGCGTGGGCGTCGCTGGATCCCCGGCGTTACGACGAGCGGTTCAAGCGGATGTGGCGGTTCTATCTTGCGGCGTCGATGGCCAGCTTCCGCTGTCGCCACGCCCAGCTGTGGCAGTTGGTCCTGTCGCCTGATGGCGTGCCGGGCGGTTACACCGCGGCACGTTGAAAAAAAGAATCGCCCGGTTTCCCGGGCGATTCTGGTCACACGTTACGTTTCACGCTGAGTCGCTCAGTTGCCAGCGCCGGTCAGGCCACGCTTCTCCAGCAGCGGCTCGATCTGCGGCTCATGGCCAGCGAAATCGCGGAACAGCTGCATGGCATCCACACTACCGCCGCGCGACAGCAGGGTCTTGCGGAAATGGTCACCGTTCTTGCGGCTGAGGCCGCCGTTCTCGTTGAACCACTTCTGGGTGTTGGCATCCAGCACTTCCGACCAGATGTAGGCGTAATAGCCGGCCGAGTAGCCGCCCATGATGTGGCTGAAGTACGGGGTCTTGTAGCGCGGCGGAACCGGCGCATAGAAGATGCCGTCCTTGACCAGCGCATCGGCTTCGAACTTCATCACATCCGCTGGCGCCGGCACCTGGTCGGCACTGATCTGGTGCCAACGCTGGTCGAGCATGGCCGCACCCAGATACTCGGTGGTGGCGAAGCCCTGGTTGAACTTGGCAGCCGCCACGACCTTGTCCAGCAGCGCCTGCGGCATCGCCGAACCATTCTGGTAGTGCTTGGCGTAGTTCTTCAGGATGACCGGATTGTCGGCCCACATTTCATTGACCTGAGAGGGGAACTCGACGAAGTCGCGCGGCACGGCGGTGCCGGAGAAGTACGGGTACTTCACATCGGAGAACATGCCATGCAGGGCGTGGCCGAACTCATGGAAGGTGGTGGTCACTTCGTCCCAGGTCAGCAGCGTCGGCTTGCCGGCCGGCGGCTTGGGGATGTTGAGGTGGTTGGCCACCACCGGCTTGAAGCCGGTCAGTTCGGACTGGGACACATACGAGTTCATCCACGCGCCACCGCGCTTGGACGCGCGCGCATACGGGTCGAAGATGAAGATCGCCAGCTGGCTGCCATCGGCATCGAACACGTCATACACGGTGACATCGTCGTGGTACACCGGCAGGTCGGTGCGCTGCTTGAAGGTCAGGCCGAACTCCAGCTGCGCGGCATGGAACACGCCGTTTTCCAGCACGTTCTTCATCTCGAAGTACGGCTTCAGCTGCGATTCGTCGAAGTTGTACTTCGCCTGGCGCACCTTCTCGCTGTAGAACGCCCAGTCCCAGGCTTCCAGCTTGAAGGTCGGCTTGCCGGCGGCCTTCTGCTCCTGGTCGATCATCGCCTGCAGGTCGGCGGCTTCGCGCTTGGCATTGGCCACGGCGGCCGGTGCCAACTGGCCCAGCATCGCATTGACCGCTTCCGGCGTCTTCGCGGTCTGGTTGGTCAGGTTGTAGGCAGCGAAATTCGGGAAGCCCATCAGCTTGGCCTTATCGGCGCGCAGCTGCATGATCCGCGATACCAGCGCGGTGTTGTCGAACTCACCGCCGCGGCTGCCGCGGGTCGTCGATGCCTCGAAGATCTTCTGGCGCAGCGCACGGTTGGCCAGGTTGGTCAGCGGCGGCTGGCCGGTGGTGTTGAGCAGGGTGATCACGTACTTGCCGTCCAGGCCGCGTGCCTTGGCGGCTTCGGCAGCGGCGCTGATCTGCTCCTGCGACAGGCCGTCGAGCTCCTTGACGTCATCCACGGTGAGCGCCGAGGCATTCACTTCGGACTGCACGTTCTGGCTGAACTTCGTGCCCAGGTTGGCCAGCTCGGCATTCATTTCCTTGAGCTTGGTCTTGTCCGCCTCGGACAGCTTGGCACCGGCGCGGACGTAGTTCTCGTAGTACTTCTCGACCAGACGCACGCCCTCGGCGTCCAGGCCCAGCTTCTGGCGGCCGTCGTACAGCGCCTGGATGCGGGCGAACAGCTTGCCGTTCAGTGCGATGGTGTCGCTGTGCGCGGCGAAGCGGGCCGAGTAGTCAGCCTGCAGCTTCTTGCGCGCATCGTTGGTATCGGCACCGACCAGCGAGAAGAACACAGTGGTCGCACGATCCAGCGTCTCACCGCTCTTTTCCAGCGCGATCAGCGTGTTTTCAAAGGTCGGCTTGGCCTTGTTGTTGGCGATCGCCTCCACTTCCTTCAGCTGCTGCGCCATGCCGGCGTCGAAGGCCGGGGCGAAGTCGCTATCGGTGATCTTGTCGAACTGCGGGTAGTGCAGCGCAAGGGGGCTGTCAGCGAAGAACGGGTTGGCCTGCTGTGCGGCAGGGCCGGCTGCCGGGGTGGCGGCGCCGGCCGAATAGGCGGGCAGGGCAAGGCCGAGGGTCATGGCCACGGCAAGGGCAAGGCGGGTGGTCAAGGTCAGTACTCCACGAAAACAAGTCCCCGAGGGTAACCCGGCGTTGAACGGGGCGGCTTGTGTCGAAAGGCATGGACGTTCAGGCTGGGCTGTCTCCTTTCCGGACCGGACCGCCATGGGCAGTGCCTACGATTTCGACATCACGACCCTGGAGGGGGAAACGTACGCGTTGTCCCGGTATCGCGGTCAGCCCTTGCTGCTGGTCAACGTGGCCAGCCGCTGCGGCTTCACCCCGCAATACGCGGGGTTGGAACAGCTATGGCAGGAGCGGCGTGGACAGGGGCTGGTGGTCATCGGCTTTCCGTGCAACCAGTTCGGCGCGCAGGAACCGGGCGACGCCGCGCAGATCCGTGCCTTCTGCTCGCTGGAGTATCCGGTGACCTTCCCGCTGTCGGCCAAGATCGACGTCAACGGTCCGCACGCCGACCCGCTCTGGCAATGGCTGTCCACGCAGAAGCGTGGCGTGCTGGGCACCGCGCGTATCAAGTGGAACTTCACCAAGTTCCTCATCGACCGCGAGGGCCAGGTCGAGGCACGCTTTGCCCCGACCACGAAGCCGGAGCAGATCTTCTGAAACGTGAAAAAGGGGACGGAGGGGATTAAG
>Ga0247816_10001565_pt1 | contig 11193 bp, 9 predicted proteins | sample UWRJL209509C1_FD_179930 | JGI IMG/M metagenome (GOLD analysis project Ga0247816, IMG submission 179930) | Plant litter microbial communities from Arlington Agricultural Research Station in Wisconsin, United States - UWRJ-L209-509C-1 | ecosystem: Environmental > Terrestrial > Plant litter >...
ATCAGACAGTCCGTTTTCCATTGCACCAACATCTTCGGTGAATGGCCACACAGCATCAATTGCCGCTAGTGCGTTCTCGACGTTGTGCGCGCCAGGAATACTTAACGTATCAGTTGAGAATAGTTGTTGTTGGCCATAATAAAACCAGCCGTCAACAACATGGGCGGCATCTTCGTAGGGATACGGAAACAGTTGCGCGCGTGAACCTTCGGCAATTTGTCGTGAGTATTGGTTATGAGCGTTATAAATAAGAATATCGTCAGAGGTTTGGTGGCGGGTAATTTGCGCTTTGGCCTCAACGTACTCTTCCATATTTGCGTGAACATCTAAGTGCTCTTGTTCGATAAATAAAACCACAGCAATTGCTGGAGATTTTTGTAAGTCCCAAAGCTGGAAGCTTGAAAGTTCGTACACCACAATATCTTCGGGCTTAATTTGGTCTAAAACAGACAGGGCAGGGAGGCCAATGTTCCCAACGAGCCATACTTTACGTCCAGCATCCTCGAGAATAGAGGCGATGAGGCTTGAGGTTGTACCCTTCCCTTTTGAACCTGTCACACCAATAATTGGTGCTGGAGATTTTTCAAAGAATTCGTTCGTAGCTGACCACACCTTGCCGTCCGTCACAATTTTACTTGGGGAAACACCAGCAGTCCGGATAACTAAATCGAAACCTTCAAGTTGTTTAAATGCATCAGGGCCAACAATTGAAGCCCCACCTTCAGGAAGGGGTGCACCAACACCTTTTTCATCAACAATAGTCAATTCGTTTTCAGGTTGTTGAGACCAATAACGAAAGTTCTCTTGCCCTTCAACTCCGTAGCCGACGATTGCAATCTTCATATCTCTATTTTACTCCTTGGTTCATTCGTTTGCCGATAATGTCATATAGTTTATTTACTTCTGGCTTGCGCATAGCACCAATAACACCGACAGTCCATACACCTGTTTCAAGTAATTCTTTCAACAGTTTTTGCATGTCTTCCAGTTTAATTGCGGTAATTTGGCCAGGTGCACCATCCATCGTATCAATTGTTCCATCTTCAAAGTACTGACTCGCGTACCACGAGTTTACACCGCCAACGGTTTGACCATTCATTTGGTGCGTACCGAGGCCGTATTGCTTCGCACTGTTGAGTTCGTCTTCGGTAATGTCGCCGTCAGCTGCTTTGCCAAGTTCTTCAGCAATAAGTTCAAATAGCGCGGTCGCGTTTTCAGCACTTACTTGGCCGCCGACTTCAAAACGTGAGATGTTATCAGCATCAACATCAATGCCACTTCCCATGCCGTAACAAAGGCCACGAGTACGCGCTTTACCAAGTATTCGTGAGTGGTGCGTACCAGTAAGGATGTGGTTCAAGGCGTTTAATGCGACCTTTTCTTCTTCGCTATATTTGCGATTCAAGGCAACCATAATGGTAAAGATAATACTGGGCATGTCTTCGCGGTAGATACCCACTGCTGGTGCGGAATGAAGCTGCTTCACAGGAACCTCAAGGCGAGAGCCTTTTGGTAATTTCCAACCTTCAAGTTCAGACACAATATAATCTTTATGTTTCTTTAAATCACCAGCAAAACTAAAACGCATATTAGCAAGCGTGTGGGTTTTCTTGTAATGGTTTTTAATATCCGATAAAGCCACGGCGTTAATAGTTTTAACTTTTTCAGCATCGATGAACATTTCATCGCCCATTTCGCGGAGTGTTTTTTGCCATAAAATTCGGCGGCGGTTATTTTCTTGGCCAGTCAGCTCTTCGCGAACATTCCCCTTTTCAGCTTTCAAAATTTCATCGGTAAATAATGGCTCGGTAATAGCGAGTTGTTGTAAGTCGAGAATACGGTCCCATTCCATTAGAGCGCAATCAGCGTAGTAGCTCATTTCATATTGCCAAGTTGTCGCGTTATGATACGCGCCGTTTTTGGTAAATTCTTGGCTAAAACGTTCTTGGGTTGGGAATTCTTTCGTGCCGCCAAACGCCATGTGTTCCATTAAGTGGGCGGTCTGCTGCACATCAGTATTTGGCGAGTAGTAATTACCTGCCAAAAAGTGAATTTCGTACGAGACAACACTCGAACCTGGAACATCAATCAATAGGCCTTTGATGCCGTTGCTTAAAACGATTTCTTCAACGCTGTGTTGAAGTGGCATGCTTATTGGTCCTCAGTCGGAAAAAGCGGAACGAGTTTTTCGTTCAAGGCAACTAGTTCGTCTTTGTCGCCACTACTGACAGCTGCAAGCACCCAAGTATTTGCTTCAATAAATTCTTTAGCAACAGCGACAATTTTTTCACGAGTGACGCGGCGCATGAAATCAGGTACTTTGTCGTAATCTTTAATAAAGTCGTCTGCGAAGTAACGGTTTGTATAAAAACCGCTAATTTGTGAAACAGTTTGGGCGCCCATTTGGTGACGTCCGAGGCCAAATGATTTTGCAGCTTCAATTTCACCATCAGTCAGCTTGCCATCAAGTACGGCTTTAATTTCACGCACCATAATGTCGAATAGTTGTGGCGCAGTGTCGTGGTTTACTTGGGCTAAAATGTCCCATGAACTTTCGTAGAAGCCAGCGCCGGCGTAAGCGCCAACATGGTAGGCCAAACCTTTTGCACGGGCTTTACCGAAGATACGAGACGAAGCAGTTCCAGTAAGAATGTGGTTAAGCGTATCAAGTGCATCGAGTTCTTCATCGCTCAGAACCCGAGGAACGCTGAGTGTCCAACCGAAGGTTAAGTTTGAAGCGTCTTTACGGCGAATAACCGCTGGGTTTGCGCTATGCAATTGGTCACGGGGCACAACAAAGCGTTCACCTTCTGGCATTTCAAAACTTTCAAGTTGGCGAATGATATCAGCTTTACGGCCACGTAGCTTACCGGCAATAACAAAGCGCATGTTGGACGTTGTATGTGTGCGCTTGTGGTGTTCGCGAATATCCGCAAGTGTCACAGTATTAATAGTACTCAGGCTTTGGCGAGGTGTTAATACGTCCTCACCAAGCAATTGTTGGATGCGTGGCCATAGAATACGGTGATGGTCGTTCAAGTAGTTAGTAATTTCACTCCGAACGTTCCCCTTCTCCGCATCAAGTTCTTTTTCGTTGAAACGAGGCTCGCAAATACTTAACTTTTGTAAATCAAGGATACGATCCCATTCAAAGTCGGCACAGTCAGCTTCGTACACCATAGCAAGGTCTGAGGTATAGGCGTTGTGATACGCACCATTCTTAGTAAACTCATCTTCGAAAGCACGTTCAGACCTAAAACGGGCATTCGCACCGAAAGCCATGTGCTCCATAATGTGGGCTACTTGTTCGATGTCTTTGCTTTTTGCATAGCGGCTGCCTGCCCGGAAATGAAACTGCATACTCATAACGGTTGCACCTGGTACGTTAATTAACAGGCCACGAGCGCCATTTTTAAGCTTCACTTCTTCAACAGTATGGTTCATTTCCGGATTCTTTCAGACAAAGGTTTATTTACGGCTAGTTTTGCGGCCAGTTTTCTTGTTCTGGCGTTGGCTCTTCTTTTTCTTTGCAGCAAGGTTTTTCTTGCGTTGAACTTCGTTAGCAGTATCGGCTTTTTCAACCTTAAAGTCTTTATCACGACTTGTACTACTTTTCGTTACTTCATTCACACCCTTTTGGGTAGCTTGTTCAGCTAAACGAGTAAGCTCAGTGTCGTGATCTTCTTTCGCACGGGCAAGCGTGTCATTAACAGTAACGTGCATAACAGCGCGGAGCACTTCGTCGCGAAGTGTTTCTTGGAGTGAATCAAACAGTTTTTGAGATTCAGAACGGTATTCTACAAGTGGGTCACGTTGTCCAACGCTGCGCCAGTGAATACCTTCACGAAGGTGCTGCATGTTTTCAAGGTGTTGCATCCACAATGTATCGAGTACTTGTAGGTAAACTTCACGTTCAACCTTACGAAGTGTTTCAGCCTCAAGTTCGTCTTCCTTTGCTTTGTAAAGTTTGTGAACTTCACTGAGCGCTAGGTCGTAACGAGCTTTATCTTTCTTCTCAGCACCAATGGCCTTCAAACGCTTTTCGTTGATTGGGAAAACAGTTTCAAATTGTTCGTTGAAGAGTTTGTTGTTCTTGGCTGGAACAAGCGTTAGGTCACGGACCTTCGCTTGAATAAGCCGTTCAACTTCAGCCTTAATGTCTTCGCCTTCAAGAATTTTACGACGAACCGTGTATACAACACGACGGTGACGGTTAATCACGTTGTCATACTGAACCACGTTTTTACGGTTGTCGAAGTTATAACCCTCAACGCGCTTCTGGGCAGCTTCGAGTGTCTTACTTACCATCTTGTGTTGGATTGGCATGTCATCTTCAATACCAATACGGTTCATGAGTGATGAAATACGTTCACCTTGGAAGATACGCATAAGGTCGTCTTCAGTTGATACGTAGAATTGGGTTAACCCTGGGTCACCTTGGCGTCCACCGCGTCCACGAAGCTGGTTGTCGATACGTCGAGATTCGTGACGTTCAGAACCAAGTACCACGAGCCCGCCGAGCTCAACAACACCTTCGCCAAGCTTAATGTCAGTACCACGACCGGCGATGTTAGTTGCAAGTGTAATTGCACCCTTTTCACCAGCGCGCTTCACAATAGCAGCTTCACGTTCGTTGTTTTTGGCGTTCAAAAGTTCGTAAGGTACTTTTTCTTTATCAAGGTAAGCCGCAATTAATTCGTTTTTAGCGATTGATGCAGAACCAACCAATACGGGGCGACCAATTTCGTGGTATGCCTTAATTGCGTCGGCTACAGCCTTAATTTTCGCCTTTTCAGAACGGAAAATGAGGTCTTCTTCGTCGATACGTTGAAGAGGACGGTTTGAAGGCACCTGTACAACATCGAGTTTATAAATTTGTTGCAATTCTTCAGCTTCTGTAAATGCAGTACCGGTCATACCAGAAAGTTTTTTGTACAAACGGAAGTAGTTCTGGAATGAAACGGTTGCGAGTGTCATGCTTTCTTGTTGAACAGCCACATTTTCTTTGGCTTCGATTGCTTGGTGAAGGCCTTCGTTATAACGACGACCTTGCATAAGGCGGCCAGTAAATTCATCGACAATAATAACTTCACCGTCTTTTGTAACAACGTAGTCTTTGTCGCGCTTAAAGAGTGTTTGGGCACGAAGCGCTTGGTCAAGGTGGTAAACAGAACGAACGTATTCAGGACTGTAAAGGTTTTTTACACCAAGCAGGCGTTGGATTTTATCAACACCTTCGTCGGTGAGTGAAACCATCTTACGCTTTTCATCAAGCACGTAATCGTCTTTTGTTAACTTGTTGGTTACCTTAGCAAATTGCAGGTAACTTTCAGGGTTTTCAGCAGCTGGAGCACTAATAATAAGCGGCGTACGAGCTTCGTCAATAAGAATAGAGTCTACTTCGTCCACAATCGCAAAGTGCAAATCGCGTTGGCGAAGCAGTTCTACTTCGTTCACCATGTTGTCGCGCAAGTAGTCGAAGCCGAACTCGTTGTTCGTACCATAAGTAACGTCAGCGGCGTAGGCTTCTTTACGAGTAGCTGGACGAAGTTTCTTCATGTTCTCGTCGTCGTGGGCTTCGTTGTCGAACTTAGGGTCATATACAAATGAAGCGTCGTTAATAATAACGCCAGTACTAAGGCCGAGGAAGTGATACAACGCACCCATTTCTGCGGCGTCACGTTGTGCCAAGTAGTCGTTTACCGTAACAACGTGGACACCCTTTTCTTCAAGGGCATTTAAATATACAGCTAATGTTGCAACTAATGTTTTACCTTCACCAGTTTTCATTTCAGCGACGTCGCCTTCGTGAAGGACCATGGCACCAATAAGTTGTACGTCGAAGTGACGCATGCCAAGTACACGGCTACTTGATTCGCGAACTAAAGCGAAAGCATCAGGAAGAAGTGAATCAAGAGTAGTCCCCTTCTTCGCAAGACGTTTTTTCAAAACTTCAGTTTGCTTTTTTAAATCAACTTTAGAAAGTTTTTTATACTTATCTTCAAGTGCATTAACTGCAGCCACGCGCTTTTCAAGCCGTTTCAACGTTTTCTTTTGCGGATCACCAAATACTTTAGTGAGCGCACCTTGCTTAGTAATCATATAACCCCTCGCCTTTCGGAAATAGTTCGGTAAATTTCTTTAAGCTTATTATACCACGAGTGAGCGAGGTTAAAAGGTACTTGTACCTTTTATGTACTACGGGCTATATTTTTAAATCTAAGTTGAAGCAGCTAGCTTGCGTTCAATACGTGATTCTTTATATTTTTTTAGCTGAGCAATTAGTTTTGCTTCCACAATATCTACAGCTGCCATCATATTAAAGGTGGTATCGCTGGCTGTAAGAATTTTTTCAGGCAAGTGAACAATAACTTCGGCTTCGTATTTATTGCCGTGGTCTTTATTTACTTGCTTAAGTTTCACGTCCGCTGTCATTGTCTTGCGTGCGTGTGAAGGTAAAAAACGATCGAGCTTACCAACTTTTTCGGTTACGTATTTGAGTGTCTTTGCATCCACTTCGTACTTGATTCCGGTTACGTCAATTGATGTGATCATATCTTCCCCCTTTGTGGTTGGTTGATGTACTCAGTATACCACGCAGCTTCTGAGGGATGCCTGAGCTATAGATTATTGGACTACTGTATTTTTTTGTTATACAATACCTTCAATTCTTACACAAAGAAGTACCTTGATGAGTTAGGATTCGGCTGATGAACACGCTTATGAAGTTGAACAGTGGAACAATCGATGAGATTTTCAAAGACTGCTTCGTCCCACTGCGCAACAAAACTTGGTACGAGACCATCAGCACTCCAGGGATTACCACTCCGAGTCGGGCTTTGTTCGACTTCTACACCCTGGAAAGTTACCGCGATACAATCAACGCATTGGTGAACCAGCTGCCGAGGTCGTTCTGGAACCACGAAGGAGACAGCTTCAACAACATGAACAAGGATCGCAGCAACAACGTATGGTCCCGACTAGAAGCGGAAAGAGAAAAACTGGTTCAGCTCGCCATCGCGCTCAACCTCGTCGAAATTGTCGAACCTCGTGAAGAGTGGGCCAACCTCCCCGGGCAGCGTCCCAGCATTCGAATCGTCCTTCGGTAACACCATGTGTGGGCGCGGCTTAAATAGTTGCGCCCACGCGGGTGACCGCTCATCAAGACAGGCTCCGCACCGTGCGGGGCCTTTTTATTTAGTTAGTCTTCTACCATCACGGCAACCATCGCGAAGCGACCATCTTCAACTTTGCCACCTTTTAGAAATGTGGTGTGCGAATAGTACGTTGGGTCAGTAACAGTATCCGCAGCGTTGTCGGTAATATGTTCAGTATTAATACCCGCTTCTTTCAACTGCTCGTAAAGTGCTTCTTTCATCCCTTTGTTGTCTAGCGCATAAATTGGGTACACTTCTTTATTTGGAGCTGGCGCTAACCAAACTTTTAAAGTTGCCGGGTTGACCCCAAAATGCTCAATTAAGTATTCAACAGATTTAATTCCACCCTTCTGTTCGAGGCTGTGTCGCCCCAAGTGTGCAAGCATAAATACAGAATGCACTTCATCGAAAAAGACAGTTGCGACACAATCAGCAACGGGTAAGAATGCGGCATGGCCCAGTTCGGTAACGACAACAGCATCGCCAGGGACTAAGCCATCCCCTGTCATACCTTCACCTTTATTTTCATTCGTTAAAGTGCGGTAACGGCAAAAATCTTGGCCGTCGTATGTAACGCTTAGTCGTGTTGTGCTTGCGAAATCAATGCCTTGCGACGCTAGCCAAATTTGACGATTGGTAATAACCGCTTCATTTGCGGTATCACCTGGAATATACATATTCCCATTCTCAACCTTAGATATAGCAACAATTAATCGTGCCATAAGAAACTACAAAACTTCTTTGTTTCCTATGTAACCACGAAGCGCTTCAGGTACGTTTACCGTGCCGTCTTCGTTTTGGTTGTTTTCGATAATCGCAATCATTGCGCGGCCAAGTGCAAAAGCAGTGGCGTCGTTCGTGTGAATTAGTTCAATCGTGCCGTCTTCGCGGCGAACGCGAGTTTGCAAACGACGTGCTTGGTAATCAGTCATGTAATCAGCAGTGTGGGTTTCACGGTACTGGTTTTGGCCAGGAAGCCAAGCTTCCATGTCGATACCACGAGCGTTTGGCTTGCCAATATCTGCTGTACATTTTTGAATAACCCGGTAAGGAATACCGAGGGTCGCAAGTAAGTATTCTTGAATAGCGACAAAGAATAAGTGTTCGCTCAGGCCGTTTTCGGCGGCGGTAAAACTTTCCATTTCGAGCTTATCGAATTGGTGCATACGAAGGATACCTTCCATGTCTTTACCGTAGGTACCGGCTTCACGGCGGAAACTGGTGGCGTAGCCTAAGTAACGAATTGGTAGGTCGCTTTCGTTCAGCATTTCGTTAGCATGCATACTGCCCATAACGTGCTCGGCACTTCCCTGCAACCAAAGGTCGTCATCTTCAAGCTTGTAACGGTCGTCACGTGGTTCGAGGCGATCCATAGCATCGTATAGTTCGGTGCGAATCATAAGTGGTGGCAATACAGGTGTAAATGGTTTCAGTGAAACGTTCAGGCCTGAATCACTAGCGATTTTCGCAAGCACCGCTTCGTCACTGAGTGAATCAATTACAAATTGAACGATAGCAAATTGTAATTTCACTAAGTCGCCCTTTAGGTACGCGAAGCGGCTGCCAGCAACTTTGGCTGCGCGCTCTTTATCAAGCCAACCGCGTTGCAAGGCAATGTCGTTGTGGTTGCGTGGTTCGAAACTAAAGGTTGTTGGTTCGCCCACTGTCTTAGAAACGACGTTCTCATCTTCAGTCGCACCAATTGGAACATCGGCAGCGGACATGTTTGGAACTTTTTTGTGCAGTGCTAATACTTCCGCTTCAAGGTTGGTTAAGTACCCTTCTTGTTCAGCTAGCTCAACTTTAATTTGCTTACCTTCGTCGATAGCAGCTTGTTCAGGACGTCCGCCCTTCATAGAAGCGGCAATGGCATTGCGGCGTTCACGAAGTACATCAACCCGTTGGCTAAGTTCTTTGCGTTCGCTATCTAGCTTTAACAGCTGAGCAATATCAACATCATAGTTTTTTTGACGAGCGTTTTGTTGCACTAAGTCGGCGTTGTCGCGAATGTAACGAATATCTAACATAATTACTGTTATTGTATCAACTTTTTACAGATTAGGCGACTAAATAGCCTTCTTATCAAAATGCTGATAATCCGTCACGCCGTGTTCTTCTTTAGTCCAGTCCCCGCCCCAAGCCCAACCGCGTGATTTCATAAATACAACCAGTGGATGGTCGGCAGTAAGCGTGCCGGGTATGGTTGGGTCATAGACAGCGCCTTCCGGGTCGGTCACCGCTTCCCCATTCACATAGCGGACGTACGGGTTCAAGGCATCGTTTACGTCGAGAGCTCGCCCTAAACCATGTTGTGATGGCCGGTCGGTACCCTTAATGAGACGGAAGTTATATGCAGTTGTTGCATTATCGGCCATCAGTTTATCGTCGTCCCAAGCATATTTTTCGTCACTACTAAGAACCACTCGTTCTATCGGAAACTTCAGTTCTAGAGCTTTTTCAAAAAATACCGCTACATCATCAGCAAGGTCTTTATGAATTTCAACTGTACCAATTTGTTGTTCACCATTAAAATCAACGTACTGCACTTGAATAGATTCGATATCTACCAACACTTCAGCGGGGGCTGGGTTTCGAGGGTTTTGTTTAGGCACGCCTATGTCTCGCCAGGAAAAGGTCGCGGGTATTATCGCCGTCTACTTCGTAATCTTTAAACGAGCGGCTATGTGAAGAATAGCCAGATTCTGGTGCAGTAGTGTCAGTTGTATCTGCAAATACGTTATGTTCAGTCACATCCCAGGTATTAATAATTTGGTCATAGACTTCAGCTGCAACATCAATTCCGAAGTTATATTTCCCCTTTTCGGCTTCTTGAACATCGACAAACATAGAAGCGGATTCGGGAAACTTTTCGACCGGGTTAAACTTATCAAAACCTTCGAAGGTGTAGGTTTCAGCATGGCCACCAGCGGTAATTTGCACCTGTGCAGTCGCCCAATCAATTCCTAAATTATCAAGTTCCGTCTTAGCTTGTTGAACATAGCCATGAGCTACACCCATCCATGCCAAATGCAGCAATACCGTCACGACACCTTTTGGCGTACGTGCTTCCACATATGCAATTGGGCAGTCAGCTGGCCGTGCAGCTAAAACGATTTCAGGGTTGTAGGTATACATCAAATCCCCTGCTTTGTCTGGACGAAGAATGCCAGTATCGTCAGGTGCGAGTGGCGTGTCGTCAAGGTTTACGACACTTAGCGGTGTTGTGTAATCCCGCTCAGGCCGCAACATTCGTACGTCTGCTGAGTTAATGTTTTGGTAATACAAAAAAGTATGAAGGTTTTCTTTTGCATCTTCAATACGCTCTTCGGGTGTCAGCTCGCTCGGCCCATAGCCGTTGAGCGGGCTCATATTCCCATTTACCAGCACGCGTTTTTCTTTTAGGGCTTTGGCAACCCGAGGGTCATCTGTCTTTTCAATTTTTTCCGATAGAACATCACGCGGCGCACCAATACTATGGAGCGATTGAATAACCTCTAGCGAACTGCCTTCAGTTACCAAAAAGGATTTCTTGTTGAGCTCATCAATTTTTCTGTAGCGCAGCGGCTGTGCTTCAAAGCCGTCTGCGTCTATATGTTCATGAGATTTCATATGCAACTCCTACTCTTCTAATTACCAAATGCTGACTCAATAAAATCCAATAGTATAAGTATAACAATTGCAATTATGATTGCATACGGTACACCTCTTCGTAGTCGACGGCCTTTAATAGCGACAGTGCCTGAAGCTTCAGCCCGAGAATCGCGGTAGTTGCTTGTTTGTTTCAACGCTTTTACGCCAACAGTATCAAGAATGCCCAGTAGCGTTTCAAGCGTTTCAGGTTTATCCAGAGCAAATGGTTTTGTACTGTATATGTACAAACTATTATCAACAATTTCTGCATTTAGCCCGCCCGCAAAGTCAATAAAGCGCGCCATTAAATCAGGTGTAAAAACATACAGTGCATCGGTTTCATATTCTTTTGGTGCGTAAAGCGTAAAGTGCTCGTTAAAATCACCTTCTAATTTCAGTACTTGGT
>Ga0247816_10001566_pt1 | contig 11192 bp, 7 predicted proteins | sample UWRJL209509C1_FD_179930 | JGI IMG/M metagenome (GOLD analysis project Ga0247816, IMG submission 179930) | Plant litter microbial communities from Arlington Agricultural Research Station in Wisconsin, United States - UWRJ-L209-509C-1 | ecosystem: Environmental > Terrestrial > Plant litter >...
CTTTCAGGCCGCCGTGCTTTTGATTTTGATCTTAGGCGCCCCGTTAAACCACGCTGGCCGAACGCAGGCTTTGGAGCGTGGGTAAACCGGCAGGACGCCGGTTTAGCCGCGCTGGGCCAAGGATGGCCCATCGCGGCGGCCCACGGGCCAAAGCCGGAGTGAGGGCACACCGAGCCCAAGCGAGGTGCCGAGTGGTGGGGCAAGAGCGTTTTGCTTACTTTTGCGCTCTATCAAAAGTGAGCCGCCGTAAGGGCGGAACCAATAGCAGCCCCGACCGCAGCAACGGATATGTACTCACAAGAAGATACCCATGCTGCGATAGCATCACCTCGATTGATCTGACACACCGAGGTGCCTGCATCGCAGGCAAGCCAGCTCCCACAGAAGCCAGCTCCCACATTTGATGGTTTTCAGCGTTTGGATTTGCGCATCAGTCGATAGGCTGCCGGAATGACAAACAGCGACAACAACGGCGCCGTGAGCATCCCGCCAATCATCGGCGCGGCGATTCGGCTCATCACTTCGCTGCCGGTACCACCACCCAACAGGATCGGCAGCAAGCCGGCGATGATTACGGCCACGGTCATCGCCTTGGGCCGAACCCGCAGCACCGCACCTTCGGTAATCGCCTCCAGTAGGGCTTTATCCCCTCCCCCCTGGCGCGCCGCCCAGGCGTTTTTCAGGTACAGCAGCATGATCACCCCAAACTCCGCCGACACCCCCGCCAACGCGATAAATCCAACGCCCGTGGCCACCGACAGGTTGAAGCCCAGCCAGTACAGCAACCACACCCCGCCCGTCAGCGCGAATGGCAAGGTCGCCAGGATCAACAGTGCTTCATCTACCCGCCGGAACGTCAGGTACAGCAGTACGAAGATAATCAGCAAGGTCGCTGGCACCACCAGTTTCAAGCGTTCATTGGCACGTTCCAGAAACTCGAACTGCCCCGAGTAGCTCAAGCTCATGCCCGGCTGCAAGTGCACCTGCTGGTTGATCGCCTCACGCAAGTCCTTGACCACTGACGCCAGGTCGCGGTCGCGCACGTCGATATACACCCAGCCCGAAGGCCGCGCATTTTCGCTCTTGAGCATCGGCGGGCCTTCAGTGACCTTGAGCTTGGCCACCGTGCCAAGCGTGATTTGGCTGCCCGACGGCGTATAGATCGGCAGGTTGCTCAACGCCTCCACCGAGTCGCGCCACGCTTTCGGATAACGCAGGTTGATCGGAAAACGCGCCAGGCCTTCGACCGTCTCGCCGATGTCTTCGCCGCCAATCGCGCCAGAGACGATCGACTGCACATCAGTAATATTCAGGCCGTAACGGGCCGCCGCCGGGCGGTCGATGTCGACGTCAATGTAGCGCCCACCGGTCAAGCGTTCGGCCAACGCCGAGCTGACACCGGGCACGCCCTTGGCGACTTTCTCCACGGCCTGGGTCACGGCGTCGATCTGCATCAGGCTATTGCCGGCGACTTTCACCCCAATCGGACTTTTGACTCCGGTGGCGAGCATGTCGATACGGTTGCGGATCGGCGGGATCCAGATATTGGTCAGGCCTGGCACCTGCACCACGCGGTCGAGTTCCTTCACCAGTTTTTCCGGGGTCATGCCGGGGCGCCATTGATCCCGAGGCTTGAACTCGATAGTGGTTTCGAACATTTCCAGCGGCGCCGGGTCGGTGGCGGTTTCCGCGCGACCGGCCTTGCCGAACACATGAGCAACTTCCGGCACGCTCTTGATCAATCGGTCGGTGCGTTGCAGCAACTTGCCGGCAGTCTCTGTAGACAAGCCCGGCAACGCCGACGGCATGTACAGCAAATCCCCCTCATCCAGCGCAGGCAGGAATTCACCGCCCAGTTGCGACACCGGCCACAGCGCACTGACGACCATCAACAGCGCCACCAGCAAGGTCACGCGTGGCCAACGCAACACCGCATCCAGCGCCGGTTGATAGAGTTTGATCAAGCCCCGGTTCAACGGGTTGCGCTGTTCATCCGGGATGCGCCCGCGAATCCAATAGCCCATCAGCACCGGGATCAAGGTCACCGACAGTCCGGCTGCGGCCGCCATGGCGTAGGTCTTGGTGAAGGCCAACGGCCCGAACAATCGCCCTTCCTGGGCTTGCAGGGTGAACACCGGAATAAACGACAAGGTGATGATCAGCAGGCAGAAAAACAGCGCCGGCCCCACCTCAACCGCCGCATCGGTGATCACCTTCCAATGGTCTTCGCCCTTCAATTCGGTATTGGGGTGCGCGTGGTGCCAGGCCTCGATTTTCTTGTGGGCGTTCTCGATCATCACCACCGCCCCGTCCACCATCGCGCCGATGGCAATCGCAATCCCGCCCAGGGACATGATGTTGGCGTTGATGCCCTGCATGCGCATGACGATAAAAGCGATCAACACGCCCACCGGCAACGAGATGATCGCCACCAACGAGGAGCGCAGGTGCCACAGGAATATCCCGCACACCAACGCCACCACCAGGAACTCTTCCAGCAACTTGTGGCTGAGGTTGTCCACGGCGCGATCGATCAGCTTGCTGCGGTCGTAGGTGGTGACGATCTCCACCCCGGGCGGCAGGCTGCTTTTCAGGGTTTCCAGCTTGCTTTTCACTGCCGCGATGGCCTCACGGGCGTTCTTGCCGCTGCGCAGGATTACCACGCCGCCGACCGCCTCGCCTTCGCCATCCAGTTCGCTGAGGCCCCGGCGCATTTGCGGGCCGAGTTGAATGGTCGCGACATCGCCCAGGGTCACCGGGACGTTATTGGTGTCGAGCCGCAGCGCAATGGAGCGGAAGTCGTCGAGGGTTTTCAGGTAGCCGGAAGCACGCACCATGTAGTCCGACTCGCCCATTTCCAACACCGAGCCACCGGTTTCCTGGTTGGCCTTGCCGATCGCCTCTACCACCTGGGCCTGGGTGATGCCGCGACTGGCCAGGGCCAGCGGGTCGAGTTGCACCTGGTACTGCTTGACCATGCCGCCAATGGTCGCCACTTCGGCAACGTTGGGCAGGGTCTTGAGTTCGAACTTGAGGAACCAGTCCTGCAACGAGCGCAGTTGCGCCAGGTCGTGTTTGCCAGTGCGATCGACCAAGGCGTACTGGTATATCCAACCGACACCGGTGGCGTCCGGGCCCAGTGCCGGCTTGGCCGACGCGGGCAAACGTGCCTGCATCTGGCTCAGGTATTCCAGCACCCGTGAGCGGGCCCAATACAGGTCGGTGCCTTCGTCGAACAGCACATAGACGTAGCTGTCGCCAAAGAACGAATAACCGCGCACGGTCTTCGCGCCTGGCACCGAGAGCATGGTGGTGGTCATCGGGTAAGTGACCTGGTTTTCGACAATCTGCGGCGCCTGGCCTGGGTATGGCGTGCGGATGATCACCTGCACATCGGACAGGTCCGGCAAGGCATCCACCGGAGTGTTCTGCACCGACCACAGGCCCCAGGCGGTGACGAACAACGTCGCCAGCAGCACCAGAAAACGGTTGGCCACCGACCAGCGAATCAGCAACGCGATCATGGCTGGGCTCCCGGTTGCATGCTCATGCCGTCCATGGATTGCTCAGTTGAGGAGCCGGCGGACACCGGCGCGGTAATTCCCTTCAAACTGGCTTCGGAATCCAGCAGGAACTGACCTGATGCAACCACCTGCTGACCTTCCTGCAAGCCGCTGACAATCACGGTGTTGTCCTGATTTTCCGCTCCCACCCGAACCTCTACCGGGCGATAACGCCCACCCTCCTCGGCCACCATCACCAGCACCCGCTTGCCGGTGCGAATCAACGCTTCGCTCGGCAGCCACAGCACCGATTGCCCGGTGGATTGCGCCAGGGACACTTGGGCGGTCATGCCCGGACGAAGGATGCCGCCAGGGTTGGGCAATTCGACCCGCACCTGCACGGTGCGGCTGTCCATGGCATTGCTAGGCAGAATCGCGCTGATGCTGGCGCTGAACGTACGCCCCGGCAGGCCGACAAAATGACTCTCGACGGTTTGCCCCACTGCCAGGCTGGCGGCTTGCGCTTCAGGGACCGCGACTTGCAGCCACACCGTGCCCAGGCCATTGATCCGCGCCAGGGTTTGCCCCGCCGCAACCGTCATGCCCTCGCGCACGTCCAGGGTTTGCAGCGCACCGCCCAGTGGACTGGTGAGGGTTATCACCGATTGCACCCGGCCGCTGCGCTCCATCTGCGCGATCAGCCCGGCGGGCATGCCGCTCAGGCGCAGGCGCTGCCGGGTCGCCGCCAACAGGCTGGCATCGCCGCTGTGGCGCAGGGCGAGAAACTCTTCCTGGGCCGCCGCCCACTCCGGCACCAGAATGTCGGCCAGCGGAGCGTCAGCCTTGAGCACATCGCCCGGCGCACGGGCGTAAACCCGCTCGACAAAACCTGCAGCGCGGGCCTGCACCACCGCCACGTCACGGTCGTTGAAAGCGAGGATTCCCGACAGGTCCAGGCTCGACGCCAATACCCCACGGGTGACGCTTGCCAGGCGCACGCCGAGGTTCTGCGTCAGGCGCGGGTCAATGCTGATGGCCGCCGTGTCTGGCGCGGCACCGTCACCCGCGCCATAACGCGGCACCAGTTGCATATCCATGAAGGGCGACTTGCCCGGCTTGTCGAACTTTTGTTGCGGGAACATCGGGTCGTACCAATACAGGGCCTTTTTCTCGGCCGTGGCGGGCATCGCGCCGCCCATGGCCGGCGCTGCTGCACGCATGTTCGCCAGCAAGTAGCCGCCACCCACGCCCAGCAACAGAACGCCGCCCAACAGGGCCACGTTGATCATTCGGTTATTCATGGGTGGGTTCTCCATAAGCGAAATACAGCTGGGCGCCGGTCAGCGCGCGCTGCTCCAGGGCATCAATTTGTTTAAAACGCGCTTGCACCAACTCACGACGCGCGGTGACCACACTCATCAAGTCGCTTTTGCCCGCGCGATAACCGGCGAGGCTCAATGCGACTTTTTCTTCAGCCAGTGGCACCAGGCTGTCCTGGCTGCGCTGCACTGAACGGTCGAGGCGCTGGTAGGTAGCCAGGTCGTCGTCGAGCATCTGCGTATGTTCACGGGTCGCGGCTTCGCGCTCGGCGTCCAACTGGTCGAGTTCGGCTTGCTTGGCGGCAATACCGGGGTTTTGCCGGCGACCGGGAAAGATCGGTAAATCGAAGGTCAATTGCAGGCTGACCATGTCGCCGTACTCACGGCCGCGGTGCTGATAGTCGACCTCCCAACTCCAGTCCGAGGTCTTTTGCGCCTTGGCCTCGTTCAGCCGAGCCTCGGCTTCGCGGGTGCGCGGCACAAAGGCTTGCAGCACCGGATGTTGGTGCAGGTTATGGGCGTAGCCGCGCGTGTCGATGGTCCAGTTCGGCAACTGGCCGCTGGGAGCCTCGTTGGCGGCGGGACCGATCCAACGTTTGAGGGCGGCGCGAGCCTGGGCGCGCTGCTGGGTCAGTTCGTCCTCACGCTCGGCCAGCTCGGCGGCTTCCTGCCTGGGGATGACCACGTCGGACGGCTGCCCACGACCGCCGGCCAACTGTGCGCGCACAGTGTCTTGCAGCAGGCGGTTTTGCTGGTAGAAGTCCTTGAACAAGGCATCCTTGCGCTCTACCGCATAGGCACGAATCCACGCTTCGGCGGTGGCCTGGCGCACGTTCAGGCGTTCGATCCGGCCTTCGGCGGCGGCCGTATCAACCGTCGCCTCAGCCAGCTCGACCCGCGCCTTACGCTTGTCGCGGCTGGGCACTTGTTGCTGGATGCCGACCATTTGTTCGGTCATGTCATCGCCATACAGCGTGCCGCGATTGGGCCCGCCTATGGGGAAGTTTTGCAGGCCCACTACCAGTTTCGGGTCCGGCAGTTCACCTGCCGGGATCGCCGCCTGAGTCGCGGCTTGCAGCTTGGCCGATTCAGCAGTCAGCGACGGCGCGTTGTTTTGTGCCAGGCGCAGGGCTTCATCCAGGGTCAGCGCAGACGCCAGCGTCGGCCACGCCAGCACGCCCACCAGCAGGGCACGCACGCATAGGGAATTCATGTTGATGGTTCCTGTTCTGTTCCACTGCGCGCCGCTTTTTGCGGCCCACAGCAAGGCCATCCCGGGTCAGGGATGAGTCTTCAGGTGCAACAGGGATCAGGAACGGGGCGGACGCCAGACGCCGGATGGCGTGCGGTCGGGGATGAAATCAGTAGAGAGGCTGGCAACCAGCGCGGTGGAAGTTGTCAGTGGCGCCTTGAGCACCGGCATCGACAGTTGCAGCATGCCGCCCGTCTTGCATTCCTGGCCGGGCTTGCAGCTTTTGCCATGGTCGGCGTGGCCGGCACCGTCCGCGCAACAGTCGGGGGACATGTCGCTCATCATCTGCATGTCGGACATCTGCATCGGGCACGGCTCGGTGCTCGACGAGACGCCCGCCATCCCGGTCAGGGGAAGCGCGAGACTCAACAATAGGACCAGGAAAAAACGCAGATAGCGGCTCATGGGGCGAGAGTCTAGCCAAAAGACGGTTACGCAACAATTAACAAAAACCGGAGAATTACAGGACGGTATCACCCTGGCGGTAGCCTGGAGTTTCATTCAACTGTCCTGGACACACCAATGCTCTAAACAAAAAAAAGGCCGCGTCTGCTGGAGCAGGCGCGGCCTTGGTCATTGAGGCAGGCGGATCAGTGCATGAAGATCGCGATCAGAATAATGATCGGGATAGGTACACCGAGGAACCACAACAGTAATGAGCGCATGACGTTCTCCTTGATTAACGAACAGGTGGCAAAGTTGTGGAGGTGGCGTAAGTGTCGGCTTCCAGATACACCACCGCATCCCGACGACGACCACCGTAGGTCGCCGCGAGGCTGGCAAAAAACGCACCGATCAGCAGCGAGACGAAGGTCCACAGCGAGGTCCAGGCAACGATTTTCGCGGCGGTGTCAGCGGCTTGCTTGGCTTTCAACTTGGCATCTTCAACCGCTTTGCGGGCTTGGCCGTAGACCTGGTCTACACGGCGCTCGGCATCCGCCTGGCTGAGGTTGGTGCGTTGGCTGATCAACTGCGCGAGGTAGGTACGGTCTTCAGGAGCCAGTTGGCCGTCGTTGCTCATGGTGCGGGTGAAAATACGTGCAACCACCCCGTGTACAGCGTCATCGCTCGCGGCAGCCGGGCGATCATCACGGAACAGGCTGTCGACGTAATATCCAAGGTTATTGCCACTGCCACTCGCAGCATTACCGGCAGCCTGGGTCATGCCACTGGCAGCCCCCGACGCCACACTGGCACCGGCTTGCACGCCGCCGCCGACTGCACTGGCTACCGAGCCAACTACCAGCACCGCGGTGACCAGGGTTGCGACCGCCCAAGACAGGAAACCATGGGCGGTGTCGCGAAAGTACACCTCATCACCATGCATATTGGCCCACTTCACGCGTAACCGACCGGCGATGTAACCGCCCAATCCCGACGCGACAATTTGCGTGAACGCCAGCCAGACAATGGTAGAAATGCCAAGCCCTTTGGCGCTGACACCGCTGTCGGCCCACGGCGATACCGCCGAAAAGCCCAGGCCGAAGCCCAGCAGTACCAGAATCAAGGACAACGCAGCCGCAGCAGCGGCCCCGGCGAAGATCGCGCCCCAGGAAACCCCGGAGTGCGAGCTCGACTCTTGCAGCGTGGATGAGGATGTGATCATTGTTGTTTTGCTCCAGGCATGAAAAATAGTGTTACAAGTCTCAAAAGAGACAGTGCAGGCGACATGCCAGAAGCGCGAGAATTTAAAACCTATATATTTCAATTGCTTAGGTAATTTGAACTAATTTTAACCATGCAACTTGCAAGAAATGCCCAGAAACAGCGGGCGTTATGCACTCTCTGTCGGAACGAAGATTGCTCGCAAGAAACACTTGGAAACAGCATTCGTTCAGATTCGGCGAGTTATGGTTGACAAACATCGAGAGCAAGCCCGCTCCGGTTAAAATCAGCTCCACCGGAAATTCTGTCGTTGATGCCTACATGAATTTTTATTTAGGAAGCCGGCTATCATTTCTTGGCAAAATGCTCCGACTTCAGTGTGAATCGCTCACCAGGTAATCCTTATGACCCGCATTTTGACCATCGAGGACGACGCCGTAACGGCCCGCGAGATCGTTGCCGAGCTGAGTAGCCATGGACTGGACGTAGACTGGGTAGACAATGGCCGCGAAGGCCTGGTACGCGCCGTCAGCGGTGATTACGACCTGATCACCCTCGACCGCATGCTCCCGGAACTGGATGGCCTGGCCATCGTCACCACCTTGCGCACTATTGGTGTATCGACGCCGATCCTGATGATCAGCGCCCTCTCCGATGTTGACGAACGCGTGCGCGGCCTGCGTGCCGGTGGGGACGACTACCTGACCAAACCCTTCGCGTCCGACGAAATGGCGGCCCGCGTCGAGGTGCTGCTGCGGCGCAAAAGCACGGTCAAGGAATTCGAAACCGCCCTGCGTGTTGCCGACCTGGAGCTGAACCTGATCAGCCGCGAAGCCAGCCGCGCCGAACAGCCCCTGAGCCTGTTGCCCACCGAATACAAACTGCTGGAATTTTTGATGCGCAACACCGGGCAAATCCTGTCCCGGATGATGATCTTCGAGGAAGTCTGGGGCTACCACTTCGACCCGGGCACCAACCTGATCGACGTGCACATCGGCCGCCTGCGCAAGAAAATCGACCCACCGGGCCTCACGCCGCTGATCCGCACGGTACGAGGTTCCGGGTATGTCATTGCTGAACCCCTCTAAAGGCTGGCGCTCTTCCAGCAGCCGATTGCTGGCGCTTTACAGTTCGTTGTTCGTGGCCTGGAGCTGCATCCTCATGGGCGTGTTGTACTACGAGGTGTCCGGCTACCTGGGCGACCTCTCGCGCCATTCGCTGATGCAGCGCCAGCACCTGTTTCAACGCTTTGACGGCGAAGAACTGGTGGAGGCGCTGACCACCAGCATGACTTTCGACATGAAGGGCGTAGACGCCTACGGCCTGTTCGACGAGCAATTCCGGCCCTTGAGCGGCCCAATCCGCTCGATACCCGCCGATTTGCCGATGGACGGGAAGATTCATGCCCTGGCCAACTGTGTCGATTCCGACGACCCGAAACTGCCCCGCGACAGCTGCGACGCCGTGGCCACCCATACCGACGATGGTCGCTGGCTGATCCTGGTTCGGGCCAACGGTTCGCTGTTTGGCGTGACGCGGATCATCCTGCATGCGTTGCTGTGGGGCATCTCCCTGACGATTATTCCCGGCGCGGCTGGCTGGCATCTGTTGCGCAGGCGCCCGTTGCGGCGGATTCGCGGGATCCAGGCGAGCGCCGAAGCCATCGTCGCCGGCGACCTGACCCACCGTTTGCCGCTGTCCAATCGACGCGATGAACTGGATATGCTGGCGGCCATCGTCAACGCCATGCTCGACCGCATCGAGAAGCTGATGAACGAGGTCAAGGGCGTGTGCGACAACATCGCCCACGACCTGCGCACGCCGTTGACCCGCCTGCGGGCGCAGTTGTACCGCATCCAGCAGCAGGCCGAAGAGGGTTCGCCCCACGCCTCGCAGCTGGATGAAGTAATCGCCGAAACCGACACCTTGATGGCGCGGTTTCGTGGCTTGCTGCGGATCTCCGAGCTGGAAGACCATCAGCGTCGTTCGGGCTTCCTGGTGCTTGATCCGAAGCCTTTGCTTCAGGAACTGCATGACTTCTATCTGCCCCTGGCCGAGGAAGGCGAGATGGAGTTGCTGCTGGATGTTCCCGAATCCCTGCCATGGATTACCGGTGACCGGGCGCTGCTGTTTGAAGCCCTGGCCAATTTGTTGAGCAACTCGATCAAGTTCACCCCGCCGGGTGGTGAGGTGATTCTGCGGGCGGTCAACGATGCCGGCAGCACGCGGATCGAAGTTCTCGACTCAGGGCCTGGCATACCGGCGGCAGAGCGTGCGGCGGTGTTTCAGCGGTTTTATCGGGTGGACGAAAGCAATCAGCAGCACAGTGGTTTTGGTTTGGGGCTGTCGATTGTTGCGGCGATCATCAACTTGCATGGTTTCAAGCTGGACGTTGGCACCAGCGAGCGTGGTGGTGCGCGGTTGATTCTGGAGTGTCGGCAGCAGTTGATGCCGGAAGCCTGAATGCAATAGCTCGAGGAGTACACAACCTATATTGAGTACATATCCATTACTGCGGTAACGGCTTCTATTGGTTCCGCTCTTACAGCGGGTCACTTTTGGCAAACGCCCGGAATGCCGGCCCAGCCAAAAGTAACCAAAAGGTCTGTGCCCCACCACTCGGCACCTCGCTCACGCTCGGTGTGCCCGCACTCCGGCATTGCTCCGCGGGCCGCCGCGATGGGCCATCCTTGGCCCAGCGCGGCTAAACCGGCGTCCTGCCGGTTTACCCGCTCCGCAATACCTGCGTTCGGCCATCGTGGTTTAACGGGGCGCCTGAGATCAAAGTCAAAATCAAAAGCAAGAGCACGGCGGCCTGAAAGCCGACCTGAGTGGTGTGAAGCAAGAGCAGATCAACGGCGGATCAAGAGCAGATCTTCCTGTGGCCGCGGATTCTTTGTGTGGCCACTGGCTCTTCTGTGGGAGCTGGCTTGCCTGCGATGCAGGCACCTCGGTCCACCTGAAAAAATACAGTCCAAATGTGGGAGCGGGCTTGCTCGCGAATGCGGTGTGTCAGTTGATACATGTGGCGACTGATCCACCGCATTCGCGAGCAAGCCCGCTCCCACAGGTTGATCCAGTTTTTTCAGGTAAATCGAGGCGAGGCCATCGCAGGCAAGCCAGCTCCCACAGAAGAGCCAGGCTCCACAGCAATATTCGCTTTGGCTTCCGATCTGCTTTTGATCGCTGCAAGGCTTGAGTCCTGCGCAATGGTGACGCAGAGCGTCACGGGATGTATTCCCACGCGGAGCGTGGGAACGATCGGTAATGACTGACACACCGCATTCGTGAGCAAGCCCGCTCCCACAGTTTGATCCAGTTCATTCAGGTAGACCGAGGTGCCTGCATCGCAGGCAAGCCAGCTCCTACAGAAAAGCAGATCTGCTTTTGCTTCTACCACTCAGGTCGGCTTTCAGGCCGCCGTGCTCTTGATCTGCTTGTGATCTTGATCTTAGGCGCCCCGTTAAACCACGCTGGCCGAACGCAGGCTTTGGAGCGTGGGTAAACCGGCAG